>JAABUQ010001562.1_pt1 | contig 48648 bp, 39 predicted proteins | sample 5560001 | NCBI WGS metagenome assembly JAABUQ01 (sample SAMN10711888, study PRJNA513371) | rock metagenome | isolation source: Antarctica rocks | place: Antarctica: Victoria Land, Finger Mt nord | collected 2015-12-18
GGTCGGCGAGCACGAGGCCACCTCCGTGGTCGACGTTGCGATTGCAACGCCTTCCTTCGGCGCCCTTCTTATGTCCCCTCGCCGCAACCCCACCCGCCGCAGCAATTTGGAATCAACCATCTAGGGCGGGCTGGTCATGACCACCAGCGGGCGGCTTCGGCGCGCGCCCGGTGTGCTCCGACGGCGGGCAGAGCCCGCTCGATGGCGGCGCCGAGGGCGAGCAGCAGCAGCGCTTCGGAGTGCGGCGGCCCGGCGAGTTGCACCCCGAGGGGCAGGCCTGTGGCGCGGTCGCGGGCGGCCGGAACGGCGAGCACCGGACCGCCGGTCTGCGAGAGCGGGACGACGTGACGCAGGAGCTCCGCGCGATCCTCGGCGGCGTCGCCGTCGCGCAGTGGCGCCACGCTTTCGGAGGTGATGGTCAGCAGCGCGCCCGCGCCGACGCCTGTCATCTCCGCGAAGAGCTCGCACACCAGCTCGCGGCGCACCCGCTGGGCTTTTAGGTATCGCCATGCGCTGACCTGCCGGCCGCGCTCGATGCGCTCGCGGACCTCCGGCGCGTACTGCTGTTGGGGCCAACGGCGAGCGTGAGTGGCGGCCGCCTCGCTGAGCTGCACGATGGTATGGAGAGCTGCCGCGTCGCGGAAGAGCCGTGGGTCGAGCGTGACCATGCGTGCGCCCGCGTCCCGCAGCGCATCCGCGGCCGCGAGTAGGGCCGGGTGGTCCTGTGCCCGGCCGACCACCGCCACGGTCTGACCCGCGATGGGCTGCTCGGGCGCCGTGCGCAGCGCCGCGTCATCGGTGAGCACCGCCTGGAGCGCGGAAACCCCAGCGGTCGAGCCGGCGAGGGGTCCGACCACGTCGTAGGTCGGCGCGAGCGCCACGCAGCCGGCGGTCGACACCGCCCCGTGAGTGGGGCGCAGCGCCACGATCCCGCACAGCGCGGCGGGCACCCTCAGTGATCCACTCGTGTCCGTGCCCAGGCCGGCGGCCACCAGCCCGGCGGCAACCGCCACCGCGGGACCTGAGGAGGACCCGCCCGGCAGGCGCTCGGGGTCCTCCGGGTGACGGCAGGGCGCCCGATGAGGACTGCGCCCGTCGATGCCGAGCGCCCATTCGTTCGTGTGTCCCTTGGCGACCACCACCGCCCCGCCGCGGCGCAGGGCCCCCACGCTCGCTGCGTCCTGAAGCGGCCGCCGCGCCCAGCCCACCGAGCCCGCGCTCGTCGGCTCCCCGGCGACGTCAAGCACGTCCTTGACCATGAGGGGAACGTGCGCGAGCGCCCCCCCCGGCGCCTCGCAGACCTGTCCCTCCACCATGCGCTCCACCGCACTCAGCTCGAGCGCAAGGGCGCTGCGAAGCCGGCCGCGTGCAGCCTGCGCATGCGCTGTCGCCTCAGGGCCCGGGCGCACGTGCACCAGAGGCGCAGATCGTCGTCGGGATGTGCCGCGCCGCCACGTCGCTCGAACGCTAGGCGCGCTGCAGGGCGACTCTGAGCTGGCGGCCGGCGATCTGGACCGTCTCCGCGTCCCCGTCCCCTTCGCCGTCGTAGTCGTAGGCCACGGCCACGGCCAGGGTCTCACCGCTCACGTAGGCCTCGTGCTCGCGGGTGGCTCCGAGCAACTCTGGGTCGCCCCCGAGGAGCAGGTGGATGCGGTCCTCCACCACCAGGCCGGCGAGCTTGCGCGCGTTCTGCACCGCGTGTACCACCTCGCGGGCCAGGCCCTCGCGCCGCAGGTCGTCGGTGAGGTGCAGGTCGAGCGCGACCGCATGGCCACCCTCGCGTTCAACGCTGTAGCCCTCCAGAGGGCTCATGCTCAGCAGCAGATCGGTTGGGGCCAGTGGATGCTCGCGCCCAGAGACGCTGACCCCCACGTCGTTCCCCGCGCGCACGGCCGCGGCGACGTGCGCGGGGTCCAGGGCGGCCACGGCCGCGGCCACCTGCGGCATGGCCGAACCGAAGCGGGGGCCAAGCGTCCTGTAGTTGGGCTTGACCTCGTGGTGGCCAAGCTCCTCGGCGCCGGCGACGAAGCGCACCCGGCGCACATTGAGCTCGTCGCGGACCACGTCGACCAGGCGCTCGATCGACCGCTGCTCGGCGCCGGAGGCCACCACCACCGCCTCCTGGAGCGGCTGGCGCACCTTGATCTTGGCCTGTCCGCGTGCGCCCAGGCCCAGGCGAACGGCCTCGCGCGCGGTGGACATGTCCCGTTCCAGGCGCTCGTCGCGCTGCGGCAGGTTGGCGGGACCGGGGAAGTCGCACAGGTGCACGGATTCCCGGTCGCCGTCCAGATTGTCGTAGATCTCGTCGGCCAGGAAGGGGCAGAAGGGAGCGAGCAGCTTGCTCGTGGTCACCAGGCATTCCCGCAGCGTGCCCAGGGCCTCGGGGTCGCCCGCCCAGAAGCGCCGCCTTGAGCGGCGCACGTACCAGTTGGACAGCTCATCGACCCAGTCGGCTATCGCCCGCCCAGCGGCGGTGGCGTCATAGGCATCCAGGCGCTCGGCCACCGTCAGGGCCGTGGCCGCCAGGCGCGAGCGTGCCCAACGGTCTAGGTCTGCGCTGGCGCGCGATCGTGTGGGCTCAGACTCGCGAGTCGAGGTGCCCGGCTCCAGGGACGCGTACAGCGCGTAGAAGTGATAGGTGCTCCACAGCTGCTTGAGAAACAGGCGCACCCCGTCACCCACCGTCTCCAGCGAGAAGCGGTAGCCGTCCCAGGGTTGCTTTGAGGTGAAGAAGTACCAGCGCAGGGCGTCGGCGCCGAAACGGTCGAGCACTGTCCAGGGCTCGACGGTGTTGCCGCGTGACTTGGACATCTTCTGTCCCTCGCCGTCCACGATCAGGCCCAGGCAGACCACGTTCTCGTAGGGCGCCCGATCGAAGAGCAGGGTGGAGATGGCCAGCAGCGAGTAGAACCAGCCGCGGGTCTGGTCAAGTGCTTCGCACACGAAATCGGCTGGGAACTGCTCCTCGAAGTGCTCGCTGCCCCCCGCGAACGGGGCGTGATGCTGGGCGAAGGGCATGGCGCCCGAGTCAAACCACACGTCGATGACCTCGGGCTCGCGTCGCATGGCTTGGCCGCAGCTCGGGCAGGGAAAGGCGACCTCGTCCACCCAGGGACGGTGGGGGTCGGCGAGCACCGTGCCCGAGCGCTCGTTCAGCTCGGCGAAGGAACCCACCACGTGCACGTGGCCCTCGGGACAGCGCCAGACGGGAAGGGGCGTGCCCCAGTAGCGCTCGCGTGAGAGGGCCCAGTCGACGTTGTTCTCCAGCCAGTCGCCGAACCGCCCGTGCTTGATGTGGGCGGGATGCCAGTCCACCGTCTCGTTGGCCGCCAGCAGACGCTCGCGCAGGCGGTTGGTGGCGATGTACCAGGAGGGCTTGGCGTAGTAGAGCAGCGGCGTGCCGCAGCGCCAGCAGTGCGGGTAGGAGTGCTCATAGAGCGTGGCCCGCAGCAACCGACCACGTTCGCGCAACGAGTCGATCAGGTCAGCGTCGGCATCCTTGACAAAGCGTCCGGCGTACGGCCCGACGCGCTCGTCGTAGGTGCCGTCGGCCCGCACAGGGTTGACCACCGCGAGGCCGTTCTCGAGCCCCAGGCGGTAATCGTCCTCGCCGAAGGCGATGGCGGTGTGCACCAGGCCCGTGCCGTCCTGCGCGGTGACGAAGTCGCCCGCGAGCACGGTGTGACCCCGGTCCCCGTAGTCCGCTGCCGCGATGAAGTCAAATGGGGGCTCGTAGGCCAAACCGAGCAGCTCGCGGCCGGCGAACCGGTCGAGCACCTGGGCGTCTTCACCGAGGACGCGCTCGACCAGCGCGCCGGCCACCACCACCGCCTGAGCATCGCCCGGCGCGCGCGCGCGCACGTACTCGAGCTCCGGGTCCACCGCCACCGCGGCGTTTGAGACCAGCGTCCACGGCGTGGTCGTCCAAACGATCAGCTCGTCGCCCTCGCGCAGCGGAGCTCGGGGGGTGACGGCGCCGGCGCGGGTCGTGATGGCCAGACGCACGTAGACCGAGGGATCCTGCACGTCGCGATAGCCCTGGGCCACCTCGTGTGAGGACAGCGCGGTGCCGCAGCGCGGGCAGTAGGGCACCACCTTGTGGCCCTCATAGAGCAGCCCCCGCTCATGGATCTGGGCCAGCGCCCACCACACCGACTCGATGTAGTCACCGTCCAGGGTGCGGTAGGCGTGGTCGAGATCGAGCCAGAAACCGATCCGTTCGGTCAGGCGATCCCACTCCTGCAGGTGGCTGAACACCGACTCGCGGCAGCGCTGGTTGAACTCCGCGATGCCGAACGCCTCGATCTCCGCCTTGGTGCGGATGCCCAGCTCCTGCTCGACGGCGATCTCCACCGGCAGTCCGTGACAGTCCCAACCCCCCTTGCGCTCCACGTGAAAGCCACGCATCGTCTTGTAGCGCGGGTAGATGTCCTTGAACACGCGCGAGAGCACGTGATGGGTGGCCGGAGGCCCGTTGGCGGTGGGAGGTCCCTCGTAGAACACCCAGGCCGGTGCGCCCTCACGGTCGGCGAGGGAACGAGCGAAGATGGCCCGCTCGCGCCAGCGCTCGAGCACGGCGAGCTCCAGCGACGGCAGGTGCTGCTGGGGATCGACGGCACGGCGCGGCGCCGGCTCTCGGGTGGGCACGGACACGGGGCGCATTCTAGGTGCGGCGCCCTGACCGCCTAGGGGCCTGGCGCCCCTACACCGCCAGCTTGCGACAGATCCGAGCTAGAGATCGCTTTTCGTGTTCATCCAGCACGGCGAACGCGTCACGCACGCGGCCGGTGTGGTCGGGAAACAGACTCTCGACCGCGCGACGCCCGCCGTCGGTGAGGGCGACCGTGGCTGTTCGCCGGTCCTCCAGGCCCCGGCGGCGAATGACCAGGCCGGCGTTATGCAGGGTGCTCACCACCTCCGTCGCGTTGGCCTTCGACGCGCGCAGGCGGCTGCGCAGCGCACTCAGGGGAAGCTCGCCGCCGGCGGTGGTCAGGTACCACGAGCATCGAGAAGCCCGAGGCCGACAGTCCCTGGCGCTGCAGGTCGGCCGACAGGCGCCGGCGTACTGCCGTCTCGGCGCGCAACAGGCCTTCCAGGGCCCGGTGGGCCAGGGGATCGTCGGGCCGCAGGGGCATGCTCAGCCCCCGAAGCTAATCGCGGGTGCGGACGGGGTCGCGGCGCTAACGGTCAGAGGCACGGCCGGGGGGTGCCGCCGAACGAGGGGCCCCCAACCGGCGAAGCGCGTCGGCGCTAGGCCCCGGCCACCGCCAGGCGGCGCGCGTGAGGGTCGAGCAGGTGCTCGCGCAGGACGCCCAGCGCGTCGAGCGGGCTGGGTCCAAGTCGCTGCACGGTGCTGGCGCCGCTGTCGGGCAGTGCGCCGCGATAGTCATATACCTGCGTGGCCCCACCCGCCTGGCGCGCGGTGTAGACCAGGCGCCCCAGCGCGTCCAGGCTGGCTCGGCGGCCGCTGAGGACCACGGCGCTCGGAGTCAGCGCGCGCAGCGCGCGCGCCATCCGCGCCGCCTCCAGGGTGATGGGCAGGGTGAGCGCACGCAGCCCGGCGCGGCGCAGAAACAGCTCGAGCGCCTGCAGGTACAGGCTGTCCATGTCGGTTGGCCGACTGGCGTCGAACATGAGCACGCCCTGCTCTCGGGTGGCCGGCGGCGCGACACGTTGCGCGGCGGCCAGCCAACCGGTGGCGTGGCGCCACGCGAAGCCGTACTCGGGTGAGCAGTCGTCTGCGTCGGCGAGCTCCTGGGCCGCGGGCAAGAGCAGTGTCTCCACGGTGCGCTCAACCGAGCGCACCGACAGGCTCTCCTCCAGCAGCGCGTCGGCCTGTTGCTGGTCGTACAGAGCCAGGGCCACGCGCAGGCGGCTGGGGGTGGCCAGTCCCTGACCGCGCTCACGGGCGATCGAAACGGCCGAAGAGATGTTGTGAGTCTCGTCGAAGGCCTGGCGCAGCGCCCGGATCTCACCCAGGTCGAACTGGCGGTGGCCGCCCTCGGTGCGACGCGGCATCGGGTACCCGAAGCGGCGCTCCCAGCTGCGCAGCGTATTGGGACTGACGCCGAGCATGGCCGCGGCGGCGTTGGTGCGTACGGCACTCACGCCTCCCAATGTCGAACATTGCGCTTCTGGCTACAAGCGGCGCAAGGGACGCTGCATGCGGGCAATGGTCGTGCAGGAGCAGGACTTGAGGGCCGGACGGCGACGCAGCCCGCTCGGTGGGCGACCGACGTCAGGCGTCGAACACCAGTAGCGCGGCGGGCGGCGGTCCACAGTGCCCGACGCGCACGCGCACCCAGCCCGTCGTCGCTCCCTGCGCAGGCGGATCGCCGCGGGGCCAGCGTGTGGCCCTGACGAGTTCGCCCTCACACGCGGCGCGCACGGTCGCCAGCAACTCTTCGCGCAACGGTCCCCGAGCACCGAGCAGGTCGCCCACGTCCAGCCTCAGGGCCTCTGACTGCGCCAGCCCGACTCGCCGCTCTCCCCGCGCCGATAGTGCACATACCCGCCCCATGTGGTCGGCGACGAGGAAGGCGTCAGACTCGCGAGGACGGGCGGGCTCCTCCGCGCAGAGCATCAGGCCCAGGCCGCAGCGCGTGCAGACCCGCGATGGGACAGCCGGGTCGGGGGGAAGAGACGGCCCCCGGCCACAGCGCGCGCAGAAGCTGATCGCCCCCGGGGCGACCGGAGTAGCGGGCAGCGCCCAGAGGTGGGCCGTGGGCGTCCGCTCGGCGGGCCGTTCACTCATGCGGCCAGCGTCGGCTTGCGGGAGCCGACGCTGGCGGCTCCGCGTGACTTTGCAGAGGTTCGCCGGTCCCATTTCAGCGGGGCCTCGAGGGTCGCGTGCTCTCCGTGCTTCCGCCAGGGCCTACGATCAGGGTCATGCTGCGCCGCTCGCGAGGGTTGCTGTGGCTGGCCGGCCTGGTCCTCACGCTGGCCGGGTGCGGGCGCAGTGGCGGCGAAGAGGTGCCTGTCGCGTGCCTGGGTACGCCGCAGGACGTGACGGGCGCGCTGATCGGCGCCCCGGGGCATGTCGCGCTGAGCGACGGCACGCCACTCTCGCGCTGCGTCGCTCGCGCGACCAGCGATGGCGACCTGCAGAACCTGGGCACCGTCCTCTCCGGGGCCGGCGACGCGCTGGCCGCCCGGATGCCCAATGATGCACGGGCCGCGCTGCGTCTCGGCTTCCTCATCGGCGCGGTGCGAAAGGGCGCCCTGCACAGCCGAGGGGTGTCGGCGGAGCTCGTGCGCCGCCTGGAGCAGAGTGGGCGCATGGATGCTCCGCCGCCCCGGATCGAGGCTGCCCTGCGACTCGGGCTGAGCGCCGGGCAGGATCACGGCTGACCGTGAGACTGCGCCTCTACCACCACCACGATGGCGCCCGGGTGGCCTATCGCGAGGCCGGTACCGGACCGCCGCTGGCCCTGTTGCACTCGGCCATGCTGTCGCACAAGGAGTGGGAGCCACTGGTCGAGCACCTGTCCGATCGCTTCCGGGTCGTGCTCCCCGATCTGCCCCTGCACGGCGACTCAGAGGATCGACCTCACCACCCCTACACCCTCGAGTGGTTTGCCGAGGTCATGTCGGGTTTCATGACCGAGGTTCTGGGCCCTCGTCCGCTGGTGGGCGGGCACGACGTGGGCGCGGAGATCCTGCTCGCGGCGGTCCGCATGGGCCAGCTGACTCCCGCGCGCATGGTTCTCATGGGAAACCGGCTGCACCGCCCGCCTGAGAACGGCAAGGTGCGAGCCCTGTGGCGCGTCACCGCCACCGCGGCCCGGATGCCCGGCCTGGACCGGCTGTGGACCCGCGGCGCGCGCGGTCTCTTTCGTCCCGAATGGGGCATGCGCCTATCGGCACGGGGCAACCCAGCGGCTCGCGACCTGGTGCGCCACGCCTTCGCCGATGTGGGCGGAAACTCGGGCCTCGCCCGCTCCTGGGCCAAGTGCGCTCGGCGCTGGCCACGAGGATCCCAGCGTTCGCTGCTGGACGCCTACCCGCTCCTGGAGATGCCCGTCCTGCTGCTGTGGGCCGACCGTGACCGCCTGCATCCCCTGTGTGGCGCTGAGGAGGCGCTCGACCTCCTGCCGCACGGGCAACTGCGTGTGCTGTCGGGAACCGGGTTCTTGATCGCCTATGACGACCCCGTGGGCGTGGCCCGCGAGCTGTCGGCGTTCTGCGGATAGGGTGCGCTCGTAGCACCCGGTGGCGCTGGGACTTTGCCGGCCGGCCTGATCTCAAAGAGCGCGGGAAAGGAATGGGCGATGGCTGAGCATCTGTGGGGCGGTGAGACGACCAAGGCGGTGGACAACTTCCCGATCTCGGGCGAGCGCGTGCCGATCTCCGTGGTGCATTGGCTGGCGCGCATCAAGGGTGCCGCCGCCGCGGTCAACGGCGAACTCGGCCTGCTGGACGGACGGCGGGCCGCCCAGATCGAAAAGGCGGCCGCCCAGATCGCCGACGGCCAGCACGACGACCAGTTCCCCGTCGATGTCTTTCAGACCGGCTCGGGCACCTCCACCAACATGAACGCCAACGAGGTGATCGCCAGCCTGGCCGGCAAGGAGGTCCATCCCAACGACCACGTCAACATGGGCCAGTCCTCCAACGACGTGTTTCCCTCGGCCGTGCACCTCGCGGCCCTGGACGAGGCGAGCAACCAACTGCTGCCCGCCATGAGCAGGCTCGAGCGGGTGCTTGCCACCAAGAGCAGGCGCTTTGATGCCGTGGTCAAGGCGGGGCGCACCCACCTGATGGATGCCGTTCCGGTCACCCTGGGGCAGGAGTTCTCCGGCTACGCAGCTCAGGTGAGACTGGGGCGAGAGCGGATCTCGGACACGCTTGCGCGGGTCGCCCAGGTCCCCCTCGGGGGCACCGCGACGGGCACCGGTCTGAACACCCACCCAAAGTTCGCCGCCAAGGTGCGCCAGCGCCTGCGGCGCGAGACCAAGCTGAAGGTCGCCGCGCCCGCGGACCCTTTCGAGGCGCAGGGCAACCGCGATGCGCTGGTCGAGCTGTCCGGAGCGCTGAAGGTCGTCGCGGTATCGCTGACCAAGATCTCCCAGGACCTGGCCCTGATGGGCTCCGGGCCACGGGCCGGCATCGGTGAGCTGCTGCTGCCCGAACTGCAGAAGGGATCTTCGATCATGCCGGGCAAGGTCAACCCGGTCATCCCCGAGGTGGTCATGCAGGTGGCCGCGCAGGTCATCGGCAACGACACGGCGATCACCATCGGCGGCATGCAGGGACAGTTCGAGCTCAATGTGCGCATACCCCTGATCGCCCGCAACCTGCTCGCTTCGATCCACCTGCTCACCAGTGCCTGCACGGTGCTCAACGAGAAGTGCGTTGCCGATCTGAAGCCGAGCCGCCCGGGCTGTGAGCGCAGCGCGGAATCGACTCTGGCCAGCGCCACCGCCCTGAATCCCTACATCGGCTATGACCGCGCGACCGAGCTCGTGCAGGAAGCCACCCGGTCGGGCCGCACGCTGCGCGAGGTCGCCCGCGAGGCAGGGGTGGAGGAGAAGGTGCTCGACGAGGCGCTGGATCTACGCCGCATCGCCGCCGGAAGCGCGGCCTGAGCTACCCCTGAGCTGCAAGCGCGGCGAACAGGTTTCGCACCGCTATCGCCGCCGGCTTCGGCCGGCGGCGATAGTCGAGCAGTCCCTTCTGGTTGATCCCCTTGACCAACCTGATGGAAGGCACGACACGCTTGATCGAGCCACCGGCAAACGTCGGCGCAACGGCGAAGTCGCGCAGGTCCCACACCAGCATGCCGCTCAGCAGCGGATCCTTCACATAGCTGTGCACGTGCTGGGCCAGCAGGCGCGCCTGAAACGCGTATCCACCGGGGCGCTTGGACGGGTTGGCGGCGTTGGCCTCCGCCCCGAACTCGCTGATGATCTGCACCTTGCCGGCGAACACCCGGTGCATTGCCGCGAGGCGCCGATTGATGGTGGCCTGGATCTCGGACGGGCGATCGAGGGCTCCGTTGTACCAGCCCGAGTAGTCGGTCTCGCCCACGGCGTCGACGTTCTCATAGAGCGCGCCCGCGCGTGTGGGCGGGTGCTCGCCCCAGACATCCACGGCGACGAGCCGTCCGGGATCCTGGGCGTGCAGGTAGGAGGCCATGGCGTTGACGTACTGGAGCTGGCCGCCGCGGTGGCCGTTGCCGCCGATTTCGTTGGCCAGATTCCAGGCGATGACCGACGGATGCGCCTGAGCCTCGGCCACCGAGGTGCGTACGCGCCGTTCAGCCAGCGCCATGAGCGCCGGCGTTTTCGCGGTCCAGTCCCCGGCCGGATCGACCGGGCCGACTCCCTGCCAGACCAGGATGCCGGCCGCGTCGAGCCGCTCGAGCAGCGCTGGATCGAGCGCGTGCTGTGCGCGCGTGGCGTTTGCGCCCAAGTGGCGCAGGTCGTCGACGATGCCCTGCTGGTCTGCCGGAGTCAGCGCATCGCCGTGCCCGCGGACATCCTCCTGCAGAGAGGCGCCGTGGAGGATCAGGGGGCGGCCGTTGAGGTACATGTGACCCTGCGACCAGTGCAGGTCGCGCAGCCCGATGGGTACGTAGTAGCTGCTCTCGCCGGGAACCGAAAGCGCCAGGTCATACAGGCGAGGGCTGCCCGGCGCCCACAGTGCGGGCTTGTCGATGCTGGCTTGAGCGTGCAACAGCACGGTGGCCCCGTGGGCGACGCGGCGCCCACCGAAGTGCAGGTCGACACTCTGGGAACCGTGCTGCAGCGACAGGCGTCCGCTCGGGGTGATGGTGCGGGGGGCTCCGTAGTTGTGCACCGAGACCGTCACCTGCACCTGCGCTGCCCCGGAGCGTGGAGAGAGTTGCGTGCGCACGTCGGGAGTCGACAGATCGCTTGCCCCCAGAGGGCGGATGCTGACCTCTCGGTTGATCCCTCCGAAGTTGAACCAGGTGCGGTGGTACCCCGCCTGGGCCTGTGCGGTCGGATCGCGCCAGTCGGCGCGCACCACCAGCACGTGCGGGCCCACCGCTGGGTGCAGCTTCAGGTCGAAGGGCAGATAGGTGCCGGCGTGCGTGCCTATCTGACGTCCGTCCAGCCAAACCGTGGCCAGATGGTTGACCGAGCCGAAGTGCAGCACGTAGGTCCCGGTCCGCGGCGTGTCGAAGGTCGTGCGGTACCACGCGACCGATCCTCCGAAGCTTGCGATGCCGCGCCCACCGGTGACCGGCAGCGCGTTGACCACCAGGGGCACCTGCACCTCCCGGGCGCCAAACTGCCCGCGTCCCCAGTGGTGCGACAGGCCCACGTTGGTGGGATCGCGGCGCAGGGCCCAGCGCGTCAGCGCAACCCGACCCCCCGCACCCTCGGCGATCGTCGAGCGTCCAATCGCCGTACCCGACGCCGCAGGCGCGGCCGGGGCGCCCCCCGGCGAGAGCACCGTCAGGGCCACCGCCAGGAGCAGGCCACCGAGGACTACGGCGGAAATGGTCGCGTAGACGGTGGCTCGGCTGACGCGCAGGCGAACGCGCGCGCTCGCGGGCCGCGGCGTGGAGGAAGAGGTCATCGACGGGAGGGACGGGCGCGCGGCCATAGGACAAGTGCGGGTGGAGGTGGCACCGGCGCGTGACCGTCAGCGTGCACGGCGGTCGCAACCGGGCGTGCACGGCCTCAGAACCGGCCAGCGGGTGCCGTGGAGCCTAGCGGGCACGCCGCGGGACATCCGAGCACGACGTCGCGGGTCGCGGGTCGCGCTCGGGTCAGGCGGGTACCGCGCTGGCGCGCCGCCGCGTGAGCGGGCGTCCGAGCAGCGTCTCGAGCAGCGCGCGCGCCCCCGTCTTGGAAAGCGGCTCGTTCAGGTTGCCGCACTTGGGCGACTGCACGCAGGAGGGACAGCCTGCGGCGCAGGGGCACTCCACCACCAGGCGGTGGGCGTCAGCGACAAGTCGCTCGAAGGCGGCGAAGGCCTGGCGGGTGATGCCCACCCCGCCGGGATGCCCGTCGTAGATGAAGATGGTCGGACGTCCGGTCTGCGGATGGAAGTTGGTGGACAGGCCACCGATGTCCCAGCGGTCGCACATGGCGATCAACGGGAGCACGGCGATCTGCGCATGCTCGGTGGCGTGCAGGGCGCCGAGCAGCGCCTCGAGCGGCAGCTCCATGGACGGGGCCTCGAGGTCGAGCTCGAACCACAGCGCCTGCGTGGCGAACGCGGTTTCGGGCAGGTCAAGGGCGTGCAGGTCGATGGCGGCGTGGTCGGCGCGCCGTCGCCGCTGGTAGGCCAGGACCGTCTCGCTGACGCTGACCTCGCCGAAGGACAGCGAGACCCCCATCGCCTGGCGGCGGTCGAGCAGCCGCTGGATCTTCGTATGCGTCTCGCGTTTGGGCTGGGTGTACCAGTCTCCCCCGAACGGCGTGACCAGGGCGCGGCGGCGCGGCAGGTCAAGTTCGCAGACCTCATACGGACGCCCCTGATGAAGGTAGACCGCCCCCGGATGAACGGTGGAGTGGGCGCGCGCGGCGTCGGTATCGCCGAGCAGCTCCCCTGAGGACACCTGCACGATGGCAAACCGGTCGGGTGACGCGGAGCGCAGCGAGACCGCGGCGGCCGGGTAATCGCCCGGGCGGCGCAGGACGTAGGTGGTCTCGCGCGGGTCAGGACCCGCTCGTGCGCGCAGGCCGCCGCTTGACACCAGTAGCTCGGCGCCCGCCTCCCACCGAGGACCGAGAAAGTCGGCGTCGGTACGCGACAGCGGTCCCTCGTGGGCGGCGCACAGAAGGTGAGCCAGGTGGATCTGCGGGCTTTCGTGATCGAGGATCGCCGCCTCGACGGGACGGTCAAGGAACTCATCGGGGTGGCGGCAGAAGAACTGATCCAGGGCGTCCTCGCCCGCGACGTACACGGCCAGTCCCTTGCCCCGCCGCCCCGCGCGACCCCACATCTGACGCAGCGACGCGACCGTGCCCGGGAAGGTGACGACCACCGCGCAGTCCAGTGCGCCGATGTCGATGCCCAGCTCCAGCGCGTCGGTGGTGATCACCGCGCGCAGCTCGCCGGCGACGAGGCGCGCTTCGAGCTCACGGCGCTGCTGCGCGGTGTATCCGGCTCGATAGGGGGCGACGCGCTCGGCCAGCTCGGGAGCGACGGCGCTGAGCTGATCCTGGACGGTGCGGGCCAGGATTTCCACCCCGCGCCGGGACTTCATGAAGCAGATCGTCCTTGCGCCGCCGCGCACGAGCTCTGCGAGGACGTCGGCTGCCTCGGACAGCGTGGAGCGGCGCGTGCCCAGCAGCTCATCGGTAAGGGGGGGATTCCACATCGCCAGCTGACGCCGCGGCGACGGTGAGCCGTCGCCGTCGATCACCGCGAAATCCTCGAGACCGGTGAGGCGGTGCGCCAGCTCGCGCGGGTTGGCGATCGTCGCCGAGGCCAGCAGGAAGCGGGGCGTGGTGCCGTAGGCGGCGGCGATACGCCGCAGGCGCCGCAGCACGTTGGCCACGTGGGATCCGAACACCCCGCGGTAGACGTGCGCCTCGTCGATGACCACGACGGCCAGGTTCGCGAACAGGTCCTCCCAGGCGCCGTGGTGAGGAAGGATGGCCAGGTGCAGCATGTCGGGATTGGTCAGCACGACGTTTGCGCGCCGGCGGATCTGGGCCCGGCCGTCTTTGGGTGCGTCGCCGTCGTAGATCGCGGGCCGCACTTCACGAGTGAGCCCGAACGAGTGCAGCGCCCGTGCCTGGTCCTGGGCCAGGGCCTTGGTCGGGTACACGTAGAGGGCGCGAGCGCGGCGATCTCGACACAGCACCTCCAGCGTGGGCAGGTTGAAGCACAGCGACTTACCCGAGGCCGTCCCCGTGGTGACGATGGTGGGCCCACTCCACGCTGCCTCGAGCGCCTGCGTCTGGTGTGAGTACAGGCTCTTCACTCCGGCCGTGCGCAGCGCCGCCTGGACCTGCGGGTGCAGGTAGGAGGGCAGCTCCTCGTGCGTCGCGGCGCGGGGGCCCTCGCGTGCCTCGCGCACGAGTCGCCCATCGGCGCGACCGGCGTCGAGCAGCGCGCTCCAGGGTTCTGTCCGACGCGCGACAGCCACGGCTTGCGATAGTAGACCGGTGCTCCAGGGCGGCGCGGACCTCAATGCGCACAGTGCGCTGCGCTGCGTGTACTTAGACCTCGACGGCACCCTGCTGGGGCGCGGCGCGTCGCTCCTGCACGACGGCGACGGTCAGCCGAGCCTCGCCGGGGTCCGGGCCGTGCAGGCCTGCCTACGGGCCTCGGTGGAGGTCGTGCTCATGTCCGGGCGCCGCCGCGCACAGGTCTCTGAGGATGCGCGCCTGCTCGGCCAGGGGAGCTACGCCTTCGAGGCGGGAGCGTGCCTGGTCCTGGACGGCGAGGAGCACTGGCTGACCGGCGAGATGCGTCCCGGCGAACTGACCATCGCGCAGCAGATCGAGGCTTCGGGTGCTCCGCGCCTGCTGCTCGAGAGCTACCCGGGCCTCCTGGAGTATCACGACCCGTGGCACGTCGAGCGGGAGGTTTCACACCTGTTCCGAGGACTGGTGGACGCCGCCGCGGTCGATCGTCTGCTCGCCGAGCACGGGCTGGGTCACCTGCGCATGGTCGATAACGGGGCGGTCAGTCGTCGCTCGCCGGCTCTGGACGGACTGGACCAGGTGCGCGGCTACCACCTGGTCCCGATCGGGGCCTCCAAGGCGGCCGCCGTGGTCTCACACCGTCGCGCGCGCGGCCTCGACCCAGATCAGACGCTGGCCGTCGGCGACTCGCGCGAGGACCTCGCCTGCGCGCAGCACGTCGGCAGCTTCTGGCTGGTGGCCAACGCGGTGACCACCGACCCCTCGATCGCCGACGCGCTGGCTCCCCACGAGAACGTGCGCGTGGCCGAGGCCGGCCATGGCGCCGGTGTCTACGAGGCGGTGGTGAGCACCCTCATGTCCGCCCCGGCCTGAGCGTAGAGGACCCGCGCTGGCCCAACCTTGATCCCCGTGCACCTCGATCGCCAACCCATTCGCCTGGAACTTCAGAAAGCAGGCACCAGGCCGAGCTCTTGGACGGCCTCGACAACCGCGCTTGGCGAGACCCGGCCGCTCGCGCTGGCTGGCTGGCTCTCGCCGGGAGAGTAAACCTACCGGGTAGTCGGTCAGCCGCGCGTGTTGCGACGCGGTCGATGGCCCGGAGTCAACGGCGCGTAGGACGCAGACCCAGAAGGGATACGTTCCATCGCCCTTGCCGGGATGCGTGTCCTCGGCTTGCCTGTCAGCACGCGAAGGTACCCCCAGCTTCCCGGGTCGCGAAGACGGGACACGAGGCCCGAGAACGGGTTCTCGTGCAGAAGCTCTACCGCAGCCCCGCACTCATCACTCGGCTGACCTGCGACCTGGACGAGCTCCGGCGAAATCCCCACCGCGCTGCACAATCGCGCCACGAGATCTCTCGACGTGGAAGCTCCCACTCGCGCACGCACCTCAATCTTCGGCTCCAGAGCGTCACGATGATGCACCAACACGTACAACGTGCCATCGGCCAATTCAATCGCCGCCCATGGACGCCCACCGCTCCCGAAACGGTTCGGCTCACGATCGAAGTGGATTCCGGTAGTGAGGAACGCCTGGAGCGCCTCGTGCCGAAGGAGCGCCACGCTCTTCAACCCATACGGCGCTATCTCCGGGAACTCATCACCGGGAAGCTGACGCAAATCCATCAGCCCCACACGATACGTGAATCATCCTCCAGGTCTGCCCAGTAGACGCGCGGCGCGGACACCCGACGGCGCTTATGGCGAGCGAGCACGACTCAGCGCGCGGACGGCGGTCTACGGGTCGGGAACCGGCGCAGCCGCTCCCAGCCGCGCCGCCAGACTCCGGGCTGAGGTCGCCGCCAGCGCGCCGGGGGGGGGACGGTCGCGCGCACCAGGATCACCCAGTCCTGCAGGGGCAGCTCGCCGGAGATCAGCCGTGCCAGCGCTCCGGTCACCGGTGCCTCGATGCCCGCGCGAGTGAGGGCGCGTGAGAGCAGGGGCACTGACTGCAGCGCCTCCACGGCCTGACCCACTCGTTCGGGAATCTCGGCCGCCGGCACGCCGGCAGCCAGGAGCTCTCCGGCACGTCGGTTGCGGCTTTGGGGGGCCAGCGCGGTGGCCACCAGGTCACCGGCTCCGGCCAACCCGATGAGCGATTCCGGACGCCCGCCCTGGGCATCGGCAAAGCGCCACACCTCGGCGAAGATGTGCCCGGCCGCCGCGCCCGCCGCGTTGAGCCCGATCGCCTCGGTCGCCCCGGCGGCGAGCGCCGCCGCGTTCTTGGCGGCCCCCGCGAGCTCGACCCCGATTGGGTCGTTGGACTGCTCGCAGACCACACCGGCGCGGATGAATACCTGGGCCAGCGAGCGTGCGAGCTCCTCATCAGCAGATGCCGCCACCAGCCCCGCTCCGTCGCGCACCATCTCGTGCGCGTGAGCGGGTCCCCCCACGCAGGCAACTCGATGCGTGCCGAAGGCGGCGGCCAGGATGACCGTCGGGGCGTGGCCGTCGGGAGGCACCAGGCCCTTGGCCACGGAGACCACGGCGGCCCGTTCGCTCAGGCCCCCGCGCGTGAGCGCTCCGATCACCTCATCCAGCCCGCGGGTGGGCACGGCCAGGAATACGTAGTCGGCGCGCGCCACGCCGGCCGCCGCCGATTCGATGCGCAGCTGCCCGGGGAGGTCCACCCCGGGCAGGTAAACCCGGTTCTCGCCGTCGGCCTGGAGGCGGTCCGCCTGCTCGGCGGTGCGCGTCTGCAGGGTGGCGCGCAGACCGCCTCGAGCCAGCAGCACCGCGAGCGCGGTGCCGAAGGAGCCGGCTCCGATGACGGTGGCTCGACGCGCCCCGGGGCTGGGGAGCGACAGCGAGCGCATGGCACGGCGGGCTGCGCCCGGCTGACCAGAGCCATCGTCTTCGGAGGGGCCTGCGAGCTCAGAGAGGTCCTGGACTCCGGGTCCGGAGCTGTCGCCGTCGCGTGCGAAACCGGGCTCGGGGATGGTCTGAGCTTCTGACTCTCCGCGTCCAGCAGTGCGGGGTGACGCTTCGGGGGGGAGGGTGGCGCGGGACTCGTGGACAGCGGGGGAGTGGCCCTGCTCGGGGCCGTCCTGGGACTCGCGCTGGGCCATCGTCTCCCCCGAGCGTACTGGTCGGCCGCGGTGTGCCGGAGCCGCGGCACGGGCGTCATGCTCGGCCGGTCGCGCCAGGCTCAGCCTCAGCCGATCGTCGCCAGGTGAGCCCCCGCGCGCTCGAGCGCCGCCTCGTCCGGAGCCTCGATGATCGCCTGCAGGTCCAGGATGCGCGCGTCGAAGCGGTTCATGGCGTTGGTTCCCACCACGGCGTGGGCGGGAACGCCGATCTGGCGGGCGCGGGTGGCGATCTCGGCCGCCACCTTGCCCTCGAGGGTACTGGCGTCCAGGCGACCCTCGCCCACCACGACCGCGCGCGCTCGGCGCAGACGCGGTTGGAAGCGCAACGCGTCGAGCACGAAGGACGCTCCTCGCTCCAGCCGGGCGCCGTAGGTGGCCCACAGGCCCCCCGACAACCCGCCGGCCGCACCGGTCAGCGGGCTTCCGCGCGGATCGCGTCCCATGCGGGCGGCCTGCTCGTGCAGGCGACGCGTCAGCCGTGCCACGGCCGCGGCGTCGGCTCCCTTCTGGGGGGCAAAGACGACCGCGGCGCGCTCGAAAGAGGTGCGCACGTCACACAGGACGACGATCGTCGCGTCCCCGACGCCGCCCGCGGCCTGGAGCGCCTCGATGGCTCCCGCGCCACCGTCCGTTGTCGCGCTTCCGCCCGCGGCCACCAGCACCGTGCGGGCGCCGGCGTGTATAGCGGCGCCGATCAGCTCGCCGGTGCCGCGGCTGCTGGCCGCCTCGGCGTCCCGCTCGTGGGGCGCCAGTCGCCACAGTCCCGAGGCCTGCGCGACCTCCACAACCGCCACCCTGCCGTCGCCACTGAGCTCGAAGGCGGCCGCCACCGGGCGACCCAGCGGATCGCTCGCCTGAACGCCGACGGTGCGACCCCCCAACCAGCCACGCAGAACCTCGCCCGTGCCCTCACCTCCGTCGGCCACCGGACAAAGGTCCGGGGGCGGTTCGCCCGTGCTCTGCACGCCGCGTCCGATCGCGGCGGCTACCTGCGGCGCGGAGAGGGTGCCCTTGAACGCGTCGGGGGCCACCAGCAGGGTGCGTGTGACCACGCTTAGCATCCTTTCAACCCATGGGCCGGCCGCCAAGCAGCCCCGAGCTCAGCCCGGGCGCTACGGTCTGGCGGCCATGGCTCTACCCCTCAAGTCTCCCGTGTCGCCACAGCTTGCCCTCTCGCGGCGCACCCTTCCCGACGGCCAGGAGTGGGTGTACGAGGTCAAGCTCGACGGCTTTCGCTGCCTGCTCTTTCAGGATGGCGATGACCTGTTCCTGCAGTCGCGCAACGGCCGACCGCTCGGTCGCTACTTCCCCGAGCTGCGCTTCGGCCCCGGTCGCCACGTGCTCGACGGTGAGATCGTGGTGCGCGACTCTGACGGGCGCGAGGACTTCGACGCGCTCGGCCAGCGCATCCACCCAGCCCAGTCGCGCATCCAGCTGCTCTCAGAGCAGACTCCCGCGGTGTTCGTGGCCTTCGACCTACTGGCCCAGGACGACAAGCTGTGGCTCGACAGGCCCTTTGCCGAGCGCCGCGTGGCCCTGGAGGCCCTTGCCGGTCGTCAAGAGTTCGGCGCCGTCCCGCTTGACCTGATGATGACCGCTCCCACCGTCCACCAGGCCGAGCGCTGGCTGCTGGAGGCGGAGGGGGTGATCGCCAAGGACCGCAACGCGCCCTACCTGCCGGGAGAGCGTCGCGGGATGGTCAAGGTCAAGCGGGTGCGCACGATCGACGCGGTCGTCGCGGGCTGGCGCCCGGGCAAGGAGCCCAATACGGTCGGAGCCCTGATCCTGGGCCTCTACGAAGGCGACGAGATACGCGTCGTGGGTCACTCCTCCGGTCTGACCCAGGCTGAGAAACGGCGGCTCGTCGGGTTCCTCGCCCCGTATGAGACCGGGGAACGGGGCACGGGGGACCCCAGCCGCTGGAGCGGCGGACGCGACCTCGAGTGGATCAGCCTGCGTCCAGAGCTCGTGGTCGAGGTCGACTTCGACCACGTCAGCGCAGGGCGCATCCGTCACGGGGCCAAGCTCAAGCGCTGGCGCGAGGACAAGCCCCCACGCGATTGCACGATCGAGCAGCTGACCGCCTAGGCACCGGCCGGCGCCCGACTCAGACGTTCGGCCGTCGCTCCTGCCTGCCTGGTGCTAGTCGCGTCGCGGCGCTGCGGTGCCGCCGCGTAGCGCGGCGAGCATGTGATCGCACAGTCGCGGAGAGACACCGTGGATCACCCCCATGGTCCGGACCAGACTCGGGTAGTACAGCGCCCGCCGATCGCGTTCGACCGCGCGCACGGTGCGCTCGGCCAGCTTGCTCGCCGGGCTGGCGTCCGCCCCGCCGCGGTACCAGTCGGGCATGGTCCGCTCGTGGTCGTGCAGGGAGGTTCCGATCTCGCCGGGATAGACCATGGTCAGCGACACCCCGGTGCCGCTGAGCTCGTGGCGAAGTGCCTCGCCGAAGCCGCGCTGGGCCGCCTTGGTGGCGCCGTAGACCGCCGCCCAGGGGAAGCTGCGCAGGGCGGCCCCCGAGGCGACGATGACCACATGGCCCTCGCCCCGATCGAGCATGTGCTCGAGCGCCGCCGCGACGGTGTGGACCGTCCCCAGCCAGTTGATCTGGGTCATGCGTTCGACGAGCTCACTGGGCTGATCGCGGAAAGGCCCGTAGTGAGCGACCCCGGCGTTGGCCACGATCAGCTCCAGGCCGCCGGTGCGCTGGATGAAGGTGCCCATGGCCGCGGCCACCGAAGCGCGGTCACCCACGTCGCAGGCCAGCACCGGATGTCCGCCGGCTCGCGAGGGCGCGGGCAGGGCGTCGGCCAGCGCCGACAGCTCCGCGGCCGATCGCGCCGCCAGGCCCACCGTCGCTCCGCGTGCGGCCAGGCGCTCGGCCAGGGCGCGGCCGATACCGCGCGAGGCCCCGGTGACCACTGCTCGGGTGTGGACGGTGATCTGCACGGCAGCGGCGATCCTAGCGCCGCTAGGATCGCCCTTGATGGCCACCGACCACGCCACGGTCGCCGAGGAGGAATACCTGCAGTCGTTGTTCTGGCTGGCCGAGGCGGGCCTGCCCATGACCGGAGCCAACCTTGCCCGCGCCATGCAGCTGTCCGCGCCCACCGTCCACGAGATGGTCGGGCGCCTTGAACGCGACGGGTACGTGACCCGAGGCGGCGATCGCAGCATCTCCTTCACCCCCGCCGGTGAGCAGTACGCGGAGGGCGTGGTACGTCGCCACCGGCTCATCGAGCGCTTTCTCACCGACGTGCTGGGCATTCCCTGGGACGAGGTGCACGAGGAGGCCGAGCGCCTCGAGCACGCCATGTCCCCGGTGCTCGAAGAGCGCATGCTCGCCGCCATCGGGGACGCCAAGACCTGCCCGCACGGTCACCCCATCGTCGCGGGCGCGCGCCTGTCCGGGGTGCCCCTGGCCGACGTCGAGTTGGGCGCCAGCGTGCGGGTGATGCGTTTCGAGAATGAGGCTGAGGATGTCCTGCACTACCTACGCGAATCGGGCGTCGAGCCGGGGCTCTCCGGCGTCCTCGCCGAGCGCGACGAGGAGCAGGTCGTGGTGGAGGTTCCCGGGTCCGGGCGGCGCGCGATCACCGTCAGCGTGGCCGAAACGGTCTCCGTGGTGGCCGATCCCTCACCGCCTCCCCGCACGGCACTGCCCGAGCACCTGGTGCTGGGCAAGCGCTACGGCCGTTAGCTAAAAGCGGGCGGCGACCGTCATGTGCGAACGGCCGCGCAGGCGTGGACGGCATCGGCCAGGCGCGAGACCCCCTGCTCGATCTGCGTCGGCGTGACGCCCGAGTACGCCAAGCGCAGGGTGTTCTCGCCGCCGTCGAGCAAGAAGTCTGTGCCCTTGACGAAGGCCACTCCGCGCGCGGCTGCGGCTTGGTGCACCGCGTGCACATCGGTGTCCTGCGGCAGCGTCACCCACATGAAGTAGCCCCCCTCGGGCGCGACGAAGCGCGCCTCGGGTAGTTCCTGGGTGAGTGCCTGAGTCAGCACTTGCACGCGCTGGGCCAATGCCCGCTTGACGGTCTCGATCGAGCGATCGAGGGCGCCCGAGTGGCAGAACTCGTAAACGATCGCCTGGGCGACCATGTTCGGTGAGATGTACGTGTTGGTGGCACGTTGCACGACGCTCGAGATGAGCTCAGCCGGGCCGACGAGGTAGCCCACGCGGATCCCCGGACAGACCGTCTTTGAGAACGACGAGGCGTACACGACTCGCTCGGGGTCCATCGAGAGCATGGTGGGCAGCGTCTGACCGGAGAAGCGCAGCGCGACGTACGGGTCATCCTCGAACACCACGAAGTCATGCTCGGCGGAGAGGCGCAGCAGATCCGCGCGCTTTGGCGCCGAGAGCGTGTAGCCCGCCGGATTCTGAAAGTTGGGGATGATGTGCGCCAGACGCGGGCGCGCTCCGCGCTCGAGCAGCGCAGCCAGGGCCGCGGTATCGATGCCGTCCGGCTCGAGCTCGACGGCGTGCAGCCGGGCTCCGCGCTGGCGCAGGGACAGGAGCGTGCGGTCATAGGTCGGTTTCTCGACCACGACCTCGTCACCCTCCCCCACCAGCTCCTCGAAGAGGAAGGCGTCGGCCTGCATCGATCCGTTGGTCACCACCACGTTGTCGACGCTGACGCCATGCTGATCGGCGATCCACTCGCGCAGTCGCGGGTAACCCACGGCGGTGCCGTAGGCCGTGGAGCCGGCCGGGTCCTGGGCGAACGCGCGCCGGGCGGCCTCGCTCAGCCCGTCGACATCGACGATGTCCAGCGAGGGCGCTCCGCGAGCGAAGGAGATGGTGTCGGAGGGGGCCATCGAGCCAGCTTATCCCTGGCCCGTCGTCGAGCGCGGCGAGGGGCTCCCGAACGCACCCTCGTCGATACTGGGGAGCGTCAGGCCGGCGTCGCGCGCCTCGTGAGCCGCGACCTGCCCGACGACCCCCAGCGTGTCGATGAGATCGCGCAGGCGTTCCGCCACGTCGCCGGCCTCGTTCAAGCGCCCGCGTACCTCCTGGGCGCCCGCCAGCAGCTCGTCGGTCAGTTCGGAGAGGCGTGCCACCCGTCCCTGGGTGAAGGCGTCAACACGCTGGTGGGCATCGCGCAGATACTCCGCGGCGCGCGCCTCGGCCCCACGACGGATACGAGCAGCATCCTCATCGGCGGCCAGTCGGATCTCAGCGGCTTGGCGGATCGCCTCTGCCTCGACCTGGGTGCGCAGTTGGGCGGCCGACCGCTGGGCCGCGTCCAGCGTCTCACGAAGCTGTGTCGTAAGCGTGTCGGTGAGGCGATCGGCGGCCGCGTGCGCCGCCCGCAGCGGATCGTCAGCCGCCGACACCCACGCCCTCCGCGCGGGCGACCAGCAGCGACAGGCGCTCAGGTACCGCCTCGAGCACCGTGAAGGCCGGCCCGGGCACGCGCCTCAGCTCAGCCACCAGTCCGATGGGCCCCGTCAGGCGCACGTGCAGGGACGCCCACCTGTCCTCGTAGGTGAAGAGGATGCAGTCCAGCACGCTCTCAACGCTCTCGAGGGCCCGTTGGAGCTCGTTGATCGCGGCGACGTCGTCAAACGGACCGGCGTCCACCGTGACCGACCCCCGCTGCATCTCCTGCCCGTGCGGGGCGTCCGGTGTCGTGGCGCGCGCGGCGGCGGCGTGCGGGATGACGGCGCCCAGGTGCTCGAGTAGCCGTTCGTAATCGGAGATCAGCGCGCGCGCGTAGCGGTCGAGCTGATCGCGGAAGCGCAGGAGCTCACCGAGGTGCTCCGTGGGCGACGTCGACGGGGCACGGGACGGAGCGGGCGGACGCGGCGGGAGCGACGCGGGCAAGGGGGGGGGAATCCCCCCCTCGTCCACCAGCGTCGCGTGCGGGGTTCCGGCGAGTGGCTGCGGGTCGCCGCGCGGTGGGAACCCGGTCGGGGACGGCGGCGGGACGCCGCCGGGCGCGGGCGCGTCGCCGAGGTCTGCCCCGTGCGCGGGGCCGGGCGCGTCGCCGGGGTCGGGTTCGTGCGCGGGCGCGTCGCCGGGGTCGGGTCCGTGCGCGGGCGCGTCGGTGACAGGGGGCGCAACGCGGGGAGGGGGCGCAACGCGGGGAGCGGGCGCAACGTATTCGTCTTGTGGAGCGGCGAGCGCGGCAAGCTCCTGCTCGAGACGTCGCAACTTGTCCTCGAGCATGCTCAGGGTCGTGTGGATCGGGCGCTCGCTCGCGGGCGGCCCGCTCGCGGGCCCGCCGAGCGCGGGCACCGACCTGTGCCCGGGTGGAGCGGGGGGAGGGGAGCCGCTGTCGGCCTGTTCGTTCATGACTGGCCCCCGGACGGTGAACCGGGACTCGGGAGAGCCGGGCCACGCGATTTGCCCGGCGCGGGCGGTTTCACCACGCCGCGGCTCACGGCTCACGCAGTTCGGGGTCCGCCACAGTACCAGTCGTACCGCAGCCGAGCGCGGTCTGCCGGGGCTCAGTTTCGAGACGCGCCGAGGATCTCCACGGCGATCTCCGCGACCGCGGTCGGCGTGCGCCCGACGCGTACTCCTTTGTCCTCCAGGGCCTTGGCTTTGGCGGCCGCGGTTCCCTGAGAGCCGGAGACGATCGCCCCCGCGTGACCCATGGTCTTGCCCGGCGGGGCGGTGAAGCCCGCGATGTAACCGACCACGGGCTTGGTCACGCCGGCGGCGATGAACTCCGCCGCGCGCTCCTCCGCATCGCCGCCGATCTCTCCGGCCATGACGATCAGCTCAGTTTGGGGATCGGCCTCCAGCAGCGCGATGATGTCCACGAAGCTCGAGCCGGGAACAGGATCGCCGCCGATGCCCACGATCGACGAGTTCCCGAAGCCCCGCTGGGCCAGCTCGTTGCCGATCTGGTAGGTCAGGGTGCCGGAGCGCGACACAACACCCACGTTGCCCTCGCGGAAGAAGCTGGCCGGGATGATGCCCACGTTCGCCTTACCCGGCGAGAGTACGCCGGGGCAGTTCGGCCCGATCAGGCGCACGTTGGGATTGCGCGCGAGCTGGGTAAACACGCGCAGCTCGTCGTGGGCCGGTATGCCCTCGGTGATCGTGACGATCGTCTCAATACCCGCGTCCTCGGCTTCCAGGATGGAATCGGCCGCGAAGCGGGGCGGCACGAAGATCATCGCGGTGTTGGCCTCGACGCTCTCCACGGCCTGATGGAACGTGTCGAACACGGGAATGCCCTCGACATCCTGGCCGCCCTTGCCCGGGGTGACCCCGGCCACCACGTTGGTGCCGTAGCGGCGGTTGTTCAGCGAGTGAAACGTACCCTCGCGGCCGGTGATGCCCGACACGCACAGACGGGTGTCGCCGTCGACGAGGACGCTCACCCGACGGTCTCCGACGCGGCGTCGGGCCAGTTCGCCACCGCCGCCCGCTCGTCGGCTCCCGGTCGGTCGGGGGCGGCTCCGTTGCCGCCCGTGGCCAGCGCGACCACCCGCGCGGCCGCCTCGTTCATGGTCTTGGCGGTATGCACGTTGGGCAGGTCGGCCTCGGCGAGCAGACGTCTGCCCTCGACGTCGTTGGTGCCGTCCAGGCGCACCACGAAGGGCACCGAGGGTCGTACCTGGGCGAAGGCATCGATCAGCCCGCGCGCGACCTCGTCACAGCGCGTGATGCCGCCGAAGATGTTGAACAGCACCGCGGTGACCTTCTCGTCGGAGAGGATCACCTCGACCGCGCTGGTGATGGCCTGCGCCTTTGAGCCTCCCCCGGCGTCCAGGAAGTTGGCGGGCGCGCCTCCGGCCTGGGCGACCACGTCGAGGGTGGACATGACCAGGCCCGCGCCGTTGCCCAGGATCCCGATGTCACCGTCGAGCTTGACGTAGGTGAGTCCGCGCTCCTTGGCCATGCGCTCCTGCGGGTCCTCCTGGCTCAGGTCGCGCAGGCCGGCGTTGTCGGGGTGGCGAAACAACGCGTTGTCGTCGAGGGTCACCTTGGCGTCCAGCGCGCGCACGTCGCGCTCGGGGGTGACGATCAGCGGGTTCACCTCGACCAGCATCGCCTCCTCGCTGACGAACGTTTCGTACAACCGGGCCAGAAACGCGCCCACGGGGCGAACCAGGTCGCCGTCCACCCCAGCCTCGAAGGCCAGTCGCCGCCCGTGAAAGTCCTGAAAACCGATCAAGGGGTCAACGTGCAGGCTGGCGATGGCCTCAGGCTCCTGGTCGGCCACCTGCTCGATGTCCATGCCGCCTCGGGTCGAGAGCATGACCAGCGGCGCCTTGGCACCACGGTCAAACACGATGGACGCGTAGTACTCGGACTCGATCTGCGAGGCGCCCTCGATCCACAGCTCGTGCACCGTGAGCCCGCGGATGTCCATGCCGAGTATGTCCTCGGCGTAGCGGCGCGCCTCACCCTCATCCTGGGCGATCTTTATCCCGCCCAGCTTCCCGCGCCCGCCGATCTGGACCTGGGCCTTGACCGCGCAGGGGTAGCCGATCTGGGCCGCAGCCCTCACCGCCTCCTCCACCGTGCGCGCGGGCCGGCCGCTGGGCACTCCGATGCCGTGGCGCGCGAACAGCTGCTTGCCCTGATACTCGAGTAGATCCATGAGCGGGCGCGCACTCTACTAAGGGCCCGACCTGGGGACCGACGGGGCCGCGGCTGACTCGGGGCCATGGGCGCCCCGCGTCCCGGCGCGGTGAAGTCCATAATTGGACGCTGGTTGCGCACGCCGGTGCCGCTGGGTAGCGCCGCTGTCCTGTCTCGCTAACGATCGGAGCTCATGCCTCTGCCTGCCAACGTGACCTTCGTCACCTTCGATGTGTACGGAACGCTGATCGACTGGGAGACCGGCGTGTACGAGGCCTTCAGTCGCGAGGCCGAGCGCGACGGCTTCACCATCGAGCGTGACGAGTTGATCACCCTCTTTCACGAGGTCGAGCGCGAGATCCAATCCGGTTCCTATGAGCTCTACGCAGAGGTGCTGCGTCGCACCGCGGTGGAGATCTCAAAGCGTCTGGGTTGGCCCCTGGAACCCTCCCGCTCGGGCTTTCTGCCCGACTCGATCCAGCGCTGGCGGCCTTTCAAGGAGACAAACGTGCAGCTGGGTAAGTTGGACAAGAAGTACCGCCTGGGCCTGCTGTCCAACGTCGACGACAAGCTGCTCGGCCAGACCCGCCGCCACATCCCGACCGACTTCGACCTCGTCGTCACCGCTCAGCAGGTTCGCTCCTACAAGCCTGATCCCGCCCACTTCACCGAGTGCGCGCGTCGCGTCGGCAGCAAGAAGGGTTGGGTCCACGTGGCCGCCAGCCTCTACCACGACGTGGAGCCGTGCCTCAAGGCGCGAGTCCCGGTGATCTGGGTCAACCGCAAGAAGGAGACGCTCGGGGCGGGCCAGAAGAAGCCCACCGCCGAGGTCGCAAACCTGCGCGAGGCCGCCAAGCTGCTCGGCATGAGCTGATGGGCGCCTCGGCCACACGCACGCCCTAGGCGGTCCCTCCCAGTGCGTGCCGTCTCGCTGCACAGCGACGTGATCGTGCTCACCAGCCGCGTTTGGCAGACCAACTGCACGCTCGTGCGCGGGTCCGAAGGAGAGCCGGGGGCCGAGGCCTTCGTGGTCGACTCGCCGGTGTTTCCCGATGAGCTCGAGGTGCTTCCCGCGGTGATGGCTCAGGCAGGTTTCACGCCGAGCGGTCTGCTGTGCACGCACGGTGACTGGGACCACCTGCTCGGGCGCCTCGCCTTCCCCGACGGAGCGCTGGGATGCGCCGAGACTACGGCCGCTCGGCTGGCCGCCGAGCCCGGGCGCGCCCAGCGAGAGCTGCGCGACTTCGACGACAGTCACTACGTCAAGCGCGCGCGCCCGCTCACTCTGGGCTCGGTGCAGGCGCTGCCGGTCCCGGGCGGCTGCGGCCTGGGCGCCGCCGAGCTCGAGCTCCATCCGGCGGGTGGGCACACCGCTGAGGGCATGGCCCTCGTCGTGCCGTGGGCGGGCGTGCTGATCGCGGGCGACTACCTGTCGGCGGTCGAGATCCCCGTGCTGGGCAGGGGCGGGTCGGCCGGGGAGTACCGGGCCACGCTCGAGCGCCTGCGCGGACTCGTCAACCGGGCCGAGCAGGTGGTGCCGGGCCACGGGCCGGTGCTCTCGCGGGCACGTGCGCTGCAGCTACTGGAGGCCGACGCCGACTACCTCTCGCGGCTGGTCGTGCAGGGCGCGAGCGCTGCGCTTCCCGCGGATCGCCGTACCGGCGAGCAACGTCGCCTGCACGTGGCCAACGCAGCCCTGGTGGCGCGCTGAGCTCCCGGGGTCGGGTGCGCCCGCTACTCCGCGGGACTGATGACGGCCAGGGTGTCGCCTGAGGCCACGGCCGAGCCCGCGCTGATGGGTAGCTCGGTCACCGTTCCCGCCTTGTGCGCGATGATCTCGTTCTCCATCTTCATCGCCTCGATAACGGCAATCAGTGCTCCCTCCTCCACGGCAGCGCCCCGCTCGACGGCCACCTTGAGCACAGTTCCCTGCATGGGTGAGGTCAGCGAATCGCCGCCCGCTCCGGCGCGGCCACCGCCGGCCCCCTCGCGGCGCGCGGGCTTGCGCGCAGCGCTCACCGGCGTTCCGTTGGCCGCCGGTGCCACGGGCGGCCCGACGACGCGCACGTCAAAGCGACGGCCCGACACCTCGACGGTGTAGCTGTGCTCGGTCTGAGGCTCCTCCTCCGTCGCCTTGCCCACTGCGTCGGCCGCCGGGGGGGCTGTGCTCTTCAGCCACTTGGGGTCCTCGAGCAGGTCGCGACAGGTCTCGGCGCGGGCCCACTGCTCGGTGGCCAGCAGCGCCCGGTGGAAGGGGAGCAGGGTCGTAAGGTCTGCGATCTCATACTCTCCCAGCGCGCGCAGCATGCGCCGGGTGGCCTGTTCGCGGTCGACGTCCCACACGATCAGCTTGGCGACCATGGGGTCGTACATGGGGGTGATCTCAGATCCCGGACCCACCCCGGAATCGACACGCACGCCGGGGCCCGCCGGCTCCCGGTAGGCGCCGATCCGTCCCGGGGCGGGGGCGAACTTCCGCGCTGCGTCCTCGGCGTTGATGCGGCACTCGATGGCGTGCCCGCGCAGCACGACGTCATCCTGCGCGAAGGACAGTGGCTCTCCGGCGGCCACGCGGATGCCCTCGCGCACGATGTCCACTCCGGTGGTCATCTCGGTCACGCAGTGCTCGACCTGCACGCGGGTGTTCATCTCCAGGAAGTAGTACTCCGCGCCGGCGCCGGCGTTGGCGGCGCGGCCGGGGGTGCCCTTCCCGTTGGCCGACGCGGGGGGCATCCACAGGAGGCCTTCGACCGTCCCGGCGCCGGTGTAGTCGACCGCGCGCGCGGCATCGGTGGCGATCCGGCCGATGCGCTCGCGCAGATCGGCGTCGACCAGCGGTCCTGGGCTCTCCTCGATCAGCTTCTGATGGCGCCGCTGGATCGAACAGTCGCGTTCGCCCAGGTGCACCACCGTGCCGTGCCCGTCGGCGAGCACCTGCACCTCCACGTGGCGGGGGTCGGGCAGGTAGCGCTCGATGTAAACGGTGGCATCGGAGAAGAACTTCTCACCCTCCCGCGCTGCGCCCTCGAAGGCCCCTTCGAGCTCACCGGCGTCGAGGGCGACCCGGAACCCCTTGCCCCCGCCTCCGCCGGCTGCCTTGATGGCCACCGGGTAGCCGATGTCACCGTCGATGATTTTGCGCGCCGCCGCCACGTCGGCGACCGGCTCGGTGGTGCCCGGCACGATCGGTACCCCGGCGGCTGCCATCAGCTCACGGGCCCGGGTCTTTGAGCCCATGGCGTCGATGGCCTCCGGGGAAGGGCCGATGAACACGATCTGAGCCTCGCGGCAGGCGCGCGCGAAGCCGGCGTTCTCGGCCAGGAATCCGTAACCCGGGTGCACCGCCTCCGCGCCCGACTCGCGCGCGACCTCGAGCATGCGCTCGACGTTGAGATAGCCATCGGCGGGCGCCGCGCCCCCGAGCAGGTAGGCCTCGTCGGCGCGCTTGACGTGGATCGCGTCGCGGTCGAGCTCTGAGTAGACGGCCACGCTGCGCACCCCGAGCTCCTGGAGAGCTCGGATGACGCGGACGGCGATCTCGCCGCGGTTGGCCACCATGACCTTGGCGAACATGCGGCCGCGCAGGTTAGTGGGTCGCTGCGCCCGGGGCCGGGGCTGCGCCCGGGGCCGCGTCCGGGGCCTCGATCAGGCCGGCGCCGACGGTGGCGTTGGTGGCCGGATCGATGAGGATGAAGCAGCCGGTGGCTCGGTTGTCACGGTAGCCGTCAAAGGCCAGCGGTGCGCTCATGCGCAGCTGCACGCGGCCCACGTCGTTTAGCTCCAGCGCCTGCGCGGCGGGCTCGGCGACGAGTGTGTCCACGTCGACGCGATCGAGCAGCTCGGACACCACGGCCTGGACGCTGGCCGTGGCGTGCTTGACCAGCATGCGCTCGCCCGCGCGCAGCGGGCGCTCGGACATCCAGCACACCGTGGCCACCAGCTCGCGAGCCACGGTGGGCGGGGCGCTGGGGTCGCAGACGATCTCACCGCGCGAGACGTCGAGGTCGTCGGCCAGGCGTACGGACACCGACAGCGGGGCGATCGCCTCGCCCACGGGGCCGTCCCAGGTGTCGATGGCGGCCAGGCGGCTGCGCTGGCCCGAGGGAGCGAGCAGCACCTCCTGGCCGCTGCGCAGCATTCCCGAGGCGATCTGGCCGGCGTAGCCCCGGTAGTCGGCGGCGCGGGGCTCGCCGTCGCGCGTCGGACGGACGAACGTCGGGGACCCGCTCGCCGGGCGGATCACCCACTGCACGGGCAGCCGCGCGGACACGCTGTCGGGGTGGTCGTAGGCCACTTCGACGGTCTCCAGATGGCCCAGCAGCGTTGGTCCCGAGTACCAGCCCATGTGCTCGGAGGGTTCGACCACGTTGTCTCCCCGTAGGGCGCTGATCGGGATGCAGGCGACGTCATCGACCCCCAGGAGCCCGGCGAAGCTCTCAAAGTCCGCGACGATCGTGTCGAACACCTCCTGTCGCCAGTCCACCAGGTCCATCTTGTTCACGCACACCACCAGGTGAGGGATGCGCAGCAGTGAGCTGATGTGAGCGTGGCGACGCGACTGCTCGAGCACGCCGCGGCGCGCGTCGATGAGCACGATGGACAGGTCGGCGGTCGAGGCGCCGGTGACCATGTTGCGCGTGTACTGCTTGTGCCCGGGAACGTCGGCGATGATGAAGCGCCGTCCGCGAGCGTCTGGTTGACCGAGGCGCCGGCTCGCGCTCCCGTCGCTGGAGAAGTAGCGGTAGGCGACATCGATGGTGATGCCCTGCTCGCGTTCGGCGCGCAGGCCATCGGTGAGCAGCGCCAGATCCAGGACGCCTTCCCCGCCGCGCCGCCGACTGGCCTCGGCCACCTGCGCGAGTTGGTCCTCGAAGACCTGCTTTGAGTCATAGAGCAGGCGCCCGATGAGCGTGCTCTTGCCGTCGTCGACCGAGCCGGCGGTGGTGAAGCGCAGTAGGTCCGAGCGCATGCCCGCTGTTCCCATCTAGAAGTACCCCGCCTTCTTGCGGTCCTCCATGGCCGCCTCGGACACGCGGTCGTCGGCGCGCGTCTCACCGCGCTCGGTTACCCGTGTGCGGGTGATCTCAGAGACGACCTCGCTGAGGGTGTGCGCCCGCGAACGCACGCCCCCGGTGCAGCTCATGTCCCCGACCGTTCGGTAGCGCACCCAGTCGCAGAAGATCTGCTCGCCGTCGAGCAGTTCGGCCCCCTCCCGCCACGCGTAGAGCATGCCGTCGCGCTGGAAGACCTCGCGCTCGTGGGCGAAGTAGATGTGCGGCAGCTCCAGGTGCTCCTGCTCGATGTATTCCCACACGTCGAGCTCGGTCCAGTTGGACAGCGGGAACACGCGCACGTGCTCACCGCGCCGGATGCGTCCGTTGTAGAGGTTCCACAGCTCTGGGCGCTGGTTCTTGGGATCCCATTGACCGAAGTCGTCTCGGAACGAGAACACTCGCTCCTTGGCTCGCGCCCGTTCCTCGTCGCGTCGCGCACCGCCGAAGGCGGCGTCGAAGCCGTGCTCGGCGATGGCGTCGAGCAGGGTGGTGGTCTGCAGTCGATTGCGCGAGGCCCGCGGGCCGCTCTCCTCGACGACGCGGCCACTATCGATGGAGTCCTGAACCGACGCGACGATCAGCCTCTCTGAGATCTCGGCGACGCGACGATCGCGAAACTCGATCACCTCCGGGAAGTTGTGCCCGGTGTCCACGTGCATGAGCGGGAAGGGGAACGGCGCGGGACGAAAGGCCTTCTCAGCCAGACGCAGGAGCACGACGGAGTCCTTACCGCCGCTGAACAGCAGTACCGGACGCTCGAGCTCGGCGGCCACCTCGCGCATGATGTGGATCGCCTCGGATTCAAGGCGCGCCAGGTGGGTCAGGGCCGGGCGCTGCGCGGCGGCCGCGTCGCCCACTGCGCTCACTACGAGCCGGACGCCGACAGCGGCTCGTCGGGCGTGGACAGACCAACAAGCAGGCGCAGGTGGTGGTTGGCCCAGGCCACGAGGCCGACGGCCACGGGCGCCCCCATGATCAGGGCCACCGGCACGGGGGTGCCGGCCTTGTTCAGCACGGCCAGCGCGGAGCCGAGCATCACGGCGCCCAGAGCGACCCGCAGAGCCTGCGCGGGCACACGCTCGATGAGCTGGGAGCCGATCCACACGCCCGGGATCGAGCCGATCAGGATGTTGCCCATGAGGCCGAAGTCGACGTCGCCGGTGGCCACGTGCACGACGCCGGCCACCCAGAGCACCAGGGCCGCGTGAAAGACGTCGGTGCCCACCACGCGTCGGGGGGTCAGGCGAAAGAGGAGGATCAGAGCCAGCCCGATCAGCGCGCCGCTGCCCACCGAGGTCAGCCCGAGCACCGTCCCGAGCACGAACCCCAGCAGGACCGCTCCGAGCCGGGAGCGGGTGGTGAAGGCGAAGCTGTGCTGCTCGCGGGCCACCAGGCGCGGCATGAACATGGCCCGAGTGAGCATCACCGCCGCCACCAGGATGAGCGCGCCGGCCACGGAGGCGAGCAGTATCCGGTCAAAGCCCTTGCCGTAGTCGCGGTGCAGGCGATGCACCGCCAGTGAGCCGAGCAGGGCGCCGGGCACGCTGCCGAAGGCCAACCACTTGGACACCGTGAGGTCGACAGTGCCCTTGCGCAGGTGGCGGGCGCCACCGAGGGTCTTGGTCACCGCGCTGTAGGCGATGTCGGTGCCGATCGCCACCACCGGCTGGACGCCGAGCACGACGATCAGCAGTGGCGTCATCAACGAACCGCCACCGATGCCCGTCAGCCCGATGAGCAGGCCGACTCCGAGACCGAAGACGACGACGAGAGGGTCGATCCCGAGCATCTATGCGGGTCCGCGCGCGCCGGCGGGCGACTCGACGTGGATACCGCATTCGAGCTTGTCGCTGCCCGCCCAGCGACCCTCGCGCCCCGAGCCCGGCAGCGTGCACGGCGCGCAGCCGATCGACGCGTAGCCGCGGTCGTGCAACGGGTGGTAGGGGATGTCGTGCTCGTTGATGTAGCGCCACACGTCACGCTCGCTCCAGTCGGCCAGGGGGTTGGCCTTCCAGACCGCGCGACGAGGGTCCCACTCGAGCTTCGGGGCGCTCGCGCGGGTGGGCGACTGCTCGCGGCGCATTCCGGTGACCCAACCCTGCAGACCGCCCAGCGCGCGGTCCAGCGCAGACACCTTGCGCTCACCGCAGCAGCGCTCAGCTGTCCACGCCTGCCCGTCGGGACGCACGGCCTCGTACACCTCGACCTTCAGGGCGTAGCGCTGCTCCCACTGGCGCCACACCTCGTGGGTCTCGGCGAAGAGCGCACCCGTATCGATGGTGAACACGCGCGCGCCGGGCTGCTGGCGCATGAGCATGTCCACCAGCACGGCATCCTCCTTCTGGAAGGAGCAGGCCATGGCCAGGCGCGGGTGGTGGTTCTCGAGCATGTAGGCGAGCACGTGCGCGGCAGATCGAGCCTCGAGGTCGGGGACCGCGGGCGCGCTTGCCGTGGGAGCCATGGAGGTGGGGGCGGACATCAGACCGCGCACTCGCCCTCGCCGCGAACCACCTGGTAGGGCTCGCTGCGGTTCCAGTCCATGAAGTGGTTCATCGTCTGGAGGCCGAACTCGATGGGCATGGTCAGATCCTTGACCAGGGCCTCGAAGTGCTGGGTGCCCACGCGGTCGGCAAACGCGTTGAACTCCTCGCCCTCCGCACGCCCCTGCTCGTAGTCGCGCAGCCAGCGCTCGACCGCGTCGGGCACGCGCTTGGCGGGTAGCCGCGCCTTCAGGCGAGCGCCCATGCGAACGTTTCCACCCTCCCACGATCCGCCCACGTGAGGGATGTAGGCCGGTACCGTGCGTTCGCCCACCTTCAGGGAGGCTCCGTAGAAGCCGATGTTGGCGATGTGATGCTGGCTGCAGCCGTTGGGGCAGCCGCTCATGTTGATGTGCACCCGCCGGGTGAGCTCATCCTCGATCGCCATGTCGGCCAGGCGATCGCGGATGGCCTGGTTGAGGCCCATCGAGCTGGTGATGCCCAGCTTGCAGCTGTCGGTGCCCGGGCAGGAGACGACGTCGTCTATCTCGCGGGCGCCGGCGTCGCCCAGGCCAAGCTCGCCCAGGCGCTCATAGACGTCGTACAGGCTCTCCTCACGCACCCAGCGCAGCACGAGGTTCTGGCCCAGCGTGGTGCGCGCATAGCCGCCGCTGAAGTCGCGCATGATCGACGCCAGGCCACGGAACTGCTCCGGGCGCAGGTCACCCCGCGTGATGGCCACCTCGACGGCGGCATAGCCGCTCTGGCGCTGGCGGCGCACGTTGGAGGCCACGAAGCGATCGAAGGCGCGGCTGTCCCCGTTGGGCGAGCCGCTGTTCGGGGGTGGCGCCGGTGCGTGAGCCTGCTCGTCGTGCACGAAGAGCAGCGGGTCGGGTGTGAAATCGCGCTCCTTGACCCAGTCGCCGCGCAGCTCTTCCTCGACCATCTCGCGGAAGGCGTCCATGCCGACGCGGTCGACGAGCACCTTGATGCGCGCGCGCGCTCGGTTCTTGCGCAGATCGTCCTGGCGGTCGAAGATCCTCAGCACCGCCTCGGTGACCTTGAGGTACTCGCCGTCGTCAGCGGCCACGAAGTCGTACAGGGTCGGGGCCACCCGGGGCATGATCGAGGTGCCGCCGCCTACGCGGATCTCAAATCCGCGCACCTGCCGGCCGTCCACCTCGCGCAGGCGCGGTATGAAGCCACCATCGTGAATGCCGGTGATGGCCCGGTCTTCATCGTCGGCCGTGAACGCCGTCTTGAACTTGCGGGGCATGAGTTGGCAGACCTCGTTGCGCACGAAGTAACGCACGTACGCGCCGGCGTAGGGCGTGGGATCGAAGAGCTCATCCGCGCAAATACCGGCCCACGGATCGCCGGTGACGTTGCGCATCGTGTTGCCACAGCCCTCACGCGAGGAGAGCCCGGTCTCGGCGATGTCGCGGATGAACCTGGCCGCGTCAGGCAGGGGCACGTGGTGGATCTGGATGTTCTGGCGGGTGGTGACGTGGCCCTTGTTCAGCGGCGCGTAGGCCTCGATGGCGTCGGCGAACGCGTCCATCTGCTCGGGGTTGACGGCACCGAAGGGCAGTTTGACGCGGATCATCTGGCGCTCGGCTTGGCGCTGGCCGTAGACGCCCTGCTTGAGGCGGAAGCCGATGAACTTGTCCTCGGCCACCTCGCCGGCCAGGAAGCGCCCCGCCTCCGTGTCGAAGTCGTCGAACTCGCGCTCGAGAATCGGGATGACGTGGCCGGGCACGTCCTCGCGGATCTCGGGATTCTCAAGCGTCCCGGTCCTGGCCTGGTGGCGTGACCGCTCGACCTCGCGGGTGACCGAAGATGGCTCCATGGACTAGCGCGCTCCTGTGACCGGGGACGGTATGAGCAGCCTAATATACAAAAGGCGGGTGGGTTTTAGGTATTTCGAGTCGTGGATCTGCGGAAGGCAGCGTGGCCACTGTCCTGGGTCAGCGCCACGCGTGCGGCTCGCCCCAGGGGCTGGCCGTCCCCAGCTGCTGATGCCCAGCGGCCTGCAGGCGTGCCGCGCGCTCCCAGGGGTCCGGCGGCTGGGTGGCGGTCCGAACCGGAGCGGTGTCGCGCATGAAGCGCTCCAGGGCGGCCACCACCGCGGCGGCCTCGGCCGGCGATGCGCTGGGCGCGATCAGGGTCAGGGCGGGACGGCGGTTGACGATCCTCACAGTCTTACGCAGTCTGGGCGCCCCACACCGTCACGGCTGCCAAGGTATGTATCGAGAGCCTCCCGTTGGCCCCCAAAAAAAGCCCCGCGAGCCCATGAGCGAGATTCCCATCCTTGACCACGACCAGGTGCTGGACGCGGTCGGCCCCGCGGAGGCCATCGCGCGTGTCCGCGACGCGTTCCTGGCCCACCAGCGTGGCGACTGGGTGATGCCGGCCAAGGTCTACCTGGACTGCGAACCCTACGGTGACTTTCGCGCCATGCCGGCGCGGGGCGGCGGTCTGGCCCTGTTGAAGTGGGTCACCTCCTTCCCGGGTAATCCCGCCCACGGACTGCCCACCGTCACCGGCATCGTCTGCCTGTCCGACGCGCGCGACGGGCGCACGCTCATGGTGCTCGACGCCCGGGCCGTCACCGCGCTGCGCACCGGGGCGGTGGCCGCGGTGGCCGCCCGCGCGCTGGCCCGCGAAGACGCTCGCACGGTGGGAATCGTGGGCTGCGGACCAAACGGAGCCTCGGCCGCGCGCTGCCTGGCGGCCGCCGGCTATGGCCCCGGCGTGTGCGCGGATCTGGATCAGTCGGCGGCCAGCGCCCTGGCCGCCGAGCTGGGCTGGGAGGTGGGTGAGCCCAGCGCCGCGCTGGGCTGCGACGTGGTGACCTGCGTGACGCCGGGACACACTCCCGTGATCAACGTCGGCGACCTGCGGGCGGGCACGCACCTGAACATGTTGGGTGCCGACGCGGCGGGTAAGGCGGAGGCCACGGTGGAGGCGGTCCTGCGCTGCGAGGTGTTCTGCGACGAGTGGGAGCAGGCCTCGCACGGCGGCGAGCTGGCCGGCGCGGTGGCGAGCGGCGCGCTTGCGCGCGCGGGCGTGGGCGAACTGGGAGGGGTGCTCGCCGGCGAGCAGCGTGGACGCAGCGGGCGCGACGTCACGACCCTGTTTGACTCCACGGGCCTGGCCATTCAGGACCTGGCCGTCGCCGCCGCGGTGCTCGAACGCTGGCGCGCCGGCGCGGTGACGGCGCCGACGGTCACGCTGTAGGCGCCTACAGGGGGATGTTGCCGTGCTTGCGCCGCGGGCCGGGGTCGTGCTTGGTCAGCAGCGTATGCAGGGCCGTGATGAGCTTCGGCCGGGTCTCGTGCGGAACGATGACGTCGTCGATGTAGCCCCGTTCGGCCGCGGTGTAGGGGTTGGCGAAGCGCGCCCGGTAGTCGTCCATGAGCCGCTGGCGTCGCGCGTCCGGGGTAGGGCTGGCGGCGATGTCGCGTCGGTAGATGATGTTCACGGCGCCCTCAGGGCCCATGACCGCGACCTCGGAGGTGGGCCACGCGTAGTTGAAGTCGGCCAGCAGATGCTTGGAGGCCATGACGTCGTAGGCGCCCCCGTAGGCCTTGCGCGTGATCACGGTGATCTTGGGCACGGTTGCCTCGGTGAAGGCGTAGAGCAGCTTGGCGCCGTGGCGGATGATGCCGCCCCACTCCTGCGCGGTGCCCGGCAGGAACCCGGGTACGTCGCAGAAGGTGAGCAGCGGGATGTTGAACGCGTCGCATGTGCGCACAAAGCGCGCGGCCTTGGCTGAGGCGTCGATGTCGAGCACCCCGGCGAGCTGATTGGGCTGGTTTCCCACCACCCCGATGGCGTAGCCGTCCAGGCGTGAGAACCCGCAGACGATGTTCTTGGCGTGGTGCTCGTGCACCTCCATGAACTCGCCGTCGTCGACGATCAGCCGTACGACATCGCGCATGTCATACGGCTTGTTGGGGTTGTCCGGGACGACGCTGTCGAGCTCGGCGTCCATGCGCATCGGGTCGTCGGTGGGCGCCACGCGGGGAGCGGTCTGCAGGTTGTTGGAGGGCAGGAAGCTCATCAGGTAGCGGCAGTCCTGGAGGCACGCGTCCTCGTCGTCGGAGGCGAAGTGGGCCACGCCCGACTTGGAGTTGTGCGTCATGGCGCCGCCGAGCTCCTCGAAGCCAACCTCCTCCCCGGTCACCGTCCTGATCACGTCGGGCCCGGTGATGAACATGTGCGAGGTCTCCCTGACCATGAAGATGAAGTCGGTGATGGCGGGCGAGTAGACCGCACCCCCGGCGCACGGTCCCATGATCAGGCTGATCTGCGGGATCACCCCCGAGGACCTGACGTTGCGCACGAAGACGTCGCCGTAGGCGCCCAGGGAGACGACGCCCTCCTGGATGCGAGCGCCACCGGAGTCGTTGATTCCGATCACCGGGCAGCCGATCTTGGCCGCCAGATCCATGACCTTGCACATCTTCTCGCCCATGGCCTCGCCGAGCGACCCCCCGAACACCGTGAAGTCCTGGCTGAACACGCACACCCGGCGCCCGTCGATGGTCCCGTGACCGGTGACCACCGCGTCGCCCCAGGGCCGGTTCTTCTGCATGTCGAAGTCGTGGGTGCGGTGGCGCACGAAGGTGTCCAGCTCCTGGAACGAGCCGGGATCCAGGAGCTTCTCCACCCGCTCGCGGGCGGTGTACTTGCCTCGCGCGTGCTGCTTCTCCTCGGCCTCGGGGGCCGAGTGCACGGCGGACAGGCGCAGCTCGGCGAGCTGGGCGAGCTTTTCTTCGTATGTCTCCGGGGCCTTCTGACGCATGCGCCGGCGGATGTTAGCCCCAGCGACGGGCGGGCCGGGCTTGGCGCGGGCGAGGCCTGGCGCGCGCGCCGAGTGGACCCGCACGCACGCCGGCACGCCAGGAGGGCCCGGTCAGGGGCTGCCCACGTGGTTGGCCATGAGGAAGATGGTCACCACCACCAGCAGGCTGGACAGCGCTCCGCCCACGCGCAGACGGGTGAGCGCCGCTGTGTACTCGGCGCTGCGCGGCACCTGAGCGTCGGGCGCGGCGGCCGCCACGTCGCGGTCGGAGAGCTCGATGAGCCTGCGCTCGAGTGGCGCGAAGAAACCACCGGCCAGGCCTCCGAGGATGAGTGCGACCCCCACGCCCCACTGCACGTAGAAGGTCTTCCACATGTGCTCATGGCTGGCCAGGTAGACGCCGGCGAGGACCACTACGAGCAGCCCGGGGGTGATCAACCGCCGGTTCAGCGCCAAGCCGGCACGATGTAGGGAGGGCAGCGCGCGCCCGTCGTGGCTGCTGAGGGCCGCGAAGATGATCGGGTAGGCGAAGAGGCCGCCGAAGGCCACCACCGTGGCGGCGACGTGCACGGCCACGGCCGTGTCCTGAAGGTTCACCCGGGCGAGCAAGGGACGGTCAGCCTAGTCAAACGGGCGGCCGGTACCCGCCGAATTCGTCCTTCATCGCCCCGCACACCTCGCCCAGGGTCGCGTGATCACCGAGGGCTTGGCGGATGAACGGCAGCAGGTTCTCGGGGCCGCGGCTGGCCTCGCGCAACTCATCCAGACGCCGGTCGGTGAGCTGCTGGTCGCGCTGTTCCCTAAAGCGGCGCAGACGGTTGAGTTGGCGGCCCTCGGACTCGGGATCGACACGCAGGATGTCCTCGACCTCGATCGCCTCCTCCTCGTACTTGTTGACCCCCACGACGATGTCCTGCCCGGTCCGGTAGCGCTCCTGATAACCCCACGCGGACTCGTCGATCTCGTTGGTCATGAAGCCCAGCGCCTCGACCGATCCCCCGAGCTCGTCCACCTTGCCGATCAACAGCTGCGCGCGGCGCTCGATCTCGTCGGTGAGCGACTCGATGAAGTAGGACCCGGCAAACGGGTCGACCGTGTCAGCCGCCCCGGACTCGTGTGCGATCACCTGCTGGGTGCGCAGGGCGATCTTGGCGGCGCGCTCGGTGGGCAGGGCCAGCGCCTCGTCGTACCCATTGGTGTGCAGTGATTGCGTTCCGCCGCAGACCGCCGCGAAGCCCTGCAGGGCGACCCGCATGATGTTGTTCATGGGCTGCTGGGCGGTGAGGGTGACACCACCGGTCTGGGTGTGAAAGCGCAGCATGAGCGACTTCGGATTCTCGGCCCCGAAGCGCTCGCGCATGATGTGGGCCCACATGCGCCGCGCGGCCCGGAACTTGGCGACCTCCTGGAACACGTTGTTGTGGCCGTTGAAGAAAAAGGCCAACCGGGGGGCGAACTCATCCACGGCCAAGCCGGCATCCAGGGCGGCCTGCACGTAGGCGATGCCGTTGGCCAGGGTGAACGCCACCTCCTGCACCGCCGAGCATCCCTTCTCGCGGAAGTGGTATCCAGAGATGGAGATGGTGTTCCAGCGCGGGACGCGCTGCTTGCAGTAGGCGAACAGGTCGGTGGTCAGGCGCATCGAGCTCTCGGGCGGGTAGATGTAATTGCCGCGCGCGATGTACTCCTTGAGGATGTCGTTCTGGGTCGTGCCGCGCAGCTTCTCGGAGGGCACGCCCTGCTCCGCGCCCACCAGCTCGTACAGGCACAGCAGGACGCTCGCCGGAGCGTTGATGGTCATCGACGTCGACACCTGATCGAGCGGAATGCCGTCGAAGGCGGTGCGCATGTCGTCGAGGGTGTCGATCGCCACCCCGGTGCGCCCCACCTCGCCCAGGCAGCGCGGGTCGTCGGAGTCCAGCCCCAATTGGGTGGGCAGGTCAAAGGCCATGGAGAGGCCTGTCGAACCGTGCGCGAGCAGGTACTTATAGCGCTCGTTGGATTCCTTGGCCGAAGCGTAGCCGGCGTACTGGCGCATGGTCCACAGCTGCTGACGGTACATCTCGCGGTGCACGCCGCGGGTGTAGGGAAAGTCGCCCGGAAGGCCGAGGTCGAGCTCCCCCGGCAGGTCGTCCTCGGTGTAGGCCGCCTTGACCTCGATCCCGGAGTCCGTGAAGTGGCGCGGATCGTCGGGGCCCACGAGGGGAGCGACGCTCAGGTGCTCCTCGGGCTCGCCCGCCGCATGGTTGCTGCGACGCTCGGTGGTGGACACGCCAGGATCATAGGCGCCCACGGACCGCGCTCACGCTCAGCAACGCGGCGACCACGCTGTGGACGACGCACGGGCGATCCGCTCGGCTACCTTGCTGAGCGTGCACGTCGTCGTCCGCCTGTTCGCCATGCTGCGCGAGCGCGCCGGTGCGAGCACGCTCGAGCTTGAGCTTCCCGAGGGCGCGTGCGTGCGCGACGCCCTGCGGGAGGTCGGCGAGCTGGCCGCCGGGCTCCCTCTGGTCATGGCCGTCAACCGCAGCTACGCGGCGCCCGACGCACCGCTGGCCGAGGGCGATGAGCTCGCCCTCATCCCGCCGGTGTCCGGTGGCCAGAACGCGGCGCCGTCCCCGGCGGTCAGCGCCACCCTGCTCAGCGAGCCCCTGTCGGTGGATCGGCTCCTGTTCGAGGTGCGCGATCCGCGCGCCGGAGCGGTGGTCAGCTTCCAGGGAGTCACCCGCACGGTGGAGCGCCTTGAATACGAGGCCTACGAGGAGATGGCGCGCGAGCGCCTGTTCGCGATCGGCGCCCGGGCCCGCGAGGCGCACGGGCTGTGTCGGGTGGCGCTGTCCCACCGGATTGGTGCAGTGCCTCTGAGCGAGCCCTCGGTGGTGGTGGCGGTGTCCGCGCCGCATCGCGCCGAGGCCTTCGCCGGAGCGCGCGAGATCATCGACGCGATCAAGGCCCAGGCCCCGATCTGGAAGCGCGAGGTCGACGGGAAGGAGCGCCGGTGGGTGCCCGGCAACGCCCCGACCCCCTGAACGACAGCCTGCGGGGGCTGCCGGCCGTGGAGCGGCTCGCGGCTGCCCTGCGCCGCGACGAGGACGGGCCCCTGCCACCCGACAGGCTGACCGTGGCGATCGCTCGCGAGACCGTGGCCGCCCGCCGAGAGCAGCTCCTTCACCGGGGGGCAAGGGCGGGCCCGAGCTCCAGCCCGGAGGGACCTGCGCCACCACGCGCGACGGCAGACGACGCTCCGGACGACGATCTGGTGGCCGACGCGAGGCGACGACTGGCACTGGCCCGTGCCGACTCGTTGCGCCGGGTCATCAACGCGACCGGCGTGATCCTGCACACCAACCTGGGCCGCTCGCCTCTGGCCGCGGCGGCGCAGGCCGCCGTGGCCCGGGCGGCGGAGGGGTACAGCAACCTCGAGCTCGACCTGCCCACGGGAGAGCGGGGCTCGCGCCAGGTGCACGTCGCCGGATTGGCCCGGGAGCTGACCGGAGCGCAGGGGGCCCTGGTGGTCAACAACGCGGCCGGCGCCGTCCTGCTGGCCGCCGCCGCTCTGGCGGGCGATGGACGCTCATTGATCGTTTCGCGCGGGCAGCTGATCGAGATCGGGGGCTCCTTTCGGATCCCTGAAGTGGTCGCCGCGTCGGGCGCGAGGCTGGTCGAGGTGGGCACCACCAACCGCACCCGCATCGAGGACTATCGACGCGCGATCGAGGCCGAGCGCGCGCAGGGGCACGAGGTCGGGGCGGTCCTGCGCGCCCACCCTTCGAACTTCCGCGCCCTGGGCTTCGTCGAGGATGTCTGCATCGAGGCGCTCTGCGAGCTGGGGGTGGCCGTGATCGATGACATCGGCTCGGGGGTCCTGCGGGCTCTCGTGGGCACCGGGGAGCGCGTGCCGGCGCTGGCCGACGAGCCGCCCGCGTCGCGTTCGGTGCAGGCCGGCGCGGCCGTGGTGTGCTTCTCGGGCGACAAGCTGCTGGGCGGACCCCAGGCGGGCGTGATGGTCGGCACCGCGCAGGCCATCGCCCGCGCGGGCGCCCACCCGCTCGCCCGTGCTCTGCGCATCGACAAGCTCTCGCTGGCCGCGCTGGAGGCCACCCTGAAGCTCCATCGCGACCCTGAGCGGGCACGCCGGGAATTACCGGTACTGGCCATGCTCGACGCCGCTCCCGAGGTGCTGGCTAGCCGCGCCGAGCGGCTGCGATCGGGGCTGGGGCGCGCCGGCGTCTCGGCTGAGGTCATCGCCGCGGTCGCGCGCGTCGGAGGCGGCGCTCTGCCCCTGCTCGAGCTCGAAGGACCCACCGTGAGCGTCGCCCCCGGGTCCCTGGGCGCCGACGCTCTGGCGCTCGCCCTGCGCGTGGGCGAGCCCCCCGTCGTGGCGCGCATCGTGCGGGGACGGTTACTGCTCGATCCCCGCACGCTGAGCGACGACGAGCTCGATGACGTGGTGCGCGCGGTCCTCGGCGTGCTGAGCTCATGAGCGTCGCGGTGCCGCGTACGCTGGGCACCGCCGGGCACATCGATCACGGCAAGACCGCCCTCGTGCGCGCGCTGACCGGTCATGACACCGACCGCCTGCCCGAGGAGCGCCGGCGTGGGATCTCCATCGCGCTGGGCTACGCGCCACTGGAGCTACCCTCCGGGCGCCGGCTGTCGGTGGTGGACGTGCCGGGACACGAGCGCTTCGTGCGCACCATGGTGGCGGGGGCCACCGGGGTGGACCTGTTTCTCATGACCGTGGCCGCAGACGACGGCGTGATGCCCCAGACCCGTGAGCACGCGGCCGTGCTGGGCGGCCTGGGGGTTACGCGCGGGGTCGTGGCCGTCACCAAGGCCGACCGGGCCGACCCCACGCGGGCACTGTGCGAGGCCGCCGAGCTGCTACCGGGTATCGACGCTGTGGCCCTGAGCGCTCACACCGGCCGCGGGCTGCCGGAGCTGCGCTGGCTGCTCGATGACGTGGCCGCCCGTCTGCCTCAACGCCCCGCCCGCGCCGAGGAGACGCGTCTGCACATCGACCGTGTCTTCTCGATCACCGGGGCCGGCACGGTGGTCACGGGCACGCTGTGGACGGGCCACGTGTCCCGTGGCGATGAGCTCGTCCTGCTGCCCGGCGGGCGCCGCGCACGGGTGCGCGGTGTCCAGGTGCACGATCGCGCCACAGGTAGCGCGGCGGCCGGGCAGCGTGTCGCCGTGAACCTCGCCGGAGTGGCGGTCCGCGAGCTGGCGCGCGGCGACGTCCTGGCCAGCGTGGAGGGCGACCTGACGGCCACCCACATCATCGACGTGGCCCTGGAGCTGGCCGAGAACGCGGCCAAGCCACGCCCGGGGGAGCGCGTCGCCGTGCATCACGGCACCCGGGAGACCTCCGCGCGCCATGCCTGGCTTGGTGGACCATTTTGGCAGTTGCGCCTGGAGCGGCCGCTGATGGCTCTCGACGGTGACCGCCTGGTGGTCAGGCGCCTGGCTCCGCCGGACACGCTGGGCGGCGGCGTGGTGCTCGATGCCCGCGCACGCCGCCACGGCGGCGGACCGGAGATCCTGGCCCGGCTCGAGCGCCGTCGGCGGGGGGAGCCCGAGCCCGCACAGCCGTTGGAGGTCGCACCGGTCCCCGCCCAACCGGCGCCGCCACCGTTGGGACCCGAGGCGCTTGGCCTGGAGCGGCGTCTGCGTGAGGCGAAATTCGAGCCGCCCGGCGCCGGCGAGCTGTCCCGCGCGGAGGTCGCGCAGCTGCCGGCGCTGCGCGCTGCGGGGCGGGCGGTGCGCGTGGGGCGCACGCTGCACTACCACCCGGAGGCGCTGGCCGCGGTGCAGCGGGTGGTGGTCGACCTCGTCGCCCGGGAGGGCTCGGTCACGTTGGCCACGCTGCGCGACGAGCTTCACACGAGTCGTAAATTCGCTCAGGCGCTGCTCGAGCACCTGGACTCGGTGCGGGTCACCCGGCGCTTGCCCGATGATCGGCGCGTGCTGCGCCGGGCGGCCAGCCACTAGGCTGCGTGGCTGATGGCCACCTGCCTGGTCACCGGCGGCGCCGGATTTCTTGGTTCGCACCTGTGCGACGAACTGCTCGCGCGCGGGCACCGCGTCATCTGCGTGGACAACCTGGAAACGGGCTCGCTGGTCAACATCGAGCACATCCGGGACGCAAACCGCTTCGTCCACCTCAATCTGGACATCATCTCCGCGTATCACGTCGAGGAGCCGGTCGACTTCGTCTATCACCTGGCCTCGCCGGCGTCGCCCATCGACTACCTGCGCCTGCCGCTGCACACGCTGAAGGTGGGCTCCTACGGCACGCACCACACGCTCGGGTTGGCCAAGAGCAAGCGGGCGCGCTTTCTGATCGCCTCCACCAGCGAGGTGTACGGCGACCCCCAGGTTCATCCTCAGCCTGAGACCTACTGGGGCCACGTCAATCCCATCGGCCCCCGGGGGGTGTACGACGAGGCCAAGCGCTACGCCGAGGCGCTGACCATGGCCTACCACCGTCAGCAGGGGGTGGATACCTCGATCGTGCGCATCTTCAACACCTACGGTGCGCGCATGCGCCCACACGACGGGCGGGCAATCCCCACCTTCCTGCGCCAGGCGCTGGGAGACCGGCCGCTGACCGTGTTCGGGCACGGTAACCAGACGCGCTCCTTCTGTTTTGTCAGCGACCTGATCCGCGGGATCATCGCGCTGGCCGAGTCCGGCCACCACCAGCCGGTGAACGTCGGCAACCCCGACGAGTTCACGCTGCTCGAGCTGGCGGAGACGGTCAAGCGGGTCACCGGCTCGCGATCGGAGATCGTCCACGAGGCGCTGCCGGTCGACGATCCTCAGCAGCGCAAACCGGACATAACCAAGGCGCGAGACCTTTTGGGCTGGGAGCCCGAGGTGGGTTTGGAGGACGGTCTGCGGCGGACCATCGAGTCCTCGGGCACCGAGCTGCTGCTGGGCGAGCTGCCGGCCTAGCCGCCGCGTGCGCCTCGGCGCACCCCGCCTCCGCGCCGCCCTCCCTACCTGGCCTGCATCCTTCGTCCCGCTCCATCGCGGCGGCCGCTACATCTGCGACCCTGGTGCGTTGTGAGCAGTGAGATGGACCCTTATGAGCGGACGCTCGATGCGCCGGACGACAGCCTCGACGCAGGCGCCAGCGATCTGTACGCGCGCGGCGCGGGGGACAGGAGTGCGGTGAGCTTGGCCGCGCGTAGGCCCGCAGAGCCGCCGCAGACTGTCGTGCTGGCCCCGCTCTCGCGCGACGTGCGACGCAAGAGCCCCCCCGCCCTGGGGTTGCTGCTGCGGCTGGAGACGGCTCGCCGGGTTGCTCGCGTGGTGTCGCTGCTGGGCATCGACCTGATCGGCGTATTCATGGCGATCTTCACCGCCCTGGCCCTCAAGGAGGTGCTGCGCCACGGGTTCGATGCGTCCCGCGCGGCCCAGGAGACGCGCCACATCCTGGCCTTCGCCTACCTGGTCTGCGTGCTCCTTTTCGCCCGCTCCAGGCTGTACGCGCACCGCGGCCAACGCCCGGGCCTGACCCGCATCGTGGGCTGTCTGTTTCAGGTGGCCTTCCTGGCCCTCGCCTTTGCGGTGGTCAACGGGGAGCGGTACTCCAGCTACTACATCTTCTACGGGTCCCTGGCCTTCGCCCTGCTCTACGTCTCGTTGCTGCGTTTCGCCTACGAGTGGGTCACCGGGGCGCTCCTGCGAGCCGCCGGCTATCAGCGCCGCGCGCTGCTGGTGGGTACCGGTCAGCACATCCGCGACGTGGCCCGGGCGCTCGCCGAGACCGGCCAGAACAAGGTCCACGTCGTGGGCTTCATCTCGCTCACCCAGCTACCCGAGAACGGGTTGCGCTCCCTCGGGTCGCTCGAGCGTCTGGGTGAGATCATCGCCGAGCAGCGCGTCGATGAGGTCATCATCGCCGACCCCGAGTTTCCTCAGGTGCAGGCGGTCGAGCTCGTCGATCAGTGCCACCGCCGCGGCGTGCGCGTCCGCGTGGCTCCGTCGACCATGGAGATCCTCGTGCATCGGGCGGAGTTCCTGCCGGGGGAATCCGTGCCCCTGTTCGAGCTCAAGCCGCTGGTCTTCGAGGGCGTGGACTTTGCCCTCAAGCGCACCTTCGACGTGGTCGGAGCCAGCGTTCTGCTGCTCCTGCTAAGTCCGCTGTTGGTGAGCATCCTGATCGCGGTGCGTCTGAGCTCGCGCGGACCCGTGATGTTTCGCTCAATGCGTCCGGGAATCGGCCAGCAGCCCTACGCATGTCTGAAGTTCCGCACCATGTACGGCGACGCCGAGGAGCGTCAGCCGGCCCTGGAGGAGGACAACGAGGCCAGCGGGGCGCTGTTCAAGATCCGCGACGATCCGCGCGTCACGCCCGTGGGACGTCTGCTGCGGCGCTTCTCGCTCGACGAGCTACCTCAGTTGCTGAACGTGCTGCGCGGGGACATGTCGCTGGTGGGTCCGCGGCCGCTTCCCGAACGCGACTACGAGCGCCTCGCGGACTGGCACCGCAAGCGCTACTTGGTCTTGCCCGGGATCACCGGGCTGTGGCAGGTTTCCGGTCGCTCAGATCTGGACTTCGACGACCTCGTGCGCCTCGATTTCCTGTACCTGGAACGCTGGTCGCTGGCCCTGGATCTGACCATCCTGCTCAAGACCATCCCGGCGGTGTTCCTACGCCGCGGCGCCTTCTAGGGCCTACTGGGCGGTCGGGCTCATCCTCACCGTCTTGGGCATCGGCGCCAGGGAGCCCGACGCGGGCGATTTCCGGGCGAGCACCGACCTGTAGACACGCCAGGTGGCTCGGGCCGCATCCTCCCAGGACCATCGCGGTGGCGCGGGTGCCGGCCCAACGGAGTCCTCGGCCGCCTGCATGAGGCCCCGGTAGTCGCCCTGCTCGACGAAGGTGGCGCGATCGCCGAGCACCTCGCGCATGGCCGGAACATCGCAGGCCACCACCGGCGTGCCACAGGCCAGCGACTCGACGGGGGGCAGGCCGAAGCCCTCGTCGTCGCTGGGCACGACGAGCGCGTGAGCGCCGCTGTAGATGGAGGCGAGGTCCTCGTCAGACACCCTCCCGGTGAGCAGCACGTCCGGTAGCTCGCGCGCCCACTGACGGGTTGGACCCGCCAGGACGAGAGGTAGGTTGCGGTTGGTCGAGGCCATCTCGGCCACGCGCTTGCGCGGTTGGGGATGTTGCATGGACCCCACCCACAGCAGGTACCGCTCGGGCAGCCCGAAGCGGCTGCGTACGTTCTCCACCTGCGGTTCAGAACGCGGATACATGGTCGGGGCCGCAGCCTCCCCGATCACCGCTACGCGCTCGGGCTCGAGGCCCAGATGCTCGATGGCGTCGTGAGCGACCGCCGCCGTGGGCACGATGACCACATCGGCGCGCTGAACGGCCAGGTAGCGCAGGCGAAAGCGCAGGCCCGTGCGCAGGTACTCACCCGGACGCTTGAGCGGGACGAGGTCGTGCAGCGTGACCACCATGGGGCATGGGCTGCGCAACAGCGCGCCCTCCATCCACGGCGAGTGGAACACGTCCACGCGGCGCGGACGGTGAGACTCCGCCACGTCCGGTCCCCCGGCGGGCAGCTTCTTCAGCGCGTCCAGCAGGCAACCGGTGTAGCGCCCGACTCCTCCGGGCTCGCCGGCCGCGCGGCTGTCGAAGGCCACCCTCAGGGGGGCGGGCGCTAGCGACGACATACGCGTCCGTGCTCAGCCCGCCCAAGCGCTGTCGACGGTTTCCCGGCCGGCCGGGTCCTTCCGAAGGCGTCCAAGTCCAGGAGTCTATAGCTGTCGACTCGCGGACCCGACCCGGGCATAGGCTGAGCCCGGCCCATGAGCACGCGCGACCGCCACGAGACCCTGTGGGAGCAGATCCCCGATGGCCTCGAGCCGCCGGACTTCTCGCGGCGGCGCGCGTTCCTGCTGTCGCACGTCGGCGCCGGTCAGCGGGTGCTTGACCTAGGCTGCGCGGAAGGTCACTTCGCCCAGGCGCTGAGCGCCGCGGGGGCGACGGTCACCGCCGCCGATGTCGCCTCTGAGCCTCTCCGACGGGCCCAGCGGCGCGTCGCAGGGCTCGCTGTCTGCCTGCTGCCTGGCGCACCGCCCTGGCCCCTGTGCGACGCGGCCTTTGACGCGGTGTGGGCCGGCGAGGTCGCCGAGCACGTCGATGACACCTCAGCGTGGCTGTCGGAGGTGCGGAGGGTCCTGCGCTCAGGAGGGCGGCTGCTCATGAGCACCCCCGACCATGGCCCCCTCAGCACCGCGTCGATGGCCCTGCGCCCCCAACTCTTCGATCGCCACTTCGATCCGCGCTCGGACCACCTCCGCTTCTACACGCGGCGCACTCTGCGCGCGCTCCTGGAGGACTTCGCCTTCGAGGCGGTCGCCATCCGGGGCGTCGGGGGCGTGCCGGGGGGCCGGCGCACGCTGCTGGCCCGCGCTACGCGGATGCGCTTCTAGCTTCTAGATGGTTGATTCCGAATCAGTAGCTGTAGGCGGCGAAGCGGCGGCCTGGGTTACCGATCTGTTGGTTGTGGACGAGGCCGGCGGCGAGGGCCAGCAGGCGCAGTGCGACGCGTGTGCAGACGC
>JAABUQ010001563.1_pt1 | contig 48634 bp, 46 predicted proteins | sample 5560001 | NCBI WGS metagenome assembly JAABUQ01 (sample SAMN10711888, study PRJNA513371) | rock metagenome | isolation source: Antarctica rocks | place: Antarctica: Victoria Land, Finger Mt nord | collected 2015-12-18
GCTCGAACTCACCAGGCCCTCAACCAAGTCTTAACGCAGATTGTTACCTCGCAAATCTCCTCTGATGATGCTTGGGGGTGGTTCGCTCGCTGTGGTCTATTCATATGAAAACCGCTGTAAGTCAAATTCTTGCACGGAGGGAGCGATTTGATCACGGGCAACGCCAGAACTGGAGACAAATACAGTTTTTTGCGGAGTTAGGGCAATGCCTTCGGGGTCAATAGTTCCTTTAGCATAGGTTTGACCATCCTTATCAGTGAGAAAGGTAACAGATTCTATATCTATTTTCTGGATGCCTATTTTTTCTGAATCGGTGGAATTGAGGCTGAGTTTGAGCGTGTAGAACCGGGCAGGAGCGAGAAGGCTTTGATCATCACAGAGGGCGTAGAAGCGATCGCGCTGTCTGTCATAAGCAATTGCTGATAATCCCCCAACTGGTGTCTCCAAAAAATTCATCTTGGGCAGTTGGTACTCCCCTAAAAAGTCCAGCGACAAGTTAAGAAAAATCCGATCTTGTGCAAGTACTGGGTTAGCACAGGATGTAACTAAGACAAATAGCCCAATTACGCTCACCAATAGCACCCTAGACAGTCTATATTTGCTCCAGAACACTGTTTCCCTCCCCTGAACACAACCTGTTGTTTACCTCTTGCCTAGAAGGTGGGCAGCGCCCACCCTACTGCTGCTGACACCCAATGGCAATTCGTCCAAGGTGTCTATTGCTACTCGACCTCCGAAAAACGCTCTTACTGCTAATGCTAGGCGCTTGCTGTTGTTAAGGAAGTCGAGGTAGTGCTAGCCTCGCTCTCTTTGCCTGAATCTCTTGTTCCTTAATTCTCAACTCTGATTGTTTTTCCAACAACTCTATCTGAGACTGAAAACTAGCTTGGGCTTCTAAAACCTGCGCCATTTGCTGTTGCAGAACTTGGACAAGCTGAGATAGATCATTAACTCGCTGCTGTAGGGTGATAGATTCTGTATCCATAGTCTCTGACCGCTAAATAGTACAAATATACTATAAGAGCACCAGCAGAAGCAGATTCTTCTTGATTGACCGGATGGCTCGGCGGCGAGTAATGCTGTTCTTCAGTACCGAATACGAGGGTCAATATAGGCATTCAAGATATCAATAACGATGCTGGCAAGCACCACAATTGCAGCAAAAAAGACTAAAATTCCCTGTACCGTAGGATAATCACGTAATGAAATCGCTTCATACAGTCGGTTAGCCAACCCAGGCCAAGAGAACGTTACCTCTGTCAAAATCGCGCCGCCCAGTAGGGAAGCAAACGTCAACCCCAGAATAGTAATTACTGGAATTAAGGCATTTTTCAGGGCGTGGGCTAGCACAATCTGCCGTTCGGAAATTCCTCTGGCGCGGGCTGCTTCTACATAATCAGCCTGGAGCGTTTGCTTGAGATTGACTCGGACAATACGCTCGAAGATACCGCTGAGAAGGACACCGAGCGTCAAGCTAGGGAGAAAAAGATGGTAAAGCGCTGTGGAAAACTGCACAAGGTTACCACTCAGAAGACTATCGATTGTGTAGAGTCCCGTTGGACCAAGGGGTGCCGGTAGCGATGTAGGGAAACGTGTACCTAGGGGGAACCAACGCAACTGTACAGAAAAGATTAACTGCATCAGCATCCCTACCCAGAACAGAGGCAGGGCGTAAGTGATGATGCCAAACAGTCGTCCTCCCACATCCAGAAAGGTACCGGGGCGCGAGGCCGAAAGTATACCAAGGGCGATTCCCACAAAAAGCGCGATCGCCATACTGAATACTGATAGTTCTACCGTTGCTGGGAAGTGTTCTTGAATAATATCCCAGACAACTTCACCCTGGTTGGTGATAGAAGTCCCCAAATCCAAGCTCAGTAGGCTTCCTAGATAGCGAATGTATTGCAACCACAACGGGTCTAATAGCCCCAAGCGTTGGCGATACTCCTGTTTAACGCTGTCAGGAGCGCGACTACCCAGTACTGCATCTACAGGATCACCAGGGGTCGCACGCAGCAGCAGGAACACCACTGTTGTGATCGTCCACAGCATCAGCGGAGCCAAAAGCAGGCGAGCCAGAATGTAATATTGAAGGGAACGCGAACGAGACATAGTTTCTCATTATTTCAGGACTTACTGATATCCCAGAGGGGAAGCTTCAAAATTGGCTCTAAATGCATGCCCTGTAGCCCTTTCTGGGCGAAGGCGTAGTCTTTGGTCTGAGCGATGGGAACAATGGGGACATCCTTAGCTATGAGTTCTTGAATTTGGGCAAAAATTTGCTTACGGGTTTGGAGGTCTTGTTCCTGGCGTTCCTGCGAAATTAACTGATTCATGCGATCGCTGTAATAAAACAATCCCTGACTTTGACTGGCTCCTGCCTCGCAGCCTTTGTCTACAGTTCCTTTGGCACAACTGAAGAAGGGCTGAACGTAGTTGTCAGGGTCTCCAAAGTCAGGGTACCAGTCTAGCAAAACGGTTTGATAGAGCCCTTTACCAAGGTTGGCAAATAAGGTGGTTGACTCCTCAGCTTTCAATTGGATCTGTACTATCCCTTCGAGTTTTTGCGCCGCATATTCTCTCAACGTACTGGCAAGTTGCTCTCGCATTGGTATATTTGCCGAGTACACGACATCAAACTTTAAGGGATTGTCTTTGGTGTATCCAGCTTGAGTTAGGAGTTGTTTGGCTTTGGTCACGTTGCCGTCGCCGTAGGCAGTTTGAAAGATTGGTTTGTAACTCTCAAAAGTATTGGGAATCATGCTGTAGAGCGGCTCAGCTTGCCTCTTGTAGACGCGTTGAGTTAGTAGGGGACGGTCGATCATGGCAGCGATCGCTTGTCTTACCACTGGGTTATCCAGGGGCTTCTGTTTCACATTCAGCGTTAGATAGCTCACCACATTGCTGGGCTCTTCAATCACCTGCCACCCGTTTGACGCTGCCTGCTGTTTCAAACTGTCCACCTGGTCCGGATCGAACGTTTGGTATGCAATATCCACCCTACTCGTGCGGAAAGAATTAAACAAATTGGCAGGATTAGAGAGGATTTGAATGTCAACTCCTTTATTAGCTGGTTTTTTGCCCCAATATTTCTCAAAAACATCCAGCCGAATTAATTGGTCTGGAGTGAACTGAGCCAACTTGTAAGGACCAGTTCCCACAAACTTACTAGGCTTGAACTTTCCTGTACCAATCTCGTAAGCCTTGGGAGAGACAGCACACGTACCGTAGAAAGCCAACAACGAAGGAAACGCCGCGAACGAGTTCTTGAGTTTAACAGTAATCTCGTACCCCCCAGTTACTTTGACAGATTCAACAATATCTGACAGCAGTGCTGAGGGTTTGCCACCGTTTTTGATAAACCGATTTAGGGAAAAAGCCATAGCTTCAGCATTGAAGGTAGTACCGTCGTGGAAGACAACCCCTTGGCGTAACGGGATGGTGTAAGTCAGACCATCTTTACTCACTTTGGGTAATTCTGTGGCGAGTTGGGGTTGCAGTTTGTCAGTGCCTAGCCTGTAGGTATAGAGGCGATCGCTCAGGCTAATTATGATGTTGCTGTCTGCAAGCTCATAGGCATCTGCTGGGTCGAGGGTGCGTGGCTTCAGCGTTGTGCCAATGCTGAGGCGACCATTACCGCCAACGTTAGGCGTACTTGTTGTAGGTCCTGGAGCCGGGCGATTATTACAGCTAACAATCAGCAAGCAGCACAAACAGAAAAAGCCTAAGAATTTTCCCAACGACCATAACTGTCTACGGGATAGACGAAACCAGTTCTTGATGTGCATTCGGAGGTTTGGGATCAAACAGCGATAAATATCTAATTAAAGCCGAAAGCTGACCCCAAATGCGGAGCACAATGAACCATTTCCTCATATCATCTCCGTTTATTTACTCTCAGCTAGACGGGGAGTAAGGAATGGGTAACCTCCCCACTTCCAGTCTGGGCATGGCTTGCCGCGATTTATTCGGCTTGAGAACCTCGTGTAAGGTTTTCAATAATTCCTTTAGGGTGTAGGGTTTCGACAAAAATGTTTTGACTCCAGAACCCACAGATGCAGCCAACTGCTCGCTTGGTCCAAGTCCACTAATGGCAATAATATTGACTTGCGGGTTAATTTTTTGCAACGTGCGGATCGTAGTTGAACCATCCATATCTGGCATCATCATATCTATCAACACAACACTGATTACCTCCCTATACTCCGCGTACAGGGCCACGGCCTCGATACCATCATTGGCAGTTAAAGCCCTGTAGTTGTATGTTTCTAAAGATGTTTTATTAATGTCTCGAATAGCTGCTTCGTCATCGACAACGAGAATTAATTCTCCGTGTCCTGTAGGCAGTTCGAGGTCTTGGGCTTCCAGGGTTTCCATTGCCTCCACTGCTGGCAAGTACACCTTAAATTGGGTTCCTCTTCCTGCCTCGCTGTCCACGCTCACAAAACCGCCGTGGCTTTTGATAATACCAATGACCGTTGAAAGACCCAGCCCTGTACCTTTACCCAACTGTTTGGTCGTAAAAAATGGCTCAAAAATTCTGTCTATTATTTCAGGTGGAATGCCAGTTCCGGTATCCGTAACAGTAATTACAATGTAGGGACCAACTTGGGCTTCAAGATTCATCCGAGCATAATTTTCATCAATGAATAGATTTTCGGCACAGATACTCAAGGTGCCGCCATGGGGCATCGCATCACGGGCGTTGACGCAGAGGTTCATAAGAACTTGATGCAGTTGTGTGGCATCTCCAGAGACAGTCGAAAGGTATTGCGATATATCGGTGTAAATTTCAATTGATTTTGGGAATGTCTCTGTAGCAATCTGCTTGATTTCCAATATCAGGTGCTTTACTTGGAGGAGCGTACTTTTACTTTCGATTCCTCGCGCAAACGACAGCACTTGCTTGACCAAATTAGCTCCGCGTTTAGCGTTTGTTACCAGTATCGGCAGCAGTCGCTGACTCCGCTCATCATGAACTTGTGTCTGCAGAAGTTGAGCTGTCATCAGAATAGGTGCTAGCAGATTATTCAAGTCGTGGGCAATGCCGCTAGCGAGTGTGCCAATACTCTCCAATCGTTGGGCGCGGAGAAACTGCGCTTCGAGTTGTTTTTTCTGTGTGATGTCGGTGTTGACGACAAGGATTGATTTTGGTTTCCCTTCTTCATCCCGCACTAGTGTCCAACGGCTTTCGACTATGACTTCCTTACCGTCTTTGGTTACTTGATGCAACTCACCCTGCCATTCCCCTTTCTCAGCAAGAATTTTGTGGGCGTCTTTGAGCTTAGGCTGCTGTTCCTTGTACAAAAGCTCCGACGCATTTTCTCCCAGGATTTCCTCAGCCTTCCAGCCGTACAGGCGTTCAGCACCTTTGTTCCAAAATAAAATTTCGCTGTTCAGGTTTCGAACGAAAATTGCATCTGTTGCAACATCAAGCAAGGCAGCTTGTGCGCGTATTATCTGTTCTGTCCGTTTGCGCTCAATGGCGTAGCGGATGGAACGCGCGAGCATTGGCGCTCCGAGCTGGCCCTTTTCCAAGTAATCAGCCGCTCCAGCCTTCATGGCTTCGACGTCTATTTCGTGGTCTCCCTGCCCAGTCAGCAAGATAATCGGTGCTTTGCAGCCATTGGCAATTGCTTCGCGCAAGAGTTCCAGTCCGTTGCGCTCACCCAGCCTGTAGTCGAGAAGATAGACGTCGTGCTCGTTATGCCCAATCGCCTTCAAAGCAGCGTCGTAACTTGCCACCCATTCCAGCTCAAATCTGGCACCCTCGATTTCAGCGAACCAGTCGCGAGTCAGGACATAGTCATCCTCGTCATCATCGACTAGAAGTACTCTGGCTGGGGCGTTCTCCATGTCAGTCTCCAAAGTGTTCCAGCGGCAGTTCAACAATTCCAAACCAATATTTTCCTAGGAGCTGCATAACCTCAAGTAACGATTCGAACGTTACCGGTTTAGTGATGAACGAGTTCGCGCCCAGGTTATAGCTACGATAAATATCTTCCTCCACCTTTGAGGTCGTCAGCACTACAACAGGGATTTGCCGCAAATTCGGGTTAGTCTTGATCTCCTTGAGCGCCTCACGACCGTCTTTTCTTGGCATGTTTAGATCCAGCAGGATCAGACCCGGACGTGGCGAACTGCTCTGCTCAGTATATTGACCACGCCGATAAAGATAATCCATCAACTCCTCCCCGTCCTGAACACAGAGCAGATCGTTGGCCAATCGGCTCTCTTTTAAAGCCTCACGAGCCAATATGCAGTCGTCCTCATCGTCATCAGCCATCAGAATTGTGACACTTGTTCGGCGGTCATTCACTCTGCATTTTCTCCTCTAGGTTGTTTCATAGGTAGCGTGACAATAAATTTCGCTCCCTGCCCCGGCGTGCTTTCTGCTGTGATGCTGCCGCCATGAAGCTCAGCAATTTTACGGCAAATCGCTAGACCCATGCCCGTTCCTTCGTATTGGCTATAACCATGTAGGCGTTGAAACACGTTGAATATGCGGTCAAGATACTTTTCGTCGAAACCAATACCGTTATCTTCTACAATAATTTGACAAAGCTCGGCAGCAGCAGAACCCTCCAGTAGTCGCTCCTGATCTGTAAGAAAGTGGCTATAAAGCTTGACGACCAGGGATTGCTCAAGCTGGTGAAATTTTAGCGCGTTGCTAATGAGGTTCTGCAATAATTGACGCATTTGTACCGGCTCGGCGTCAATGGTGGGCAAATCGCCAACGAATACGCGCGCTTTGGTTTGCTGGATACGCAATTCCAAATCGGACAATACCTCCCGCGCCACTTGGGCGAGATCAACTGGAACAAATCGCTGTGCCTTGATCGTAAGCCGAGAAAGTATCAATAAGTCGTTGATCAGTGCCTGCATTCGTTCCGCTGCATTTTGCATCCGCTCTATGTAGTCACGCCCTTGATCAGTTAACTCCTCGCCGCATTTTTCCTTTAGCCGGTCGCCGAATACCCGAATTTTGCGCAGTGGCTCTTGCAGGTCGTGAGAGGCGATATAGGCAAACTGTTGCAGTTCAGCGTTGGAACGGACTAGTTCCTGACGGCGACGAGTTTCTTCTTCTAGAAGTTGGGCTTGGGCTACGGCAATGCCTACCTGGTCAGCTAAGTGTCGTAAGAGTTCGATTTCGAAGCTGTCCCACTGCCGTGGGCTGGTACACTGATGAGCAATTAACAGGCCCCAGAGCTCTTCCTTCAGGATGATGGGCACCACCAGCTTTGCTTTCACCCCGAATTGTTTGAGGAATTCAACCAGGCAAGGGTGTACTCCAGAATTTTCAACATCGGCGATAGCATAAATCCGACCCTGATGGTAGTTTCGCAGGTACTCTGGGCCAAAACAGTCATCGGTTATCTCCTGATTTATTATAGAGAGCCAGCCAGGAACCACTGCTTCTGTTATCACCTTGCCAAATCCATTCGGCTTAAGAAGGCGATAGATCAAAACTCTGTCAGCCTGGAGAAGCTTTTGCACCTCTGCAACGGTGGATTGAAGGATTTCATCGAGTTGTAAAGACTGGCGGATTTTGAGCGTAACGTCGGCAAACAATTGTGAGCGTATATTCTGGCGCTGTAATTCCTCTATTGCCCAACTAGACTCGAGGAGACGACGCACCCGCTGACGCAGCACTGCCCAGTGAATCGGCTTGGTGATATAGTCGCTTGCACCAGCTTCAAAGGCTTGATCGACCGACTCTTGATCCTCAAGAGCAGTGATCATTAATATAGGTGTGCGATCGCCGTTGGGCAGTCTTTGCAATTGAGTGCAGCAGGTAAAGCCATCCATCACCGGCATCAGGGCGTCTAGTAGGACAACATCTGGGTGTAGGCGAGTGTAGGCAGCTAACCCCTGCTCTCCGTCATTCGCCTCTGCTACTTGATATCCAGCTTGTTCCATCGCTTGGCGCAGCTGAATCCGCATAAATCTGTCGTCGTCTATGACTAGTACAAGAGAATCTTTCTGAGGGTTAGTGGTGTTCATGGTTGAGCCGCTGACGTTCCTCGTATAAAGCTATCCTGACTCTTTCATACTCAGCTTCAACCTGGATTACTTTGTCTAATTTAGCTTCAGTATTCGCAGTACAATGCATTGCTTCCAAATCTTTACAAAGATGGGAGAGGGTTATAGCACCAAGGGTGGCACTGCTTGACTTCAGCGTATGCGCTGCTCGTCGTAGTGCGATCGCATCTCCTTGAGTAACAGTTTTAGCATTGGGCGAAGCTGCCGCATTGCGAATCGCTTGCAGAAGTTTTGGCGCATCTTCAAGGTAACAATTAATCATTTCAGCCAAAATGAATTCAGCATTTTCACTTACCATGCTCCGGAATGATTGCAGCACATTGGCATCAATAGGTGAGGGGGAGTCTCCCCATCTCCCCATCTCCCCCGGCTCCGGGCGGGCACAAGGCACCGCCCCTACAACCCTGCTCCTCAGGGCTTGGCTTAATTCCTCTGCCCTTATGGGTTTGCTAATATAGTCGTCCATGCCTGCATTCAAGCACTCCTCCCGATCACCTTGCATGGCATTTGCCGTCATTGCAATAATTCGGGGACGCGCGTCGCGGGACCATTCCTGGCAAATGCGGCGAGTTGCTGCCAAACCATCCATTTTTGGCATCTGCACATCCATCAGCACCACGTCATATGACTGATGATGTAAAGTTTCCAGCACTTCCAGGCCGTCGCTAGCCACATCTGCTTGATAGCCTATTTCTTGTAATATGTGTAAGGCTACCTTCTGATTCACCACATTGTCTTCCGCTAACAGAATCCGCAGCGGGAACTGAGGATTTAGCTGAGCTGGAGTAGTGTGGGAGGGCTTCACTTGAATCGGTTGTCCACCAAAGATAGGTAGCAAAACTGTGTAGAGATAGGATTGTCGCTTTCCAGCTAACTGAGGTTGAAGATTATCAGATTCAATAGTTGATAAATTGGGATCTGATGCAGCAACCAAGGTGAAATAAAAAGTGGAGCCATAACCCACTTGACTTTCAACCCACATCTGACCGCCCATCATTTCGCTTAGCTGTTTACCAATTGCTAGACCTAACCCAGTTCCACCATATTGACGAGTGGTAGAAGCATCGGCTTGGCTAAAGGACTTAAACAAGCGGTCTATCCGGTCGGGATGAATACCAATGCCTGTGTCCCTGACGGCAAATTGGATCTCGTACTCCCCCTCTACCCGCTCGGCTGTGACTGAAACCACCACTTCTCCTGTCTCTGTAAACTTGACTGCATTACTGATCAAATTCACTAAGATTTGGCGTAACCGAGTGATATCTCCCACAATCGTGCGAGGAGTTTGAGGATGGATTAGGTAAGCTAATTCAATGCCTTTTTCTATTGCCTTAAAAGCTAGTAGGTCGAGGGATTCTTCAACACAAGTTCTTAGATTAAAAGAATGCTGTTCCAGCTCTAGCTTGCCTGACTCAATTTTCGAGATATCAAGAATATCATTGATCAGCATTAATAAAGCATTGCTACTGGTCTGAACTGTTTCAGCAAAATCACGCTGCTGCGGCGTTAGCTTTGTATTGAGTAACAAACCCGTCATACCGATGATGGCGTTCATCGGAGTGCGGATTTCGTGGCTCATATTAGCTAGGAATTGACTCTTAACGTGAGTTGCGGCAACAGTCGCTGCTTTTGCCTTTTCCAGTTCTTGATTAGCCTGTGATAATTTCTGAGTGCTAGTAACTAATGCAAGTTGACCAAAATACTGCTCAGTAATATCGTCTAATACCCAAAGGCGACCGGGTACGTCATGTACACGAGTAGGCGTGCTAGAGATACTTAACACTCTTGGCTGTGGCTGAGTGAAAACCCAGTTCCAGTGGCGAATTTCTGCCTGTGACGCGATTTCGGCTTGATTATCAGCACTTGTGCGTAACTTTGCCATTGCTTGGGCGAGTAATGGTGGCTCTATAGTTCCTGGCTTCAGTCCCAGCTGCATGGCGGCAGCCTGATTGAGCCAACCCTGCTCACCACTCTCATCCACGAACACCACTCCCTGATGAATCGTCTCTAACATGGCGCTGAAGCGTGCCTGTAGCTGCTCGAGACGTAAGTTGGTATCGCTGAACTTCAGTAGGGTGCGTAACCCACCGAGTAGCGACTCGATAAAGTGTCGCAGGTGTGATGAAATATTAGTCCGGCGATACCAGATCAGCAGGATGGCTGCCTGCGTGCCGCCGGATAACACGAAGGGCAGCACGGCGAGGGACTGAGTTCCTTGCGCTAGTAAGATATGAGAAGCGCCAGGGGTAGAGGGGTAGTCTGTGTAGTAGAGGCAGCGGTTCTGAGCGAGTGCCTCAGCAAAGAGTGCAGGAGATGTCAGCTGATCTGGTAGAGCTGTAGAGGGCAAGCATACCAGTGATTGGGCGGTGACATCGTCGAGCTGGCGCAAGGCGATCGCAGCGTCGGCACGAGCAAAGTCCCGTAATAAAGTGAGGGCTTGATTGATAACTGTATTGGGAGTAGCCGTTGTGTCGGCATCCGTAAGGGTAGCAAGCACAGATTGAGAAGCTAACTGCCACTCAATGTCGCGCAGGAACTTAGATATTGGCATACTGAATACAGCTACAATCCCCACCAGTACCCAGTGCATGGGTGTCCGTCCATCTATTACGCTCAACCCAATGAGCAACATTAGCCCTAACAAGACTGGTGCAAACGTTGGTAGCCAGTCAGGATGACGACGATTTCGTATTAGGCGGTGAGACATGCAGCGATCGCACTCGTTACCGTGTTGGGTGCACTCAAATGAGGTAAGTGTCCGGACGCGGAGATCGGGATGAGCTTACCATGGGGGATTTTATCTGCCATGTACTGACCCACCTCCGGCGGCACAGCAATGTCATTATTCGATTGTAGAATTACTGTTGGTACCTTTAGCCGCAGTAAATCGGCTCGATGGTCGGCCTGAAAGATCACACGGGCGACAGACTGTGCAATATCGGGACGGATAGCTGCGAGGGTATTAGCATACTCAGTTGCTAGCTCAGGCTGATTGGGGTTGCCCATTACCAAAGGAGCAAAGCCGCTCGCCCAAGCGTAGTAATTGGATGACATGGCCGCGTATAGGGCATCTAGGTCAGACTGCTCAAAGCCACCGGTGTATTCGCGATCGTTGAGATAGCGGGGGGATGCACCGACAAAGATGAGTTTGCTGAAGCACTGCGGTTTTACTAATGCTGCTAGTAGGCTCACCATTCCACTGACAGAGTGACCAATTAGTGTACACTGGGACAACTTCAACTCGTCACACAGATCCAGCAAATCTTCAGCATAGCTGTAGAGACTGCTATAGCGGCGTGGACTATAGGCAGCAAAATCTGACTTACCTGCTCCTACGTGATCGAAAACTACGATGCGATAGTCGGACGCAAATGCTTGTACCTGATGTCGCCAGGCAGTCTGATCAGAGCCGAAGCCGTGGGCAAAGATAATTGTCTGACTGCCATTACCAAGTAGTTTTACATTATTACGCTGAAGGATACTAGTTGCCACGGGTCGGCACTCCTATTGAACTGAGTCCTGACTCCTTTTCATTATCAACTCCTTAGAACTCCACTGATAGCTTTCAATAATTCCTGCGCTGTGTAGGGCTTAGGCAAGAATTCTTTAACACCCCTATCCATAGCTACATTAACCTTATCGCTGACAGCGAGTCCGCTGATCGCAATAATTTTTACCTGCGGATTAATTTTTTGCAACATGCGGATGGTTGTTGGACCATCCATATCCGGCATCATCATATCCATCAACACGGCACTGATTTCATTTTTATGCTGGACATACAGTGCGATCGCCTCAATTCCATCATTGGCTGTTACCACTTTATAGTTGTATGTTTCTAGCGATGTCTTGGTAACCTGACAAATTGCGGTTTCATCATCTACTACAAGAATTAATTCTCCGTTGCCTTGAGGTAGTTCACACTCTTGGGTTGGCTGCGTCTCACTTCCTTCCACCGCTGGCAAGTACACCTGAAATTGAGTTCCTTTTTTTACCTCACTATACACATTTATAAAACCACCATGACCTTTAATAATGCCAGTTGCTGTTGAAAGACCAAGCCCTGTGCCTTTTCCTTGCTCTTTGGTTGTGAAAAACGGCTCAAAAATTTTATCTATTATTTTAGGAGGAATGCCAGTTCCAGTATCCGCAATAGTAATGATAATGTATGGACCCACTTGGGCCTCAAGATTCATTCGGGCGTAGTTCTCATCAATAAAAACATTTTCGGCAGAGATACTCAAAGTACCGCCGTGTGACATTGCGTCACGAGCGTTGACACACAAATTCATAAAAACTTGATGCAGTTGTGTGGCATCTCCAGAAACTGCCCAAAGGTCTTGCGGTATGACCATGTATAATTCAATTGCTTTGGGAAATGTTTCTTTGGCAATGTTTCTAATTTCCGAGAGCAGGTGCCTAACTTGAAGAATTGTCCGCTTGCCTTCGACTCCTCGCGAAAAAGATAGAACTTGCTTGACTAAAGCCGCCCCGCGTTTAGCGCTTGTTTCTATTGTCATCAGCAGGCGCTGCCTCTTCTCATCATTGAGTTTTGCCTGCAGCAGGAGTTGAGCTGACGCAATAATCGGCGTTAGCACATTGTTCAAGTCGTGGGCAATGCCGCCAGCGAGTGTTCCAAGGCTCTCCATTCGCTGGGCGCGGAGAAAACTGGCTTCGAGTTGTTTTTTCTGTGTGATGTCTGTATTGAAGATGAGGATTGATTTGGGTTTCTCATCCTCATCCCGCACCAGTGTCCAGCGGCTTTCGACAATAATTTCCTTACCGTCTTTCGTGACTTGATCCAACTCACCATGCCACTCGCCTTTAAGGGAGACAATTTTCTGGGCATCTTCAAGTTGAGGTGACGTCTGCTTAAACAAAAGTGCGTCAGCCCTTGTGCCGAGCGCTTCCTTAGCCGTCCAACCAAATAAGCTGTTGGCGCTTTTGTTCCAGAAGAGGATACGATCTTCCATATCTAGAACGAAAATTGAGTCCTGCGATTTGTCAAGGAGGGTCGCTTGCTCTCGAATTTGCTTTTCCGCCCGCTTGCGATCAGCGAGTTCAGTTTGTGCCTGCTGATAAAGCTCAGATTGCTGGATCGCGATCGCTACTTGCGTTGCCAATTGCTTGAGCAAATCGATCTCCAACTGTTGCCACTGTCGTGATTCCGAGCAGTGGTTAGCTACGAGCAATCCCCACAACTCCTCCCCTTGTAAGATTGGTACCACCAAGTCGGCTTTGACTTGAAACTGAGCCAGAAAATCTATGTAACATTGGGTTAACCCCTGTGCATATATATCCGTTGTGGCTTGGATTCGACCCTGTTTATAAGGCTGGATATAAGTTTCTGCAAAGCTGGGGTCCCTGAGTCTGCTACCTAAAATAGGTCTCCAGTCGTCACCCACAGATTCTACGACCACAACCCCACCCCAGTCGGGCTCGAAGCGGTAAATGAACACCCGATCAACCTGGAGAAATTGCCGCACTTCAGACACCGTAGTGCTAAGAATCTCATCTAGGTTCAAAGACTGGCGGATGCGTTGGGCAATTTCCGTCACCAATCGTTCCCGCTCGATTTGCTGTCTCAGTGACTCTTCCGCTCGCTTGCGCTCGGCTAACTCAGCTAGCTGTTGCACACGGCTCTGGTGTTCGCGCCTGACCCTCTCGCTGTAGTTCTGGAAAAAGTCAGCCAAACCAGGCTCGTCCTCAACTAAGGCACCAAGATTATCTTGTACTCGCTTGTCCGCTTCATACGCAACTTCGGGGTGGGCTTCCATCCAAACATGACACGTCTTAATGTAAGCTGTAAACGCGATTAGGTGAGCGTAGGTACTAGGCCCCAAAATCCGGCGCAGTTCCTGACGGCAGGACTTGGCTTGCTCATGTTCTAGGGAGATAAATATTGAACAGTAAAGTAGACTCTCTTCAAGCGCTGAGTTCGACTCTGGCCAGCCCGTAAGCATACTAGGCGTACGAGCTAGTACACTGAGGTATTCTTCGATGTCGTTTTTAGTTGGGGGAGGCGATTCAAGCAGTTCTAACACCTCTTGCGCTTTCATTCCCAGGGGGCGTAAGCAACAACTATGGCAGATCATGCAGTAGGGAACGGCACAGTAGCGCGAGAGGTATGCCGAGAGCTTTTCCTTGAACAGGGCTGATAGAGGATTATTGACATAAACACTCAGTGTCTGTTGCCATAGGTTTTCCAACACCTGGGGGTTCTGTTCTGCCGGGAAAAAAAAAGGTGGGAAGAAACCAAATTTCTCTTCAATTTCTGCCTTAATTTGTTCACTTGTTCGCATAGGTTGGTAGAGAGGTTCGAGTCCCGCCACTTCCGCATCAGACAGTACAGCTTTCATTAACTTGTTCCTGTTATTAGTTGACTATGTCCCTTACTCGTGTGTCTTTATAGCAAGTAGCCATGCGTGCTTTATGTAAAGTTTTTATAACTAATTGCAACCGTCTGTAACTTACTTCTAATTTGGATTTAAGTACTTTATATCTATAAATTTTCCTCTTCGTAACGCAGGTTATTGCCCAACGCAAATACTAATTGTTTTCAAGGTAGTGCTTACTAACAAAGCATCAGCAAAGTTAGCTGTAATTATAGTAGTACTTAATAAGCTGGTTGATATCAAAAATTAAACTTATGTAAAATTAGATAAAGCTGGCCAGCTTATACCAAGTTATGTTCTGTCGGAAGAAGTCAACTGAGGGAGCTAGAGTCCCCTTTGGGTTTACTTCCTTGATAAGATAGGACTACAAAACTGGAAGTAGATACAAACCATCAGTGCAGATAAATGGAGTCACAATGTCCCTAGCTTCCCCGATTAAAGCAACGGTAGACAGTTTTGCGATCGCCTTTGCCCCCTTGTCACTGGAGGAAGTCTACGCGCTAGCGGATGATCCAGGTAATGGTGCCGTAGTGGTCATGAGTGGGATGGTTCGCAATCAAACTGATGGCAAACCTGTAGTTGCTCTAGAGTATCAAGCCTACGATCCGATGGCACTTCAGGTGTTCCGTCAAATTGCCACTGATATTCGCACTAATTGGCCTGATGTGAAGCGGGTGGTGATTCATCACCGGATCGGGCGCTTGCAAATTGGGGAAATCAGCGTTTTGGTAGCAGTGGGTTGTCCCCATCGGTCAGAGGCGTTTGAAGCCTGCCGCTATGCGATTGATACGCTCAAACATAATGCCCCAATTTGGAAAAAAGAACATTGGGATGACGGTTCTAGCAGTTGGGTTAGTATTGGGGCTTGCGAGGAAGATGAGCAGTAATTGTCGTGCAATCACCCTTTGTTGAGATTGTTTGCGCGTTTTGCCGCAATCTATTGCAGTTTGTAACTATTACTACATCCCAAAAACCCAATCTTTTAGACTAACTGAATCGATTCAAATTTTCTGGATGTAAGGACATATGCAGATGCTAAATCTAGGATGGCACGATTATCTAGTTCTGATTTCCTTTGCTGCTTGTATTGCTGGCCTTTTGTTATTATCTAACGACAACCCGACTCAAGCGGATGACCTAGAAGAGACAGAGCAAACCTTATTTAGCATGAGTTTTTCCTATTGGATGGTCTACTGTCTCGCTCTTGGTATCCAGAAAATTTGTTTACCCGACTGGGACATTGTACTAATGAGTTTGAGGCTAACTGCCGCTCTTTCTTACTTTTTGACTTTTGCCTGCATACTTAGTCTGCCCCTGCATCGATTGGCAGTACGGCAAGTAGAAGATTGATAATTGAATATCAACTTTTCAAAACTTGGTTGAGCGCCTCTTCCAACTTATCCTGGCTGTGAACAGTCAGGATAAAAACTTCTTGAACAGTTTTACCCTGACGCGCTATTACCTTAAATCCCCCCCGAATTGGCACAGACACCCGCAACTGCATTCGAGGGCAGTGACCCTTAGCACGACCGATCACCCCCGGCGTAATGGTTTGAAAACCCTCAAGCTTGACAAGACGCTCAAGAAGTCGGATGAGTCCGGGAATGTGGGTAGAGTGATTCAGAACGAGCCTGCCGTTGACGGGGTTTCCCATGGCAATTTAAGCTGCCTCTAGAGGAGCCATTGTCAAACCAGCTCGCCTCAGTTGCTGATGGTGAAGCTCCGCTTGCTCTTGGGGACCAACCCAGACAATCGCTTGACCTTCAAAATGGACTTGGTTTGTCAGTTCCCAAGCCCGATCGCTTGTCATGCCAGGAATGTACTTCATCAAACACTCAGCGACGTGCTGGAACGAGTTGAAGTCATCGTTCAACACGATAACTTTGTAATTGGGATACAGCTTACGGGTAACTTGACTAGACCGTTCAGGAGTTACTGTCGGTGCCGTTACCACTGTTTGAACAGCTGCTGAGAGTACCCCAGTCATAGGATTCCCGAAAGTATATTAACACGACTCTATTCCAAGATAACCGAGGACTATTCAACCTAGCGCCATTTTTGCCAAGATTCGTTGAAAATTGAGGTATCGGGGAAGGCAGTAGGGTTGCCATTTTGCTCCAGTCGGCGTTTCAGGGCTTCTAGTTGTGGCTCTGGTTGAGGGAGTTGATCCACCAGTTGGTAGGGTGCGATCGCATTTTCCAAAGCAAAGGCAGCTGTAGTTCCTGCTGCTGCCCCAGATGACCATTCAAATGAATGCACGCGATATGCAGCTGCTGCGATGTGACTGGTAGCAATACTTTTACCAGCAACCAGCATATTATCGATTTTCTGGGGAATCATCGCCCGGAGGGGAATTTGGAAGGGATATGTCTGATTAGCGCCGCGCCGCTCACCCGGATAGTCAAAGTTACCAGGGAGTTCTGGTGGAGTCATAGCCATGCAAGGATGGAAATCGATGGGATAAAAACCAATGCCCACGGAATCGGGGTAGATAGTCGAGCGAGTACGCCGCTTGACTTGCTCTAGAGACTCGGTGCCTGTGATTACAGCCGGTGCCATTAGCCCAGCTAAAGCCGCCCGTAAACTAAAATAAGTCGCTGGCGACAGAATCTGGCGGTAATAGTCGTCGTCCCGATAGTCGTGGCGAGAGATATCAATTTCCGCCACCTGAAAGCCTTGAGGATAACCCCAACTGGGTCGTCCAAGAATTCGTCGTCCTTCTCGAATATAGGGATACTTGGACAATCCATGTATTGTACCCATTGGGGAACTTAGCCCAGTTAAGTAACGATTGTTTTGTTCCGGTTGCTTGACACCTGCACCCAGCTGAGAATCGGTTGTCCCAGTTGCGAGCCAGTAAAAATATCCCTTAGCGATTTCCTCGGCATTGTGTAGGCTGTTCACCCGTAGTCCTCCCATCCATCCCCCTGGTTGCAATTGACCAGTGGCTTGCAGCTGGTTACGGGTGTAGATCAGATTATCGGCGGTGGTGCCTGGACGGTAGTCGTTGCCCCAAGTCCAGTTTTGCATAGAGATATCGCCTGGTGTTGGAGAAGTAAAGCCGAGACCACCAAATTTAGCTGGCTTACCATTATGAGGACTCCAAATGCGCCGGTAAGTGAAAACTAAGGGAAAGTTGGCTAGTCGTGACTCTTCATAGCTGTAGTAGGAAGCATATTGAGTATAGAACGCTGGTAGCGTGTGGGGTTGTGGCTCCTTGGTGGCTTCCATTGCAAAGGTATAGGTAAAGCCCTGAGTGCAGTGCCCGTCGCCTGTCGCTCTAGAGGAAGAAGGTTCTTCGTAGGAACGGGGATCGATGCCTACTCGGTAGGGGACATCCGCCAGTGCGCTCAAATCACCGGTTTCAGTAGCGTCTACTACATACCAGTTAGGGGCAATACCTTGAGGCTGTGAGCTACTCTTATTTGCTTTGAAGGGTACGAAACGTAGAATGTTCTTTTCAAACCGAGTGGAGTTCTCGTACCGATATGAATCTTCAATAGTTTGAGACAGAGGCTCGGTATTTAATGGTGGTGCGCCTTTCGCTGGTCGATGTTGGATGGCGATCGCGCTTTGAATCATCTGCCCAGTTGGACTGATTTCCAGTTCCTTGACCACTGTTGAGGGAAATAATTTCAGCTGACCTTTGCCCCGTTTAGCGGCGTCTTGCAACATCGAAAACAGGATTTTGGCACCGTCGTAAGGAATAAAACACGATTCACTCACCCAGCACTTGCCGGGATTGAGCTTTCCGTAATAGCGTTTAATTCTTTGCCGCAATTCCAGGTAGCCGCGTGGGAAGAACAGTCGCGATCGCTGGGTCTCTCGCTCGTCTAGTGCGGAGGTTCCCTGAGCTGAAATCTGTCCTCCCAACCAATCTGTAATTTCAGTCAGACAAACAGTTCGCCCAGCTAGCAAGCCTTCGTAGGCTGTGGCAACACCAGCGAGTCCGCCCCCCACTACCAAAATTTCACAGTTTACAGTTTGATCTGGGTTTCTAGGCGGCGCCGCAAGGGTACTAGGTGTGAATGAGAAGATTGAGCAGAGGGTGAGGCTAATGAGCGATCGCTTCATGGTCAAGGATAGGGTTGGCTCTTACTTATAGATAGCTTTTAGACGTTAACACCCCAAAAATGTTCGTTCTAAGCTCTTTATCGCCTACAAAAAGCGCAAATCGGCGACTGCTTTCTTAATGCCCTTCTCAATGACTTAAGGCTACAAGTCCGATTATTACGTAGAACGACCTAAAACCAGCAAAGTTTTGCGTCGTGCCTCAGTACAATGTATATATAATAACTCCATTTCAGCAAAATTTTACATAACTTAGACATTAAAGCGTCTTACTTTATACATCAACTTTACTTTAATAAAATACTATGTGGGTATCATCTATTAAGTACTGTGTCAAACGTCTTATGGTATGTAACATCTATTGGTGTTTTCGTCAAATACCTTTCTGAGTCCTCAACACTGCTCAAACTCCAAGGCTTGCAAGTACTGCAAACAACCGAACAAAGTTAAATTGTCTAGCTTTGAACGACGGTGCCTTGCTCCAACAATCATAAAATATGATGCACCATGCTGATCTTACTGTTGGAATTAAAGCTTATAGCCGCTTTCGCTGTATCTCAAACTTGAGTCAACACAACACAGAACGCCTACTTCGTAAACCAAGACTTATAACAGCAATTAAGGTTTTACATTATCAGAGACAGCAGATAGAGCTGTAGGTGCTTTGGTTTTCTAAACTCAACAGATAAATTTCCTGCTTTTGGACATCACCCCCTGAAATTACTTCCTAAGGTGTTTTCGTCTCGGTAATTGAGTAATTTTTAAGACATAAAATATGACATAAAACATGACTTGTAATACAGGTAATGTATATGTATTAAATGATATATTTCCAGAATAAGGATAACATATACTAGTACCGCTCACTATTGACTGTCGAGCAAGCGTTCCGAGAAAATGGCTTGAAATATGGATATAGAAGCAAAAAATAATATATCTGATATTACGATGAGAATTGATTTGCATAATTCTCTGACGCGTAGTCATATAGACCCATCTGTTTTGAGTCCTTTTCAAAGGATTTTGCTGACAACTGATGGAACACTAACAGATATACTGGAAGCATATTTGTTCGAACCAATCCAGATAGTTAAATTGTCTGAACGATTAGTCTCAGTAGTAGATGACATTACCCCGTTAGAGCTGAAGGCGGGAAGCGATGTGGTTGAGAGAAAAATACTACTACGGGGGAAAATAAGCAGTAAAAACTTTATTTACGCCGAGTCAATTATCGCTACTGAAAGACTAAGTCAAGAGTTCAAAAATAGCTTAATGAACTCTCAGATCCCGCTTGGCAGACTGTGGATATCTCACAAGCTGGAGACATTTAAAGAGATAGTTGACTCAGGCAAAGAACTAGCGAACGATTTAGCTTATTACTTCGGTATCGAGAAAAAAGATAAGCTTCTCTCTCGTACTTATCGTCTTTTTAATAACCGTAAACCTATCATGATTATTACTGAAAAGTTTCCTGAGAGCTACTTTTTGAGGAGCATTTGATTTTTACGTAATTCTTTACTAAGATGAGTTGGTAAAGTGATAGAGACAATAGTCGCAGCCATGCGTACAACTAGCTTCGCATGTCTCCTTTTTAGATTTCAGCTTAGTAGTAGATGGAGATAATTATGCAAGACATTGAAGTAATAAACCAGAAGACTCATGATGTTGTTATGGATATTCTGCCAATGGCTACCAGAGAGGAATTATCAGATAACAATCTCTTCAGCCTAGGCTTGGATTCAGTAAGTGCAATCACGCTTGTTTTGAGTTTGGAAGACACGTTTGGTGTCAAGTTAGAACAGAGTGACATTAGCGTCGAAAATTTTTGTACTATAGGAGACATTGTCAAACTGATAAAAAGGAAGGAAGAGATATAGTATTTTTTTGAAAAAGATAGAGGAATCTGAGCTGATAGTTTTGTAATTTGTCCACAGGGAACAAAATCTTATCTGCAGACAAATAACAGCTTGAACCTTGAGTAAAAAACAATGATTATATCTTATGAGTTCGCGCTTTTTAAGCTCATTGCAGCTCCATGGATTTCTCGGTCGATATACGTCTTTGTGAAGCTTGGCATTGCGGATCTACTGTCCAATGAAGCCATGGATTTTCGACAGATTGCTGAGGCAGCAAAAGCTGATCCAGACGCACTCAATCGAGTTTTGCAAGGCTTAGCGAAAACAGGACTTCTGAAAGAAACTTGCCCTGGTACCTTTACACTGACAAAGCTCGGGGAATGCCTTAAGACAGGTGCTCCTGGTGCATTACGAAACTGGGCCTTGCTGTGGGGAGAAGAGTACCACTACGCTTGGAGCGAACTATTAGAAGCAGTCCAAACAGGGACTACTGCTTTTGACCGAGCTTATGGGGCAAACTTGTATCAATATCTCCATGACAACCCGGAAACAGATCAAACTTACAACGATGCCATGACCGGCCTGGCAGAACTTGTATACCCAGCAGTTGTTGCTGCTTATGATTTCTCTCAAAGCAAGCAAATCGTAGATGTTGGGGGTGGACGTGGAACTTTAATTGCTTCTATCGTTGCGGCAAACCCTAACCTGAGAGGAATTTTATTTGACCAGCCAGCGGTGGTGAGCGAGGCTTCAACAGTATTAGAAGCTCACGGTGTGGCAGAGCGCTGTGAGATTTTGGCAGGCAGCTTTTTCGAAGCCGTTCCCACAGGAGGAGATACTTATGTCCTATCAAACATTATCCACAATTGGGACGACGAGAAGGCGGAAGCAATCTTGCTCAATTGCCGTCGGGCAATAGCTGAAAGTGGAAAGCTTTTAATCATTGAGACGGTTCTATCTGGCAAGGATGAACCAGCACTAGCTCGAGTACACGACTTGAGCATGCTTGTTTTAACTGGGGGTAGGGAGCGAACAGAAGATGAGTTTTCAAAACTCCTCGCTCGTTCAGGCTTCAAGCTAAACAGAGTTCTTCCAGTACAACCAATGACTTGTGTTGTAGAAGCTCTTCCAGTTTGAGCAAAGGCAGCCGTAACGGACAAAATGAAACACCCAGAAACCGAAAAGCCAGTATGTCATTAGAAGAATTGAGCGAGAAGAGCCAAACTCGTCCTCCTGCGGGGACGCTCCCACGAGACCAGACCAAGTTAGAAGAAGCCCCGACAGAGTTTTGGAAAGCTATTAGGACTGTCATCGGGACACAACATCAGGCTCCACCCTTAAAATCGGTCTCACGGAATGGGAATCTACCGCTCTCTTTTCCCCAAGAACGGCTGTGGTTTCTCGACCAGTTGCAGCCTGGCAGTTCCTCTTACAACATACCTATGGCTTTTCGCGTTACTGGTACGCTCAACGTGCCAGCGCTGGAGCAAAGCCTCAATGAAATCGTGCAGCGCCACGAAGCTCTAAGGACTACTTTTGCGGTTGTGGATGGGCAACCAGTCCAAGTTATTGCTCCAGTCCTAAATTCAACAATAGCAGTGGTAGATCTGCGGGAACTGCCTAGAGCGGAGCGACAGATTCAGGGTTTAGAGTTAGCTACGAAAGAAGCCCAACGAGCCTTCGACCTGAGTCAAGGACCGCTTTTGCGGGCTACTTTGCTGCAGCTCGATGAAAACGAGCACGTAATGATCTTAACTGTCCACCACATTGTTTTTGACGGCTGGTCGGCAGGTTTGTTATTTCAAGAGTTGGCAGTACTCTACGAAGCCTTTTCCACTGGGAAGCCGAAAACACTGCCTGAACTGCCCATTCAGTATCCAGACTTCGCTGTTTGGCAGCGGCAGTGGCTGCAAGGTGAGTTTTTGGAGAGCCTGCTTTCCTATTGGAAGCAGCTTGGCAGTGGTCTCACCGTACAGCATTTACCCATTGACCGTCCCTGCTCGGTCCAAACTGGGCGGAGTGCATGCCAGAATCTGGTACTATCTGAGACTCTGACCCGCACTCTAAAGGCGCTCTCGCGTCGGGAGGGTGTGACATTGTTCACAACCCTACTAGCTGCTTTCAAGGTTCTGCTGTACTGCTATACGAACCAAGACGACATCTTTGTATGCACTCCCACCGCTAACCGCAACCGGACTGAGGCTAAGGGACTAATTGGTTACTTTGTCAACTTACTGGTCCTACGCTCCGATCTCTCTGGTAATCCAAGTTTTCGAGAACTGCTTCATCGGATGCGCAAGGTAATTTCGGGGGCTTTTGCCCACCAGGACCTGCCTGTTCAGCAGTTGGTAGATTGCCTCAATCTGAGCCACACACCGCTGTCCCAAGTGATGTTTGTCTTCCAAAATGTTCCAAGGCAACCCTTGGAACTAACAGGTTTGACCGTGAGTTCCCTGGATGTTGACAACGGGGCGGCGGATTTTGACTTGTCCCTGTCAATGCAGGAGGAAGCGGGAAACCTGACTGGGGTGTTGAAGTACAACACCGACATGTTCAACGATACGACCATTACCCAGATGCTGAAGCAATTCCAGATCCTGCTGGAAAGTATTGTTGACAATCCAGAGCAGACCCTCTCTTCACTGCCGCTCTTGAGCGAAACCGAAAGACACCAACAAGACGAAAAGCTTTCATCTGACCAGGCACGTCTTGAGCTGGAAAGAGTCTACACTTGCCTTCAGCAACCTCTACTGGGAATGGGAACTCATGTAGAGTACGTGGCTCCCCGGGATAGCTTGGAACTCCAGTTGTCAAAGCTCTGGGAAGACGTTTTAGGTATTGAACCCATAGGAGTTAAAGACAACTTCTTCGAGCTGGGCGGACAATCTCTGGTAGCTGTGCGTCTGTTCATGCAGATCGAAAAGACATTTGGCAAAAATCTCCCCTTGTCTACCCTCTTCCAAGCACCAACTGTTGAGCAACAGGCTAGTATTCTCCAGCAGTCAGAATTGTCAGCACACTGGGATTCATTAGTAGCGATTCAAACTACTGGTTCTAAACCTCCTTTGTTCTGTGTACACCCCATTGATGGCAACGTCCTTGTTTTCCAGAAATTGGCGCGTCATCTAGGTTCAGATCAACCAGTTTATGGGATACAAGCAAAGGGGCTGGATGGAAAACAATCTATCCACACCCGGTTTGAAGACATGGCAGCTGACTATATTAAAGAAATACGTACTGTGCAGCCAGAGGGTCCTTATTTCCTAGGAGGTTATTCCTCTGGAGGGGTAGTTGCTTTCGAGATGGCCCAGCAACTCCACGCCCAAGGTCAGAAGGTGGCAATGCTGGCCTTGTTTGATAGCTACTGCCCGGTTTATTTCAACCCAACGTCATTCAGTGATTTGGTTTTTCGTCATCTAGTTAACCTTGTACGACTCGAACCTAAAGGAAAGCTGACCTACCTGCGGACAGGTCTGGGAGAGACGAAACAGAAGTGGATCGAGGAGATTACCCGCAAGTTTTCCCCAGCTAGTAAAAGTTCTTCTATCCTCACAGTTAACAACCAAGCGGCAACAGATACTGAAGACCTCTTCGCAGCTCAAAAACAAGCTATAAGAAACGCCGTAAGAGACTATGTACCGCGAGTCTATTCTGGTCGAGCCATCCTATTCCGGTGCGCTGAACAGCCTTGGTGGATAGGTAGCGATCGCCAATTGGGCTGGGGTGGGCTGGCGGCTGAAGGGTTGGAACTTCACGAAGTTCCTGGTAACCATCTGACCATAATCAGAGATAACGTGTCGATCCTGACCGAAAAATTGAGGATTTGCCTAGAGCAAGCACAAAAGACAGATTAAAACCTCAAAGCATCCATTGCCAGCATCCGAGGTGCCAACCGCTCCCTTCTACAACAAGAGCGGCCACATAGCTGGAGGCAGGTGTCAACTGCTGGAGAGACCAACTCTCGGCTGTGTGTGGTTCGTCTGCAATGCTCAGCAGCCTAGCTACTTCCCCTGGAGCTAGTGTGACCTCAATCTGATCCAAGGGCCGAGCTAGTCCGTCTCCGATCGCTTTTAGATAAGCTTCCTTACGCGTCCAGCAGTTAAAAAATGCCTCTTGCTTCTGGTTTGGAGGAAGTGTACAAAACACAGCATTTTCTCTAGCCGAAAAGAAGCGTTTGACGATCTGCTCGGCTTCTGGTAAGGGGCGGACATGTTCGATGTCAACACCAATCTCCCGCTCGCTCGTGACAGCATACAGTGCAAGACCTTGCGAGTGAGACAGGTTAAAACGAATCGCGCCTCTGCCACAGCTTGGGGCTAGTGCCGGCTTGCCTTTGGAGCCATAGCAAAATTGCACTTGACTCGGTTCAATGTCTAAGTAGCAACCAAGAATTGTTCTAAGTAGTCCACGACCAATGGTGAAACGCTTCCTATCTTGTTCAAAATAAAAGCGCTCGGCCCTAACTTGCTCGGACTCCGAGAGCGTTTGTGCTAGTTCTTGAAGACGCGATGCCGGTTGGTCAAGACAAGCACAAAAGACATGGACTTGATCGCTCGACAATACCAAGTCTGCTGGCGGTGGACTCCATAATATCGCCTCTGGTTGAATACCCATGGTTGTGACTGCTTCCCCTAAATCAGCGAATGTCTTTGTAAAATTGCTTAAGGTAAGTTGCTGAGACACCAAAACCCCACAAACAGCCGATGTAGAGATATATCGCTGTGGCCTTGAGAGACCCCCAATGGGCGACACGGCGGTCAGAACTCTGGACGATGCGGTTTACCTGGCGGATTCGCCCCCGATGCACAAGTTTGAGGCACAGGTCGGCCTCCTCTAAAATTGGCAGGGCTGGATCAAATCCCCCACAGTCCCAAAAATCGCTGCGGCGACAGAACATCACCTGGTCGCCAAACAGCAAACGTAGTCCTTTGAAAAACAGATGAGGTCGGAAAATTAGCGGGGCGTAGTAAGTTTTGAGGTAGTTATGCAGTGACACTCCCCACCGCGTCGTCTGGGAGCCCACCATTAGGGAAATAAAACCCCCAGCGGCAACGGTTTGGTCTGCTAAAGTCTGCTCGATCACTGCTACAAGATCGTCTGGTACAGAGGTGTCCGCGTGCAGGAAGCAGAGGAGGTCGCCCGTTGCTGCCTCCGCTCCTCGGTTCATCTGTACCGAGCGCCCGCGCTCCTGAGAGTCAAGGAGATACGCCCCCTCACTTCGAGCGATCGCAATTGTCTCATCTTCACTCCCGCCGTCTACAACCAGCACTTCCCAGGCTGGGGGAGCGAGGAGACTTAGAAGGCGCAAAGTGCGTCTTAGGCAGCTTGCCTCATTTAGGGTAGGAATAATGATGGAGACGCGAGACATTACATTCGGAACTGCTCCACTGCTCTTCTGTAGTGTATTGGCAGAACGGACTCTACATTTGCATCAGGACGAGCAATGACGTGGTAAGAGAGTAACAATTCTTCCTCGGTATTAACTCGTTTGACTGCATCAACTCCAGCTTCAACAGAGGCTTGGACCTCAGAGACATTCCCTCGGACAATGATGGTATAGCGAGCGCTGCTAACTTTTTCATAGCCAACTAGGGTTACACTAGCAGCTTTGACCATTGCATCTGCCACTGCTAGCGCAGGAGGAAGGCCTTTGACTTCAACCATACCAAGTGCTTCTGACGACATTAGCTTTTCTCCTGAATTGAGCAAACAGAGGACAATTAATTGTAAGCTGAGAATTATGATGTGCAGCTAGGCTAGAAGCGCAACAACTAAGTTGGGGAGATGCAGCCATGACTGTTCAAGCAATGCAACGGCTAAAATCGCCTGAAGAGATGCCTGGTAGCTATGGTTTGCCCGCTCCTGACCGTTTTGCGCCTCCTCGTGAAGAAGACAAAAAGCACCCCTTCGCGTTGGTGGGGTTTGGTAGTGGTCCCCACGGCTGCTTAGGTTTTGAATTTGCCCAGATGGAAATGAAGATCGTCCTCTCAACGCTGCTGCGCCAGTACGATTGGACAGTTCTCCCTGATCGCTCTGCCATTGCGCCAGTTCGTCAACCGTCCAAAGTTCAGGATAGTCTGCGGGCGCAGATTGTGTCTGTGTAAGAGTTGCATGAAAAGAAATGACTTGGAATTTTATGACTTGAGTGCAGCCAATTGGTGGCAGGAAAACGCGAAAATATATGCTCTCTATCACCTCAACCAACCACGATTTGATTTTTTTGATCGTTATGTTTCAAGTTGGCAGGGATTGAAAGCACTGGATGTTGGTTGTGGAGGGGGATTTTCGTGTGAGTTTATGGCTAACAGAGGCGTCAGAGCGTCAGGCATTGATCAATCCATAAAGTGTATTATCCAAGCTCAAGAGCATGCGACGATTAACGGACTTGAGATCGACTACGAGCATGGATTTGCTGAAGAGCTGCCTTATAGCGATAATACATTTGATGTTGTAATATGCGTTGACGTTTTAGAGCATGTTGCCAATTTAAGCAAAGCCATTTCAGAAATATACAGAGTTTTGAAGCCTCACGGCTTATTTTTCTTTGACACAATTAACAGAAATTTAAAATCTAAACTTGTAATGATTTGGTTATTGGAGAACATTTTGCAGGAAATTCCCCGTGGTATTCACGATTGGCAAAAGTTCATTAAACCAGAAGAAATAACTGATTTAATGTGTAAAAATGGTTTTCTGAACATAGAAATCAAAGGCTTCGATCTTTTCGGTGAAGGCTTACACCGTAACATACAGCGGATTTCAGCTTGATAAAGTACAGTGGCAACCTGTGAGCTCTGATTCTCTGGCTCCACGGTGTACTCCGCTTACTTGAAATCTGCTGTAATTGCCTATCAGCACTACAAAAAAACTAGAGGTTTTCAAGCAAAAGTAAATAACAATACTTCGTTAATGTATATCGGTAAAGCAGTGAAGGTTGATTCTGTGGTTTTATTCACATGATCGCTGCAATAATTTATCTATCTCTGGACGGGAACTGACTTTATACCGTCAGACTGATGTAAATCTCAGGGATAAAGTTTAAACATTGTAACGTAAATAACAAAAAAAATGTGTTGCTCGGTGGGCTATTATTTGGTTATGGCTCGAACCAACAGCACTAGCGTTGGCTGTTGCAAGTAGATTCTGTTTTCAACACATTCAAAAAAGATAAAATGGAGGATTTCTATGAACCGAGCAATTTCTTGGCTACAAAGTATCCGACTACGTCAGATTGTAACTGGTTTTCTGGTAGCTTTAACATTCTTCGTTGGCATTGCTTTTGACATACATGGTAATCCACTGCAAGCGCAAGCTGAATCGGTGACACCTGAAGCTAAAGAATACAAAGTTAACGAAGTTCCTGAAAATGATCCTGGCTTTAAGGCTAGGAGAATTAAAGAAGATGCGGAAAAGTCAGCTAAACTCTTAGCTGATGAAGGCAAGCAGGTGAAAAACAGGGCTGCGGAAAGCGATCAGGGGAAGAGTTTAATTGATACTGTCCGGGAAAAGCTCAATCTTGATGAACCAATTGATCCGGGGACAAAACAGGCGGCTGAGCAACTCAAAGAGACGGTAACTGGAGAAAAAGACTAACGCTACAATTGTCAACCATCTGTAGGGTGATCTAGAAAACTTCGCTAAGCAGATCCCCCCTAGCCTCCTGATTAAGGAGGAAATTAGGCGGGGATCAGTTCTATGTTGTTTACATTTAATGGAAGCTGATTTTCTGCCGTACTTAATCGAGCAGCTGACGGAGCCCACTTCCATTGCTCTTGCCCGGAGCATTGAGCGTCAGCGAATCGCTACTCCCCTAAGCGAGCAGCCAATTGCAACAGCCTACGTACATCAAGGTAGCGGAGGGATACCCATACTGTTGCTTCACGGCTTCGACAGTTCCGTACTGGAGTTCCGCCGCCTTCTGCCTTTGCTTGCAGCCCAAAACGAGACATGGGCACTGGATATTCTAGGTTTTGGCTTTACAGACAGAATTGCCGAGATAGCTTTTGGTCCGGCGGCGATCGCAACTCATCTCTACTATTTCTGGAAAACTCTAATCGACGAGCCGGTGATTTTGGTAGGTGCTTCGATGGGGGGAGCGGCGGCGATTGATTTTACCCTCACTCACCCGCAGGCGGTCAAAAAGTTGGTGCTAATTGACAGCGCTGGCTTCACAGGCGGTCCCAACATCAGCAAGTTTTTGTTTCCACCCTTTGGTTATCTAGCCACCGAGTTTTTGCGTCATCCCAAAGTCCGGGAACGAGTCAGTAGAACTGCTTATCGCGACCAAAGTTTGGTTTCCCTAGATGCCCAACTATGTGCGGCGCTGCACCTACAGATGCCGGAGTGGAACAAAGCCCTGATTGCCTTTACCAAAAGTGGCGGTTACAGCCCTTTTGGAGATAAGCTTGCACAAATTAACCAGCCAACGCTAATCCTGTGAGGGGATGCGGACAAGATTTTGGGTACTGGTGAGACAGAGAAAGCAGGAGGGTTTCCGACGCCAGTTTTCTACGCCGGGGAACCCGGCTTCGTGAAACTGGCTCCTCCGTAGGGGACTGCGAACCCGAAGGGTGATGCAGATAAGTTTAAGAGAGCGATCGCTCACAGTCAGCTTATTTGGATCAGAGACTGTGGTCATGTCCCTCACTTGGAGAAACCGCAAATCACTGCCCAGCACATTCTAGATTTTAGGGGTCCAGACTCATAAGTGCACGACACACCCCTATTGAGTAAGGATTCAGGTGGGGGGTAGTACTTCTGCTATTGAACATGCAACGCTTACAGCCTCTAGCACAGCTACGGTTTAAACATTTAAAACAGCAGATGCAAGAACTGAGCATACGCAATACGATAGAGCCAAAAAAGCTTGGATAGAGATTATTCGCCATATGATTACTCTGGCGCTTTCGCTCTTCTTGATTTTGGTTAATGGCAAAACTCTATTATCGAGGCATGGCAGAAGAAAACGGCAAGCCTAAAGTGGGTTGTAGCGCTCGGCTGTTGGGAGTCAGACCTGGTATTGATATTGACGTTCAGCAAGTACCCAGAGATTGGTTGGATGGGCAGGGATACCTTAGACCGGAGGGAGAACGCAATCCTTCAGGAGAACCTGTGACCGTAGCCATCAGAAACACGAAAGGAATGTCTACTTCGCTGGCCATCGAAAGTTTGCCAGTGTTCCGTAGACCTGCGGCGTTTGGAGGAACGGGGAAAGATCCCCTCTGGCAAATTGAAGACAGCAAAATTACTGGAGATCTTGAAGCAGTTCAGAATAGTCCCAGCCACATTAGCATTATGCCTAGAACTACAATGCTATTAGAGAAGTACAAAATTGCTCTGGCAAATACCCAAAACGATTGGGAAAAGGTTTGACAAATCGAAGCGGTCAAAAGGGAACAGCAATGGCATGGCTATTTAGTTTATCTGCTGAGTGTGGGGTAGAACAGGTTGCCGCCGAACAATTTGCTCACCACTTCGACAAAATCTCTTGGGTCCTCTCAAACGGTAGTCAGCCCCAAACCCGCAGCGGAATTTTTCAAGATATCGAGGAGAACTGGTGGTGCCGAAGTTGTCCAAGTGGCATCAGTGAGCTGGGGATTGGTACACCGGAAACTGCTTATCTAATGACGGAATTAGGCATTCTGCTCTATCAGCATCTGCAGTCTGCCCCAGCTTTTCGCTATGCCTTGGTTGGTGTGGAAGTGGACGAGTTTAGAACCTACAGTGAGTTGCTCGATGAGTCTTCTCATCTGGCTTTTCCGGGATTGGTTCTAGCCGATGCCGTTTGGCAGGCGGTTAGTTCACCTCCAGTTTTTCGACCATTTAGCTTGGGATATGTTTGGAAGCCCTACGAGGGTGAGGTTTACAAGCCGCTGATGGCTTCACCTGATTTGAGAAATAAGTTAAATGAGTTGCTGATTGTGCCTAGCACTCAACTAGGGTCATTCGGAGCATTGGACAGAAATTTAAAGCACTACCGTCTCTAAAGCTAATCTAGAACGCAAACTAATGATATTCTGCGAACTGGAGACACCTTCAAGCAAGAGTTGTTGTCATACAGGGCATTTCAGAAACTATTTGGCAAGTCTGTAGGCAAGCGTGCGCCAGGGATGTTCGTATCTCATCTTAGAAGCAAGGCTGAAAGAGCTGGTGGACGATCGACGGCGAACCAATACTTATGCCAAGCATGTGTTCGGATTGCAGCGCGCTCTGACAGTGCAACGTTTAGTCCACAACGCTCTTTAGACCACACTGGGGACTAGCCAAAGGAACCACACCTGCAATGGCTCTAGGTTTATACCATCGACCGGTGAAAATGGAGGAATTGCTCACCTGGAAAGGTTTTCCCTCCACCACGTCTTAACAGACCAGTGCCGATTCTGGTTGGAGAGTATTTCAATTAACAAACGTCCATTCCAAAACCTTGATTGGTGCAGTCTGAAGGGCTTTTGTGAGAGCTTCGTCACTATCGAATTTGACTTGGTCTAGGTAGCACGCTTCAACATTGACAGTAAACTTTTCTGCTTCAAAAGGCCATGGATCTACGCAGACGGTGCCATCGCTACGCTGCATCACATCATAGCGCTTGCCGTCTGGACCTTTACTAATCTCTAACGCCCGCTCCGTGGTTGGCAGTTGATGCTGACAAAGAATAAGTGAAAGCTGATCGCACCATTGAAAAAGCGCATAAACTTTATCAGCTTCTTCCTTTGAAACCTTTAACTCCTGCGGCCATTGCTTTTGATGCTCAAGTTGCTCGTCTAGAAAGCTATCTAGTTCAGATGATTCTCCGCGTTTGCCTTCATTCAGAAAGCTTGTATGCATAGAAACAAGCATTGCCACCCACCGTCCCCGATATCGAGAATTCTGAGTTAATTCCCGAAGCTTTTCGAGATGAGTTTTTTTGTCGAGGGTAAAGTCTAATGGCGTCCCAACTTCTGTAAGCTGATTCCCTTCCCACTCGCGTTCTAGATCATCGTGATGGGAAATCGCCGCCACTGTCTCGGTTAAGCGCTTCAGGCGATCTTTTCTCTGCCATTGTCCTGCCAGTTGAGCGGCTAGCAACGCATGGGCACGATGATAAATCACTTCCCAACCCTTCTCGTCTTGGTTAACAATCACGGAACAGTCATTCTCCTTGGTGTTATGTATCTTCACGCCATGAGTCCACCACTATAGCAGCCACAGCGCGAATACGTTAAAAGGTTAATGACTACTACTCCTGCGGTACCTCTGCCATAAGTTTCTCTTTGTCCTGCCTACGTTTTTTGGCGTAGAGCTGAATAGTAGCTGCCATAGCAATAACCAGTCCAAAGATGCCCCAGGCAGTAATATCTGTAGGTAGGCTATTCTTAAATACAGCAAGCAAGACAATCACTAGCAGAAGTACGGTGGGTGCTTCATTCAAAGCACGCAACTGCTGACTACTCCAGGCGCATTGCTCAGCTGCCAACTGCTTGAGGAGACGACCGCAGTAAAAATGATACACAATCAAACCGCCGACAAACAGCAGCTTGATGTGTAACCAACCCTGTTTCAGAACTTCAGGCTCAGTACTTAGTAGACCAATCGCCATAGCTACCGTCACAGTCATGCCTGGGGTTGTGATGATATTGTAAAGGCGTTTTTCCATAATCTGATACTGATTCTTGAGAATCGTGCGAGCCGGTTCTGGCTGCTCGTCAGCCTCAACGTGATAGATAAAGAGACGTACCAGGTAAAATAACCCGGCAAACCAGACGACAATGCCAATGATGTGAAACGCCTTATACCAAAGATAAGCCATGAATATTACTCTCCATCACGCGGGATGTTTCATGCTCTCATTTTAAATCGCGAGAGTACTGCAACCTTCGAATATTGTCGTTGTCTGCCTTCTGTCGTTGGCAATATCATTTTAGCCCTGACTGCACTCGCCAAAGGTTGGCATAAACCCCCTGTTGCTCGAGCAGTTGTTCATGCCGTCCCGATTCTACCAATCGACCATAATCCATGACGTAGATGCAATCGGCATTGCGGATAGTGGAGAGACGGTGAGCGATCGCAATTGTCGTTCGATCAATCGTAATTCGTTCCAGCGATCGCTGAATGGCGGCTTCTGTCTCATTGTCCACTGCCGAGGTGGCTTCATCGAGGATGAGGATCGGTGGGTTCTTTAAAACAGCCCGTGCGATCGCAATTCGTTGCCGTTGCCCACCCGATAATTTCTGACCGCGCTCACCCACAATCGTCTCATAGCCCTGTGGAAGTTGCATGATAAATTCGTGGGCTTCAGCGATTGTGGCGGCGGCTATTATTTCCTTAGGTGTTGCATCAAAACTGCCATAGGCAATATTCTCTGCCACAGTGCCATGGAATAAGAAAACATCCTGGCTAACTAAGCCAATGCAGGAACGCAAATCCCTCAACCTCAGCTGACGTAATTCAATGCCGTCAAGAGTAATCGTTCCCGCTTGCACCTCGTACAGCCGCAGTAAAAGTTTTACTAATGTACTCTTACCTGAGCCAGTGGGACCCACAATTGCAATAGTTTTACCGGCAGGAATATATAGAGAAAGATTCTGAATCACTGGATTTCGCCCGTTGTAGGCAAAGGTGACATGCCGAAATTCCAGCTCACCTCGCACTGAATCGATGGGCAACGGCGTATCTCCCGTATCAATAGCAACGGGAGTATCCAGCAGGTTCATGACTCGATTGGTGGATGCCATCGCCCGTTGATATTGATCAAAAGTTTCTCCCAATCTCGTTAAAGGCCAGAGCAACCGCTGGATCAAGAACACTAATACACTATAAGTACCTACAGACATTTTGCCAGCAACAGCCTCCATACCGCCATATAGCAGCAATGCTGTGAACCCCGCTAAAATAATCATCCGAATTAAGGGGACAAAGGCGGCACTGAGGGCGATCGCATGGCGGTTACTTTGCCGATAAGCCTCACTTTCCACCTCAAGACGCCCTAATTCGTAGTCTTCGGCGGTAAAGCTTTTAATTGTAGTGATGCCAGTCAGGTTATTTGCCAGTCGCCCATTCAGGAAACCTACCTTTTCTCGCACGTCAGCATAACGAGGGGCAAGCAGACGCTGAAAAGCTACTGAACCCCAAAGGATAAAAGGCATGGGCAGCATCGCCATCCAAGCTACACTAGGAGCTAGGATAAAGAAGGTACCCCCAATAATTACAACCGTTGCGGTAACCTGGATCAGGTCGTTGGCTCCTACATCTAGGAAGCGCTCCAACTGGTTGATATCATCACTTAAGATAGACATCAAACCACCGGTGCTGCGCTCTTCAAAATAGACAAGCTCTAATTCTTGCAAATGCCCATAGGCATCAAGGCGCAAGTCATGCTCAATAGTCTGAGCCAGATTGCGCCACAGCCGAGCGTAAATGTACTCAAAGACTGATTCTAGTATCCAAATAATGACTGTGAGGAGCGAAAGAATCAAGAATTGCCCAAACACATCTTTCACGCCCCAGCGAGCAATTAGGGAATCCTGTTGCTTCACCACCACATCAACCGCGATGCCGATTAGGGCAGGTGGTGCCAGGTCGAAGATTTTGTTCAGTATTGAGCTACCAGTCGCTAACCAGATTTGCTTTCGATAGTTGTGTCCATATTTAATCAGGCGCTGGAGGGGATGCAGTGAACGAGGGTGCTTGTCTCTGGTGTGCACTCGCCTTCTTGACCCCTGACCAAGTTTGAATGCCCTAGCTAAAGCCTTTCGCAGTTGCATGAAAATCAATCTTGAACCCAAAGTATTTACCATTGCCAACTTAATACTAATTTGCAATCGCTCATACAAATGAGAGAGGCATCCCCCCATTCCCACCTCAATTGACTCCTGACGACAGAACGCAACTTCGTATAGCGTGCAGACGCAGCAGATGGAGGGAGTGAGGTCGTGTCACCATGAAGAGTGGCGTTATAAATAGACTGCGGACACAGAAAAGGAGAGCACGACTTGAAGAAGCAGCAATTGGAGAATTGGCAAGCAATAGTCGCAGGGATCGTGGTGACAATACTTGCTGTGATTAGTCTCAATTCCTTTGTGATCATCAACCCAGGTCAGGCAGGAGTCATCAGCATCTTGGGTAAAGCCAGAGATGGAGCCTTACTGGAGGGCATCCACATCAAACCCCCACTAATCTCAGTCATAGACATCTATGATCTGACAGTGCAAAAGTTTGAAGTCCCGGCACAGAGTTCCACTAAAGATCTTCAGGATCTATCAGCTAGATTCGCCATCAACTTCCGCCTTGACCCGACACAGGTGGTCCAGGTCAGAAGGAAACAAGGAACATTAGAAAATATAGTGTCGAAAATTATTGCACCTCAGACTCAGGAATCCTTCAAGATCGCAGCTGCTAGAAGAACAGTTGAAGAAGCAATTACCAAAAGAAATGAACTGAAGCAAGACTTTGATGCTGCCTTGAGCGAGCGATTAGATAAGTATGGCATCATCGTACTGGATACCAGCGTAGTTGACCTAACTTTCTCCCCAGAGTTTGCCAGGGCAGTTGAGGAGAAACAAATCGCTGAACAGCGGGCGCAAAGAGCTGTCTATGTGGCGCAAGAAGCTGAGCAAGAAGCGCAGGCTGACATCAATCGCGCCAAGGGCAGGGCAGAAGCTCAAAGACTCCTGGCTGAAACTCTGAAAGCCCAAGGGGGTCAGCTTGTCCTTCAGAAGGAAGCGATTGAAGCTTGGAGAACAGGTGGTGCTCAGATGCCAAAAGTCCTAGTCATGGGTAATGACTCTAAGAGCAGTGTGCCATTCCTTTTCAACGTGGGCAATCTGCAGGATGCGGATGGGCCTAAGTAAGTAGTCTTAGAAGAGAGTTGAATGTTGGTAGATTGAGTAAGCTGGAAACATGAGTATCTTCACACTGCAATCAGTTAAAAAAGACTTTGGCATTAAGGAGATTCTGAAAGACGCCAGCTTTAGTCTGGATGCCACTGACAAAGTCGGTCTAATCGGTACCAACGGTTCTGGCAAGTCAACGCTGCTAAAGATGATTGCGGGGCTAGAACCGATTGACGATGGTCAACTCTTGGTTAATTCCGGAGTTAGTATTGTCTATTTGCCCCAGCAGCCTGACCTAGATGAGAACCGCACAGTCTTGGAGCAGGTATTTGCAGACAGTGGTGAACAGATGGCTCTAGTGCGTGAGTATGAGGAGCTTTCCGACAAATTAGCTCACGTGGCGGCGGATAGTTCAGCTTCGCTGATGTCCCGTCTATCTGAGGTCATGCAGCGGATGGATACCACTGGAGCCTGGGAACTGGAGACAAATGCCAAAATTATCCTCACCAAGCTGGGAATTTCAGAACTGCACGCCCGCATTGGCAGCTTATCTGGTGGTTACCGCAAGCGCATTGCCCTAGCGACAGCCCTACTTTCAGAGCCGGATGTGTTGCTGATGGATGAACCGACAAACCATCTAGATGCCCTGTCTGTTGAGTGGTTACAGAGTTACTTGAACCGCTACCGGGGTGCCCTGATGCTGATTACCCATGATCGCTACTTTCTTGATCGCGTCACTAACCGCATTCTCGAAATTGACCGGGGCGAGCTCTACACCTACGCGGGTAACTATTCCTACTATCTGGAGAAAAAAGCTCTGGCTGAAGAGTCTGCCGTTAGCAGCCAGCGTAAACATCAGGGCGTGTTGCGCCGCGAGTTGGAATGGCTCAAGCGAGGTCCCAAAGCCCGCAGTACGAAACAGAAAGCCCGTATTGACCGCATCCGCGATATGCAGGCAACTGAGTTTAAACAGGCTCAAGGCAAAGTTGATATCTCCACCCTCGGTCGCCGTATTGGCAAAAAAGTCATTGAGCTAGAGAATATCTCTAAAACATATAGCAACGGTGCCGAAGGCGCACGCACCTTAATCAACAATTTCTCTTACGAATTCAATCCCGAAGACCACATCGGCATTATTGGCAGTAATGGCGCAGGCAAATCCACTCTGATGGATATCATTACGGGACGCGTCCAACCCGATTCCGGCAGCGTCGAGATTGGCTCAACAATTCACATCGGCTATTTTGACCAGCACTCAGAGGCATTACTCACCGCTCTGAACGAAAACCAGCGCGTGATTGACTACATCAAAGAAGAAGGGGAATTTATCAAAATTGCGGATGGCACACAGATTAGCGCTTCCCAAATGTTGGAGCGATTCTTGTTCCCCGGTAACCAACAGTATGCACCCATCCATAAGCTTTCGGGAGGTGAAAAACGTCGCCTGTTTTTGTTGCGCGTGCTGATGAGTGCTCCGAATGTGCTGATTCTCGATGAACCTACGAATGATCTAGATGTGCAGACGCTAGCTGTGCTGGAAGAATATCTAGAAGATTTTACCGGCTGCGTAATTGTAGTCTCTCACGATCGCTACTTCCTTGATCGCACTATAGACAAAATCTTTGCCCTTGAACAGGGGGGCAACTTGCGTGAGTATCCAGGCAATTACTCGGTTTACCTGGACTTTAAGAAAGCAGAAGAAACATCTAACCAGGCTGCTAATTCTAAGGAGAAGCGGGAGCAACCCAAAGTTGAGAAGTCACAGAAGCAATCATGGGGTAATGATAAGCCGCGCAAGCTTTCATCCAAAGAAAAGCGCGAGTTCGAGATGCTAGAAGGCAAGATTGCTCAGTTGGAAGCAGAAAAAGCTGAGGCAGAAAAAGCACTTTACTCTGCACCCCCTGGAGCCGTTACCCAGGTAGGAAAACTCTATGAGCAGGTGGAATCTCTGAAGCAGGCGATTGACACTGCAACTGAACGCTGGCTAGAACTAGCAGAGATTGAGTCTTGATAGTAGTTCGTAAATGAAATAGACTAATGACCAAGACATGTAAACAACTCCTGCAAAACTATACTCAAGTATGGGATGAAGCTACTACACATCCCTTCCTTGAGCGGTGCAGGTTAGGAACAATTCAACCCAAGCAATTTAACACATGGGTTGTGCAAGATTATCTCTTCGTTGTAGATTTCACGCGGATGGTGGGAAGAGTATTAGCAGTCGCACCTTTAGATCATTTTGATGTAATCCTAGGTGGATTGAGCGCACTTAAAGATGAACTCAATTGGTTTAAGGAAAAAGCAGTTGAGCGACAGATCGATCTCGATACCCAAAAACAACCAACCTGTACAGAATATTGTGACTACATGTACAGTCTTGCTGCGATGCCATATCCAGTTCAAGCAACTGCGTTTTGGGCAATTGAACTTGCCTACAATCAAGGTTGGCAATTGCTAGGTGTGATGCCAAAACCATATGCTGAGTTTGCAGACCGATGGGGAAATGTAAGTTTTACGGAGTATGTAAAACTTTTAGAGCGGCATGCTGATGAGGTGTTGCAGACGGCATCAGAAAGTGTTCAGCGTCAAGCAGAAGTAGCCTTTCTAAAGGTCGCAGAATTAGAAAAGGATTTTTGGCAGATGGCTTTTAATGCCGCACAGGAGAAAGAAAAGTAAAGAAAAAAGTCCTACTGTAAATTTTTCGAGAGGTTCAAAAATGACGAGAGCAAAGCTTAAAACTGGGGAAATTATCGAAAAGCCTTTGGAAGAGATGCTAGAGTTCAATGACTGCACAATAAAAATCTAGGTTATCCTAGGCATAGTTCGGCAAACTGAGATTATGCCAAAGATTATCGCCGTTACGATGTGGCTAAACTCCTGAAGCATGAGGAAAAAGAAGGGAAGACGGTGTGTTATGCCCGTGTGAGTACCCGATCTCAAAGAGCAGATTATCATGTAGTAACTTATTCATCGCTGCAAGGAATTAAGCTCTCAACTGTTTGCCAATTTTTGCTTTTGTAGCCAGCTAATTTTGCAAGCATTATTGCTCCATTAATGTGACACTCAATCGGAAAGTATTTGGCTCCTTTACTAAGCAGCCAAATTGTTCTGGTTATACCATTCATAAAATTTATAGAATAGCTGACTAGCCCATCGGCTCCATCGGGCAGAGACGGTTAGTTTTTTGTTCTAGCCAATTCAATATTTATATTCATTTAGAGCTATGCTCACTGCTGTGCCAACGCGGGCCCTCGGTTCCAAGATGCTTCCACTTTGCACGCATTATGTGAGGACGCGCACTTCGGAAAGATCCATTTCCTGTCTTGCTACCCACAAATCGTAATTTTGCTGCATGTTTAGCCACAACCTTGCCGATGTCCCAAACGCTTTAGACAAACGTATTGCCATGTTTGGACTGACACCATATCTCCCATTGATTAGCGCTGAGAGCGTCTTGCGCGAAACACCTAACGCCGCTGCTGCTTCAGTCACGCTCAAACCGAGCGGCTCAAGGTAAAGCTCTTTAAGAACTTCGCCTGGATGTGTTGGGTTATGCATCTCCATCAATTCTTCCATTTTAACCCTTAGTGATAGTCCAGATAATCCACATCGTATGCATCCCCTTTCTCAAACCGAAAGACTATCCGCCAGTTACCACTAACCTTTACTGCCCAGAAGCCCTTCATCTCACCTTTTAACATCGAGTGCGGAATTCCCCGTCCTCGCTCTTAGCAGGTCGGGGACGCCAATAATGCGGGAGGCACAGCCACACCGCATTTTGGCTCATGGATAGCACCGGAGATGAGCCGCACGAATCTCCAATTTCTCCAGTGATTATGGTATAATAAATAACAAGGGGGTGAGTAACACATGGCTACCAGAAGACAAACATTTCGATTGTACCCAAACAAAGAACAAGAGAATAAATTGTTTGAGGCACGTCGGAATCATGCCTATCTTTACAATGCTTGTATTGCTCACCGTCGTTATGAGTGGAAAGCAAACAGAAAATCCATATCTTACTTTGACCAGCAGAATTGTTTACCTGCTTTCAAAAAAGAATGGGTTGAGTTTGCTTACATGCATTCACAATCGCTGCAAGCTACTGTAAAGCGTGTTGATTTGGCCTATGGTTCATTTTTTCAAGGTTTACGAGGTCAGCCTAGATTTAAATCAATTCGTGATTACTCAGGATGGGCTTATCCTGCCTTATCTGGCTGGAAAATCAGTAGTAGTGGCAAGCACGGGACTGTCACCCTAAATGATTTAGGGATTACTCTTAGGATGCGGGGACAAGCTAAGCAGTGGGGAAGTCCTTCTACCTTGACCATTGTTTACAAGCCTGGTAAGAGTCACTGGTTTGCATCTATAACTGTAGATGTTCCAACCGTTGAATCTAAGTTTGGCTCCAAGTCTGACCTAAGTTATGAATCAATTCTAGCTTTTGATTTGGGAACAGAGACTGCTCTAACCCTTTATGACGGGGAGAATTTTACTGAGCTAGAAAACCCAAGATTCACAAAAAAACTAGAAGCTAAGGTTAAGCAAAAATCTAAGGCTTTGCGTCGTAAGCGTGCGCCTAATAGGAAGAAGAAGATAAAAGCTTCTAGGCGTTGGAAGAAAGCTAAAAAGCTAGTTTCTAACCTGCAAAGCAAAGTTGCTAACCAGCGTCAAGATTGGCAGCACAAGGTTACATCAGATATTGCTAGTCGTTATGACATCGGTGTAACTGAACAGCTAAATACTAAAGGTATGACGCGCAAAGCTAGAATTGGTAGTAAGCGCAAGAAGCAAAAAGCCGGACTAAATAAGTCAATTCTATCTGTAGGTTTTGACTCACTCAATAAAATGATTGCCTACAAGATCGAGCAGAAAGGCGGCTTGATGCTGGTGCTACCTACCAAACAAATCAAACCATCACAGAGATGCCCCAAGTGCGGAATAGTGCATAAAGAATGGGCAGAATTGTCAAACCGATATCACATTTGCAATGAATGCGGATTTGAGGTACCTCGTGACAAGGGTTCTGTGATGGTTATGTACAACGTTGCAACTCATGCGCAACCGGGGTTTGGAATGAGCCTCGCAGACTGCGGATGTTCCGGCTCTACTGATTCGACCAAAAAGCGTAAGCATACTGGCTCGATGAAGCAACTGGGGCAGATGAAGCGTCAAAAGCCTAAACCAAAAGCGCGAGGTTTGGAAACCCTATCCTCGCGCAGCAGGGTAGGGTAGTTCATAAGGAGCTTTGCTCATGCCGCCAAACTTTACTGGGCTTTGGAAACGTAAATCTATCCAGATTGGTGATTCTGAACCTTACGAGGACGCCACAGTTTTATGGTTACAGGCTAAGACCTACTTCGCCGATATTCGCATTCCTTTCAATCAACCATCTTTACCACCAGGACAATCTTTACTGAGCCTAAATCGATCCGAATTACTAAAGTTTTCTGAGTTTAAAGCTTTCGCAGGCACTATAGATGCGGCAGAAAGTTGGATTCGCTGGAATCGACAGATCGACTTCCAGCCCAGTCCTAAACGCATTGACCAAGGCAAAGTCTATTTTGAAGATGGGAATCTGATTGAAGTCGGCGAATTTTTGCTCAGCGGTAGCGTTCAGCCGTACTTAGAAGTGTGGGTACCTCAACCTGTTGATACAAGCGATTACCTAGTACTAGAATTAATTCAGGAGGTTAATCAAGTAACTCAAATAACACAACCCCGTGCCTTAGCTGTAGCTGTTGGAGAACACTTTGTTCGTGTCTATGACAATCGCGGTTATCCTGCTGAATTTGAAGCTCCTGATCCAGCTCACCTCTCTGCTACAGACCTCCAAAAATTAATGCAGTTCCAAGTTGACTACGGCAAGTGCACAGGCGAAATGAACTCTTGGCAAATCTTACTGTCAAATGATCCTAACCGCATTGGTATGAGCCCGCATCAAGGGATGGGCTATCAATCACGGTGGCAGGATGAGGTCTTTATTGAAACTTGGAAAACAGCTACAGGAGAAAACTTAGAACATCACTGGCAAGTCCGTGAAGGATCTGTCTAGCCAGAGTGTAAATGATGGCTATTCAAACACTCTTCAAGAATATACTTGGCGCGACGCACCTCCTGCTCCGTGCCCTCTACCACTACTAAATATTTACACAGAGAGCAGCGATCTCTATAAACTCCGACTCTGTCTTTTGTCATCTCTGAGCCAGTTAAAGTCTCAATCAAGCCGCTACTAACTGCCCCAATACCAGCACCAGCGAGGGTTGTAATTAAAACTTTTCCAGAAATTCCAATTGCTACAAAAGGACCGATTCCGGGGACTGCTAACAACCCAAAACCAACTAAGCAACCACCCACAGCACCTAGCATGCTACCTGTAATCGTCCCAAAGGTCGCATTCCTGTCTGGACATTTTTCCCCAACACGAACACCTATATCAGCTATATCAGCATCATAAAATTGCTCTTCATGGTCTGGATCTTTGGGAACTACAGAAACTTGCTCCATTGGAAAACCAGTAGTTTCCAGCTCCTTAAGCGCATGTACTGTATCAATGCGGGAGTTAAATGTGATACAAGCGTGTCTAGGTTGAGCTGAAACCATCTATTCCTCCCTTTGTAAAGCAAGAGTAAAGAGATTAACGCCATCACATAAGTAAGTTAACGGCGCTCCAATAACCTACAAGGAGCAGTACTACAATCAGCCATAAAGTGAACTTGTTTACAGGTGGAAAATCGGTGAATTTCATCATCGGCCTCGCTTTTATCGAATAAACTAATTGCTGTACGAAACTAAAAGAAGCCTCAACTAGGAGCAGATGTACTGGTCGTGAAAGACAACTCAATTAAACGCTCAAAGCTCTAACATGTGTTCCAAACCAAAACCCAAATGTGCAACGCTTTCTAGAACTGGCATTTCTGCATGGCAGTGGCTACAGCGCCAGTAAAGTTCTCCTAAGCGCACATGACGAAGTAGGGTATATGAGCAGCAAGGGCAAGTATGCGTGTTCATCATTGATTGCCCAAAGGTTATAGCTGTACTCAGTGATCTGCAACCTGCCTTTAAGCCAGTTGGCATGCCGATTAGTGTTTTTGATAAAGTTTTCATTTGAACAACCCAACTAAATAATATTCCGGCAATCTTGATTGAAGTGTGGCTGGCAATGGTTGGATTTAACTAAAGTAGGCGTTTACAGTAGTAAAACAACGAGGTTACAACGCTCCTGACATGTAGAAAGAGGGTATTTACTTAGGAGGTGCAGATTTAGAACACACCAACCTAATGGGTGGCAATCCAGTACCTATTGATCTATGGGATATTAAGCTGTCTGGTGCTAACCGCTCTGTCATTTCTGCTTGGTGTTCTTGCTTTGTATTCATTTTTGAGTTTCCTTGAAGTTGAATGTCCAACTCCGCTTTACTTACTACCTAATGAATTATCTTGAAAGTCGAGCCATTCCAAAGCTGTTAGTAGATAGTTTCAGTTATACTTTTACTCTATAAAAACTAACTGGCAAATACAAGTAGGAGATCTACCCAATAAAAGGGACTATTTCTGTTATTATTGTTACGTTTTTGTAATAATTACTTGTAGACTTGCTTTTGGGTAGATTTGTCTAAAGTTCGAAAAGCAATTAACAACTATTACTTTGACTGACTTCTACCGCAGGAATGAGCTTTGGATTGAATCAGGTAGCTCTAGATGTAGGTAATTTTAGTTACAGCTAAGCTCGATTCTATCCATTTGAGCAGAGTAGCGTAATCCAGAGTATGAGTTAGCCGCGACCATCGCGAGTTTTCATGCGTAGTGGCAACCTAGCGATTTAGATAGGTGTTCAGTCAGAGGTTGGGATAGTTTTAGGTATTGCGATCTCTACCCCTAGCCTTATTGTTAGACTTGCGAGTTTCGTAGTGAGAGATACAAAACACCTCCTTAGACAGCATTTAAGCTTGCACCACGTTCTGAGCAATAGCGCGAGAAATTGGTCAATGAAAAAGCACTATTCCGTCCTGATTGTAGGAGGTGGTCAAGCTGGTCTGTCCATGAGCTACTGCTTAAAGGAGAGGGACTTGGACCACATCGTTTTCGAAAAGAATAGGATTGGATATTCATGGCGCTCAAAACGTTGGGATTCCTTTTGTTTAGTGACGCCTAATTGGCAATGCAAACTTCCTGGGTATCACTACCCAGGGGATGACCCTCACGGTTTTATGCAAAAGGACGAAATCGTAAAATACATCGAGGACTACGCTGAGTCGTTTGGCTCTCCCGTAAAAGAAGGGGTTGAAGTCTTGAGGGTTCAGAAGAGTGATTCTCAGGGCGTATTTGAATTATCTACTTCTATTGGGGACTATACAGCGGATCAGGTAGTGATTGCTGCCGGTAGCTATCATATCCCCAAGGTGCCGAAAATAGCTGAGCGGCTTCCCGAGAAGATTTTGCAGTTACACTCCTCTGAATACAAAAACCCGCAGTCTTTACCAGATAAAGATGTGTTGGTCGTGGGAACAGGACAGTCAGGTTGTCAAATCGCCGAAGATTTGCACCTTGCAGGTAAAAAAGTCCATTTATGTGTGGGAGGTGCCCCTCGGTCGCCACGAATGTATCGAGGAAAAGATGCAGTCGATTGGTTAGAGCAAATGGGGTACTACGATTTATCGATTGATAAACATCCACAAAAAGAGAAAGTCAGGACTAAGACCAATCATTATGTTACTGGTCGTGATAGTGGGCGTGAGATTGACTTGCGACGGTTCGCTTTGGAGGGCATGCAGCTGTACGGACCGTTGAAGAACATCAACAGTGGCAATCTCGAATTTCGGAACAACCTGAAGCAAAATTTGGATCAAGCGGATGCGGTTGCTGAAAGTATCAAGAAAAGCATTGATGGATTTATTGAGAAGAACCAAATACAAGCACCAACAGAACCTCCTTATGAACCCATTTGGGAGCCAAAGGAGGAAGTTTTAACGCTTGATTACAAAAAGGCTAATATCGGGGCTGTTGTTTGGTGCACTGGGTATCAGTCTGATTTTAGCTGTATAGAGATTCCGGTGTTCGATGGCAAAGGTTATCCCGGTCACAATCGGGGTGTCACAGGTGTGTGGGGATTATACTTTTTGGGCCTCCCATGGTTGTATACCTGGGGTTCAGGAAGATTTTCGGGGATAGCTCGGGATGCTAATTACCTGGCTGATTGCGTAGTAGCGAGAAAGAGGGTGTTGCATCCGAACACGTCGAGCATAGTAAATGAAGTTGCACTCGGCTCTTAGCAACGATGGCTACCTATCGATTTAGATAGGTATTTGATGACAGCTTGAGATAGTTTTAAGTATTGCGCTCTCTGCCCCTAGTCTTATTGTTAGACTTGAAGATTTTGTATTGGAAAATACAAAACACTATCTCAGCCAGCAGTTAATCTTGCAACACAATTGAACGTTCCAATTTTTAACTAATCCTAAGGAAAAAATCATGCCTGAAGTAACTACTCCCGCGCATAAAGCTGGCGATTTCTTTGTCGATTATGAAGAGAAGGTGTTCCCTGATGTCAAGGCAGAACCTGGTGAAAAAGCCCTGGTCTCGTTTCACACTGTTGCGTTTGAAGGGTCAATTGGTCTAGTCAATCTGTTGCAAGCAACCCGCTTGCTTCGTAAGGGATTTGAAACTTCGATTCTGCTGTACGGCCCAGGGATAACATTAGGTATTCAACGGGGCTTTCCAAAAATTGGCGACGAGCCATTCCCTGGTCAGCAAAACTTTAACAACCAGATCAGCAAGTTCATGTCTGAAGGAGGTAAAGTCTACGCTTGTCGCTTTTCTATGCAAGCACTTTATGGTCATGGTGAGCCTTCTCTTATTCCTGGTATTCGCCCGATTAATCCGCTCGACGTGCTGGATCTGATGCTGCTGCATCGCAAGGAGGGAGCTTTCATTTTGGACACCTGGACACTCTAGATGTTTTGGACGATGAGTTTTAGGTTTTTCAAGGAGATACTGTGGATTACTCACGCACAGTTCGGGCAGCAGCAGTACAAATTAGTCCAGTTTTGTTTAGCCGGGATGGAACGACTGAAAAGGTATTGCAGGCGATCGCTAAAGCAGTGAAAGAGGGTGCTCAACTGGTTGTTTTCCCCGAAACCTTTATCCCTTACTATCCCTACTTTTCGTTTGTGCAGCCTCCAGTGTTGATGGGCAAAGAACATATGCGGCTTTACGAAGAAGCCGTGACAGTGCCGGGTCCCGTCCCGGATGCAATCAGCAAAGCGGCGCACTCCTACGGCATTGTGGTGGTATTGGGAGTCAATGAGCGAGATCGCGGTTCGCTATACAACAGCCAATTGATCTTTGATGCCGACGGCACCCTGCTACTGAAGCGGCGCAAGATTACGCCCACTTACCACGAGCGCATGGTCTGGGGTCAGGGAGACGGTTCGGGGTTAAAGGTGCTGGATACGGCTGTGGGTAAACTAGGCTCTTTGGCTTGCTGGGAGCATTACAATCCACTGGCACGGTTTGCACTGATGGCACAGCATGAACAGATTCACTGTGCTCAGTTCCCTGGTTGTTTAGTCGGGCAAATTTTTACCGACCAGATTGAGGTGACGATTCGTCATCATGCCCTGGAATCTGCCTGTTTTGTCGTCAACTCCACCGGCTGGCTCTCCCCGGAACAAGTAGGGCAGATTACTTCAGATGAGAAGTTACAGCGAGTGCTGAGTGGAGGCTGCAACACAGCGATTATTGGACCTGAAGGGAATCATCTGTGCACACCGATTACTGAGGGCGAGGGAATGGCGATCGCAGATCTGGATTTCTCCTTGATCACCAAGCGCAAGCGGATGATGGATTCTGTCGGTCACTATGCCCGCCCTGATTTGTTGCAACTCTACATCAACATGGATGCCAGGACTTCAATGGTTGAAGGAAGGCATCGGGAGAAAGAGGACAGTAGTGGAGACCTGCTTCAGACTTTAGACGTGCATACTAATGAACAAACAACAGTTGATTGTAGAACTACAGTCCCACGGGCTGAATCTAATTGAGCACGGGATTGGAGCTGATGGACGAAAAGGTGGGGCTGGTCCCTCCGATCACAAAGCGGTGACGGTGAATAGTACAACTGCCATGGTGCCGATTTTCACTAATATAGCGGCTCAGTCACCCTACACTGTCAGGGTTGACCGGGCGACAGATCAGACGGTTTTGGAATTAGATGGGGAGCCGATCTCGGCAATTAGTTTTCCCCATCAACCCCAGTTCTACAGCCTGACTACGGCTGATGGCATTCCTTACTCGAAGATTGCTCTGCTGCATAGCCGCGACGTTTTAGCTACGACGGTCTTGCAGACCTGTATGCGTTACAACGACACAGCAACTTCCTGTCAGTTTTGTGCAATTGGGCAATCCTTAGAGGCAGGTAGAACCATTGCTCGTAAAACCCCTGACCAACTGGCTGAAGTGGCAGAAGCGGCGGTGCGTTTAGATGGAGTCAAGCATCTGGTGATGACAACGGGAACACCTAACACGAGCGATCGCGGTGCCGCCTACTTGACAGAATGTGCCAAAGCAATTATTGCCAAGGTCAATCTTCCGATTCAGGCCCAATGCGAACCACCCGACGATTTTATCTGGTTTGAGCGCATGAAGGCCGCTGGTATAGACAGTCTGGGTATGCATTTAGAAGCCGCTGACCCACAGGTGCGAGCAAAAATCATGCCAGGCAAGGCGAGTGTGCCAGTGGAGTATTACTTCGAGGCATTTGCTGCAGCAGTAAAAGTCTTTGGCTGGGGACAGGTAAGCACCTATCTGCTTGCAGGTTTAGGGGATAGTTTAGAGACGCTATTGGAGGTATGTGAGCGCCTGATTCAGGTTGGCGTTTATCCCTTTATTGTCCCCTTTGTCCCTATTACTGGAACGCCGTTGGCAAATCACTCCGCGCCCAAGAGCGAGTTTATGTTCACACTTTATGAACAAGTTGGCAAGATGCTAAAGCGGGCAGGAATGTTCTCTTCTGATATCAAAGCCGGGTGTGCTAAGTGCGGCGCTTGCTCTGCCCTCTCCACCTTTGAGAAATAGCTGCGTCAATTTGCTCCTGCCAAAAGTAATTTGAGGTGATGAAGAGCCATGACGGAGCAACGCTACAGCTTTCAACTCGCACTGTCTCCTAGTGAGGTAAAAGCCTACTTTAATTTACGACAGACCATCTTCTGTCATGAGCAAAGACTATTTATTGACAGCGATGAAGACGATATTGATCAGTATGCCTATCCAATTGTGGCAATTGACCACGCCAGTCCGCTCAACGGGGGGGACCCGACGCCAGTCGCCTACGGAGGGAAAACGCCACTTGCTTCAAGCCGGGGAACCCGTCCAACGCAGTGGCTCCCCTCCTTCAGCGCTGGCTCCCGTACGCGGCTGGCTCATGAGGCAACTCCCTTAAATTACGTGGTGGGGGTTGTGCGAATTTACGAATCACAGACGCGACTCTGGTATGGAGGCAGGCTAGGTGTCCAACAAGATTATCGGCATGTCGGTCGGATTGGCAAAGGATTAATCTACAAAGCGGTCACGACTGCTAACACCTGGGGGTGTGAGCAATTTCTGGCAACGGTGCAGTTACAAAACGTGCGATTTTTTAAACGACTTCACTGGAAATCTTTGTCAGAAATTACGCTTTGTGGTCTTCCCCATCACCTGATGGAAGCTGATCTGAATTACTACCCTCCTGGAAAGGAAACTCGTCCCGTCTTACAACTTCAAGCAAGAGCATCCTGATGCTAGAACAGGTTATGACTAATCCCGCCACAATGCAATACAGCCAAATAAGCCACTTTCATTAGACACAATTTTGGCATTTAAGGGCAGGTTAAGAGCTACCTTTTTCGCATTGCCGCCGCCGATGTAAAGGTTGTCATAGTTGAACAGATGTTCTAGTGAGGCGATCGCTTTTTCCAAACGCTCGTTCCATTTTTCTTTGCCAACTTTGTCTAATGCTTCCCGCCCCAGTTGCTCTTCGTAGGTTTTGTCGTGGCGAAAAATATGGTGACCAAACTCTAGATTGGGCACCAGTTTACCGTCCAAAAATAGCGCTGAGCCAAAACCAGTCCCCAGTGTAATGACTAGTTCAACCCCATGCCCAGAAATAACAGCCAACCCTTGAATATCTGCATCATTAGCAACGCGGACTGGCTTGCCCCAGTGATTAGAGAGAGCTGTGGCTAGATCAAACCCTACCCAATCTGGGTTTAGATTTACCGCAGTTTCAGTTATACCGTTGCGCACCACACCTGGGAAACCTACCGCTACTCGGTCAAAGTCACCTTGTCCCGCTGCTAACTTACAGCGGTTTTCATATGAATAGACCACAGCGAGCGAACCACCCCCAAGCATCATCAGAGGAGATTTGCGAGGTAACAATCTGCGTTAAGACTTGGTTGAGGGCCTGGTGAGTTCGAGCTTTGGC
>JAABUQ010001565.1_pt1 | contig 48600 bp, 50 predicted proteins | sample 5560001 | NCBI WGS metagenome assembly JAABUQ01 (sample SAMN10711888, study PRJNA513371) | rock metagenome | isolation source: Antarctica rocks | place: Antarctica: Victoria Land, Finger Mt nord | collected 2015-12-18
CTTCATTGACAGGGTCTTGCGCCGCCAATCGGAGGACATGGTCAACCCGGTAGCGACGCTACACCACCAGAAGGGGCTCAAACTCATTCGTGAGAGACTCGATGGGGATGACGAAGAAGCGAAAATCTCGGATGCTACAATTGGTGTCGTCTTGAAGTTGGCTGGTGCTGCACAATTTGGTGGATATGTTGAGATAGCTCAGCAGCACATGCATGGCCTTTGGGAGATGACGAACTTGCGTGGGGGGTTGCGAGTCTTTCAAGACAACCCGAAGCTCCTGGTGGAAATCTGGAGGTACTTAAAATGCAAGTTCCCCAATGAACCCTTTGTACTGATGCTTCGCAGATGTGACCTTGGTATTGCATTGCTTGCCAACTCAGACCCTGTGTTTTACCGTCAGCCGGCTGAACCATTGCCTGACTATCCGGAGCAGGTGATCTCGAGCTTTAGCCCTAGTATATATTCCCAAGAGGATATGCAACTCGTTCAAGATCTGAATGGACATTTGGCGGAAGTTTGGCTCGTCATGAGGAAGTTCTGTTTGTTGGCCAACCTGGGGACACAGACTCGAATGCTAATCCAAACTGCAACAATCTACGGAACCATGACAGCGGTCATGTATCGCCTTCTTCGCATGGACTTTGCAGCCGGCACGCTCGATGAGTCCTCACGGCTTGGTCTATTGGCTTTTACTCATCATATTTTCTTGCAGTGGCAGGACATGAGACTTCCCTGTCATCCTCTTTCTGAGTCCTATCGAAACTACCTCCAAGTCCACGCCCTCGGGGATACAATTCCCCCTCGGATATCACTGTGGCTGCTCATGATCGGGGCTATTTCATTGTTTAGCGTTTCGGATGAACTGTGGTTGGCTGATTACCTGCGAAGACAAGCCGAAAGATGTGGAGTAAAAACGTGGAAAGATGGGCAAGAAATCTTGAAGTCGTCTATGTGGATTTCGCTATTAGACGACAAGTCCGGAAAGCAGATCTACGATTCACTTACTGAGATGTCTGGCCTTGTCTTAGGGACTGATTAGAAAGCTGTTCAACGAAAACTGATATGGTGTTGATATTCTAAAAGACCTCTGTTGCCTTCTATTGATCTATAATCTAGAATCTACCTATTACGTTGTAATAGTAATGAAGAATGAGCCCCGTCGTATGTCGAACAGATCTTGAGGGCCAGGCTGTTCACATCACGCAAATTCTTCAGCAGGCAGAGTAGAACTTCAACACCAGCCTGATCGTACTCTATGGGACACTGGGTTAAGAGGAAGGTGATAGCAGAAGAAAGCAGATTGGGCAAGAAAGGGTGGGCTTTGAAGTAGCCGAGAGACGGCAACCCTTTAACTAGGCGCACAATCTCGGCGGTGGCCCAGCTGATGCGTTGCTCGTAGGCCGGGGCCATGAGCTGGTGCTCGGCTGCCTGCCACGGCATCCTCTGGACCGTCCCGCCGAGGCAGATGATGGCACTATACGCCAGCATGTGAGTGAAGAACAGCATGGGATCACGCTCGATGGTCTGGTCGCGGGCGTCTGCACGAGTAGTTTTATGCGTCTCTCTATAGCGGAAGCCAGCCACTCGTAGCGGCCCCAGAACCCGCGTGGCTCCTTGCCTCTCTCTTTGGGCGACGCCCGGCGGTGCGCCATGTAGCGACTGTGCAGAGTGGCCAACACAACGCATTCGGCAAAAGGCGAAAGCATCGTCGACGCGTCTTTTGTCAACGCTTCTGGCAGTGAATCGGTGCTAACGGGCTGGCTGTTTTGAAAGTTGGCTTCAGGTGCCGGAAGACGTGTGCTGACCTGTGCAAATACCGGCAAGAAAGGTTAGCTTCAAATAACATTGATACACCTTATGAACGGGCCCAAAGGTGTTCCTTGGTGCACATACCATGTCTTCATATAGCGTCAGTGGCCATTCACTGCGCCAAGACAGGAAGCAGTCGAGGTTGTAGGCCACCCAAAAAGTTCGCCTCCTCTCCTCCGTTGCAGCCCAATCATCGTTCGGCTCAGAATTGAATATGACATGCGCGACGGTCTTTTCAGGCGCGTCGATTTCGTGAAGGCGTGCCATCTGGATGAGGCGGAAAGCATAACCGGCCGTGAGCATGGCCTGCCATTCATTTACCCGCAAAGACTCATAGTGGGCTAGCAGCAGCCACGCTTGGATGTACTCAATAGGGACGAGTTCTTGAGATGTGGAACAAGATATCTCTTTGTTTCCTGCCTGCTTGAATTCCTCGAGCAGGCGACAGGTCTTGTTATAGAATATGTTGACGACGCCGCGATATGGAGCCGACATGGCGGCCACCAAGGTGTGCATGGCTGACCTCAGACACTCTCGAGCAGACGAGCTATTCTTCTGACCCGCCCAGGCGAAGTAGCGTCGTTGAAGTACCATAGGACAGATGTTCTGGACCCTATCAAAATATACATCGTCCCTGTGGTGTTTGGTCAGTGTGTCCTCGAGACAAACGCCAAGGACTATATAGGTAGATATTGGAGAAAATTATCAACGCACAAGTCGACTGGCATAAGATCTGAGATCTCAGCATCTCGTCAGCGGGCTTACATTCCCCGGGTCCCGGTGTTCCTCGAATGTTGTGCCTGGCGACGGCAGGCTGTACTCGTGGTTCAGTCCTTCACTTGAGATAAACGCATAAGGAGCTTCCGAAGTCGGCGTTGTCGTTATCGTTGTCGTTGTCGTTGGCCATGTGAGGTACGGTGGGGTCAGCTCACCCATATAAGCCATGAGATTGTCGGAAATTGTGTTGATATCTGTATATGAGCCTTGCTTGGGTCCTGTCGTTGATGACTTGGGCATTGCTATTACTGGGGTTGTAATGTCAATAACAGTTAGTGACTCAGCATTCGGCTCCTTCTGCTTCCCCAGTTCCCATTCAAGCATTGCTAAAGGGCAACATCTCGTTAATGATAATACTACATATCGACCACTACACTATACACAGAATCTAATGACCATGGAATGGCAAATTGATAAAAGCAAGATAATTTGTATCAATGTAGCACTTACCAATCCGCGACCTCATCATATCAAATTGACCTTTCTTGGGACCTCTTTGTGGTCTCTGCGTTACAGTGATGCATGCAGCACCACTCTCAATGCAAGCAGTGCATCGCGGCTGTAGGCGATCACACCGGGCTTTCCGCCGGCGGCATTCCTCGCATGCGAATCCAGGCTGCTGTCTATATCCGTTCGCATACATGCATCTAAACAGAAGCGGATTTTAACAATACTCCGTTTTAGATTGCAAGGATGATGAGAGGGCGCAGGACAAAGAATATCTATTTGTGAAATTACTACCTTCTTGATCTTATAGAATCATGAGATATGTTGTATGTATACCCTTTTACTCTTGCTTACAGGCCACTAGTGTAGGGTAAGAGGCCAAATCCGAGCCTCGCTTATACGGCTAGATAATTTTGTACGGCTAGAGAACTTCTGCGGCCAAAGAATTTCTATATTTATATAAGAGGGCCACAGAAGTAAAGCGAAGTCTATATAGATATAGCAGGATTTGCTCCGGTACCGGGTACTTATTGTATTATTATTCTGCTCTATAATAGTCCTTTACGCTTACGGCGTAGAACCTAACAACCTTAATAGCTGCTATTACTATCGCAGACCTATTACGACTCTTACAAGCCAAGGTTAAACTAAGCTTAGAAGGGTCTTGAGGGGTCTAGTCTCTCGAATTAGGTCTCAAGAATATAATATAATAGCAAGGGTATAGTCTTCTATAGAATCTTATATTTTAAAAGAGAATTATAAGAATAAGTTGAACAAAATAGAAAAAGTTTATTATATTCGAGATTTATATAGTTTATAATACTCAGTATATTCAATATACTTAACGATTAAATATTCTAAGCAATTACTTTATTTAATATATTTAGTATATTAAGATACTAAACAATATATAATACTAAGAGTTATTATATCTAAAGTATATAAGTTAATTTCTATATTCATAATAAAACTTCGTCCAGCAAAATAAAAAATATCGAACTATTTATAGTCCTTTGTTTACTTTCTCTAAGATAGGAAGCCTTAAACTGAACTTATTAAAAATTATCGTTATTAGCTATACCGACCTTTGAGTCTTCCCAAAGTAGATCTTTGGGCTTAATTACGGAAATATAATTATTATTAAAGTAATTGCTAGCTGTCCGCAAAACACAATAAACAATATTTTTATATTCGATACCTTCCTAAAGTACGGCGTCTCGCCTTTTATTATATTCTATTTCCTACTTCAACTTCTCTTTTACTTTACTTTTATCACTAAGCGTTCTGTTTATATATTACTATAGCCGCTAGTATAGATTAAACCGTTCCTATCCTATAGCGGCGCAGCCTAACTCACTAGTTCAATTATAACTTCAATTTAAAGTTTATTAATATAATACTTGTCAAAGCGCTTTCTTTAGTAATCGTATTTATTGTTAAATAAGAACGTTTCTTACCGCTTAATAGTTATTATATTAATTTAGTTTATAATTACCTTCGAGGAATATAATAATATTCTTAAACTAGTCCCTAAAGGAACAAAATATATATATATATATATATATATATTTTTTTTTTAATATTCGATATAACACCCGTTAGGGCCTATACGAGAGCTGCGTTTTTTGCCTTAAGGCCTGCTGTGTTCCTCCACATCCACCGCGATTGCTTGCAGTATACGGGGTATCGTTTTCTGCGTTGTTGAAATTCCGTCCCGTATCTCCGTATCCTTCTACTGTAGATCCTCCGTTTTTGGCACGTGGGTTGGGGATGGTGAGATTTGAACTCACGACCTTGTGGATCTGCACGCGCTGCGGGCGCGTTTTGCGCAGTCACCAATTTGGCCTCCAGCGAAAAATATATATATTAATAAAAATATTATTTACTCTATAATAGTTCCGTTAGTTCCTAAGGGTTGCTTATTCAAGAGAATATTGAAGTTAATTAGAAAGTTACTTTTAATAAACTAATTAGAATAGTCCGAAATATTAAAAAGGAATTGTTAATAGTTTATTAAAACAATTACAATTAATACAAGTTACTTTACGTTATAAGAAATTTGGAAATTTATAATTATTTATTTATATAAGTTTCAACTATCTTTTAATTCCGTTTATTTACTAAAGACTTTAATTAAATAATTAAAAATTATTATATTCTAAATAAGAAGCAATAAAGTATTATTTCCTAATATTTGAAAAACCAAAAAGATAAGATATATATTTATATTAATAATTATTAATAATAATATTTTATATATTAATAATAAAAATATAAGAGTAAATATTAAACTAATTAACTTGTTTAAAACTTAATTTGTTCAATATTTACGCTAAAAGGCCTTAATCTTATTAATATATAATTCGTATATCTTTTAAGATATTATATTAAATATTCTTTTTCAAAGCTAAAATATAAATAATTTATTATCTTTATAGTTTTTCCTTTTAAATCTTATATATTAACTTTTATTTTAAAGAGAATTAGCAATTTTAAAAGAGTATTATATTTTATTTCCTAATTAAAGTTTTTGAACTAATTTATCTTTATAATTTCGAAAAATAAAATATAAAAGTTAATATTTTTATTAATTATATATTCTTTATTAAAATTATATTAGGAAATATTGATTTTGCTATTAAATCTTTCTATTAAACCTCGAATAATTAAAGTTATTTAAATCTTATTAAATTTTGTCTTTTCGGGCAGTTTTCTAACCTAAATTAATAAAGAAAGTTAAAAACTCTTAAACTTTTCCTGATTATTTTTGAAGCAGGATTAAATATTATTAAAATTAGAATTATTTTTTAAGTTGAAAAACAGGATTATAATATTTTATATTAACCTTTTTCGAATTAAAAAAGTGAATATTTATATAAATATAAATATTAATTTATTAAAGAACTTGAAAGGAAAACCTTATTTTTATATTATAAATTAATATTATTCTTTCAAGATATTTCTATAAGCTATATAATAGAATATAATTATAATAAGTTTATTTAATATTTTGATCTTATTTAAAGTAAATTAAAGTTATAATATAATAAAATTATTAATTAAAAGTTTTCGAATCTTTAAGCTTCAAATCGTTATAATAATTCTGTTCCAAAGCTTAGGAAGTTACGAGTATAAGTTGTTATTTATAAGAAGGTATTAAAACTTTCTACTTCTATTTTTAGAAATGCAAGGAGGCTATATTTGGATACAGATTATATAGGCGGCATTTTATCTTTTATTATTTCGAAATTCTGCAACGAATAAAAAGTAATTTATAATGAAATAAAACAAAAGAAGGTAACAAACCTAATATTGTTATATATAAATATAATTATATAAAACAGTACGAACTAGAGGCAGGATCAATATAATAAACTTACTTAAGTTTTCAATTATAATAAAATAATAGATTTGGAGCAACGCTATTTAATATATTTACGAAACTTTCGAATTAATTATTAATATAAATATAAATTAAAGTATTATTTTATAATATTAAATTGAAATTTTTTTATTCTTCTTGTTTTAATATAATCGAATTCTAACTTTATAATAAAATAAACGATTCGTATAGGAAACTTAACTTATTTAAAAGTCCTTTATAAAAGAACTTTGATTAAGGATAGTTTATTTTATATGAACGAAAGTTTAATTTTATACTTTTTTAAATATTTTACTTTCATATTATTTAAACAAACTAGCGATAATAACAATAATAATATAGCAAAATAATAGCTTTTATAACTCAGAATAAGATTATATTATTTAATTGTAATCAAGAATAAAACTCTTCGAAGATTATTATCGCAGTTATAATTTGAATATATTGAAGTCAATTTTGCTTCCAACTTTACCGGATAACTTAAGCGAAAAACCAGAAAGCAATATAAAATTAATTTTAACCGAAAAATCATATCCAATAACCGTTTCTAATAAATCAAATTTCTAATTCATTTATTACAAACTACCTACGGTAAATATTATATAAAGTCCTATCAAATCCAAATAGATATAAGAGGCGAATATATCATTAAATAAAATTCCTAAAGCGGCGGAGTAAGTAGAGATTTGGGAGGATTATAAAATTAATAACTGTTATTACAATCAGAACGCAATCGCTACTATACTAGGTACTCCTTTAACACTTGACTATAGGGTAGGTAATCTGAGTTCGGCTTTTACAACTCTGAACTGCTAAGGTCGTAATTTTCGAGAAAATTTTATTATATATAATATATAATATATTGAGATTATCAGAACTTCGGAGGCAATAGCGAAGCTAGTTACTAATATAATAACCTTTTAATAGTTTGTATTTGTATCTTTATATATTATTTTAAAGGATCGCGGAATCAATACAAATATAATAAATAATATAATACGCATTTGTATTAACGATTCGAGCTCGAAGAATTTTAAGCGCTTTTGCTCAGGAACGCTCTAAGTAAATAAAACTATAATAAAACTATAATAACGTAATTAAAATTAAAGAGCTTTGGAAATTTTTATTTTACGTAAAAGCCTTTGACTTTAAATCTTTATTAGCAACAAGAGGTTAAAATTTTTTAATAAGTAAAAATATTATATGATATATGCGATTCAGCAATTCTTCAGATCAAAGCCGCCTCTATTTTACTAAACGATTGACTAATTACAAATATATTAAAAGTTTTATTGTTCTTTATAATTGGATTTCTTTTTCTATATTAATTTTTATAAAACATTTGACTAATAATCTCTTAAAATAAATCTTAATAATTATATATATAAAGACTTTTTAATCTCGTATAAAGACTCCGAAGTATTCGAGTTTCTTAAATACTTAGTCGCCTTAAGAGATTTGTTATATGTCGGGGAAAGCTCAGAGACTCCAAAGATTAGAAATAGAAAATAGTTTGTCCTTAATCTAGGCAAGAGTCATAAGCGTTTTCGGCAAGGTAATAAAACCGTTAGTAGCAACACTTAACGATCGACTAAAGCAATATAGTAAGTTGAAGGGTCGAATATTGCTTCGGGATTTAATATTTTAAATTCAACTTAAAGTTAACATTTGATTTATTAAAGGGAACTAATTAAGTATATATTATCTTAATATTCAACTTTGTTATACGTACGTACTGAATTATCGAGTACTAAGTTGGGCGGACGTACAGGTCCTGGCGATATTACATTATAAGTTAATACGCTATTGCCGCTATTAGAACTTAAAAACATAAATGCTTAGGCAGGTAGCCCGGCGACATAGAATACAATATATATATAAACCTTACGGCTATTATAGCTTGGGAATATAGAAGCTTGGGTAAGAAGCCTAGCAATATAGAATACAATATACAAACAAACCTTATTACAACTATAGTTGGAGAATATAAATGCTTAGGTAGGAAGCCCGGTGATATAGAATGCAATATACAAACAAACTTTATTATAATTGTAACTAGAGAATATAAATACTTAGGTAGGAAGCTTAGCGATATAGAATGCAATATACGAACAAACTTTATTATTATTATAACTGGGGAATATAAATACTTGGGTAAAGAGTTCGGCGATAGGGAATATTATATACGAACAAACCTTATTGTTATTATAACTAGGAAATATAAATACTTGGGTAGAAAATTCGGCGATAGGGAATATTATATATGAACAAATATTGTCGCTCTTAGAATGCGAAAAGGGAATATAAAAATTAACATTATAAATTTACTAATAATTTTGAAAGAAAAGTTTCTTAATTAAAGACGAAATATCGGCTAAAAAATTAATAAAATGAAAAATACTAATCCCTTTCCTTTACTATTAAACTTTATATTTTTATTGCTTAATAATATAATATAATCTCTAGACGAAAGCGTTTCCCCGCCTTTAATTAGAAGCAGCTTGTTATTCTAATATAAATCATCTAACGCGAATATTACCAAGTATTATTTCGGAAATAAGTATTTAAAAGTCCCTAATCTTTCCATTTATATAATAAGGTATACCTCGATAATGTTTTTTTCGGGTTCCGTTTTGAAAGATTTCCTAATTGTCTTTATAACAAATTCAAAGTTGGCCTTATCCTTTCTTATATTTAATATATATTAAATAATACGCTAGCTTTATATTATTACCTTTAATTACCGGTCTTTGATTAGAGTACGATTATCTTCTTTAATAAGTATAAAGAGCCAAGGATATAAACTATAAGAAATATATATAATCTTTAGTTTTAATTTCTCTACAAGTCCGGATACAACTTCTTTTATAAATTTTGTAATTAATATAACTTTACAAGTAATAACTTTACTTATAACGGAGATACTTAAAACTTTCAAAGATTCTTTGATTAACTAAGGTATTAATATAAAAAATAAATATTATTTTATATAAATATCCGTATACTATTGAATTTCAGCCTGGAAATAAAGAGAACTTCATAGTCTTAAAATTGAAATGATATAGCTTTAGATATAAAAATATTACGTATAATAAAGTTAAACCGCCTAAAGTATTTGCCGTACTTTACCGTAGAAAATTAGAATACGTAATTACGTTTTATGATCTAAGCTACGCTACGTTATTCAATTAAAATAAAACCCTTTTATTTATATAAATAAACTCCTTTTTCCTCAAAACTATATTATAATTAACTCTTTACGAGATATAACGCGTAATATACGATTATAAGTTAACAAAAAGTATTTAACTAGTATTTATCTTAAACTAATTAATACGTTTCTAGGTCTTTATAGCGAAATTATACGTCAAAAATTATAATAAATATTTATTTACAAAGCTTACCGCTATTATTAAGCCAACGGAATAGCGTAATATTATAATGATAGAATCTATACGCCTTGACTTAGAAGTTGACCTTTAATAAGTAAAATGCTATTACAGCAAATAGATATTACTTCCGAAAAATAAGAGTCGGATTGCGAACAAACATCTTGTAGTTCAAACTTCCTTTAAGTTAAAATTAGTTTAAAGAAGTAATAATATAAGAGATATTATTCGAAAAGCTTTCCGAATTATAAATATTTTCTTAATTTCCTTCGAATAATATTTTATAGCTTTTATAACAATAGAAAGCTAGTTATTAGTTTTTTTATATCTCCGTATTGATTAATAAATAATTTATTAGTAGTTTATAACTTACGCTGACTAGTTATTCTTATCGGAACCTTCAATAATTTTATATTCTACGCGATTTTTTTTAGTATTCTTAACGTATAAAGGATTCAGCCTTTGGTTGTTTATTATCTTCTATATTACTTATTTAACAAAGGAAGATACGAAAGATTAAGGGTATATAGCGACAATAGCTCTAATAAGTTCAGGCAAATATAATTATTAACAGCTTTGTCAATATCTATATAGCAAGCTGTAGGTATAAGAGAGAATACTTAGGATAAACAATGTTTAGAATATACGCAAAAATATTAATATTCAGTAAGATAAATATACAGCAGCTCTTATTAATAAAGATAATATTTAACGACATTGTTAAACTTATTAATTTGAAAGGTTATTTAAAACGATTAAATAAATAATATAATTATTAAGCTTGCAGAATAAAACCGAAATAATTATATATATTCTGCAGTTGGGTTAGTCTTTCTATTATACTAAATAATAATTAAATCTGAAAGTATTACCTTTTATATTATCGGTTATTTCTATATAAATTTTACAAAATTATTTATAAAAACTATAATATTTATTAGGCAAAGGCGTATAAAACTTATATTATTATAAATAAGTATTTATAGAAGTTCCTAAAGTACTCAAAATAACGTATTATTTATATTATTATATAAAGAGAAATATATATTAAGAGTCTGGAGCCTAATTATATATTCGATTGAATTAATAAATAATAGAATATTTTCAATATAGAAGCAAGGGCTAAAGCGAGTAGTAAGCTTCTCAATATACTGGAAAAAGTAACTTTTTTATTTTATAATAATTACCTAGCTATTAATCTCTATTATTAAGCTCCTAATAATTTAAAAAGGATTTCTAAATATATACATAAACTTTAATAAGTAATTGCTTATAATTACTTATTGAAAGTGTTTAAGTCTAAATAAAACTATTTTGTTACCTTTTAAATATTCCTTGAAAGTTTTAATAATAAATTAAGTTATAATAAAAGTAATATAACGGATATTTAATAACTTTAAGAAAGTTTGTTTTAGAAAATTTCTTTATTGTAAAGGTATTTATTATTATCATTAATTTATAAAATCTAAATAAATTATATATTTAGACATTAATACCGAATTTGCGTAAAGATCGCTTTCTTATTATATTAAGTCGATTAAGTTAAGAGGAAGTAACAATCTTATATATATTATAATAACGTCGGATCTAAAAACAATAGTTTTAAAAAATAATAATTAACTTTAATATAACAAGTATAACCTAATTTATCGGAATAGACAAACAAAGAATTTATATATACTTTAATTTGGCTATATCAATTATATTTTTATTCAGAAATAAATAATATTTTACGAAGATATTCGTAATTCGATAGTACTTTTAATAATAATATTATTTGGTTATTAAGGCTTATACGAATCCCGTTAAATATTTATTTGGCTCTAATTATTAACTAAGCTTTCGATAAAAATCGAACTAATTTCCAGTTTAACTTCGGTAAGTAAAAGAAGACCTAGAGCTATATTTTATTTAGGAATTTTCTTATTATACTTTATTTAAATAAGCATTTTTATATTAGCCCTGTTCCCAAGTCTTTATATTTATATACTGATACGATTCTTATTAAGAGAAGGGATAACGTTGATTTAGTTTATTTCTAGACTACCGTCCTTACTTATCGAATTATAAGGGAAATTAATAGAAAATATTAATATTGAATCCGAATACAAATACGATTATTAAGATAATAAGGAATTATACTTGCGATATACAAGCTACTACTTTATAAGGGATCGAAAGTAAACCTTTATTTGTATTTAATTATTAAAAAAGGCTTTAAATTAAATTTAAATTAAAAAAAGAAAAGGGAGCCAAAATGGACTTTATTGAAAAAGAAACTAAAAAAGGACCCAATAATAAAGATATTAAATTTAATACGTAAATACCTAATTACGTTTAGTTTACCCGTCTAGTATTTATATCTCGCTTTAGAGATTAAAAGGCGCTTTACTAATTCTTATATAAGAAGCTTGCTTCCTAAGGGACCAAAGTTTGGTAATATATATAATATAATTTCCTTCTTAATATTTAGTTGCTTCCTCCTATCCGATATATTATAATACTTTATAAAATTATTTTGTATATTTCTTCTTCGGCTTTTTGAGTACCGCTTGTTCCTTTCCTTGAAAGACCGAGGTATTTAGAATAATTATTTACAAAATAATTAGCGCTAGTTTATTATTATTTTGGCTTGTTTATAAAGTAGATTCAATATTAAATTATTCTGAGAAAAGGCTACTTAATTCTTGTAATAGCTTTGATACTTCTGTAAATTGCAATTTAAATCTTTAAAAAACTTTGAAATTGAAGTTGGGTAGCAACTAATTGATAATTAAATAAATATATTTAAAATAAGTCAGTATTTAAATGTCGTAGATATTTTTAGTAAATTTATAAGTTGTTTATTTGTCTTTGCCTTCTTCGCTTGTAAAATAAAATTCTTTGATCGAGTAGTAGTAAAAAATAGTTTTACTTCTATCGATTAGAGCGTAATAAGTATAAATTCTTACCAAGCTATAATTGTAAAAGATCAAAAAGGCGAAGATTTCTTAATAAAGCTCCTTTTCGCGCTTTATAACTTTATAGAGCTCGACAATACTTCTTATAGCAATAGTTATATTATAAATGTTCTATCAATTAGCGATATCAAGCGTTATAATACTGTACTTCACTTCGTACGTAAAGAACAGGAAGTATATATATAATTTAATTATAAAAAAGGTCGTAAGTTTAGAGTTATATAAGATATTGCTTACAAGCGGTTCAAACCTTTTTAATTATTATTTTATAAACGTAAATCGGCCGAATCTAATAAAATAGTCGGGTTATAAATGTATATTATAAAAAGGGATTGTAGTATTCCGGCCTTTGTTAACGTATTCGAATAAATAATTAAGGTATATAGCGCTATACGTAATTAGGGTCTAGGCAAAGAAGATAATTAACAAAGCAATATTACGAATAATTATAACTTTATTCCTATTTTACAATTTTCGATAAATCTTATAGAACAGGTTATTGCAAAATAACAAGTCCTAAGGAACTATCTGTTTTATTTATAACAAACTTTGATATATATTCTTATTCGAAGTTATAATACCAAAGTTAAATTTATTTATAAAGTTACTTTTAGTTGCAAGTATAGTATTATAATTTATAATCTTATATTATATACTTTTGGCCTCCTATAGTAGTTAATCGTTAAAGTTAATCAAGTTTGAATCTGAATATTTCTGACAAAGCAAAATTAAAACTTTTCGAATAGAATATAAATATTTTATCCTATTAATTTCTATATATTGAACAATTAAAATTGACAATTGCTTTATTTCTTCTTTTAATTAACTATTATATTCAAAAAAAATTTGTTTAATTTAGTTATTTTATTCAATATATTAATTTAGTTATTTATTAATCCGAACCCAAGTTTCGACCAGGTTAGTATTATTCTTATTAATATTCTTCTTTATTTCCTTCTATAATTTTCCTTCAGCCTTATAGCTTAAAGGTAAAGTTCGAGTTCGTTTTGAAGGAGACTAGTTTTAGTTTTAAAAGGAAGAATATTCAACTTCTTATTTACATTTCTAATAGAACTTCAAAGATTTATAAAAGCTTTGTAAAAACTATAATACCTCTGTTTAATTAGCAATATTAATATAGCAAAAGGAGCAATAGAGGTATATATTACTCTTCCCTTAGGAACTTTGTTTGCTAGACAAGTAAGAAATACTTATTTAACCTTTTTATTTTCAATATTTTTCTCTTAAATATTCTTCCGAAATTGTAAAACATATATACTTCTTCGGGCTTATAGCTCTGCTTTCGTAATATTTTGAGGCCGCTTTCTTATAAATAAAGTCAGATCGGACAGCAGCGTTATATATTAACAAGCAGAGCGTATTTTAATCTGTTTTCTTCGAAACTTACGGTTTCTTTTAAGTATTAAAAATATTTTGATAGCTAGCTATAATAAGCGGAATCGAAAGGGGCTAATAGGTTACTTATATAACCGCTATATTAAAGTAAAAAGGTAATATAGTTGTAAATACAAAGGGTACAAAATAAAGTTAATAAAATATTAAGTTCGCGAAATACTTTCCTTATATAATTAGCTAATTAATTTTAACTTTATAATATTTATTCATTATTGTTCTTTTATTATCAATACGACTTTTATATAACTTATATTAATATAAAGCCGCTTTTGCTTATATTAATTAAAACTATATAAATAATAATATTATAAAACGAAATAACAAAAACATATATAACTTATCGATAAGAAGATACTTTATATTTATCTTTAAAGCGTATTTATATATAATTTCTTTCTTAATACAAACTTATATATTCGAAAATAAGTAATAAATAGAAAGTTATTCTATTATAATACAAAGTTATATTAAACTACGTCGTATAGTTTAGCCTATAGGGCTGAAAATATTGTCGCTAAGGGAGTAAAAATTATATGTTTTAATTTTTAATTTTAGTAATATTTCGACCCTTAATAATACAAATAGACTTTCCCTTTCTAATATTTACTTTTAATATATATACTTAGTTGAAGCTTGTATAATTATATTCGCTTTAATCAGTATATCCTTATAATATATAATTTACTATTTGCAAAGTCGTTTATATTAAATTAGGAGCTGCGAACTCTAAATCTAAATCCGTCTTAATATATTACTTCTATCGGTTAAGTTAAATAAAACTCGAAAACTCCGCAAGTTTACTTTATATTGCTCGGGAAATAGAAACCGTTTCTTTTCAATTTTACTATTTAATTTGCTTTAGAATCTGTATTAAGCAACTTCAACTAACTCTTCGCGAGTTAATATAAATTTTAAACCTTTGTAGAAGCAAAACTAATATTATTTGTTTAACAAGAATAATAATAGTTTAATTTTATAAACTTTTCTTTGCTAAAACTAGCTTTTAGTCTTCGAATACCTTCTGGCTTAATAATAAAGTAATATAATAAATAGGCCTAGCAAGCGGAAAGCTACTAGATTCGAATTATATTTAATTAAAGCTTTCGTTATTATTGGTAATTTAAATATATTATTTATATTAAAATTATACTACTATAGGTTGCAGTCCCTCTGATCCTATATTAATAGCGGTAGTATAAAGCAAATTTATATAAAGATATTTTACTTTTGATCGCAAAAAGCCAAAGTATTATTACTTAAAAAGGAAAAGCCTGACCTAACCGAAAGTTGAATATTTAAAGTAGCAACCCCAAAGGGCTTAGCAAAGACCTGTTAATACTAATTACTACTAAGTAGAGAATAGCTAAGACATAATTGCGTTAGCATTAATTAAGTTGCTACCTATAAGCTAATCCTTTCTTTTAATAAAAAATATACGCTTACCTTTTCTAAGTTAAATTCGGTTGGAACTTCCAAGGAATTTGTTATTTATAAGTCAATATCGTCCAATTTAGGCCCTAATTCTCTAGGAAAAATATAAATCAATTTAATTAAGCTATAATTATACGAACTTACTCTGCGTAATTAACTTATAATAATATTTATATAAATTTATATTGTATTTAATTAGTTATATAACCTTTATCTCCGGAAGCCAAAGTCGTTTAAATCTATTTAATTAATAATAATAAGCCTAATTCTTATTTTTATAATTTCGGTAAAGCTTTAGTATATTATATAATCTTTCTTTTATTTTTTATTAAAATATTTTATAAGAATTTATATTTAATTAATTAAGATATTTTCTTTAAATTAAGCTATAATTAGCTTTTTAAATTTTAATAAAGTTAATATTATTAGGATTTGGTATATTTATCCGTTTATTAAATAATATTAATTAGGAATTAATAATATTTTTCGAAGAACTTTATTTTATTTAATATTAAATTTCGATTAATATCGGCTAATTTAATTCTTTATTTATAATTTATATCAGAAGATAATTAAAAAATTTAAAAAGAAATTATTAATTTAATATTTATATTATTAAATTTATTTTTTATTTATATAAGTAATAAGGAAATTATTATATTATTTATTTACTAAAAATATAAAAATATAATATTAAATTATTTAAGGAAAAATAATAAAAGAAGAATATTATTATTAAAAAAATATTTTATTATTTTATTAAATATATTTTATTATAATATATAATAATAATTAATATAAAATTGTTTTCTTTATTAATATATATTTTTATTATATATTAAAAACAGAGTCAAACTCCGTTAATAATTATAACCGAGATAAAAGTCTAAAAATAGGGCCGTTTGGGGGCTAAAACGGGGGGCCGGAAACAGCCCCCTTCCTTACGTAGATAGGCTTACCCTCAATTTAGGCTTCTTTATCTTTAACTTAAGGTAAAGCAGCAGCAGCTCAGGTTGGCGACCGTAACTGGAACTGGAGAAAAAATCTTTCGTATTCGACTATGGAGGTAGCTGTCAAACTTCAACCTTCCCAAACACAACCATCAACTATTTCATTAGACAGCAAACCTCCCCTCACCACAATTTCTAAGTTCTAGATCTGTCAAGTCCACCTTTCTTACAAACATCCACCGCCCACGCTGTAAATTTTCTTGGTACATTTCAGTTCTGCTCATCACACAAGGTACCATGGGGTCTAAGGCAACGATCGTTGAAGGCCAAGTTACTATCACCAATGGCGAAAAGCTCGTGGACAGCCATTTCCTGCCCCACTGGAGAGATCACATGGAACTTTCATGAGGAGGTGCTGATTACGTAGAGTTAGTGCAACTTCCATGCTATTGACCTTTGATTTGAGAATCTGATGAGGTCTTTAGACCCACAATTTTTCGCAATACTGCAGGTTTCGACAAAGCTATGTTGGCAGAGTATCAACACCAGAATCAGGACACTACAGTGCGAGCCATGTTACAGGAAGCGGAGAAAAGGTGGGATCAGGATCAAGGCTCTGTCGAAAGAGACTGTGAGTTGGGTGCTGACGACTACGACCTTGGAGTAGGTTGGCAAGGTTACATGAAGATCACTATGTTTCAACTCCAGGAGAAGTTCAGAGCTGCTCAGGCTAAAAGGAACGAGAGCCGCGAATGCCAGTTTATGCTTGTACAGCTAGATAGCTTGAAAATTGCAGCAATATTACCGGTAACAATTCTTGTTGCTCTGGGCATTGGCACTCTTCACAGAGAAGAGAGAACACGACCAGAAAAGTCGTTCCTTCAATTAGCTGCGCTCTTAACTATAAGAGCCTCTTTGAGTGGTAACTCTAGTCCAAGACCATGTCAGTCCACAGTGCTAATCCTTCCCCTTCCACCAGATTCTAAAGATACAGTACCTTGCTTCATACAAAATCCCAGCTACTCCGAGCTTGAGAAGAGTTTTCTGCCTTCACTAAACCTCAAAGTGGTAGACGATCCAGATGCGTTCTCTTGTATCGACGCTGGCAGTCTTGTCTTCAACATTGGCACCTATATGGATCTTGCCTGGTGGATCAGTATTGGCATCTGGCCAGCTGCAATGATTACTAATGATTGGGGCAATCCTGATTCAGTGTTTTGCGACCGCATGCCCTTATTCTGCTGTCGGCGTGTCCGCTCCATGTTCGACCATTACAATCACGAACCATTCATTCACACTGATCGTGATGAGGAAGCATGGGGAAATTGGACTCGCGTCAATATGTATTGGCAAACAAGGACGGCAGGCACGCTATGACCAGCATCATCCATTCGCAAAAAGGTACTGGAGCTTTTCCAAAGGTTCATGTTGCGCATCGACATAGTCAGGAAAGAACATTAGCCGCCAGGGATGAAATCGTCGAGCCAATTTCGATATCCCATTGACAATGGATCCTCGTAGCCAGGGGCTCACTGGCAGTGAACGGACTAACTTTTCGGCTTTCCATTCGGAGTTATCTAGGGTATGATCAGGCTGTTTTCATCCAGGCGATTTGCTCATTTTTCCACCTGTATTGTATTCAATACCTAATAGCATGAGTTATGTTGACACTGTTCCTTACCCTCAATTGCCAAACCCCATTTGCATGGTAGCTCCCATGTCAAACGAACAAAGATTGCGCGCCTTGTCAGTAAACTTTTCAGAGCCATATTCCTATCACACTCAGACGAGTGCCATGCAGTTCCATAGTACCCGTAGACTCAGCCACTCGGTAAGGACGTGAAGCAAGCGATCATAAGACAGAAATAGGGTAGTGTTTCCTGTACACCCCATTCAACTAGTCATACAACCCTTTGTCAACTACCTTACCCCAGAAATACCATGTGCATGAGTTGAGACATTTCCACAAGAAGAGATTTTGTACAAAAAGCAAATCAACATTAATTACATGGATGTATTGAGCTACGCAAATTATATCAACCACAGCAAAAGAGGAGATCAAGGAACCGCAGCCAAATGGCACAATAATGATTCACACTCGCCCAACGCCTTGTCATTATCAACAGATTTATTCTTTCTAATCCGTGTATATACCAACCATCTCTTTCAAAGCAAAATTTCCAACGACTGGACACGCGCGACCTCACAATCCCTAGAGATTAGTGCATTAACAACAGGAAATGCAGCATTCTAAACCAACCATCTTCCCTCTATATCTAAACGATCCCCCACAGCGGCCTCGGCAGTCCCGGTAGCGCCAATCTGCTTTCCGAATGCTGAGATGGTATCCCCACGTAAGCCTCCCTTCTCGCGGGGTCTCCTACCGTGATGGACCAAGTGCGTAGACCATAATAAGAGGCAATGGAGTGAACGAGCCAGCGCCTACAACTCTTCAGCGTCTCCTGTCCCATTTTGAGCAGAAAATAAGGGTGAGGGGGGTTACCCGAAGCTAGCCGCCCGGTCCTCAGCCAGACTATCAAACACCAACCTCTCCCTCTCCAATTCCTCCGCACTGCTCGGAGGCCTATCCTGAATGACTCCGTTCCTCCCGACAAAGACAATATCCTCATTCTCACTATCCAGCTCCTCTTCCTCTTTCTTCGCATCCTCCCACCTCTTCACAAACAATCTCACCTGCTCCTCCAAATCCCTAAGCAACCCCCTCGCCGCCCTGGCCTTCTTCAATTTCTCCCTCAGCTCTTTTGGCACTCTCCCGGCCTCGTCCTCCTTTCCCTCCTGCCGCTTAGCCTTCTGCTCCGCCTTTTCTTTCTCAGCTCTAGCACCTACGCCCTGATCCCACAGGGAGGCGAGGTAGTACGGCACATTACGCACGCAGTGGGTAGGCTGTACTTGGAAATCGCTTGGGAGGGGGGGAGCAGCCCAGGGGTTGTTCAGTAACCGATCTACCACGTGGAGGGTCAGAGGGGTCCGCATCATATCGGCGATGCCACGGTATGACACGAACCATTTTCCCATCTCGTACGGCGCCGGCTGCCTTCTTTGCCTTTTAGGAGGGCTTCGCGACGCGCGAGGCTGTCCCTGCGGAGAGGCTCACGTCGTGGGAGGTATGATGGGCGGGGCTCGGCCTGGACTTGTTGTGGGGAATGGTCGTCAAGGTCGATGGCTAAGGGGGCGGAGGTGCCCCGGACGGAAGCTGGAGTCAAAGAAAGAGTGCTTAGGGACTGTTTCGTTTGTTCCGTCCAGGCTTCGATGTTTAATGATTGGGTGGGGTTCGAGGCTGGGGGTTGAGGGGGAGCATAGGCAGCGGGTTTGGGATCGATCGCCATCGTGGTGTCCAGATGGGCGATACGATCGGGCAGTTGTATAACCGAACTGTCCAGAGACAAGGGCTAGAAACCACACTCGCCTAAATCTCTCAGGATGATGGCAGGTTCAGTACAAAGGAATGTGCAGGAGAGGGCGGCAGCAACTCTTATCAAAGAGGCGAAGGGCATTGCTGGCCAGGGGGAGTCATACAGCTGGTCATTCCGATGGCCAATCGCATACGCTAAACCGTATACAGGCCAAATGCCTCCACTATATCATCGTTCTTCACGAATCACAGTACCGAAGGCCTCGGTTTTATACCAGGTACCTACTAATAATCATACTCAACGAAGCATAAAGTGTCTTTCTTTCCACCATCGTTGAATCTGATACGTGGTGACATGTTGACGTGATCGATGTCCGAGGGGATGCGGATATCCGAGCGCCAAGTCGCGCTTATTGGTCGAACCCGAGGATCTCCGACCTCTTATCGCGCCATTTTGGCGGGAGGCTGGGAAGCTGCGAGGCTGCGTAGAGCTCGAGCTCCAGGCAAATGTTTACTGCGTTCTCCTAAGGTGCAGACTCCAGCACAATCACAGGGTATCAACTATTATTGTTTCAATTTTCTGCTTCACATGTAATAAGAAAAATGAGGTCGTTTTCATTGATCGCAGCGCTCGTTGCCACAGCTTCTACTCTGTCTCTTACTCGCCCTGATCAAGCTATTCTAGTCTCTGATGCTGCCACTGAACAATACCTCATCGAATTAGGGCCAGGCAATACAAGATGGGTCACAGAAGACGAGAAATGGGTGCTTCGAAGGGTACGCTACTTTGACGCTGCATTCGTGGTCTCTGAACCAAAAGAGAGATTGAGATACTGACCAGCTGTAGAAGGGAACCAACTTCATGGACATCACCGAAGGAACCCCAGGCCTTATCAAGATCGCAAAAAAGATGGCAGTGGCCTATCCGGAGGAGCCAGTATATAATGATACCCTCGCGCCCATGCTCAAGAACTTGTCGAAGAAGAACATGCACAAGAACTTGGAGAAATTCACCTCCTTCTACACACGATATTACAAGTCGGATTATGGCGCGCAATCATCAGCGTGGCTTTTCGACAAAGTCAACGAGACCCTCCACACGTCAGATGCTCCCAAGTATGGAGCTCGAGTCGAAATATTCCCGCATTCCTGGGGTCAGAATAGCATAATCGCTACGATTCCAGGCAAAAGCGATAAGACTGTCATCATTGGTGCGCATCAAGACAGCATCAATTTGTTCCTACCTTCCATACTACCTGCACCAGGTGCCGATGACGATGGGAGTGGGACAGTCACCATTATTGAAGCCCTGAGAGTCTTGCTGGAGTCCGAAGCAGTCGTCCAAGGCAATGCTTCAAATACCATCGAGTTCCAGTGGTACTCCGCCGAGGAAGGTGGCCTTCTAGGAAGCCAGGCGATATTCAAAGCGTACGAGGAGCAAGACAGAGATGTGAAGGCGATGTTGCAGCAGGACATGGTAAGTAGATTCCTGAGCCTTTTCTTCCCTCTTTGTACAAACGTCTGGGTATCGAGACATCTCCGGCAGAGCTCTTGTAGGGCATATCTCACTCCTCATTTTCTTGCCCCAGAAAAGGAATGCTAACTCCGACATTTGCGACAGACTGGGTATACACACAAGACCCTACAAGCTGGGGAACCTGAGAGTGTCGGTGTGATTACGGATTTTGTGGATCCTGGGCTTACGGAATTCATCAAGAAAGTTGTCACAAAGGTATTTAGACCCAGAGTAGATGGGTTTTAGAGACTAATATACAATTAGTACTGCGACATTCCATACATTCTGACAAAGTGGTAAGTCTCCTTGCTCTGATGATGGCCAAGTCACCCTCAGCTGACACTGTTCTCCTCTAGTGGATATGCATGCTCCGATCATGCCTCGGCTTCGAAAGCTGGCTACCCATCTGCCTTCGTTATTGAATCCGACTTTAAATATTCAGACAACAAGATCCATACGACAGAAGACAAGATGGAGTTTCTTGACTTCAGCCATATGCTGCAGCACGCAAAGCTGACGCTGGGATTGGTCTATGAATTGGCGTTTGCCAAGTTTGACTGAGCCATTGATGTTTATCTATTTGTAGTTTGGAATTTGGACCGGCCTGTTGATAGGAGAGTCAAGAACAAGCAAGAGACTTATCACTTAATCTTCGAGCAGAGACTAAGCGTATACAATCATCTCATGGCTGTGTCGTATTGATGGTCGGAGACACGTTATAAATGCTTGCTACACAACGTTGAGTCTGCAACTTGGCCCCTTCCCATTTTGGCACTCTTTCAAAATGTGCTTTCTCCATGTATACAAGGCAATCCCTCCTCAGTCTTCTCTCCTCCCCTAACACACTCTTCCTCTTTCTCTCAACTTCCAAGTCCAGTGTCATTGTTACTCTTCGCGTCCCAATACAAGATCGCCAGTCCTCAAACTGCCTCTCATATTAGGACAGCACAAGCTTCGAACTTTCACCGGATCAGGATTCTCGCAACGCACTTTGAGCATCGAGTCTTCCATCATGCAGCGTGCCCAAACCAGTGAGCATCAGCTTGCATGGCACATCGAGGCCGCATATCGCTCGAATGCTGACTTCTGCCTCAGTGAATCCGTTTGCCAGACGCGAAAGCCATAACAAACATGCAGTCCTTGCTTACCGCACCCTGACCATCCTCACCTGGCTTGTCGTATTTGCCCTCAGTATCACGTTCTCCTTGACGGCTCCTCCTGGTGGCACCAAGATCTGGGATCAGAACAAAGCTCATCCTTCTCCCTTCGCCTTGAGCCCAGTCATGACCAGCGTCTACTGGTACTCAAGCTTCGTGTCAAGCTTGGCCGCGCTAGACATTGCTGATGAAGGCCTAGGTTAACGCTGTTGTGCCTCCAAGCTGGCTATATCTTCTTCCTCTTCACCACAAACCCTGACCTCGTGAACGCCGCCGCCAACGTTGGCTCTCACTTCATCTTGAACAACATTCTCCTAACAGCCTTCATTGTCCTATGGGTCTACTCTGTCTTCTGGGCTGGCGAACTTATCCTCATCATGAACCTTTTCAACCTCACCTCTTTGTACTTTCGCCACCTTCGTGCTCCACGCTTCGTCCATTTCCCGGTTGTGTCCGGTCCATTAGTCTGGACATTCATTGCTATCTTCTGGAATGGAGCTGCGGGTGATCATAGTAATACTTTGGCCACCAGGCTCACGGCGAATGTTGCAATCTGGGCGATCCTCATCTATGGACTCTTCTTCCTCTGTGCTTTCCGGGACTACGCTATTGGCTTTGAGATCATCTTTCTGACCGCATGTAAGTGCATAGCTTTCCAAGTACCCAGAATGAAAGTTCCCACTCACACAGTATTCTCAGCTCTTGCTCTGCAGCAATTCACCATCAAAGTGATCGCTCTCCAATGGATCTTCGCCTTTGTGGTCATGGGACTTCTCCTTCTCGCCACTGTGACCATTGTTGTCCCTGGCTTCTTCGGTAAAGAGCTCCGCTTCGGTGGAGATGACTTCGAGGGCGAGAGACGGCCATTGTTGGAGGACGAATAAACGGCGGGAACAAATCACTTACGAAACGACAAGCAATGCAACGAAAGAATGAATCCTCTATTCGAAACCGTTTTAGTGAGTTGTGACGGGGAGCGTTTGGAAGAGCAACAGGGTTTCCAAGACACGGTTTCTCGATACTATAGAGCATTCCGTTGCTTGTATGGCATGGGAGATATTCATGGATGCGAACATCTGGAATCCATTACTGTTGCGAGCATCATCAAGAGGAGCATTGATGGCAGTCAGCGGAAACCACAGGAGTAGAGCAGAATATTCAAAAACAGTGCTTCTCTATTTGGCCCTTTGTTTTAGCCCACACCTGTATCCACACAAGCATCATACATCCGCATCCCCATGCACTGCTATAAGATTGCCCAACAGCAACCCTTAAAAATATCCGCACACTCCCTCAACTTTGTCCCCCCATTTGCCACCTAAATCCTCGCTCAATGTTTCGCTTCCGGCTTCGCATTCGCCTCCTGTAGAAATTGCCTACACAAACAAGCCATATTAGCAACCACCAACAAACCCTCTTCCTCCCCCACCCAACCCTATTGCCCCCGAATCCCCCGAATCCCCCCCTCAACCACCCCCACCTCCTCTTTCTCTTAATCCACCAAAGATAGAGGCAGTACCTACTTCACAAACTCCTCCTCCTCCTTACTACTCGCATTGATAGCCGGTCCGTTCTCCTTCGTCTCCTTTGGTGGGCCGGAGGCGGCGTAGGCGATTAGAGAACCCGTTGTCATGAGGGTGGCTAGGGATAGCTAGACGGATAGGATCGTTAGTTTATGGGGTTGTGTGGCGAGTAGGTTTGATTGGGGGGACGGGGGGGTTGGAGGGATGGGGTTTGATGGTGCTGGGTATTTGACTTTGGGGGGAGGTGAGATGAAGGGGAGGGGGGAGGGGAAGGGGGGCGTACGATGTGCGAGCCGACTTTGTAGCCGAAGATGTTGTAGTATTGGGGCATGATTGCGGTAGCGGGGAGGTTCAATGGGTGGTGGTGGTGGTGTTAGTAGAGGTTTTGTTTGATGCTGTGGGAGTTTTGGTGGTTGGAGCTTGAGCTGCGCTTGGCGGGCGCGTGGTTTGCAGAATGAGAAGTGATATCAGCCTGATTGTCCAAGGCTCTACCTTCCTCGACTCGTTTGTTACGATGTGACTGAAGATATTGATTTCTGCTTGATAATCTAGGCCTAGATACCTCGAGAAAGGTCACTCTGGTTGCTAAAACAATACTTTGATGATGGGCGATCCGCTCAGCGCAACTGCGAGTATAATCTCAATCCTCCAACTGACTGCCTCTGTGACTGCGTACTTGCGGGACGTCCGATCTGCTTCGAAAGACTGTAAATCTTTGTTGCTCGAGATCAGCGCTGCTCGAGGTATTCTTACAACCTTGTCTGAAACAATCAATGATGTCAAAGACTCTGGGAACTGGACAGTCACGATCAAGACGATTTCAGAGCCTGACGGTCCTCTGTCAATCCTGCACACGTTGCTACAGGACTTGGACACCAAATTGAAACAAGTAGCCTCTGCCACAAAAGTTAAGAAACTTACCCAGTCGCTTATATGGCAATTCACCAACAAGGAAACTGAACCAGCCATCAAAGTCATCGAGCGTCAAAAGACTTTGGCTTGCACTTGCACTACAGAACCATCATATCCTCCTCTCACAAGAAGTCAAAGCTGACACTGCGACCATCCGCCATGATATCCAGCGAATTTAGAGAGGCGTCAATGATATTGCCAGAGGAGAGGCGACTTTTGAATTAGAGAAACAAGGTAATGCGTTGATTTTCGAGTTTCTGGCATCATTGCACGTACTTCCGAACGTTCCCATGATTACAAACTTGAAAATTCTTTTCGAACTGCATTTCTGGGGAGTCTTGTTTTCCACTCAATGCTGTGCTATGCTCGAAATCGCTTGTTTGCATATGATCATGTTTCATTCGCCATTTTCCCTCCTATTCTTACACCTGGTCTCTAATCGTGGAAGCCAGATATGGTGTTTCATCCACTAAGACAGGTGACTAAATTATAGAATCATCGAGATAACTTCTTGGCTATCCCATTTGCACTTCCAGGGCAAGCAGAAGCATCATCTAAGCAAACGATCTGGAAAGTCTGGATCTTGGTTGCTGCAAGCACCTAATTTCCAAGCATGGGAAGCTGGAACGCAGCAACTCCTTCACTGTCCAGGCATACCTGGAGCCGGGAAGACAGTGCTTGCCTCGACTGTGGTAGACCACCTCCCAGCACGAAGCGAAGACGATGTTCCAGTAATATGGATCTATTGCAACTATGAAGAGAAGAAATCACAAACCACAGATAACCTTCTTGGCAGTCTGATTGCGCAATTTGTTCAATGGCGAAAGATGCAGGTGGGAAGAACTTGATGAGATATTCAAGTAAAAGAGTCACAAGGAACGTACAAGACTCAGCCACACTGAGTACTCGGAATTGCTGAGTACCATGGCGAGACGATTCCGAAAGATCTTCGTTGTCATTGATGCTCTCGATGAATGTGACGAGGATAGGGGGACTAGGCAAGAGTTTCTCAGTGAAGTCCAGTCATTGCAGCCACTTTTTTCATATCATGGTCACCTCGCGACCGCTTCGAAGTATCAACAAGGAATTTGAAAATGCGGTGCGAATTGAAATTTACGCGCGAGACGCAGATGTAGAGGAATATGTGCAATCAAGGCTCAAGAAGGATGCCAAGTTATCTAAAATGACGAAATCAGATCCTGGTTTCCGACAATTTCTTGAAGGCGCTGTGGTAGACAGATGCAAAGGCATGTCCGTAAAGGCCATTCGCATCTTGTTACTTAATGCTATGGATATGCTAATTCTCCTCAGGTTTCTCCTGGCTAAGCTCCACATGGATACGCTTGCTAAAAAGGCCAAATACAACAAAAAAGCAGTAAAGCTGGCTGCCAGCCAATTACCAAGTGAGCTGGACTCAACGTATGACCAGGCTCTGGAACGGATAAATGATCAGGACGAAGCGGATTCTTGTTTAGCCAAACAAGTTCTATCATGGATCAGCCTCACGTATGAGCCGCTGTCTATGATCCTGCTTCAGCAAGCCAAAGCCTTCCAGAGAGGTGACTCGACGGCAGAGGAAACAGCTCTGATAGACCCTGATTTATTAGTAGCAGTGTGCACTGGCCTGGTCATGGTGGATACTGAAAGTGAGGTGGTGCATTTAGCTCACTACACCATTCAGGATTACTTGCACAAGCACTCACACCATTTCATGCCAAATGCTCGGACGACGATATCCTCAACATGTCTCCATCATCTGCTTGCCGTCGAACTCCCTTTCAATTTCGACGAGTTGCCATTGCCACCCAATGGCTTATGTCGACGTTGTACTCCTGGAGAAAAACGTAATACTTATTACAAAGTGAGGCGTGCGATATCCTCCAGCGAGAATCTTTTCACTATGTACGCCATCCGTCACTCTGTTCACCATCTACAGATGACACGGGATCCGTCTCAATTGGATGCAATCAAAACTTTATGGAGAAGAGCACTATGCCACCACATACGCTATCCGCGAAACCTACGAATTAGGGCTATGGAAAGCCTTGAAGTGCGCGATTTTCAACAAATCCCACTTCATCGTCGAGGCATTGATTTCAAAGTGCCCCGCCCTCGTGCGCAAGCGCACAGGTCCCAATCTCAAAACAGTCCTTTATTTCGCGCCAGAATGCTCACCACTCATAACGCAGACGCTACTACAACATGGCGCAGACGTCGATGTGCGAGATCGGCTGGGCCAAACGCCATTGCATTTCGCAACGATGTGGGCGATCTCTCGTAGTGCTAATAGTCTGAGATGTCTATAGGACAACGGGGCAGATGTGGATCTACGTTGCAATCGCGGTTATACGCCGCTGATGCTTGCGGCTGGGGGAGGGAATAACGAGGGTGTGGCCATCTTGCTCAAGCACGGGGCCGATGTCAACGGGAGAGGACGGGATGGTGTGGCTGCTCATGAGAGTCCTCTGCTCATCGCATTAAGAAAGTGGAACGTGGAGCTGGCCAGGCTGCTTATCCACCATGGAGCGGATGTGGCTGGAACGATGAGGAAAGTTGTAGGCTTGGAAACCAAAGCAAGACTACTCAAGCCTCTCGAAGGATGCTTCCTTGAGGTGGACCCTAAGATTCGCATTCTCGATTATAGCCCAGATGGAAGATGTGTCACGGTCACCTCCTAATGGACGCTAGACACGGGCATCCCGACCTAGGTGACGGTCCCGCGATACCTCCTGTTCATACAAGTCGAGTGACGGCTACCTGTTACATCTCCTGCATTCATGTTCATCCAGACCTCTAAGCTCTAACCCCAAGTATGGACGCAAAGCTTAGAGACCAGCCCAAAATAGCACCAGGTCTGCTCGATCCGATGATACCGACTACAGCTGAAGCGAGGACATTATTTCCCACAAGAACTCTGCTTAACAAGCCTACGGGAGTCAGGATGCAGCCAGGAGTGGAACGCTGCAGAGCGAGCACCCCAGCTCGCTGGGACACTTTCTGCTGAGAAACGCTAGCGTTGTTAGTAGATGAGCTGTGGGTCAAACCGTTTGTGACTTTTCAGGCTGGATGTGGAAAGGTGATGGTACACAAAGTTTTGAACGAATGGGCTGGCTGGCAGTATCGAGACAAATCTCCATATTCTGATATTACGGTCTTATCAATGCAATAATTCGTAGCCGTTATAACCAATGGTCCAAGTCTTCAATATTCACATGCCATTTCCCATTTCACTGTAACGGTATACAAAGCTCCCTACTATATAACCCCAGGTACTAACCCCCTCCCCCCAAAGGACCCCCACTAAATCTACAATAATACCGTATCCCTCAAATTCCTCACCACATTATCCACCCCCCCCTCCCTCTCCCTCGCCCCCCCAATGCCCCACTCATCTGCCTCCTCCCCAGCCAAAACCCCAATCCAATTCCTCCAAAACCTCGTCCCCTCCACCCCCTCCTCCCTCACGACCGCCCCCCTCTCCTCCGCCATCTCCAACTCCTCACTCGCAACCCCAACGCTCCACCCAAACTTCATCGCCGCCTCCTGCGCCGTGACACCCTTGCCGAAGCGGGCTATGTCGTATCCAACCTCCTCGGTCCGGGGGTGGAGGAGTAGTGAGGGATTAGGGTCGAGGGAGTGGAGGTCAACGAGCCAGCTCTCGAGCTGGGCGATTGTGTTCTCGTCCGTGCGGTCCGCCTGCTGGACGACGAGGAGGCCGTTTCTGAATGTGCGGAGGCGGACGGGCAATTTGAGTCTGTCCCAGAGGCGGGCTGCTTTTTCGAATTCGGCGGGGGAGACGAGCTCGACGCCGGTGCGGGCGCGGTTGAAGACGGCCCAGAGGTCGACCAGGCTCATGATGCCGCCTTCTTTCTTCAGGACGCCTTTGGAGTCGTCGGTCAGGTATTCGGCCAGGTTGCGGGAGAGTTCGCTGAGGTAGAGGGTGGAGTCCGATTTGGCGGAGAGCATGTCTTTTGTGGTTACCATGTCGAGGGCTTTGGCCGACTCGGCTATGAGTTGGGATGCGGATTCGGAGCCGTTGTCTGAGGTGGACGAGTTTTTGGCGAAGGATTCGGCGAGCGTGATGATTTCTTTTGCGGAGGCCATGAGCGCGTCTAGGTCTTCGAAGGCGGAGCCGATGACGGCTTCGTTTTTTTGGCGGAGCTCGAGGCCACGACGCTCGAGGCCGGCGATGCCGGCGGATTTGGCGCGGGTTGGAGGAGGGTGATTGGAGGTCTGGGGGTCTGTGGTTCCGTTCTGGAGTGGTTCGGGAATTGGAGGGGCGTTTTGTAGCAGCCATTTACGCTGTACCATTGCATTTTTGAGTCGTTCGTGGAAATTTTTCTCGCCGCCCCCGCGGAAGGAGAGTTTGATGCAGGGAGGCTCGTTGGTGCTCGGATCGATTGCCTCGCTATTCAGGATTGGGCCCGGGGATTCGGGGCGGGAGGGTTCGCTGCCTAGGACTCGGTGCGCTTTGGAGTAGCTGGATAGGAGGGGACCACCGCAAATTTCGCAGGAGAGCAGGGAGGGGTGGTTCAGGAAAGTACAGCGTGGACATTGGAAGCGAGAGCTTGCTGGGAGGGGGGCGCTGGTGTCTGGATCCGCATACTCAACTATTGTGCTATTGTTGTACTGGTGGTGGCTTTCGAGCAACGGCTGTGCGGGAGCATGGCTTGGAGCTGGAGAGGCCTGCCGCCCTGTTGCACTCGCGATGGCCGCTTTCAGGACGTGTGGGAAGGATGGCTTGATGCCGCAACTTAAGCATGGTGGAATCGGAGTATTCGATGTCGCAGATGCAGGGTCAAAATTTGATGACACCGGATTTGAGAAAGAGCAGATCGTGCAGACCCATGTCGCAGTACTAGAATTAGAAAGTGTCAAGTACGAGCTTGGCCCACGGTTTATTGGAGATGCTGTCGAGCTGCGCGATGGCGAATGCGCTGTCAACGGGGAGTTGGGGAGGCTTGTCTGACGGTTGTAGGTAGATGCTCGTTTTGCAGCTTTCGGATACAGGGTGACTTTGGCGGAGGACTTCAAGAAACCAGCCTGCTCTGGATCAGCATCACACCTCTACTATAACATGGCTTGCTACTCACATAGAATTCATATCGATCAATGTTCTTGAGTTCTGCCGCAACAGAGTTCTTTCGAGGCTCCGTATTGTCCACATAGCAGACTCGGTGTGAGGTAAGATATGCGTGGCCATCTTGCAGGTTTGGTATCTTGAATTTCCTTTGCAGGGACAGTCAGCTTCCTGATGGACTTACATACTCGCATGACTTTTCGCGAGCTTACCCTTCGTACAAACCAATCGTGTCCTGGACGAAGAGCAGGGTCTCGTCTGGGAGGAGAGAGGGACGGAGAGCAGTGGTAAGATCCACAGGATGGAGGAACATTCGGTAGCATCGCTCCTCTATAATAAGAGCTGTCCTCTGGTATAGCAGAGCACAACCTCTCTTTCGATTGGTTGATATCTTAAGTCATCGGGAAACTCCGGCATACACTAATCCCAAAGTGTAATAGCGCAGACATCTTGGTCGATTCATTTGCCTCACCGTTTGCTCGTAATACTCTCAATACTCTACTCTTACACTCCCCTTACACTCCCCTTACAGACAGTATGTGACTCGACTATGCTCTCTTGAGTCTTCTTTACTTCAAGTCGTCTTGCACATATTTCCGAGTTGGAGACTCTTCATCAGTATACCAGTATCTCCCCACCTCAACTCTCCCTTCCCTCATATCCTGTATCCCAACAACAACCCGTGTGGACTGAAGAACGCATCCTAAGATGTATTCTACCAACGTCGCTTACACACCGGTGAATGCTCGGCGAGCGTTTGAACCACCATCAGTACCTGCTCCCCCACCTGACCCTGCCCCAAGAAATGTTCCCTCAGCGTCCGAAAAGGCAAAACGTGATTGGCCAGAACCCGTCCGTAATTATGTGCAAAGGGCGTTTGCTGCAGAGAACAATGATCCGCAAGTGAGCAGGCAAGAGATGGAAACAAGGTTGAAGCAGGTCATTTCCAAAGCTGCAGAAAGTAACACCCTTCACACAATCGACTGGGCAAACCTGCCTCTGCCCCAGCAAGCCATATTGGTAGAACGAAAAGCCCTCCCTTTCTATGGCAAAGGCCTTACCCCCCTTACCCTACAAGAAACTAACAGCGAAGCCAATGGTACACTCTCAAGAAAGCGAAAATCATCAGACTTGGAAACCTCCCAGAATGGTCAGGAGAAGATACCACCATGGCGCCAAAGCAACGCACGTAATATCTTTGAGGATCGTGTTTCCTTCCCGGATAAGCGCCAACGTAACGAACCAAAAGGATCTAGTAAGTCCCACCATACTCTCGCCAATCGGAAAAACCGCTTCGAAAACGGTTCAAGTGCGTTCCAGCAGCCATTTGTGTCTCGTGCTGCCCAATCACCCTCACCTCAAGCAGACCAAGGCCCTGTTGTCGGTCTGTGCCAGGATCTGGAGAAGAAGTACTTCCGGCTCACGTCTGCACCAAATCCCGATACCGTCCGGCCACTTCCTGTGCTTGAGAAAACTTTGGACTTTCTGAAGAAAAAATGGAAGAAGGACAATAATTACTCATATATATGTGACCAGCTTAAGTCCCTCCGGCAAGATTTAACCGTGCAGCATATCAAAACAGCGTTTACGGTGAATGTCTACGAGCTACACGCCAGGATTGCGTTGGAGAAAGGGGACCTGGGTGAGTATAATCAGTGCCAGACGCAGCTGCGGGCCCTGTATTCGCAACAGCTCGGAGGACATCCTGAGGAGTTCAAGGCTTATCGCATTCTCTATTTCATTCATACATGCAATCGGACCGACATGAACGACGTTTTGGCAGATCTAACCCCAACAGAGAAGAAACATGCAGCTATTCAGCATGCTTTAGACACACGCTCTGCACTGGCTTTAGGGAACTATCATAGATTTTTCAAGCTATACCTTGAGACACCCAACATGGGTGCATATCTCATGGACATGTTTGTGCGTCGCGAGCGTGTGGCTGCCCTGTCCGCCATATGCATCGGGTACGTCCTGCTCAAGCCGTTCCGCATTCACTTCGCTAACTCTAGTCCACAGATACAAGCAAAATGTCCCACTACGCTTTGTGACCGAGGAGCTTGGCTTTGAGTCAGATGACGAAAGCGCCACGTTCGTCTGCGAGTACGGAGGTCAGGAATTTCTCGATGCAAACGAAGCGGGCGACGTGAGAGTCCTCACCGCCAAAGCCGCGAGATTCTTCGAACCCGCTAAAGAGGCTGCTTTTAAAAGAGTCGACCTGAAAGGGCAGATATGAATCTGCCCCCTGCCCCTGCGCTCGCTATTCCGCAAACCTCACTGCAGGACCCTACCTCTTCTTTTCATTTCCGGAGTAGCAAGTAAGGTTTCACGACCTCGAAGCTTCTACTCTCTCATCTTTTCTTCGCGTGTAGGCCCATCTTGCACTGGCTATTTCGGCAACGCTTCCTTTTACCTTTCGCGCCCCCCTTTCCTACATTCAACGGACGTTCGATCTTCTAGCCATCGAACCACTAACAATCAGCATCTTCGAATTGGATCGGGCGGCGTCGGCGCATTGCAGTGGAGCTTGCATCAAGGGTTTTTGCGGGGCGAGTTGAGGTTTTCTCTCATACACCCGGCAAGGATGCACACCATGTGGAGGACGTGGATTTGAAGAATACGAGGAAGGTCTAACAGTTTGCCTCGGGGCGAGTATGCGGTAACGTACGTCTTGAAGACGACGTGGACTTACGAGAACGATCTTGATGGTTCTGGCATGAGCTAGTCTCCAGATGGAGCATGGAGATAGCCAGCCTGTCACATATGAGCGTTTGCAGTTGCATATCTAGAACAACCGAGCAAAGTCTTTGCTAGGAGGCGAATATTCCCCGTGCATCTATACGAGGAGTGCGCAGGTGAAGTAGAGTAGACTGCGCAGGCCATGCGCGCTGATCGAGCATGCCTCACGGCGCTGCAGAGTGATATGCGCCGCTCAGTGAGTGGCCCAAAATATAATCATAGCCTAGACGCCTGGTGGATGGTGCTCAGGCAGATGATGGAGGAGACTGCTGGTGGAATCCGCTGGCTGGCATTCCGCGCAAGTTGATCTGAGTGCCACGATTCTAGGCCAACGATTAACCCGTCGGATAATTCCCAGCGCTGAGAAATAATTCTATAAGGGATTCCTTGCATGCGGGTTCGCAGACAGCTGACCCAATGGCGCTGCAGGACAGTCGTAGCGTGCGTGAATCTCTGCATGAGCGGAGCTTGTTCGCAGCCATTGTATGAACCCCTTGCCGAGAACTGCTTCTTTAGGGGCGACAATATCTAAGGTCCTGTACGGTAGTAAGATAGTAGGAGAGTAAAATATGATAGCATGTTCTTCCATCCATCTCTAACATTTAAAAATAATTTTAATAGTCATACCCTCTACACCACCTTTTATCTACTCATTACGGTCCTGTCTCACTGGTGAAACTCGACTGCAAAAATTTGTGTAGATATCCTCGCATCCATCACGGGCGGCGATCAAAACCGAGCGGCGCCACTCACCCCACTTGGTCTGATACGACCACGAACCCGCCAGCCACGCCCATCCTTCTCCCACCAGAAACCTGCAAAACCACCCACGCGCAGATCATTGGAAGGCAAAGCACCGAAAAAATCTTCCTTGCCTTACTGCGTCAGACTCGTCTCTTCTCCCTCCTGTCGTGAATGACCTAGCCTTCTATCGCACCATATCACGGCTTTTGCGGTCTGTTCTCGCATGGTCAGACCAGAGTGAGAACAAAGCACCCCCGCTGCTGCCATCACAACGCTTTCTTTCCTCGCCTTTGACAAAGCATGAAAGTATGCGTACCACATGTCTTGGACCGGTCCCGAACGGAAGGCTAATGTTTCATGCGCAGGCCATCCGACGTTCTATCAAGGGGGAGAAGGATACGAGACCCCTTCACAACTCCATCGGTCCTAAATCCGCAATTGCCATACAACCGCCAAAGAAGGTCTGTAGCCTCGCGTGTGCAGTGATAATGGGCAGAGAACTTACGCATGCGGCGCACCGTAGGTCATCAAAGCGCTCTACGACTACGAACCGCGGAGGAGCAATACACAGGAACTGGGGTTTGCCAAAGGGGACTTCTTTCACGTGATCAGCCGAGAAGACGACAACGATTGGTACGAAGCTTGCAATCCTTTGATACCCAGTGCGCGAGGCTTGGTCCCGGTGTCATACTTTGAGGTCATCGGAAAGACGGAGAGACAGAGCGCTGGTTCGGCAACCTCCGGCGCGAGTAATGTGATCCAGCACCACGATTCGGGATACTCGGAGAAGTCTTCACACGTTCGCCAAGAATCAGATTCGGTGAGAAAGCAGGAGCACAGCAGGATGTCCAGCTTGGGCAAAGGATCTGGGGCGATGGTGTATGGAATCGTGCAATACGACTTCAATGCCGAGAGGCCGGATGAGTTGGAGGCAAAACAGGGAGAAGCTATCATTGTGATAGCGCAGTCGAATCCCGAATGGTTTGTGGCGAAACCGATTGGGCGACTCGGGGGGCCGGGACTGATACCTGTCTCATTCATCGAGATTAGAGACATGACAACGGGTGAAGCCGTTGCAGATACGCAAGGCGCCGTGACAAGAGCTGGAGTACCGAAGGTGGAAGAATGGAAACGGATGGCGGCGGATTACAAGAACAGCAGTATCACACTGGGCAAGTTCGAGGCGGCGCATGCAGGCGTATCAAAGGATATGGAAAGGATGAGTTTGAACAATGGGGGCCAGCACTACAATGGCGCGAATGGTTCTTACGTATGTGGACACTTGTGTTTTTGTGACAGCATCACAGCGCATGTCCGAGTGCACTTCCGGATACCGTGCTAATATTCGCATTAGCAGCAACAAAACACAGGCTATACCCAGCCCCAACCCGGTAGACACCTACAACCAAACGGCTACGACCGCACCTCCCAGCGCCCACTCCTCGCTCCTGTCTCCGCCTCTATCCCCCGCTACATCTTCGAGCACGACAAGTACTGGTACATAATCGAATGCCAAATGGAAGACGGCCGCTGCTGGGAGCTCTCCCGGATCTACCAAAAGTTCTACGACTTCCAAATCGCCCTGCTGCAACAATTCCCGAAAGAAGCCACCACTCCCCCCGGCGGCAAACGTCTCCTCCCCTTCATGCCTGGGCCTGTAACCTACGTTACGGACGCCATCTCCAACGGGCGCAGGGATAGCCTGAATACCTACGTCAAAGAACTCTTAGCCCTGCCACCATACATCTCGCGGTGCGAGCTGGTCAGGGAACTCTTCACCCCCCGCGAAGGCGACTACGAACTCGACCCGGATCGAGTAGCCGACAACTTCCGGCACTCGACCGGCTCCCAGCAGTCCTCCCTCACCGGCTCCGTGTCGCACACCGCATCCCGGCAATCATCCCAGGGGCAAATGAACGGCGGCCCCAACGGTTACGGCTCCATGGGTCCCCCAGCACACAAACCCCAATCCCGCCCTCCGAACGGCGCCCCAGGGTACAACCAATACTCCAACCCATTGAAACCGCAACCATCCACCCTCACCCAAGCCAGCAGCAACTCCTCGATCCCGCCCAACGCCTCCGCAACCAACATCAGCGGCGCCATCAAGATCAAAGTCAACTTCCAAGACGACATCATCGCGATCCGGGTCCCCAGCGAGATCAGCTTCGCGCAGCTGAGGGACAAGTGCAAGGAGCGGCTCAAGGTGCTCGAGGAGATTGTGGTGAGTTACAAGGACGAGCAGAGCGGCGAGATTTACGAGATGAATAGCGATCGCGATTTGGATATCGCGTTGGGAAGGTGTGCTAAATTGACGCTGTTTGTGGGGTATGCGTGAGGGTAAACAAGCGTTGGTGGGTGGGATTGAGTTACCCCTGCCCTGGGGCCCCGGGGAAGGGGGGAGGGGGAGGAGGTGGATGAGCGCGGATGGAGGCGCCGTGCCGTGGCGCGCTACAACCGTTTTCCATGCATCCCCGGGACTTTTGGGACCGGGGAAAGAAGGTGGCCTGGTCACAGGTGCGGACGGAGGTACCGTCGCTGGTACGACCATTTACGTGCATTCCTGAATTTTAGGAGAAGGGAGGACCGTATCCACGGTCCGCGAACATGATTGGATATCTGGGAACGGAAGACTCATCTATGGTAGATACCACCAGCGTGCAATGTCATCGCTGTTGTTGAATGAATGTGTGCAACGGGTGTCGGGGATGTACTCGAATGGTCTTGTGTACTTAACGAGAGGCTAGGGATGTGCGATGGGATGGATGGGATGGATGGGCTGGATGTGATGGAGGCGCTGTGAGTCTTCAAGGGTGGCCCGAATGGAGGTGTGGGTATCTGGTGGTTATGCTGCGTGCGGCGCTCTTGTGAGCGGGCTTTCGGATATTGAGACCCGGTGCAGATAGTTCATGCCAGCGGGGGATTATTTTCAATGTTGACTTTTGGGTACTTATCTGTGCCTTTCGTGATGGGTTTGGAGATTGTGGGGGGTGGGCTGCGTTTGAAGTGGTTGGGGTGAGAGGAAGGGAGGGTGGGAGGATGGTTGAGAGGTGTATATATTGAGGGGGAGGGGGAGGGGTCTAGTCTTTGCATAGGTTGTCTTCAGTCGTTCTATATCTTGAAGTCTTGTGCCTATTATCTTGAATACGTGAGACTCGGGTACGGAGATGATTGCATCACTTCTCCAAATCTTCTTCCACTCCCTTGATCTTCCTCGGATCTCAGAAGAGATCCGTCCTCTGTTCGCATTGGGATGGCGCCTCTCGTCTTCCCGCTTCTTATGCTCTGGTATTCTCCAGTCTGATTCTTTCACCGGGTCGCTTCATACCTCCTCCTCATCTGCCACCTCTCCTTCCCCAGTATCTTCCGCTATCTTCTTCTCCACCTCGGCTTTCAAACCCTCAGCCACACTCCTAAAACCTTCATCCAGTCCCTGTAGATCATTGAATCAGCATCACGTTTCTCAAGTGGAGCTGGAGATTGTTGAAGTTGTCTCTCTTGCAATTAAGAAGAGACACTCCCCGGACTTGGTTCAAGCTCCACTTCTCGGCATAAATAGAGGCACATCAACATCATAAAAAGAGTCCCAACTCACCGCCCCAACAGCAAGACCCACAGCATGCCTCCCCGTCCCCCGAAACGTCTCAAAATTCCTAAACTCGCACTTCCCATCACCAAAATCCTCAATCTCCATCACCCTCTCCGTCTTCAAGAAGAAACTCGGATACCCCGTCGCCTTCCACGCTAGCATATATCTTTGCGGGTCGATCACGGAAACCTGCACGGGGGTTTTATGCGCCTTCTGCTTGTGCTTCTCCAAGCTCGCGGGGGTGTGGGGGAGGGTACTCGATGGGAGGGGCGGGATGTAAGCGTGCACCACGAGTTTTGCGCCGACGGAAAGTTCTGAGGAGTCCGAGTCTGAGGAGGGAGGGTCGCGGGTGATGAGTGGGGTAAAGGGGTTCCAGGTGTAGTTGGGGAGGTCGAGGAGGGTGGACCAGATGAGAGAGGCGGGGGCTGTGATGGTCGCGGCGCCATAGTAGGTTGTTCCTTCTGCGGTGGGGTTGGAGGGGGTGGGGAGGGTGCGGGAGTGGGGCTTTGCGGTTGGTGATGGGGAAGGGTTTTGGGGTTGGGTAGATTGAGAAGGGAGGGTTGGATGGAGGGGGATTGTGGTGGTAATTTCTTGGTAGGTTTTGATGAAAGCAGAGGGGCAAAGGGTGTGTTATTGTAGAGAAGGAGGGGATGGGACCATCTTGGATGCCAGGAGTAATCTGGCGTCAGCTGTTGCGCCTGTATCCCTGGCGTTCATATCATATGAATCCCTTTGTTGATTAAGAGACTAAAGGATGGTGAAGTGAAGTGCATCATCGTTTTCTCCATTGATTCCCCCACTTTATCTCCGTTACCTTACCACCGGCCGCGGTCCAATTCGTTGCTTGGAGATGAGTTCCAGCCAACCAACATCTTTCTTTGTGTATTTGAATGAGGGAGCTGCCCGCTGGGCACCTCAATCATGTGTGTGCGGTTCATCCTCATGCCTTGATTGTGCGGTCCCCGTGGACTGATCGCAGGCCGTAATATGGGTGCCGCTGTCCTGTTCCTCAGGAGCGCCCTTCTCGAGCTTCCACCGCTGTGGAGGACACCAGCGACTCGACGCATGTGCTCTCAATGTCTTCGGCCGTTGTCTATTCCGTCCAAGATCAGATGGAGAGATCAACGGCCGCGGAAAGACGGCCGGAAGAGCTATGGGCGCTTGCAACGGGCATGTTCATCATCTGGCAGGGGAATGGCAACAGTCCAGCATTGTTAGTGACGAGGAGTGCTCAACTCAAGTACCAATGCGTTTTGGCTAACGGCATAAACAGCTAATCCTGACATGAGGGGACCATTGGATGAGTATGATGAACGAGTTCAATCGCGTCGGCTCAGAGAAGATGAGCATCAGCGAGGTAAAGCCCGACTTCCCAAATGCTTAAGAAACATTGGCTAAGTTGTGCTTTGTACAGGCATAGTCCATATGCTCCAAGACCTCCACGACATGCTCATGGATTACAAAGCCCCCAAAGTCGTCCATCCCAGCATCGAATCCCTTATGCCCCCCTCACGTTCATTCTTGGGATCAATATTCCACCCCAAGCCTCCCAAGAAACGAACGAAATTGCCTGCAAATCTACCCAAAGGCCTTTACATGTTCGGAGACGTCGGAAGTGGAAAGACGATGCTCATGGATATGTTTTACGATACTCTACCACATAACATCACTTCAAAGACTCGAATACATTTTCACAGTTTTATGCAGGACGTACATAAGAGGCTACACGCTATGAAAATGAAGCATGGGACTGATTTAGATGCTGTACAATATGTTGCCGCTGATATAGCTGAGAAGGGGAGTGTGCTTTGTTTTGATGAGTTTCAGTGCACTGACGTTGCAGATGCTATGATTTTGAGAAGGTATATACACTCTGCGTATATCAAACCTTGTATCTGACGGAATGCAGTCTCTTGCAAGCTCTTATGTCACATGGTGTAGTGCTTGTCACTACGTCGAATCGACACCCCGACGAATTGTACAAAAACGGCATACAGCGCTCTTCGTTCATTCCATGTATAAATCTTCTCAAGACGAGCCTGCGTGTGATCAATCTGAACTCGACGACGGATTACAGGAAAATTCCACGGCCACCCTCGGGGGTATATCATCACCCGCTCGATAAAGCAGCCATTTCTCACGCGGACAAGTGGTTTCGATTTCTTGGTGATTTTGACAATGACCCTCCACACACGGCTACCCACCAAGTCTGGGGTCGGAACGTTGAAGTACCCAAAGCCAGTGGCGATGCTGCAATGTTCACCTTTGACGAGCTAATCGGGAGAGCGACGGGCGCTGCTGATTACCTGGAACTAACGCGAACATATCATGCCTTCGTTGTCACTGGCGTGCCTGGCATGACCCATCAATCGAGAGACTGGGCAAGAAGATTCATCACCTTCATTGATGCCGTCTATGAAAGTCGAGTAAGGCGTATCGACTTGCGTTCTTCAAAACAAGGCTGACGGATGCAGGCCAAGCTCGTGCTGACCACCCAAGTCCCTTTGTTTCAGCTCTTCATGTCAGCCGATGAGATTGACGACGCATTAGCAGGAGGCAGGCAAAGTGGCTCAGTCAAGCACGAAGAAGACCATGAAGGCGTGGACGACGTGATGCGTCAAATGATGGACGATCTCGGAATGAACATGAACATGCTTAAGAATTCGAGCTTGTTCTCCGGAGATGAAGAAAGATTCGCCTTCTCTAGAGCCTTGAGCAGGTTGAGCGAAATGGGAAGTCAAGAATGGGTGGAAAGAGGACTTGGGATGGAGCACCGGGGGGGACAAGACGAAAAGAACTCATGGCAGCGAGTCCGATCACGGTGGAGGGAGGATTCTATGTGAGTACCTCGATAGTATCTAAGGTAGTGGTTGCACGGACAAAAAATGGGTGGTGGATGTGGTCTTTAGGATCTCTCGCCGCATCCTGTTGAAGCGGCAAGGCTTTCTGGGCGATCAGCTGAAGTGCTCAATCGGGATCCTTGAGCCCTGAGCCAAACAGCCTGCGCCATTGTACCGTTGTCCTGGTTACGGTTCAGATGACAGGCTCGCCCGGAAGAGGTTCGGTCATTTGTTTCCGGTCGAGGGCTTACAGTGACCCTGATCATTGGTGCGTTTGTGCCGCACAGGCACACAGGGGATAAGGGTGATCATGGCAAAAGGCTTTGTACCTCATACTACTCCGTGAGTCCCGGACGAAGACCGAGGGGTACTGTAAGTTGGTAAGTTTAGACGCACAACGGTTTGATGCAAAAAGGCACGGGTCACTAGTCGCTTCATGACACAGATGCGCTACATCATACCTGCGCAAAGGTACAGGAAGGCGATCTCTGATGGATGGAGGAGGGTGGAGATCTGACGGGAGAGCAGAGAATATATAGTAGACATATACGCAGACATATATTGAAGAGCATGTAGCACCAGAACAGGAGATTTGACAAACGCACTGCCCTCGTGCACGTCTTTTTATTTACGATGCAGATATTCAGCAATCTATCAGACGGCTCATCCAATCTCCAATCCTTCTCACGCACGATCCTGCCCCGCTACTCGTCCAGTACAAGCCACAACTCGTCATCCGCCCGTAAGAGCAAAGGCCAAGGTCAGTCCACTCCGAGCACCACCTCTAGAAGGCCCAAAGCATGGAGCTGCCTCGCGCAAGTACCCTCGTACCTTCGTACTTCCGTCAGCCATTGCGCGCCGACATCCACTTATTCTTATTGCAAATTCATTGATCTTTCATCTCAAATGTCTTGAAAAACATCTTTCTCTTAACATATTTATCAATCTCGCCTCTGATTGCCAACGCAATCAGAGAGATCTTTTCAGCCCCCGATTGCGCAATCAATCCAAAACCCCTCCCCACTTGCCCTTCCGCATGCCCCGCAATCATGTCACATCTTTGGCATAGACCCAAAACATCAGATGGTAACCTGTTATCTCCAGGCCACAAGGTCTCATTCTCAGACTCTTCCAAATCTTCCGACAAGAGACACAGTAGCCGACCGTCCACCTCCTCCAATTCCCGCCCCTCGAGTCCTGCCACACCCCGAAGACCAGCATCGCAACAGCTTTGGTCGGAGAGCAGGAATTTCCAGCGCATTAATCGACAGAGCGAAGCATTATGGCAGTAGGCTAACCCGTTCCGCTCATTGTATCAATGTCTTCAATATGAAATGTCCCAACTGACCACTTCCCAGAACCAAGATCACTCCCCCAGAGGCCCCTCAACCCAAACCCTTCCTGATCTACCACGACTCCTTCCTCCCCCTCCTCGGACCGAATCCTACCCTCCAACTCCTAATCGATGACCCCCGCGCTCCCTACTTCCACGAAGCTGGCGTTTTCCATCCACCCACAAACACGCTCTTCATGACCTCCAACAAACTCGAAGACCCTTCCCCCGATGCCGTCACCACCCGCAACCAAACCATCGTCATCACCAAGATCGAATTCTTTTCGCCAACAGATTTCACCCGCGACAAAGTCCGCTGCCCTGAACGCAACTACATGGCCAATGGCGGGACCAACTACCGCGATGGCCTCATCCTCTGCGCCCAAGGCTCCCTCAAAGAGCCCTCCGGCCTAATCTACATGGAAGCCAAACGCCCCCACAAAACCACCACTCTCCTCAACAACTACCACTCCCGCCCCTTCAACTCCCCCAACGACGTCGTCGTCCATTCCGACGGCTCCATTTGGTTCACAGACCCCATCTACGGCTACGAGCAAGGTTTCCGCCCGAAACCGCAACTCCCGCAACTCGTCTACCGTTTCGATCCCTCCACCGGCGACATCCGCGTCGTCGCAGATGGCTTCGGCCGCCCCAACGGCATCTCCTTCTCCCCCGACGAAAACACAGTCTACGTAACCGACACGGACTATGTCCACGGCGACGGGTCGACCGACTATCGACGCGCGGCCACCATCTACGCGTACTCCGTCCTCTGGGAGAACAACACGCCCTTCCTAGCCAACAAGCGTGTTTTCGCCTACGCGGACACGGGGGCGCCGGACGGGATCAAGTGTGATGTGTTTGGCAATGTGTATGCCGGGTGCGGGGATGGGATCAATGTGTGGAACAATGGGGGGATGCTGGTGGGGAAGATTCAGATTGAGGGGGGCTGTGCCAATTTCTGTTTCGGCCGGAACGGCGAGATGTGGTGTTTTGGGGAACATAAGTTGTGGAGGGTCAAGTTGGGGGAGGAGACGAGGGGGGCGTTGCTGGGTGTTTGAGGAGGGGTGAAGGGTTATTTTATCGATTTGGGTGGGGCGAAAAGGCAAGGAGGGCTGCGAGGTACAAAGGTGGATTACATGGAACGAGAACAATGAACACGAAGGAGGAAAAAGGAGGGGTTGCAATGATAAAACTTATGGGGGGGTGATCTTCAACGTATAGCTGTTGGGTATATCTATTGAAGAAGTGTTGGATAGAGCGTACAAATCCAGTGGTCAGGTGGTTCGATCTGGTAAATTACCAGTGAATAAGGGGAAACGGAATAGATGAGATGAGAGAAAAGTCTTGGATTTCCTTGTTCATTCATGTTGTCTTCGATTGCATGTGAACATCCTGTGCCGTGCACGTGGAATATTCTTCTGAACAGATTCCTGCCACGAGAGACAACAATCTCCAGAGGAAGAGCAGTTGAGGCTCGGAATGATGTCGAGCAAGAACATCATAAGTAGGTGGTTTGAAGGCAATGTTAACAGGAGCCATCCTCGTCTTTCTCTCGACCAGTTTGTCTATGCGTTCTTGCTAGCTCGTCTTTGTAGCTGAGGTAGTTTTGAGAAAGCATCAATAAAAGCCATGAAGAACGCAAAATGTCTTGCGAAGTGAATAGACAGACAACGGCATTCTCCATTATGGCCATCACCTCATGAATAGTCACAATACGAGGGTCCATTGCTTTAGATACCTTGGGAGATATCGATGCCTAGGACAAGTCCTAAACGCGGCTTGATTCTCGGCGCGGAGCCTCGTCGCCCCTCGTGGCCGGTGCAGCACGGAAAGATCTTCGATCCTTCGAGGCTTCATCTCATTGCTTCAACACTGACCCCGATCCGCTTTATACAAACGAGTTTGTTCACGAGGGATAGGCCGTGGACTTTCTGCCCCAGAGTCAACTAGAGATACACTTACCGCCCCCACTCCCCGGTAGGAGGGGTACAGTGCTACGTCAAAAGTCTGGGCCAAGCTAAAAACAACCCCGTACCACTATTTCCCCTATTATATCCAATTTGCCAACTATTTATAGGAGAGCCTTATATCTTCGTATAGTAATTAATTAATAATAATATATCAATTCCTTAAAAATATTTTGCGCTTAATACTTTGTATACTATCTTTTAGCTTTTATTATTATATTTACCCTCCTTTTTATATTCCTAGTTAATAATATTAATAGTTCCTTAGGAAGTAATTACTAAGCTTATTCTAAAACCTTCCTTATAACCTTTTATATTTTCTTATTATTCCTATATATTTTTTCGATATTTAGCTATATTTTATAATTAAATTAAAATCAAGGGAAAAAGAAGGCTATTTTAATACTTTAATATTATATTCTTAGAGCTATACTCGTACTTTGTATATTATATATATAAAGGCGTTATCTTATATAAAAAGAAGGCCTAGTTTATATATTATAAGGATTACTTTTTTCAAAACTTTAAAATAATTATTAATTAAATACCCCCCCTATTTTATAGTTTTATTTTTATTTATAATAATAAAATTATATTACTCTGAGCTATAAAAGCTTCCCCAAATTATTATTAATATACTTTTGCTTTTTAAAATAAATCATATTATTTTTTTCTTAAAATATTCGTAAGGCAAACAGAATACTTATTTGCGTTTTTTACTTTTCCCCTATTCTATAGAATATTTATTAGATTAGATTACTTTTTGCTATTATTCGGGGGTCTAATATTCTCGTATTTTATATTAAGTTAATTATTTATATATTATAGCTTCTGAAAGCAATAATCTTTTCTAGATAAGCTAATTAATAAAATTATATTCTTTAAAGTAACGGTATATAATAGATTTCGAATATCCTATTATATATCGCGATATTAGCTCCCTATATTCGATAATAAGCTCCCCTTTAATAATATATATAATAGATCTTTTATTTTATTCCGATAGCTTAAAGGGACGTCCTGATTATAGCTTTGAAATATTCTGAAGCTAAATAAGGTAATATTTGATAATACTTCGAATAATAAATTTTTTAAGATTTTCGCGGGAAGCTATTAAGGCAGTTTTTTCTCCTAAACAAAATATTCTATAAATAATTATTTTCTCGGATAAAATAAGCTCCTTCTTAGGAGTCCTGTTAGCAGAAATTGGACCTAACGGTATACGTATTATAATACTGGAGGTAGTACGGGGTAGTAGAGTTGGTAAAGTACAAACGCGTTGTTCGCGTTTTTTGCGTTTAGGCCTAGACTTTTGACGTGCTAGTGTACGACTCCACCCCCGCCTATCGAGTTGGCCCGACTGTCCGGACAGTCAGAGGCTCCAAACGCATCGCAGATCGCTATCGCATTGCTCTCGAGCTGTCGGATGTGGAGTATAGAACGGCTGTTTTTGGTATTGAGTATAGAGGCAAGCTTCGAAGAGATCTCCGATACTGTCCTCGGCCCTGCTGATGAGAAGTAAAGCGAGGCGTGAAAGCATCCAGTCGAGATGCTCGCATCTCATCGATCCATCATGCCTGGCGAGATCCGCACATCCTCCGTGAGACTTGGCCGCTTAAACACTTCGAAGAACGGCGTGCTGCCTCCTCACGCCACGGCTTCATCTCGTCGGGCGTTCTCTTGGGGCTCCAAGTCAACCTGCGGCGGTCCCCATGCTGGCAAAGTGTACAAAGGCTTCCACTCCCGCGATGTAGCCACAAGCCAAGCCAAGCTCAACAAGCAAAGCGCTCTTCATGCTTTTCGTCGTCGGTACCTTTATCTCCATCGCGTGCGGCCGGGGAGTGCGTGGCGGCTGTCGAGTTCTTGGAACAGGAACGATACTTCGGAGAAAGAGAGAATGGCAGGTAAAAGGGAGAATGAGGAGGAAGATTGGTACAGCCGCTGGGAACGGCAAAAGAAGTTGCGGTATGAGGAGTTTATGAAGAGGGTGGAGGATGATCCTTTTTCGGCACTATTTGGAAAGAGTAATCGGTGGCTTGGCTGGACCGATTTCATACATCCTCGGGCGAATGAGAGTAAGGACGCTGAGAGCTATCCAGCGGCGTTTACGACGAAGATGAAGAAGGACGCTGGGAAGGAGAGTAAGAATGAGGTGAATAACACCAGCGGAGGGAAAGAATCGAGAACACGGTCGAGCCGCTCGACTGATGTTAGTGAGGAAGAGGCTCAGGAGTACGATATTGATCCGATTACGCTGCGAAAGGTACCAAAGAAGCCGTCTCAGCAAGACTCGAGTATCAAGACCTCGGCTTCGACCTCGCACCAGACTCATGATATCCCGGTCAAGAAATTCACGATGTCAAATCATATGCCGTGGGAAGATGTTTCTGGTAAGAGCGATAAAGCAGCGGAAACTGCTCGAAACCACGCAACGAAGCTTGCCCAAAGTTGGCTTGCCCAGGAAGGCTTCGGTGGTGATCGAGGTGACGATGCGGGTGTTGATCGAGCTGCGAAGACTAAGGACTCTGGACAGACGACCCAAGATTCGGTTCAAAGATCTGGCGGCGACAAGGTAGAAAGCGCTTTAGACCGCCACGTCAAGAACAGAGAATCCAAGCAACGTCCTGTGCCGGAGTATGAGCCTCAAGAGAACAAGGCAGAAGATGTTGACTTGCTTCGAGCAAGTGATGTTCGGGCATCGGCAGGTCTTCGAGGTCGCTCGGCCAAACAAAATGCAGCTGAGAAGCAAGCACGGCAGAAGAATCTGGAAGAGCAATACGAGGCTCGTACTTCTGATATGGAGGACCGACTGGCTCAAGAACTTGCAAAGGAGGATGAAGAGAAGAGCACCCGTAGTGCTGACGAGGGGCCGACCGTCCATGGACCCGAATCAGCGTGGCCGAACCCGATCTCTGATCCTGAATCCGAAAAGCCGGCCGGTACTGCAGTGGTCGTCGAGATGTCCGAGAGTGTTGAGACCCCAAGTCAAGGATCGAGTACGCCTTTGAAGAATCTTTCTACCGCTGCTAAAAGGGATGACATGATGAATAAGATCAAAGCAAAGGTTGTGCCTTTGAAAGCCCATATTGACACCTTGACTGGGGAGTATGAAGCTCTTCGAAGACGATGGCTCGAACAGAAACGATTGGGAGAAGCAGCAAGAAGGAAGAGTCGGAGGATGCTTGAGGACGAAGTGGAGAAACAACAAGCTGCCATGGAAGCCTTGGAAATGCGTAGCAGCCGAACAACTGATGCGAGTAACGAGGTCAAACCTACCCTGGCCCCAGAGGAGACGCATGGTGAAGGGGATATGGCGAGCAATGTCCATGAGTTTGCTGGAAGGGCCCGGTGGTATAAGCGTAGAGCACCTCATGCCAATCGTGAGATGGACGGTAAACTCGAGCGACTTGCAAAGGAAAAAGTCTTTATCCGGGAAATCAGGAAGATTTATGAAGACGCCTATGGGACTATTGACACTAAGCATCGTCAATCTCCTGATATCACTCCAAATCCCTCGGCCACTTCGGTAGCTCAGTCGACTACTGGTGAGCCATCTCAACCCTTGTCAATCGATTCTCATCTTTCCAACTTGGTCACTCAAGATCATACCTTTACTCAAGATCAAGTTCAGTCAGAGGCTTCCGGCAACTCTCAGGTCACCGAGGCTTTCGCCATCGTTCAGAAATTGTACAACCAGCTACATCACGCTCACAGCATCCTCCAAGATCAGCGCACACAGTCGAACCAATTTTCGGAAAGCAACGAATCAATCAACATGTTACCAGCTAACAAGCTTTACCAAAAGACCGTTGCTGAGCTTGTCAAGGCGAGCCTTAGGCTTGCAAACCCGGCCATGCCAGGTGATGTACTCAAACTGAATTTGGAGGAAGACGATTCGAAAGCGGCGGCAGAAACCGGCACCCAAACAGATGCAAAGTCCAGCGTTCATCCTGAGTCAATAGCAACAAACACCGACCAACCCGCTGACGTGGACTCCGACAAAACGACGACCGACGACCATCAAGCGGACACCAAAAGAGCCGAATCAAAGACCACCTCGACTCCGTCCACCACCAAGTCTCCCCCATCCTACTACCGCATCCTCGCCTACGACTCGCCCGCCCAACGCGTGACCGCTGCCAAAACCACCTCCATCGCCCCCTTCACAGGGGAAAAACCTCTAACCCCACTGGAAGCCCTGAACCTGCTCCAAAACCCCGGTAAATTCCTCCCGCACCTCATGTCCCTACACAACAAAGGCTACGAAATCGTCTCGGGCGCAAAGGACATCCTTTTCCTCAAGAAACTCCACGCAGACGAGCAGCCGCCGCCGTCGGAAGAAGGCAGCAAGCACGACGAGGACCCCCACCGTCCAAACCCCATCGACGGCACCACCTCCCCCTCAGTCGCCTCGGTCGCCGCAGGCAACTTCGCCTCCCTCACCGGCTATGTGAACCACGACCCCATCAACCCCGTTCCCGAAGGTGGGGAGGACCAGCGTCCCCCACCGCCAGACAACAAGGCCAAGGTCACCCGCGAGGAAGCTGTGTTTTCCGGCTCTTCCCGTCGGGTCTGGGAGGAGGGTCAGGGTAGGCGGATGAGCAAGAGGGATAAGCGCGCGGCGAGGAGGAGGAGGTCGTTTAGGCAGGTGCTGGCGACGGGGGTTATGACGGCGGGGATGTGCTATGCGGTTGGGGTGGGGTTGGAGATGTGGGGGAGTTAAGAGGGGGGGGGGGAAGGAGAGGGAGTTGCTGTTAGGGGGGTTTTATGGGTTGGAGGTTGACGGTAAGCTGCTTTAGTGGAAGGGGATCTGGGGGTCTTTCTTGCCTATTGGGGAGGGTGGAGGGGTGGAGGGAAATCGGCGTGGATGGATACAGTACAGGCGTTTGCTATTGGAACCCCTAGTGCTGCTTATTGATCACTGAGCAATAGATCTCGACTTATCAGCTCAAGTTGGGTCATGATACCTACCTAGATAGCGTAGCTTCGCCGTGAATGAGAACGTATCGCTTCACCTGCTTCACCTACGTTACCTCACCTTCCCTTCGTTATCACCTGCCTATTTCTCGTTTCTTCATTTTTTCCTTTTACTTCCGGTGACATGGAAGGGGTGATAACTCTAAGATTATACTTCCCATTCTTACTCCCTTGCGCAATGACCCCGTCATCTATTCCATTCCATGCCATCGCTTCGCCATCTTCCAGAGGTCCACAGGGGAGGACTCCTAGGAGGGGGAAGGGGGGATGATGGGGGGGTTGG
>JAABUQ010001566.1_pt1 | contig 48577 bp, 40 predicted proteins | sample 5560001 | NCBI WGS metagenome assembly JAABUQ01 (sample SAMN10711888, study PRJNA513371) | rock metagenome | isolation source: Antarctica rocks | place: Antarctica: Victoria Land, Finger Mt nord | collected 2015-12-18
TTTTCTTACTTGCTCTGTTAATATGATGCCGGTTACTCCAAGTTTACCCCAGTTATCACCCCTTTCGTGGCTGCTGGCTTACTTCTGCCGGGCTGCACTAGTGACATCAGGCCAAGGAGGCCAAGCCATGGATATTGACGATTTGTTTGAAACAGCTCTTCACACACTTGCTTTTGCCTATACGGCGCCAGTTATCGTGTTACTCGTTGCTTCTATCGTTGGATTAGCAGTGATTGAAACTCTTGAAGAAGTCCGGGGGCTTTGATTTTCCCCTTCGCTTCGCCTACTGCTGGAGGTTCGCTGGCGGCTGACGGCTAAAACGAGCACGTTTACGTGTACCCTACGTGCTCCCGGCTGTCAGGAATCTTTGATATTTATACCTAGTTTGTCTGTGACAAATTGCCTCGCTGGTTTGTAGATAAAAACCAGCCGGTTGGCTATTTCTCGGCTTCTTCGATATCTGGATACTGGTATTCCTTCTATTAAGAATCCCTTAAACTAGAAAAATTGACATCCCCCCTTGGACATATTGTGATCTGGCTTCAGCTATACTTAGCTGAACTGCGCTCTTGATAAGCTAAGCGTTGCCGTTCCCCTGACTTCGGAGGATAATCCCGTTGCTGTGGGGTAGGGTAGCTCGTCGCTGTTCCCTGAGCGCTATTGCAAGGAAGGAAACACCAGGTATGAGCTGCTTAGATTTAGAAACAGAAGTCGGAAAGATGGCTAGAGCGATGATGACCCGTAACTCACAGATCGGGAAAGACCTGATCGGTCATTTGAAAACTCAGCTCACAGTTGAAGCGGTGGCAGGTCTAATGCTCGTGAGTATAGAGCGTGTGATTTGGTTTGACACCGACTCAGTATTATGGACTCTAGAACATCTTATTCCAATTGATGTGATGCAGGAAATTAAACAAATATTTCTAGTACATTTTTACAAGCGGCTGATTGGCAAGGGTTGCATGCTAGGAACAGACTTTAGTGTCGATGCCAATGGTAAACTGCTACTAAATGCCCAAGCTAAAACAGTCATATTATCTCGCTGTTGATCACACAAATCGTTGGGAATTTTGACGCCTAGCAGTATGTCTTGTATTGCCACCTTAACTCAGCTGGCTCAAGTTCTAGGTAAAATGCCGCTCAACTATGACCCTGCCTTAGGATTACAGGCAAGCGGCATTACCACTGACACCCGCGATCCTATTGCCGGTAAAGTTTTTGTAGCTCTACGCGGTGAGAAATTTGATGGGCATGAATTTGTCCCAGTGGCGATAGAGAAAGGAGCAATAGCAGCCATTACTGATCACCCATTGCCGTTGCCGATACCGCAATTACAGGTGGCAGACACCCTACAAGGGTACCAGAAAATAGCCATCTGGTGGCGTCAGCAGTTCACTATCCCAGTGATTGCTGTAACTGGCTCTGTGGGTAAAACCACAACCAAGGAGTTGATTGCGGCAGTGTTGGCGACTCAGGGGTGTGTGCTGAAAACTGAGGCGAATTACAACAATGAAATCGGTGTCCCTAAAACTCTGTTGGAACTGGGATCACATGACTATGCTGTGATTGAAATGGGGATGCGAGCCAAGGGAGAGATTGCCGTTTTGGCTGCTCTGGCGAGTCCGACGATTGGGGTGATTACTAATGTGGGAACCGCTCATATTGGTCGCTTGGGGTCCCTTGATGCGATCGCGAGGGCAAAGTGCGAGTTGCTAGCCGAAATGCCTCCGACTAGCGTTGCGATTCTCAATCACGACAACCCCCGATTAATCGCCACAGCTAAAACGGTTTGGCATCGAGAAACTTTGACCTATGGTCTAGAAGGTGGCGATCTACAAGGCCAGGTGATTGACAACAATACTATATCTGTGGAAGGAATGCAACTGCCTTTACCTCTACCAGGTCGTCACAATGCTTCTAATTTCATGGCAGCTCTGGCGGTGGCAAAGGTTCTCCAGATTGATTGGTCATGCCTAGCAGCTGGTTTAACGGTCAATCTTCCACCAGGGCGATCGCAGCGCTACGAGTTGCCCAATGATATACTCATCTTAGATGAGACTTATAATGCTGGATTAGAATCTATGCTGGCGTCGTTGCAGATGTTGGCCCAGACGCAAGGTATGCGACATATTGCGGTTCTCGGTGCGATGAAGGAATTGGGAGAGCGATCGCCACAATTCCACCGGCAAGTGGGAGCAGGTGCGCGCGAGTTAAATCTGGATGCTCTGCTGATTTTGGTTGATAGCCCAGATGCAGAAGCGATTGCTACCGGCGCGGCTGGGCTCGAGGCTGAGTGCTTTTCCAGCCATGCCGCTTTGGTGGAGCGTTTGAAGGCATTTGTACAACCGGGCGATCGCTTACTCTTTAAAGCCTCACATGCAGTAGGACTCGACCGCGTTGTCAATCAGTTTCGTACCGAGTTTCAAGACCCGATTGCACCACCGTGCATTCACTGAAGTTATTTTGGAGCGAACCGTAAACACAGCTTGATTTCTCAGTAAAACTACGATTGAACACACAAGAAATTTAGTGTTAGATTTCTTGGGTAATTGTGTTATGTAAGTTTAATGGGATTGGTGTATTACACAACTTTTTAAAGGATTTGCCTGTCTTGAGGTCTAAAAATTAATAATCAATGGTAGGCACGCCAAATGAATTGGTCTATTGAAAGAAAGCTAATAGCAGGACTGGCTTTGGTGTTGGCGATCGCAGCCAGTGTTGGAGTTGTCTCGTACCGCACCACAACTAAACTGGACGAGACTGCTGAGTGGGTGGAACACACCCACCAAGTCTTGTCGGAACTTGATAGTTTTCTATTTCAGATGACTGAGGCTGGGGCTGAGGAACGCAATTACCTGCTCACGGGAGATGAAGCCGATCTAGAACAGTATCAAACTGCGGTTACGGCAGTCGCTCAAAAAATTGAGCGACTCAGGAAACTAACACGGGATAATCTCGCGCAGCAGCAACGGCTCGATATGATTGAGCCTCTGGTTAAGAGGAGACTTGGTGTACTAAAAGAAACGATTGAATTACGAAGAAACAAAGGATTACTTGCTGTACAGGCATTGGTTGCATTAGGTAAAGGTAAGCAACTCAAAGACGACATCCGCCAGGTCATCTTAGAGATGAAGGCAGAAGAGAATAACCTGTTGCAGCGCAGGTACCAGGATTCGAAAGCGAGTGTAAACACTACAACTCAATTCTTTTTATTTTTGACTTTGCTGATTTTTGTTTTTCTCATCCTGAGTTATTACTTCCTTAGTAACTACTTAAAGGAGCGCAGAATCTCAGATGGAAAACTGCTGAGATTTCCGCCAATGGTTAAGTTTGCCGAAAGGATTTCAATTGGTGATTTTCCTGCACCTCTACCAGTCGATTCAAACGATGAGATCGGACAACTATCAGCTTCTTTAAATCAAATGCTGTCTTATTTTTTAGCAATATTAGAACAAACAAAAGAGATTGCTCAGGGAAATTACGACGCAGAAATTGCACCCCGTTCTGATCGAGATGAACTGGTATTTGCTTTTTCTAACATGACAAAAACTTTGAGGGAATCAACCAGGCAAAATCAAAGAGAAAGTTGGTTGAGAGCAGGTCAAACAGAATTGAATGACAAATTGCGTGGCGAGCAGGAAATAATTGCATTAGCTCAAAAAATAATCAGTTATATTGCGACTCGTTTGAATGCCAAATTAGGAGCACTTTACTTAAGAGATGAGAACCAGGAATTTAGGTTAGTTGGCAGCTACGCCTATACTAAACGTAAGAACTTATCGAATGGATTTAAGCCGGGTGAAGGCATTGTTGGACAGGCGGTGTTAGAAAAGAAAACTATTCTGATTACAAATATTCCAAGTGATTACGTTGCCGTTACTTCTGGACTCGGTGAAGCGGTTCCACGCCATCTAATTGTCGTCCCCTTGGTGGATCGAGATGTAGTAGAGGGGGTAATTGAACTGGGTTCCTTTCAGGAGATTACAGATGACCAGATCGATTTTCTCAACCAAACTGCTGAAGGGATTGCGATCGCCTTCAATTCTGCCCGTTCCCGTACCCAAATCCAGCAATTACTAGCAGAATCTCAGGAGCAGTCAGAAGAACTGCAAGCGCAACAAGAAGAACTGCGGCAGAGCAATGAAGAACTAGAAGAGAAGGCAGATTTGCTGTTAAAGCAAAACCGGGAAGTAGAACATAAGAACCGAGAGATTCAACAGACAAAAGCAGCTTTAGAGGAGAAAGCCGAGCAGCTATCTTTAACATCCAAGTATAAGTCTGAGTTTTTAGCAAACATGTCCCACGAATTGCGGACACCTCTCAATAGCCTGTTAATCTTGTCTAAATTGCTGTCTGATAACAAAGAAGCTAACTTGACCACAAAGCAGGTGGAATACGCTAGTACAATTTACGGGGCAGGTACAGACCTGTTGAACCTGATCAACGAAATCCTTGACCTTGCCAAGATTGAGTCTGGCACAATAACGGTCGAAATCAGCGAGGTGGTATTCACGACTCTACGAGATGACATCGAGCGTAACTTCCGACAAGTGGCGAACAGCAAAGGACTTGATTTCACAATTGAACTTGGCACCAACCTACCAAGGGCGATTTACACAGACGGGAAACGTTTACAGCAAGTCCTGAAGAATTTACTTTCCAATGCCTTTAAGTTCACATCCCAAGGTCAGGTCAGCTTGCGGGTAGACTTGGTGAGGCAAGGGTGGAGTCCTGAACGAGAAATGCTCAATCGTGCTGGCGCTGCGATCGCCTTTGGGGTCAGTGACACCGGAATCGGCATTCCTGCCAACAAACAAAAGGTCATCTTTGAGGCATTCCAGCAAGCTGATGGTACCACCAGTCGTCAATACGGTGGCACAGGTTTAGGCTTGTCGATTAGTCGTGAAATTGCCCATTTACTCAACGGTGAAATTCGCTTGGGTAGTACCCCAGGGGAAGGGAGTACCTTTACACTTTATTTACCGCCACAGGTAGGAAGTAACGGCCAAGAGATTGAAAAAATCATCCCTATTTCAATCCCTAATCTGGATTTGGACACAACAAACGCCCATAGTAAATATACATTACCACAAAAGCGCACGTCAGACGTATTTGACTCAAATGAAAATCGCTATGTTTTGGGGGGGGAGCAGGTTGTAGACGATCGCAACACAATCCAATCAGGAGATCGCACACTCTTGATTCTAGAAGATGATGTAAAATTTGCGCGGATTCTGCTGGATATGGCGCGGCAGAAGGGTTTTAAGGGGATTGTGGCTTTGCAAGGTGATACAGGGTTAGCGTTAGCACAGCAATTGGTTCCTACCGCGATTATGCTAGACATTGGGTTGCCTGTAATGGATGGCTGGACAGTGTTAGACCGCTTGAAGCATGATCCACAGACGCGACACATCCCGGTTCATGTTGTCTCTGGTCAAGAGGAACGGCAACGGAGCTTGCAACAGGGGGCGATTGCCTATCTACAAAAGCCTGCCAGTCAGGAAGCCCTGACTGCGGCATTAACCAACATCCAAGGTTTTGTAGAACGCCCCGTCAAGAAGCTCCTCGTGATCGATGATAACGTTGCTCAGTGTCAGAGTATTGTGGAATTGCTCGGCAATGGGGATATTCACACAACCACCGTTGGTACAGGGGCACAGGCACTAGCATTGCTCAAAGCTGAACCATTTGACTGTATCGTGCTTGATTTAGGACTGCCAGACATGAGTGGTTTTGAACTGATTGAGCAAATCGAACAGCACATGGGCATGGGCGAGAGTCGTACTTCTTTACCGATCATCATCTATACGGGCAAGAAGTTGACCGAGCAAGAGGAGACCGAACTCAGGCGAGTGACTAAGGCAATCATTATTAAAGACGTTAAGTCACCAGAGCGGCTTCTGGATGAGACGGCTTTGTTCTTGCACCGTGTCCAGTCCAATCTACCGTCAGCCAAACAGCAAATCTTGGAGCAAATCCGGCAGCAAGAGCCTGTGCTAGCGGGTAAGAAAATCTTGATTGTGGATGATGATGTGCGCAATATCTTTGCCCTCACTAGCATCCTAGAGGAGCATGAAATGGAAGTTGTGTTTGCTGAAAATGGTCATACAGGCATTGCTCTGTTGCAAAGCACTCCTGATGTCAATGCAGTTTTGATGGATATTATGATGCCAGAAATGGACGGCTACGAGACGATGCGTGCGATTCGCCAAGAAAGTAAGTTTCGCTCTTTACCAATTGTGGCGCTCACTGCTAAAGCTATGAAGGGCGATCGCGAAAAGTGCCTCGAAGCAGGTGCATCAGACTATATCACCAAACCTGTAGATACTGAGCAGCTACTCTCATTGTTGAGAGTCTGGCTGTATCGGTAATAAGCTTTATAGGAGTCTCTGAGTCAAAAGAGGAGAACGAAGAGTGAAACGGATTGCCTAGAGTGGATTAAAAGTCTTTTTTCTGACTTCTAGAATGGGTGCGAATGATTAATTACGAACTAGAACTAGAAACTCTTGAAGTTGAGTTACTTTTGGAGGCTGTGTTTCGTCACTATGGATATGACTTTCGCAACTATGCTCCAGCTTCGCTCAAGCGGCGGATTTGGAATGTGATCCGGGCAGAAGGGTTGACGACTGTATCTGGACTTCAGGAGAAGCTGTTGCATCACAGAGATTGTCTGGAGCACTTTTTGTTGATGATTTCTGTCAATGTGACTGCCATGTTTCGCGATCCCAGCTTTTACTTGGCATTTCGCAGTGTGGTCGTGCCGCTGTTAAAAACCTATCCGTTCATTCGCATCTGGCACGCTGGATGCTCGACTGGTGAAGAGGTATACTCAATGGCGATATTGCTGCAAGAAGAAGGTTTGTATGACCGCTGCCGAATTTACGCAACGGACATGGATGCAGCAGTCTTAAAGCAAGCAAAGTCAGGAATTTTTTCCTTAAAACGGATGCAAGAATACACACAAAATTATCAGCAAGCAGGCGGGAATAGGTCTTTTTCTGAGTACTACACTTCTGGTTATGAACATGCGATTTTTAGTTCATCGCTGAAGCAGAACCTGGTTTTTTACCAACACAACTTAGCAATAGATGGTTCCTTTAACGAGTTCAATGTGATTTTGTGCCGTAACGTCCTCATATATTTCAATAAAATCCTCCAGGAGCAAGTTCAAACACTTTTTTACGATAGCCTTATTAAGTTCGGCATTCTGGGACTAGGTCGTCAAGAGTCTCCCATGTTTACTTCCTGCGCACAACATTATCAAGAGTTAGTGAGTCGTGAAAAGCTGTATCGCAAATCATAAAACATTTTTTAATTCTATTTGTACGTGGTATGTTTGAACTGGTTGTTATTGGCACATCATGGGGAGGGCTAAAGGCAATGGAAATCTTGCTGTCAGGTTTGCCCAAAGATTTTCCGTTGGCGATCGCAATTGCTCAGCACCGTCACCCAAATGCAGGGGATTTGCTCTGTGAGTTGCTACAACGGCATAGCCTGTTGCCAGTGTTAGAGGTAGAAGACAAATATGCGATCGCCCCCGGACACGTATACCTAGCTCCTGCTGATTATCACTTGCTAGTAGAACCGGGTAACTTTGCTCTCTCTACTGAAGCGCCAGTGCTTTATTCGCGTCCCTCAATTAATTTACTATTCGAGTCTGCTGCTGATGCCTATACCAATCGAGTTATCGGTGTAGTTTTAACCGGAGCTAACCATGATGGAGCTCAAGGTCTAGCGGCTTTAAAGAAAAGAGGCGGACTGGCAATTGTTCAAGAGCCGACTGAGGCTGAAAGCAACCCCATGCCTACCGCTGCGATTGCAGCTACCCAAATAGACTATATTCTGACTCTTAGAAAAATTTCCTCCTGCTTGATTAAACTAGCTGATAACAATCAATCGTAAGTGTCAGCCGCTCAAATTCATCTTCTGAAGTATAAATTATAATAACATGTTAGCACCAGAAAAAATTGACATTCTTTTAGTAGATGACCACCCAGAAAATCTGTTGGCACTGGGGGCAATTCTTGAAACACCAAGCTATAACCTGGTGAAAGCTCTCTCTGGCGAAGAGGCTCTAAAATGCGTACTTCATCATAATTTTGCGGTAATTCTAATGGATGTACAGATGCCAGGAATGGATGGCTTTGAGGCAGCCGCAATTATTCGAGATCGCAAACGAACTCGTCACACGCCGATTATTTTTCTGACTGCGATTGATAAAAGCGAGGATCGAGTTGTGACTGGCTATGAATTGGGGGCGGTAGATTATCTATTTAAGCCAGTTGTGTCAGAAATATTGCAATCAAAGGTAGAGGTATTTGTTGATATTTTTAGGAAAACAGAGGAGATCAAAGGACAAGCATCCCAACTTGCAGTCGCCAACCAACAAATGGCAGAGCAAATTATTCAGCGTAAGCAGGCAGAGTCAGCACTACAAAAAGCTCACGACGAGTTAGAAATAAGGGTGCGGGAACGTACCGCAGAACTGACGAAAGCTAATGAGGAATTAAGAACCGAAATTACCTCGCGCCAGCAAGCAGAGCTAGAGAGAAGGGGGAGCGAGGAGCGATTCCGGGCTACCTTCAATCAGGCGGCTGTGGGCATCGCCCATGTGGCTATAGATGGAAAGTTTCTACTAGTCAACCAAAAACTTTGCGACATTCTTGGTTATACGCAACAGGAGTTGCAGTCTCACACTTTTCAGGCTATCACGCACCCTAATGACCTCGATACTGATCTAGAGTACGTTCGCCAAATATTAGCGACGGAAATCCAGACTTATTCGATGGAGAAGCGCTATCTTCGCAAAGATGCTGACCACGTCTGGAGTAATATAACCGTGTCGCTAGTACATGATACTTTAGGGGAGCCGAAGTATTTCATTGCCGTTGTCGAAGACATCTCTGAACGCAAGCAAGCGGAGTCAGCCCTGCGCCAGAGTGAGCAACGCTACCGCTTCCTAGCAGATGCCATGCCGCAGATTGTCTGGACAGCCCAGCCTGGTAGTCCTGTGGATTACTATAACCAGCGATGGTACGACTATACCGGAATGACGTTTGAGCAGACCCAAAACTGGGAGTGGCAGTCAGTCTTACATCCGGACGACCAAGAGTGGTGTCTTGATCAGTGGAAGAAGGCCCTTCAGACCGGCTCTAGTTACCAAATTGAGTCGCGCTTCAAGCGCGCTATGGACGGAGCGTACCGCTGGCACCTAGGACGAGCGCTGCCAATGAGAGACTCGGACGGGAACATCGTTTTGTGGGTTGGGACGTTCACGGACATTGATGACCAGAAGCGGACTCAAGAGCAGCTCCTATTATCGCTCCAAGAAAAAGAAGTGCTATTGAAAGAAATTCACCATCGGGTCAAAAACAATTTGCAGATCATTTCCAGTTTGCTCAATCTTCAGTCTGAGTATATCAATGATAAACAATACTTAGATATTTTCAAAGTCAGCCAGGATCGAATTGAATCAATGGCTCTTATCCACGAGAAACTGTATCAATCTAAAGACTTGGCGCGGATTGAATTTGCTGACTACATCCAAGATTTAGTATATAGTTTGTTTAATTCATACCAATTTGATTCATCTGTAATTACCCTTGTTCTCAAGCTGGAGCAGGTATTTCTGCCTGTTGATCCAGCAATTCCTTGTGGTTTGATTATCAATGAACTTGTTTTGAATTGCTTCAAGCATGCTTTTCCCGCTGGCTATTGCGGTGAAATCAGCATTGAATTTTATCCAAATAGTGATAATAAATATACACTTATTGTCAGTGACAATGGCATCGGCTTTCCTCCAGATTTTGACTTTAGGAATACGTCCTCACTAGGTTTGCAATTAGTCAATGCTTTAACCAATCAGCTAGAAGGTACTATTGAGCTAAACACCAATGGTGGAGCCGAATTTAAAATTACATTCCCAGGAGGACAATGAGCACCTCTATGGGAGCAACATTCCTATAATCACGAAAAGCTAAGAATTCTTAATATAGCTTGTCTATATATATTTTTTCCATCTGCATTGAGATGGACGCCATCAGTCGTCAAATTTTGTTTCAGGGCTTGACCCTCAAATAAGGGTTGTATTCCTTCCCCCGAAATCAATACCTTCTCAGTTACAGCAACCTGACGAATTAGCCCATTAATTTCCTCTACTCTGGCAATCGGTCCCGCCATGCTTGGATCATGGCTAGCCGCAACCGTTGAGTAAAAAGCAGGAATTAGAATCACACGCTTAGCCCCCATCTGTTTCACGGTGGCAATTATTTCTTTCATGTTTTTAGTAAATTGATTATTCATGATCCGGTAATCAGCATCATTGGTACCAATTGCAATAATTGCTTGATGGCATTTTACCTTGGCAGCAGTTAGCATTTTGAGCTGTTCAATTAGTGAAATTGTACTCATCCCACCTATGGCAAAGTTAAAAGTATTGTCACCGAGCGTATTGCCAAGGCCGGAGGAAATAGAATCACCAAACAGACAAGCAGTGTATTGCCTATCTTGGGTAACGATGACTTGGTATTTGACATCATCTTGCCACCACGGTTGAGAACTTAAGGTGTCTGTAGGTAGGTCTAGAGCATTAGCATTAAGAGCTACAAATGCTCTCCCCAGATAACCCATTTTGTAGGTTAAAGATAACAGCGTAATCAGTAGTGTTAGATTAAAAAAAATAGAGATGCTTGTGATAATTTTATTCATAATTAAGAATCTAGGAGTTATAAGGACGAGGATTCAGAGCGGTCTGATCCCTAGCCTGTTTTCGGTCAAGCAAAATTCTAGCTTTTGAATTCGGATTCGGCTAGATGCCATGGCTTTTGCCAATTACCCAATGACGCCGGAAGAAGCGGGCTAGAGCTGACTCCTCCAAAGATAAATGAATCGGACGACCATGGGGACAGGTGCGGGGATTGCGGGTGCGTTGCCATTGATCTAAGAGAGTTTGCATTTGTTCAAGGCTCAGGGGCGTACCGTTGCGGATGGCGCTGCGACAGGCGGTTGCTACCTGAGCCGCTTGCAAGTCTCCACCCCAACTGAGTTCTAAGAGTGCTTCAGCGCAGTCGTCTCGCTTTTGTAGGAGCGCTGGTGCGGTGCGGACTGCCCACAGCTGATCGCCAAAGGGTTCTATATCTAAACCTATGCGTTGAAGTTGAGCTCGCTGAGCTGGAGAGAGCGCTTTGAGCATCGCTGGCGGCTCGACTGGGACAAGCTGGAAGCTTTGCAAAAGTTGCTCATACAGAACCCGCTCATGGGCAATGTGTTGCTCTACCAACCATAACCCACCTGGATGCTCTGCCAAAATATAGGTGTTGTGAACCTGGGCGACAGCGCGGAGTTGAATCAGAGAGTGGGCTTTCTCTTGTGTTTCAACTGGTGCAGGTTGAATCGAACGACTCGCACCGTAGACGCCTTTCGCTTCTGCCGCCTTGAGTAGTTTTCCTACCCGTTCAATGTGGACAGCCTCTGGAAGAATAGCTGGGCTGATGCGGAGTGCTTGCTCAATCGCTAGGGTAACTTGTTCCTGCCAGTAACTCAGGTGGTGCAAATAAATTTCTGCTTTGGCGGGATGGCGGTTCCAATTAATTTGATTGGGAGAAATCACCAGATGCAGGAAACAGATCGGGTAGCGATCGCGTGGTAATGTCCGCGAAGTAGCGGACAGTATCGTTTGCTCGAGTTCGGGCAACTTCACCATCCGTCCATTCACAGCTACCCGCACCCAATCAGGGCGATGGCGGTGGCACCGATCCGGCAAGCCTAGAAGCAATTGGAGTGAAGAGTGAGGTTGTACCTCGACTTTGAGCTGCTGCAAGTCACTCAAGCGCACCTGACGCAGGATCTGGGGCAGCAACTGCTGGGTGGTGGCTCCCGGACTGAGGGTGAACCATTCGTGGTCCCGCAGCCAAACCTGCCAGGTAACATGGGGATGGCACAGAGCAATCTGCTGAATCGTGGCTTGCACCGCTTTCATTTGTTGTGCCGGTGAGGGTAATCCCTGTCGGCAGGCAGGCCAAGCACCAAATATATTGGATACTGAGACAACTGTGCCAGGAGCGATCGCCGCAGTTTCTACCTGTATTGCTTTTCCCGCAGAACAATAAGCAATCCGCCAACCCTCACCCGCCCCAGCTGGACGACTCCAAATCTCTAGCTCTGCGAGCTGGGCTAGACTATGCAATGCCTCGCCACGAAAACCCAGACTGGTAATTTTCCACAGGTCTTCACAACTACGGATTTTGCTGGTGCTGTGGGCAGCTCCTGCTTGCTGCAAGTCGCCCAAAGCCATTCCACAGCCGTTATCCGCCACTCGCACCCGCCAATGCTCAGGCCACAGGGAAACCACAATCCGCGTTGCCCCAGCATCTAGGGAATTTTCTACCAATTCCCGCACCACAGCTGCTAGCGAGTCAATCACCTCTCCAGCTGCGATCAGATCCACTACCTCTAAAGGTAAAGTTTGAATACCGGATGACATGAGATCCACTTTAGCGAATGCGAAGTAAGGCGATCGCTGATTGATTCACTCTAAACACCTGTTTGGCCTCCAACTCTTCCTTAAGAAGGATATTCTATATGTTCATCCTAAAGAAAGATCGTTTGAACCTGTGATCCCTGGTAGATTTCTGATCATGTGATGACTTAGGAATTGGGTATGAAAAAAGATAATCTTATGGACGGCGTTATTCCCCCCCAGCCGCCAATCCAAGGCCCGTCCGGCGTTCATGAACTTAAATCTCGTCTCGAATGGGGTGAACCGGCTTTCACAATTCTTGATGTGCGCGATCGCACCGTCTACAACGACGCTCACATCATGGGATCGATGCCCATGGCCATGGAGGAATTAGTAGACCGGGCAAAATCTAGCCTTGAGTTTAGCCGCGATATCTACGTCTATGGGGAAACTGACGAAGAGAGCGCCGAAGCTGCAAAAAAACTTCGCGCTGCCGGATTTGAGCATGTAGCGGAACTAAAAGGCGGTCTGCCAGCATGGAAAGCGATCGCTGGCCCCACGGAAGGCATTGTAGAATCACAAGCACCTGGAGACCAAGAAATCTACAATGTTGTAACTCAGTTACAACATCATACAGACACGCAAAAAAACTTGAGAGAATAGATATTTCCGGCCTTTCTGTGGAAGCAAAAGTGCAATCTTAGTCTCTAAATGCACTCAACCAGAGAAAATGTTTACTGGTTAGTTTCTGGCTCGAACCGAATCTTCTAAGGTACGAGTATCACCGACAACTTATCTGTGGCATAAAAAAAGCACTACTACCTCTGACAACTTTTTCAGGGGTAGTATATTTATTTTTTTTATTCGCCAACACCGTTCATGCCAATTACAGGTTAAAACGAGTTGTATATTTGGGCAATCTTCTAGAGGTTGCCTTAGAGTTCACCAAGAAATTAAAAGTCAAGGAATCTATACAAAAGTTTGCAATTTGTAAAATTAATTGTTAAATTGCAATTAAGGTAATAAAAGGTTGTGGCAATATATGAATATGTTACTGGGAATTATTCCTACTCCGCCACCTCTAAGGGCGCGGTCTCGCGTTTACGATCTCAAAGCGCGTCTTGACTGGGGTGATCCAGCGCTGACGATCATTGATGTGCGCGATCGCAGTGAGTTCAGCTTCAGCCACATCCTGGGAGCAATTCCGATGCCGCTGAACGAATTAGTAGAGCGCGCCCCCTCTAGCCTTGAAATTACCCGCGATATTTACATTTATGGCGATACCGACGAAGAAACAGCTGAAGCGGCGGCTAAACTGCGTGCAGCTGGTTATCGAAACGTGTCGGAACTCAGAGGTGGCGCTGCAGCATGGAAAGCTGTCGGCTACCCAGTGGAGTCGATTTTCCAGATAGCAAGAACTTGAAAGGCTAGTTAATGCTCAAACAAATCCTTAAATTGCAACAAATCTAAGGAAACTATAGTCGGCAGGCACCCAAAGCATTGCTGGGCAAGTTCCCAGCGCTCTTCTCTTTTAAGCATCTCAATCAGTTTTTGTCGCACACTCAGCAAGTAGCGGACATCATTGGCGGCGTAGCGGAGTTGCTCGTCGGATAAGTTGGCAGCGTTGCCCCAGTCAGAACTTTGAGCGCTCTTATCGAGTTCCACCTGCTCTAGCTCTTGCACCACATCTTTGAGCCCATGACGGTTGGTGTATGTTCGGGCTAACTTACTGGCGATCTTCGTGCAGAAGATGGGCGCTACCTGAATGCCGAGATGGTAACGCAGGGTGGCGACGTCGAAACGAGCAAAATGAAACACCTTGAGGACCTCCCCTGCTTCCATCAGGTGTTTTAAGTTGGGAGCGTCTGCCTGACCTTTGGCAATGCGGATGACAGTAACGTCACCTGGGTACGACAGCTGGACGAGACACAAGCGATCGCGATGGGGCAATAAGCCCATTGTTTCCGTATCCACTGCGATCGCCTCAGCGCTGAGATACTGTGACAGGATGTCATCGGGAAGGTCGTGATCGCAAACCTGAAAATTTTCAAATGCCATCTCTTAACTGCGATGCACATTCTTTCATAGTCACCCTCAATCTTATGGCAATGTTACAGGATTAAAAAACTTGGCCACCGTTTGCACATCCTTATCACCACGACCCGAGCAGTTAATCACAATGCGTGGACTGCCAGTGAGCTGGGGGCAGAGAGTTTCGAGGTAAGCGATCGCATGAGCCGTCTCTAGTGCTGGGATAATCCCCTCCAGCACAGACAGACACTTGAATGCTTCCAGAGCCTGTTTGTCTGTCACACTGTAGTATTCCGCTCGACTGGTATCTTTCAAATGACTATGCTCCGGACCAACACCGGGATAATCCAGCCCAGCGCTAATCGAGTGTGCATCTACGACTTGACCATCCTCATCTTGCAGCAGATAGCTCATCGCCCCGTGCAACACACCCACCCTTCCCTGCGTTAGCGTGGCAGCGTGTTTCTCTGTATCCACACCCTCCCCAGCTGCCTCAATCCCAATCATCCGCACCGCTGGCTCATCCACAAACTCATGAAATAGTCCCATCGCATTCGAGCCACCGCCCACACAAGCTAGGAGAATATCTGGCAATCCGCCCCACTTTTGGATGCACTGGGCGCGAGTTTCTTGCCCAATTACCGCTTGGAAATCACGTACTATCATTGGGTAGGGATGAGGCCCTGCCACTGAACCCAGAATGTAGTGAGTAGTCTCCACATTCGTCACCCAATCCCGAATCGCTTCTGAGGTGGCATCTTTGAGTGTTCCTGTCCCTGCTGCTACTGGTCGCACCTCTGCTCCCATCAGCCGCATCCGGAACACATTCAGACTCTGCCGATCCATATCGTGGACGCCCATGTAAATTACACATTCCAGCCCGAACCTGGCACATACTGTTGCCGTGGCGACGCCGTGCTGACCCGCTCCTGTCTCGGCAATGATGCGCTGCTTGCCCATCCGCTTCGCCAACAATACCTGAGCCAAGGCGTTATTAATTTTGTGAGCCCCGGTGTGGTTCAAGTCTTCCCGTTTGAGGTAAATCTGCGGCCCCGTGCCGTCCGGTCGGGCATAGCGACCACTGAGGCGTTCCGCGAAATAAAGGGGTGTGGCACGTCCCACATAGTCCCGCAACAACTGTTGAAGTTCCTGTTGAAAACCTGGGTCATTGCGGTATTGCTGGTACGCCGTTTCCAGTTGGCTAAGGGCAGGCATCAGCGTCTCAGGGACATACTTACCGCCAAAACGTCCAAAGCGTCCTAGTGGATCGGGGCGTTGAGCAGCTGATTGGGAACTGGGAGACAGGGGAGTAGTAGTCACGGACTGGGTGAGATAACGGAACGAACTTTATTATAAGCAAGTCTGAAGCTAATTGTTCCAGCCTTGGCGAGCTATGGCGATCAGGTTAATATCAATTAACTATCGTCTTCTGACAAATCGCCAAGTAACATGATATTATCCAAAAATATGGGATTTGGGGCTCTCGTGAATCCCTTGGTCAGGAATTTAACTATTTTGTCTTGCCCAATTTTTCTCAGCCCTGATTTTTTCTCTTATGGCTTCTTCAAATCGCAAGTCTCATGATGGCAAGATGCCAGCTACTGATCGCTTTGTCTACCAAGAATTTGGTAACAATAACCCAGCTGCTGTAGAACGAGCGGTGCCGGATCTACCCGTTTCCCAACAAAATTTGAGGGTGCAAGCTTCTCGCAAAGGACGCAAGGGCAAAACTGTAACCGTAATTAGTGGGTTTCAAGCCAAACCAGAGACAATGGACGCACTGCTCAAACAGTTTAAAACCCAGTGCGGTACTGGTGGCACTCTTAAGGAAGACACGATTGAAATTCAGGGCGACCATACCCAGAAGCTTGTCCAGCTTCTGACTCACTTGGGTTACAAAGCAAAAGTCAGCGGTGGCTGAGCTACTATCACTATGGCAGACATAATTAACTGAGAATACCAATGCCCGAACCCGTGGGCGTGTCAACTCTCTTCATAGGGATTTTATATACCCATAGATAATGTCATAGTTAGAATAATAAACACGATTTCTAATTAAAAGGATTTTAAGATGGATTTCGTACGTATTCTCTGCGCCATTTTTATACCGCCCCTTGGAGTGTTCTTGCAAGTTGGTATTGGACCAGATTTTTGGATAAATCTCCTCTTAACCTTTCTGGGTTATATACCTGGGATTATTCATGCAGTTTGGGTGATCGCTCGTAAATAGTAATCTCAGAGCCCTTGAGCGAGTGCAGATTTAAGCTGAAAACTTTTTTCTTGGCATGCCTCTTGGCCGCGAGTAACAATGAATTCTACAAACATTGATTGCTTGCGGCTACTTGCTGGCTTCCTTTAGGCTTGCCACCAGATAACGCTGTATGCTTAGCACTACTCCTTTCGTGCAGTTTTTCACAGCTTGGTTGGAGTAGCGTACTATTTTGTAGCCGAGTTGACTTAGGTGAGCATCTCGTTCCTCGTCCTGGGCTTTCTGCTCAGTTTTGTTATATAAATAACCGCTATGCGTATTGCTGTCAATTTCGACTATTAACTTATGACCAGGAAATATAAAGCCAGTGGAGTAACCAGAAATACACTGCTTTTGCAAGTGTTCTACTCCTGCTATAGTTAGAGCTTTGCTCAGGATGCGCTCATTGTCGGTAGAGTAAATATCACTCAAGGCTGGCATCCTTATATTGATTGTGTAGGTATTATTTTGTTTCACTAATAAACTAGCACATTTTCATTAGCGAAGTCAAGCCCTCTTAGAGCCAATTCAGTGCCAACGCCTGTTGTCAATCCGATGTAATTAAATTTTTTGCCTTTTTTAACTTACAAGTAAGGCTGGCTGGTTGACATTGACGCTGCACTTAAGAGTGTGAAGTCAGCTCACAAACACCGATCATGCATAATTCAGTGAACTAGATGGCGTTGACATTGACGCTAGGCCTTGTTTGATCACAAAACCTCCCGATTTGTGTTAAAATATCTATTGAAAGATTCCATTCGGTTGTGCAGTTTGTTTTTATCTATCATTACAGACATTTCTCCGAATCTAAACTTTCTACACACGAGGTCTGTCTGGTGGAAGACGGGGAAATAACACTGGTGGATACTCTCGACGCTACTAAGCTTTGAAGAAAATAATACAACTCTAAGGTCTTAAGGGCAGACTCCTTGTCTGCCCTTTTTTAACGAAGCTAGCTAGATAGCTTGCTACTATCCAAGCACAAATTAAGTCAATTCTTGTCACACCTCCAACGATTCACACACTGTTCTTATATGATCAAAAATCCTTTACATGAAGAACCTCGCTATCAGCGAACCCCTGTAATTCGTTTAAAGAGTGAGTCTTCGCTCCTGGACTGGTTGATGTCAACTGGTCGAATGGTATCGCGTGAAACTCAAGCACCTGAGGCTCTGGAAGAAGAAGATTCAGAAATTTCAGAGCTGATTGATGTTGAGCAGGTCATGTACGATATCGACGATGAAGAAGACGTAAATTTAGATGAGTAGCTTTTTCAGTGTCTAGTCGTGTGATTGATGGCTTCTAGCGCCTTGGGGATCAATCGGCAGCGATCGCACTTGGGCTGTTATTCCCTCCTGCTTCCATGCCGCCCCCATTGCGACCTCAACTTCTTTAGCCTGTGCTGCATTTACCAAAGCCAATAGAGTCGGTCCAGCACCACTAATAACCATACCTAAAGCTCCAGCTGCCATAGCTGCTGAACGCACCGCCTCATAACCTGGAATCAACGCTTGGCGATAAGGCTGATGCAATCGGTCTTGTAACCCTGCTCTTAGCCAGTCTCCCCTTCCCGTTTCCAACCCCCGCAACAACAACCCCAGATGCGCAGTATTAAAAATCGCATCTGCCCGACTGACCTCAGTTGGCAAAACCCGCCGCGCATCCCGAGTAGAAAGCTCAAAATCTGGAATCGCCACCACCGGCATCACATTGGCATGCCAAGGAATATCGCAAATTTGCCACCCGCCAAAACTCTCTCCTTCTTCCTCTGTGCCTCCTCTGCGTCTGGGGGGTTCGTCAATCAAGTCCCTAGCAGCCAGACGACATCCCCCCAACAATGCCGGAACCACATTATCTGGGTGTCCTTCCAGAGCGATCGCTAATTCCATCACCTGCATCTGATTAAGCGGTATCCCAGCCAGCTGATTCCCTCCCACCAACCCGCCGATAATTGCCGTAGCCGAACTACCCAACCCTCTCGCCAGAGGCACACCCAGATCAATCTCAATTTGTACAGGCGGGGGTGTCTGACCCACTTGTTCATAAAACTTTACAAACGCCTGGTACAGTAGATTACTCTCATCCGTCTTAACCAGTTGAGCTTCAGCACCAGTGACTGCAATGTCAAACTGTCTAGAGCCAACTGAATCGAGGCAGGTGAACTTAAATTGGTTGTACAGCGTTAAGGCTGCTCCGATGCAGTCGAAACCAGGCCCCAGGTTAGCAGTTGTCGCTGGTACAGTGACACTAACGGTTTTAGTCATTTTTAAGTTTTAACCCTAGATTAGATCAAATTTATCTACGGTTAAAATGTTTCAAAAATTGTCGTGGTTGGCGATCGCCAGTTGCATTTTCTCCAACACCTCTGGTACCGGGAGCGTTCCCAGCTCCCCAGAGGCACGGGTGCGAATACTTAGGCTGTTCGATTCTACCTCCTTCGCCCCCACCACCGCCATTAGGGGAATTTTGTCCTTCTCGGCATTGCGAATCAATTTACCTAGTCGCTCATTACTGGAAGAAGCCTCAGCTCGGATACCGAGCGATCGCATTTTGAGTGCCACTTCCTGAGCAAAGGGCAGCTGGGCATCACTCACCGGCAGTAACCTAGCTTGGACAGGAGCCAACCAAAAGGGGAAATCTCCAGCATATTCCTCAATCAAAATCCCAATCAGCCGTTCTAATGAACCAAAAGGAGCGCGGTGAATCATCACTGGTCGTTTCCGAGTGCCATCAAGAGCGACATACTCCAGGTCAAACCGCTCCGGCAGGTTGTAATCCACCTGCACCGTACCCAGCTGCCACTCCCTGTCTAGAGCATCCTGGAAGATGAAATCCAGCTTGGGGCCATAGAACGCTGCTTCTCCAATGCCTTCAAAGTGATCCATACCCAAGTTTTCGACGGCGCGGCGAATCGCACTTTGAGCCTTCTCCCAAGCTTCATCCGAGCCGATGTACTTATCAGAAGCCGGATCGCGAAAACTAAGTCGCGCCTTGAAGTTCTTCAACTGTAAACTCTTGAACACCGATAAAATCAAATCCACCACATTGAGGAATTCGCCGTCAAGCTGTTCTGGCATTACGAATAGGTGGGAATCATCTACAGTAAAGCCTCGCACCCGTGTTAGTCCGCCTAGTTCTCCCGATTGCTCGTAACGGTAGACAGTGCCAAATTCAGCTAAGCGCATCGGCAGTTCCCGATAGGAACGTAGTTCGCTCTTATATATCTGAATGTGGAAAGGACAATTCATCGGCCTGAGGACAAAGCCCTGTTCAAGAGCTGCTGCCTGCTCATCCTCCGCCATCAGGGGGAACATATCCTCTTTATATTTTTGCCAGTGTCCCGACACCTTGAATAAATCCACCCTGGCAATGTGGGGTGTTACCACAGGTTGGTAACCACGTTTGAGCTGTTCTTGTTTGAGGAAGTCTTCCAAGACTGATCGCAATACCGTCCCTTTGGGCGTCCACAAGGGCAAGCCTGGTCCGACTTCATCGCTAAAAATAAACAGTCCAAGTTCTTTTCCTAGCCGCCGGTGATCTCGCCGCAGTGCCTCTTCCTTGCGACGCTTGTATTCAACCAGCTGCTCTGGAGTTTCCCATGCCGTAGCATAGATGCGCTGCAGCTGAGCCTTGGTTTCATCTCCACGCCAATAGGCTCCAGCGACACTTTCTAACTCAATTGCCTTCGGGTTCAGCTCGCTAGTATTTCCCAAATGAGGCCCAGCACACAAGTCCCACCATTCCTCTCCCAGGTGGTAAATTGTGATTGGTTCTTTGAGGCCTTCCAGAATTTCTAGCTTGTAAGGCTCATTAATTTCCTTAATCTGGCGTTCAGCCTCGTCGCGGCTCACTTCCTCTCGAATCACTGGCAGTTTCCGGTTGATGATCTTAATCATCTCTTTCTGGATGGCCTTTAGATCCTTTTCGGTAAATGGCTCTGGGTTATCAAAGTCATAGTAGAACCCGTTTTCAATCCATGGGCCGATAGTCACTTGCGCCTTGGGAAACAGCTTCTGCACTGCCATTGCCATCACATGAGAAGCGGTATGGCGAATTTTTTTCAACGACTCCGATTCGCTAGTACGGGGCAGATAGATTTTGTCTGGCTGTTCTGGCTGTTCGGAAGATTCTGAAGCGGACATCGGCTGCTGAACCATTAGCGGATTGATTTGGATTGATTCGGTTGCACTGGCTCTATCTTAACTAAGAAAAATAAAGCTCTGGAACTAACGCAAGCGATCGCATTTTTAGCAAGCCATCTCTAACACTTGGCGCAACAGCACTTGGTCTTGAGACTTGGCTCGAAAGCGGCCATTTTCCACATCCCGAATCCAGCTCTGGCTTTTACCTGTCATCTGGGCTAAGTCTCTCTGAGTCAGCTGGAGAGTTTTTCTGGCTGTGATGATCTGCTCACCACACAGCACTGGCTGCGTCTTTGACTTGATGGTTCTGTTGGTAATTCGCTGCTTCTTTTTTTCAAACTCAGCTAGTTGCTGAGCCAATTCCGGCGGGAGTTGAAAGCACAATATCCGGGCATTCATTAACAAATTCCACTTTCCACGCGGCCCGGAGTCGGTCAAGCGGGTGTTGCTGCTACCATCATTAATCCAGAATTCCAGCGCTGCCTCTGCATCTTCGGGAATATCAACTAGCTTTGCCCATAGAGGTTGAATTTCTGCTGGGTAGGTGACTGGGTCGAATACGGGTTTGAAGCCATAATGGTTGAGAACTTCCAGGTCACTTTCAAACGTCCGCAGTAGGCGCTTGCGTTCCTCCCGCTGGGAGGAGGCCAACATCACTTTCTCCTCACCATAGGCGATGCTCATTAACGTCGGCAGGGTGAGGCGCTGTTCTTTGCCCATTCTGGTTTTAAACAGCAGCCACAGCATCATCCGCGCCGCGCCTTCATGTTGCTGCCAGATGCTCATCAGAGCACCTAAGAGCGATTTGGGCAGGGTGGCGTATTGGTAGAACGCTGTTCGCTCTTTACAGCGAAGCTTATTTAAGAAGTACTTTGCCCAGATCCCAGCTCTGATTCTAAAAGTTAGACCGACAAGATGTTTGCACCCCATATCGTCTGATTGGAAGTGGTGCTGAATTTCCAGCAAGTGCCACAAGCGGCTTTCGGGAATTGTAAATCCCTTAATTTGACCCTGTTGGGGCCAGTTGATCGCCGCTGTAATTGCGCAAGGTTGCTGGGCAATTTCTTTGATTAGGGTGAGCTTGGCGGCTTTGCTCAGGTCTTTACGTTTCTCCAGCCCTAGATATTCTTCAATTTGCCGATCATTGATGATAAACTCCTGCTCCCAAGGCTGCTCCAAACCTGTGGCATGGGCGGCGTAGATTAGGTGCATGGCAGCGGCTCTGATATCAAGCCCCTCAATTGCCTGCCGCGCTGCAGCGCCAATAAGTGCCACTGGCGGCTCGGGATCAAGTGTGTCAGTAATTCGCAAGGCGATCGTTCCCCGACCTTGGTTTACTTGCCGCTCATAACACAACTGCCCTGACTCCTCTACTTTCCAAGCAAGTGATTCTCGCTGTGTCAGCAGGTTGCAGGCTTCCCAGATCACCATGGAGGAGGCGAACGGGTTATTCTTGCCGTTTGGGAACAAATTGGGGCTGGTGGCAGTTCTGACATCGACTCTGGCTCTGCCCTTTTTTACCTGCAAGGGTTGGGGGCAACTGATCGGGCAGCCGACTACACACTGAGGTTCAGGATAATAACCCTCGCAGTTGTTACAAAGACTAGGGTCGATCCAGTATTGTTCGCCTTCTACTCTTCTAATTGCACCAGTAGGGCATTGGGGGCGGCAGTCGTCACATTTAACACAACTTTTGTTAGGAATTGAATAAGTCATAATATAATCTCGAATAGCTCGGCTTACGCCAGGGTTTTAGAACTGTAAAGCGGATTGAGTGGATTGATTTTCACTCCTACTGGGCTGTCTCTTTCGAGGTGGCCACATCGACGCTCTTGCCAATAATGCGGATGTTCATGAAACCTCCTAATGTCGGTGCCTCTTGAATAGAGGAAGTGGCAACGCGCGATCGCTTTTCGAGTGATGTGAATTAGTTTCTGCCATCCTCGCGGTTTTGACCACCGAAGATCTAGGAAGTTAAGCACTAAACTTAAGCTTATAAGCTGTCCATCGGGCCAACCCAGAGCTAGGGAGCCTTTTGGGACAAGGGGACAAGGGGACAAGGGGACAAGGGGACAAGGGGACAAGGGGACAAGGGGACAACGAATCACCTGAAATCTTGATGGGATGGCAAACTCCTAATAGGGGTGTGGCGCAACCGCATTACTCCTAGGCTGCTACCTTTCAGGAATGTCCCTGGCATCTAGATTGAGCCATTTTAATGACTTTTTTCTACTTTAAAAATGACTTTTTTATGACTTGTATCCTAAGATTTTTGATGACTTTACTGAGGTTGATTTTGAGCCCAATCAGGATTATGCTTGCTCAATAGCAGGGTATAATTTTCAAGGCTCAGCCCTGATAAGTTAAGGAGTTGAGTCAACGTAACAGGCATTGTATTTTTTTAATCATTCGTATACTATTTGCTGGCATCAATTTTTATTTAGCAAACCAGCGTAGTCAAGTTCAAGGCTAAAACCATTACTAAAAAGTAGTCATTCTTCAGGGGTCAGAATGGCTTTTGAACGGGTGGCGGATGACTTGGGTCTAGAGCCCCAAGATTTAGATATTTTTGGTCAAATGTGAATAAGGCCATCCTTCATACAGATGAATTTTATATTTTTTGTAGTTTTATCTTTTCCATAACTAGTAATGAAAATTGAGGATATCTATCGGTTTTTCCAGAATCCACCGCTCACTTATTTGGGCCATGAATTAGCAGTGGGTTATGTCCTGTTCGTCTTGTTACAGGGAGAATCTTATGGAATAGAGATATTGCAGCGACTGGAGGTTGAATACCCAACCTACAGGCTTTCTGATACTATTCTCTACAGCGCACTCGAATTTCTTGAATCCGAGAAGATTATCAACGCTTACTGGAAGAAGGTCAAGGGACAGGGAGGAACCCAGCTGATTTATCGTCTTGACCCAGAGTGGATTTTTGATGCGGCTGAGCTGGCGCGTCTTTGGCGGGATTATACTAAGCGAAACTCCCTCATATAGAAAAATTAGTGAAAACGGTAGCTGAAGCTTCTGAAGACAACCTGCCCTCTCAGAAAAGGGCTGTCTTCAGCAGTCAGGATGAGCGGATCGCATTTTTAGTGAGCCAGCCCTAACACTTGGCGCAACAGCACTTGGTCTTCGGACTTGGCTCGAAAGCGGCCATTTTCCACATCCCGAATCCAGCTCTGGCTTTTACCTGTCATCTGGGCTAAGTCTCTCTGAGTCAGCTGGAGAGTTTTTCTGGCTGTGATGATCTGCTCACCACACAGCACTGGCTGCGTCTTTGACTTGATGGTTCTGTTGGTAATTCGCTGCTTCTTTTTTTCAAACTCAGCTAGTTGCTGAGCCAATTCCGGCGGGAGTTGAAAGCACAATATCCGGGCATTCATTAACAAATTCCACTTTCCACGCGGCCCGGAGTCGGTCAAGCGGGTGTTGCTGCTACCATCATTAATCCAGAATTCCAGCGCTGCCTCTGCATCTTCGGGAATATCAACTAGCTTTGCCCATAGAGGTTGAATTTCTGCTGGGTAGGTGACTGGGTCGAATACGGGTTTGAAGCCATAATGGTTGAGAACTTCCAGGTCACTTTCAAACGTCCGCAGTAGGCGCTTGCGTTCCTCCCGCTGGGAGGAGGCCAACATCACTTTCTCCTCACCATAGGCGATGCTCATTAACGTCGGCAGGGTGAGGCGCTGTTCTTTGCCCATTCTGGTTTTAAACAGCAGCCACAGCATCATCCGCGCCGCGCCTTCATGTTGCTGCCAGATGCTCATCAGAGCACCTAAGAGCGATTTGGGCAGGGTGGCGTATTGGTAGAACGCTGTTCGCTCTTTACAGCGAAGCTTATTTAAGAAGTACTTTGCCCAGATCCCAGCTCTGATTCTAAAAGTTAGACCGACAAGATGTTTGCACCCCATATCGTCTGATTGGAAGTGGTGCTGAATTTCCAGCAAGTGCCACAAGCGGCTTTCGGGAATTGTAAATCCCTTAATTTGACCCTGTTGGGGCCAGTTGATCGCCGCTGTAATTGCGCAAGGTTGCTGGGCAATTTCTTTGATTAGGGTGAGCTTGGCGGCTTTGCTCAGGTCTTTACGTTTCTCCAGCCCTAGATATTCTTCAATTTGCCGATCATTGATGATAAACTCCTGCTCCCAAGGCTGCTCCAAACCTGTGGCATGGGCGGCGTAGATTAGGTGCATGGCAGCGGCTCTGATATCAAGCCCCTCAATTGCCTGCCGCGCTGCAGCGCCAATAAGTGCCACTGGCGGCTCGGGATCAAGTGTGTCAGTAATTCGCAAGGCGATCGTTCCCCGACCTTGGTTTACTTGCCGCTCATAACACAACTGCCCTGACTCCTCTACTTTCCAAGCAAGTGATTCTCGCTGTGTCAGCAGGTTGCAGGCTTCCCAGATCACCATGGAGGAGGCGAACGGGTTATTCTTGCCGTTTGGGAACAAATTGGGGCTGGTGGCAGTTCTGACATCGACTCTGGCTCTGCCCTTTTTTACCTGCAAGGGTTGGGGGCAACTGATCGGGCAGCCGACTACACACTGAGGTTCAGGATAATAACCCTCGCAGTTGTTACAAAGACTAGGGTCGATCCAGTATTGTTCGCCTTCTACTCTTCTAATTGCACCAGTAGGGCATTGGGGGCGGCAGTCGTCACATCCAACACAACTGTTGTTAGGAATTGTATAAGTCATAACAAAATGTTGTCAATCCAAGAAAAAATTGTTTTTACGGCAAAATTGAAGTCGAATTCGCATACCATTTACTCACATCGAAGCAATAGCCTCAAATCATTTTTTGGTTAATTTAAGGCTTTTAACCTGAGCCTTATTAAGAATATTTTCGATCAATATTGCACAAGGATTTTGAGCATTTTGTTCACTCAGAGACATTTAATCATCGGCAGAATGTTCACTGTGAACATTCTGCCGATGATTTTGACTTGCTATTTTTTAATAAATTTTAAGATTTTAAGAAAATTTATTGTGGTAATTGTTTATTGATTTAACAGTTTTTTTGAGCGCTTTACTCGATGCGAAGCTGCCATTTGGATTAAAAGCGATTTTTGAGTAGAGGTCTCGCCCTCAAAAAACTGACTAAAAAACTGCCCTCAACAAAAGCCCCAATTGGGTTTGATATTGAGTACAAAAATACCAGACCCCTCCCTGGTAAATACTCGTACCCCAGCCCCAAAATACTAGTACCCCTACCTCAAAACTTTTTTCTAACACTTATCAGGTGCGGATTTAAGGCTTTGAGTACAACCTTAATTAGTCTAATTATTCTGATCTGGGTCAGAGGCACTGCCCAATGCTGAGGCAGCTGATATAAAACCTAATAAGCTGCTTAGCATCCAATTTACATTTCCTGGTATCAGCTCTGCTAAGCTCCCCATCTCTTCTGCTCAGCAGAGCCCCTCCTCATCCCTCTAGCAAATGAGAGGAAATATGAAATTAAAACTCTTAAATATTCTAACAGTTTGTTTTGTTACTTTGGGAGTGCTTGCTCCAGCTCTATTAGTATTTGGCCTGATATGGGAGCGACATATAGAGCTAGTAAAGACCCACTATTTAGTGTATGAAGTTCAAAAAGAGCGCCTCTATGCTGAGAACGCAAAAACTACAGATTGGCATAAACAGACGGAGCTACTCAAATCATATAATGGCAATTTTCTTGGGCAAATAATTACTCCTTCTCAGCCAGATCCAATTGCTCATATACTAAGCTCATTTATCTTTTTTAACCCTATGGGTATTTGCTTAGGGATTTCTTTGTCCGATAGGTATCGTGCTTATCGCGCTGCTGTTTTCAAAGAACAAGTTGAAACGTTGGAGAGGCTGTGGCAGCAAAGCATTCACCACTAACAAACCATTCAAAAACAACTTTTTCTTTGTTCTAATTGTCCAGATACATACCTAGAGTCCTCAAGAACCTCAACAAAAAACCATGACAGAACAACGCCAAAACCTGTATTTCAATCTGATTGATCAGTTACTCAACTGCCCTAATGGTCAAGAACCGGAGATTTTAGACGCCCAGCTAGATTTGATTGATGCTGGATTAGTTCAGACGATGGTACAAGTTGCAACTGTAATGGCACACCAAGACAACCAGGATGGTGCCAAGTTTTTAATCCATGTTGCGCGTCAGCTTGCTAAGCAACTGGGATTGTACCCTCAACTCTCAACATGATTAATGATGACCCTCTGGTTAAGCTTTTATGAACTTTAAGGAAGGGCTGGACGTTGCCGATGAAGCAGTCTTCGTGAAAGTGGGAAGACGGTTGAGTGACGTGGAAATTGCTATCCTCAAAGGCTCCTGGCAGCGTCAGACGTATGAAGAAATTGCTGAGGCAACCAATTACTCAGTGGGCTATCTGAAGCGACATGTCGGTCCAGAACTATGGAAGCTGCTTACCAAAGCACTGGGCGAGGAGGTCAGCAAAACCAACTTTCGGCTCTCTCTAGAGCGCAAGTGGCGAAGCTCCTACGGAGCTGCAACGCTTACGCAGAGGATTAGGGGGGGCTCAGGGTCCCCTTTAAGGATAAGGGGCAGGGGGGGGCGAGAGGAGCTCTGGAGCTCGGTTGCAGGGTCACAACTGGAGTCGGGAGGGCGGAGGGTTAATACATCACCGACAAGTGACCAAGACTCAACAACTAGACCCGTTTGCGAAGAATGCATGCACGTAGCCTCCCCCATATTTCTAGACAAGACTTCGGGGGAGCAGGGGAGAGTCCTCACTTCTGGCTCCTCACTCTTCAACGCCAGTACTGACGCGAGTTTTCGGTCTGAACCAATCTCGACGGGAGTTTGGGAGAAGAATCTCGCTGGTGCGAGCGGAGGAAACCACCTCTCGGACTTCGCGCTGCGCAGCTTAGCACCCTCTCACACTGATTGGGGAGAAGCGGTGGATGTCTCTGTGTTCTATGGGCGTACCGCAGAACTGGCGACTTTAGCGCAATGGATTGTGGCTGACCGCTGTCGCCTAGTTGCTCTTCTGGGTATAGGGGGGATTGGCAAAACGGCGCTATCGGTGAAACTGGCACAACAGGTTCAGAATGACTTTGAATATGTGATCTGGCGCTCACTCCGCAACGCCTCACCCTTTGAGACCTTTCTAGCAGAACTGGTGTTCTTTTTGTCTGACCAGCAGGAAACCCTAGGAGAAGTGAGTCGCCTGCTCCACTACCTGCGCGCCTCACGTTGCCTGCTAATTTTCGACAACCTGGAAACTATTTTGGATGTCGGTGATGGCGGACCTTATCGCCCAGGGTACGAAAAATATGGGGAACTGCTTAGGATGATCGGAGAAACCGCCCATCAGAGTTGCTTAATTCTGACTAGTCGGGAGAAGCCAGTCGAAATTGCCACCTTTGAGGGAGTAGAGCTAGCAGTGCGCTCTCTACGGCTGGGTGGGTCACCGGAAGCAGCTTACGCTCTGGTCGAGGCGAAGGGACTGGTGGGGAAACAGGCGCAAAAGCAAGAACTGTGCGATCGCTACGGTAACAGTCCACTGGCATTGAAGATTGTTGCTACTTCGATTAAAGACCTGTTCGATGGTGAGATTGCCGAATTCCTGCAGCAAGACACGGTCGTGTTCAACGGCATTCGCCGACTGCTGGAGCAGCAGTTCAATCGCCTCTCCCCTTTGGAGCAGACCATCATGTACTGGTTGGCGATTAATCGTGAATGGACGACCATTGCCGAGCTACAGGAAGACATTGTGCCTGCGGTGTCTCGGGGCAATTTGTTGGAAGCATTGCAAGGTCTGTGGAGGCGATCGCTGATGGAACAGCAGTCTGGCAGCTACGCGCAACAACCTATGGTGCTCGACTATATGACTGAACGCTTAGTCGAGCTCTTTTGTGAGGAAATTGCCACAGAAGAACTCAAATTATTGCTCAGCCATGCTCTGATTAAAGCGACTGCAAAGGATTATGTCAGAGCAAGTCAGATTCGCCTGATTTTAGAGCCGGTTGTCTATAGATTGCGCACGACCTTTAAGTCCCAGAAAAATATTGCAGCTAAACTGTATCGGATTTTAGGCAAACTTCGAGCAGGATTTTCTGCCTCAGCCGGATATGGAGGCGGAAATATAATTAACTTATTGAGTCAACTTAAGATTAATTTAGCTTCCTTAGACTTTTCTAATCTAACGATTTTGCAAGCAGACCTCCGGCTGGTGAATTTAGCTCATGTCAATTTCCAGAATGCTGAGTTGGTTAAGTCTGTTTTCGCTGAAACCTTAAGTGGTGTTGTGTCGGTGGCAATTTCTCCCTGTGGAAAACTTTTGGCTACCGGGGACGCTGATGGGAAGATTTGCTTGTGGCAAGTGGCAGATGGTCAACAACTTTTGAGTTTAAAGGGGCATAGTGGTTGGGTATGGGCAGTCACCTTTAGTCCAGATGGCCATACCCTGGCTAGTTGTGGTGATGACGCCTCGGTTCGGTTGTGGGATGTCCAGACTGGCGTCTGCCTCAGAGCTTTGCAGGGACACTCCAGTTGCTTATGGGCAGTCACCTTCAGCCCGGATGGTAGTACCCTCGCCAGTGGCAGTAATGATGCCTCGGTTCGGTTGTGGGATGTCCATACGGGTGTCTGCCTCAGAGCTTTGTACGGTCACACCAGTGGGGTATGCTCAGTTAGCTTCAGTCCGGATGGTAGGATACTCGTCAGTGGCAGTAATGACGCCTCGGTTCGGTTGTGGGATGTCTATACGGGTGTCTGCCTCAGAGGTTTGGCTGGTCACACCAGTGAGGTACACTCAGTCAGCTTCAGTCCAGATGGTAGAACCGTGGCTAGTGGCAGTAATGACACCTCGGTTCGGTTGTGGGATGTCCAGACAGGTGCCTGCCTCAAAGCTTTGCAGGGGCATACCAGTGGGGTGTGCTCAGTTAGCTTTAGGTCGGATGGTACAACCCTGGCTAGTGGAAGCTTTGACGCCTCAGTTAGGTTGTGGGATGTCCAAACGGGTGTCTGTCTCAAAGCTTTGCCTGGTCACACCAATGCGGTAAAGTCAGTTATCTTCAGTCCAGATGGTAGTATACTCGCCAGTGGCAGTAATGATAGCTCGGTTCGGTTGTGGGATGTCCTGACAGGCTTCTGCCTCAGAGCTTTGCACGGTCACACCAGTGCGGTACCGACAGTCGCCTTCAGTCCGGATGGAAGGATACTGGCTAGTGGAAGCTTTGACGCCTTGGTTCGATTGTGGGATGTGCAGACGGGTGTCTGCCTCAGAGCTTTGCCGGGGCATACCAGTTGGGTATGCTCAGTTAGCTTTAGTCCTGATGGTAGAACCCTAGTCAGTGGCAGTCATGATTCCTCGGTTCGGTTGTGGGATGTGCAGACGGGTGTCTGCCTCAGAGCTTTGCCGGGGCATACCAGTGCGGTATACTCAGTCACCTTCAGTCCTGATGGTAGAACCCTAGCCAGTGGCAGTCATGATTCCTCAGTTCAGTTGTGGGATGTGCAAACGGGTGTCTGCCTCAGAGCTTTGCAGGGGCATACCAGTGCGGTATACTCAGTAAGCTTCAGTCCTGATGGTAGAACCCTGGCTAGTGGCAGTCATGACCAAACAGTTCGGTTGTGGGATTTGCCCGGCGGTAGATACCTCAAAGCTTTGCCTGGTCAAACCAGTGCGGTAAAGTCAGTTACCTTCAGTCCTGATGGTAGGTCACTTGCTAGTGGCAGTCATGATTCTTCCGTTCAGTTGTGGGATGTACAGACTGGTGTCTGTCTCAGAGTTTTGCACGGTAACACCAGTGGGGCCAGAGGGGTACACTCAGTCACTTTCAGTCCTGATGGTAGAACCCTGGCGAGTAGCGGTCATGACCAAACAGTTCGGTTGTGGGATGCCCAGACGGGTGTCTGCCTCAAAGCTTTGCAGGAGCACACTAGTTTAGTATACTCAGTAACCTTCAGTCCTGATGGTCTAACCCTGGTCAGTGGCAGCCAAGATCAGACGCTCAAGCTTTGGGATGTCAGTACGGGTCGCTGCCTAAGAACGCTTAGAGCTGACCGGCTCTACGAGGGCATGAACATCACTGGTGTTACAAGTTTAACCTCAGCTCAGTTGACTACACTGAAAGCTTTAGGAGCGGTTGAAACATAAAGAGGGCCCGGAAGCTGCAACCACTTCTTTTACCAGCCGACCGTCTTCCATGCGCAGGATGCGGTCAGCAATATCCAAAATTCGATTGTCGTGAGTGACAAGCAGTATGGTACACCCTTGTTCCTTCGCCAGAAGCTGCATTAAGTCTACCACCTCTCTACCTGTCTTACTGTCTAATGAAGCAGTGGGCTCGTCCGCTAAAACCAACTTGGGATGACTCACCAAGGCACGGGCGATCGCTACCCGCTGTTTTTGTCCCTGTGAGAGATTTTGAGGGTAGTAGTTAACTCGATTCCGCAGGCCAACTGCCTTGAGTATAGCCTCAGACTTGGCACGGGCTTGACGCCTGGAAATATTTTCGTGCAGTTCAACTGACATTTGCACATTCTGTCGGGCAGTCATGAACTGCAACAAATTGTGAGCTTGGAAAATATAGCCAATGTGGCGACGTACCCGTACCAGTTGGTCTTCATTGGCTCCATACAGTTCTTGACCTAAAATTCTAAGACTTTCCTCTTGGACAGATCGCAAACCTCCAATCAAGGATAACAATGTGGTTTTTCCTGAACCGGATGCTCCAGTCAAAATCAGAATTTCTCCCCATTTGATTTCCAGGTTAATGTCAAATAAAACCTGTTTACGTAGTGACGAATTTCCAAAGTAATGGTTGAGATGCCGAATCCTAACGACGGGTTCCATAGATATTAATTATCTAACGACACACTAAAAAATATCAGCGGGCTCTGCCTCTGACAATTTACGCATAGCAATAGCCCCAGAAATGAAACACATAGAAAATGTCAATATCAGTACTAACAGTACTCTACTAGGTTCCATAGCCACTGGTAGATGCGTAGCATCAGTAGTAATCTTATACATGACTGAAGAGATAAAAAATCCAGGTATATAACCTAAAATTGCTAGAATTAGAGACTCTTGAAAAATAACATATACTAAGTAGTCATGCTTATATCCTATAGCCTTCAAAGTTGCGTACTCAGCCAAATGCTCGGAGACGTTGCTATAAAGAATTTGATAGACAATAATCAGACCGACGATTAGTCCCAAAACTACACCAAACGCAAAAATAAATCCAATCGGAGTATTACTATTCCAATATTTTTTTTCAGCATCTATAGCTGCTTGCTTAGATAAAACTTTGACATCTTCCGGCAAATATTCTCTCAGCTTATTGACTACTTTATTAATATTGTAGCCAGGTTTTAATTTGATTACTCCCAAATTAATGAATCCTTTTTTGCGTTGAGGAATAATTCGCAGAAAATTTAAATCACTAGTAATTAAATTACCATCAACTCCAAATGAAGTTCCTAATTTAAATAATCCTAGTACCGTAATTTTGCGCGTTCCCGAAGCTTGATATCCTACTTCTAAATTAACTATTCCCTCCCGTCTAAATTCATCAGCGATTGGTCCAAATTCAGCTCTTGAAGCTTCATCGAATAAAACTACATCTGGAAGTTTAATCTTATCTATATTTGACTTTACACCCGGCAAATCAAATACTTGATAGTCAATGTCAAAACCTATCACATATATGGTGCGCCAAGAATTTTGAGTTTGCGGATTTTTAGAGTGAGTGAAACCTAAATATATAGGAATAACAGATTCTACCTCTTCCAAGGCTAGAGCTTGGTCTAACCGGCGTTCGGAAAAATTTTCCATAGCAACAAAAGAGGTAGACCGAGGACTAGTCAAAAAAATTTCACCTTGCAACTTTGTATGTACAGCAACAGCACTATCAAACAGAGCGGCGCGTAAGCCGAGTTGCATAAATATCAAAACTACGGCAAAGCTAATCCCACATAGTGCTACTAATAACCGAATCTTTTCATACTTAAGTTGTAACCATGCTGTAGATATTTTGCCAATCATTTTTATACCTCATTATGAAAAATTGAATAGCACTTTACCGAGTAATAGAGGTATCAATTACAAACTTAACTGCTAAGTTAGTTAAGCCTGCAACGAGCTTGCTATCTGTTGAATCAAGACGGATTTTTACTTCCACTACTCTAGAGTCTACATCAGCTACTGGATCAGTACCGAGGACATCTTTTTTGCCAATTTCCAAACCAATTTGGTCTACAGTTCCCTGTAATTTACCTATAAAGCCACTGCTAGTAATGGTTGCTCTTTGACCTAGATGGACTTTACTAATAGTAACCGTTCAGGGGGGGATCAAAAAAACGTCCAATATGAAATCACACGTAATCAGTACGAAAACCAGTCTAGATTGGATTTATACCGGATAATTGTGAGTAGTCAAAAGTGCTATACTGGTCTGCAAATTGTCTTTTAGACATTTTAGGTACGATATTTTGATGCGCATAAAACCCAAAGCTTTTGCTTAGCAAGGCTTTGACGTTTATGCGCATGATGTACCCCCCCGTGAACGGTTACTACTAATATCTGTTTCATAGATTTCTGCTTTCACATACATCTGTTTTGTTTGACCTAGTTCAACAATGCCCTTCTGACTGACGATTTCTCCAGGCCAAGTCTGAATTTTCAGAATCATACCGGCTTTAGGCGCTCGCACATAGGCTAGGTCTAGTTCTGCCTGAGCCTGTTTAACACCTGATGAGGAATCTGCGAGTTCGGACTGGGCAACTGCCACTTCTACTGGACGGATTTCAGCCATCTGTTCTAAAGTAGATTTGGCCTCAGCCTGCTGATCTTGAAGGGTTTCCACAGTCCGCTTTAGAGTCGCTTTGGCTTCGGTGATCTCAGCTCTACGGGTGGTCACAATCCGGGAGAGGTTACTTTCGGCCTCATTGACCTGCTCGAGAGCGGTTTTTTCTTGCATGCACTTACTATCATGCGAGGAAGCTGTTACCGCACCGTCTTGGTATAACATCTGATAGCGATCGCACTCTGTTTTGGCATTGCGCAACTCAGCCTTTAAACGCTCAATCGTCGCGGCTTGAGTTGCCTTTTCCCCTTGCAACTCAGCCTCTAAGCGCTCAATGGTTGCCTCTTGAGCAACAATTTGTCCGCGCCGCTCAGCCCCTAAGCTTTCAATTTTCGCCTTCTGAGCATTAATCTCACCCTGTTTGGCTCCGGCTTTTACCTTCGCTAGACGAGCGGAGGCAACTATGACTTGTTGTTGGGCTCTGTTTCGGGCAGCTTCGAGGCGATCGCGACTGTCAAGAATCGCCAGCACTTGCCCCGCCTTAACTTGGTCTCCCACTTTCACTAGCAGTTGGTCAACCCGCGAACTTTGACCGGAGGCTGGAGCTGACACGCGAACAACCTCACCTTGAGGTTCCAAATCCCCCGAGCCAGCAACTGCATTAACAGCAATTGTACTTTTTGAGGGAGTTAATGACGAAGTTTTAGCAGTGGTTTGAGAGCGCAAGAAGCTGTAGACAATGATGATGTTAGTTGCACAGGCAGCGAGCAATAAAACGGTTACCCACCAACCCCCTCGTTTGAGCAAAAAAATTGACCGCAGCAGCAGGGCAATATTAGAGCTTAACCAGGCTTCAATAGCTTCTGGCGTCTGAGAGTGCTTTAGCTTACTCGCCTTTTGATCAGAACGCTCTAAGCATGAGTTGGGATCGGGCTTACTGCCCTGTACTGACTGAGTGAAATCATTTACAATCTCTAGCTCACCTGCTTCGAACCCTTGGCGGCAAGCATGGCGTTGGATTTTACCGCTGGCAGTCTTTGGAATACTCCCAGGCTTGAGCAGCAGGACAGCATAAACTTCCAGATTGTGCTGCTCCACCACTGCTTGGCGGATGGCTCTAATTATAGCGGTTTGCGTTCGGATGAAGTACAGCATCAGCAGGACAATGTCATATAGGGCTTGACTTGCGGTGTATCGCACTCAAATGCAAACCGCTATACTTCTTCAAAGTTTAGATGGCGGAGGTTAGTACGCTCCACTTCTTGAGCGATCACTAGTTGCTCTTGGGCATCGAGTTCGACCGAAAAGGCAGCGCCGCAACCTGGGCGTAAGGCTGGGTGAGCTGTTTCTACCGTCAGTTCTATGTCATTCGGATAATGGTTGCGACCCTGAATTACAATCAAATCCTTGAGCCGCCCGGTGACGAACAACTCTTCAGCTATCAAGAATCCCAAGTCACCAGTCCGCAAAAACGGCCCCTCATCAGTATCTGCTAAATAGGCATGGAAAGTTTGAGCTGTATCCTCCGGTCGATTCCAATAGCCCTGAGCCACACTCGGGCTTGAAACCCAAATCTCTCCCACTTGGTCAGATCTACATTGGGTTAAAGATTCGGGGTCAACAATTACTATTTTCTGGTCTAACCAGGTTCTACCAAGACCGACAAGTTTTCGGGTGTCCTTTTGTTCACTGGCAGCTCGAAGCACCCGGTTTTGCGATAACGCTGCCCCCGAGACATGGTATACAGCCGGGGGTCGCGTTTTCAATCCACCGGAAACGAATAAAGTCGCCTCAGCTATCGCGTAGCAGGGGTAAAATGCCTCCCGGCGGAAGCCACAAGATTCAAAAGTGGCTACAAACCTCTCCAGCGTCTCGGCACGAAGGGGCTCAGCTGCATTGAAAGCAACTTCCCAACTGCTGAGGTCAAGACTCGCTAGCTCTTCAGGCTTAATCTTGCGAACACACAGATCATAGGCAAAATTGGGTCCACCGCTGATCGTAGCCTTGTAGCGGGAAATGGCCTGCAGCCAGCGCAAAGGCTTTGAAAGAAAAGCCGCTGGTGACATGAGTGTGACTGGGAACCCACTGTAGAGGGGCTGTAGTACCCCACTAATTAATCCCATATCGTTATAAGGCGGCAGCCAGATCACTCCCCGGCTGTTGGGCGTATGCTCGAAACAGTTATGCGAAAGAGCTAAATTGTGCAGCAGATTCCCAGGACTGGCCATCACCCCCTTCGGTCTTCCCGTAGAACCGGCAGTGTAGTGGAGAAAAGCCAGAGTGTTGCGGCACAACGCCGGTTCTTGCCAGTCTGACGCCAGGTCGGGGGCAAGATCATCGCTGGCCAGCCAGCGCAAAGCTGCCAATTCTGGATTATAACCTAACTGATCCTCTATGTTAACCAACAGGGATGTAGTGGTGAGTGCCACCGCCACCTGCGAAGAAGCCAAAATGGCTTGGAGCCGAGACATCGATTGATTCAGACGGGGTGGATAAGCAGGAACAGCTACAACCCCGGCATACAAACACCCGAAAAAGGCGGCAATGAACTCTAGTCCAGGCGGGTAGAGAAGCAAGGCACGCTTACCAGTAGCCCCCATCCGCTGAAGTTTCGATGCGATCGCGCGTGAGAGTCGATCCAACTCTTTATAACTTAGTCTGGCTGCTTCTGTTTCTCCCCCAAGCAAAAAAATAAAAGCTGTTTGCTCAGGCTGCCTCCGGGCTCGTTCGCGCAGAAGCTCTACCAAAGTAGAAAACTCTACCCCCAGTTTTGGTGAATCATCAAATGCCAACATAAGTAAACCTCTTGATATGAAAGTGTCAGAACAATTGCCTTGCTCTTTTAGCCCTAAGTGCTTTCTCTTTTCTCAAGCTAGGGCTCAGCGTCTAATGGCGGGGATGAGCCCTCAAACCACAGCTATGCAAGTGCTCTGTCACTACATTTCATCCAGATATCAGTTTTTTCTCATCTGAATATCAGTTTCCTTTAGAGGCTGGTAGTTGTCGATACAGCTAAGTTCTCGAAAGTTCCGGTAAAGTTCCGGTAAATTTTCCCGTCGTGCTAAGACGAAAGCAGATAAATTTTGCCTTTGATGGAGGTTGCTGCGCTAGCAATGCTTCACTCGTGCATTAAAATTAGCCGCAGGGGGTCTAAATAAATGTGCCAGGGAAAAGGCTGCTCTTTGAGCACCGACCACTTTTCTTTAAAGACTTCCGCCTGCAAGTGGTAGTCACTGGAACTACTAGGCAGCTTGTGCAGCTTCAGGTATAGGGTCATTCGGTGCGGAGTTTCGCTCGTCGTCACCAGCCAGCAGGGGAAAGTATTCTCCTGATTGGGGTCGTTGGTGAAGGTTAACTCATGGGCGCGAACTCCCACATAGGAGAGCGAGTTCGGGATAGCTTCGATAACTCGGAGAGTGCAATCCCAGTCAATCGCTTCTACCCGATCTTGTGAGACTGCATGGGCGCTGGAAAAGTTCTTACACCCCGTCAACTGGGCTACGGTGAAATTAGCAGGATGCTCGAAGATGTCTTGTTTGGCACCATAGGCAGCTACTTTTCCGCCGCTTAGCACCAACAGGTTTTGGCAAACCCGATAGGCTTCTTCTAAGTTATGGCTAACAAACAGGGTGACGCCTTGGTAAGTAACAAGCGTCTGCATCAGCTGCTGTTCCATCTGGTTACGCAGATGAGTATCAAGTGCCGAAAACGGTTCATCCAGGAGCAAGGCAACAGGTTCAATCGCTAAAGCTCTTGCCAATGCTATCCGCTGCTGTTGTCCCCCCGATAGTTGGTGAGGGTAGCGGTTTTCCAGTCCTTGCAGTTGGGTATGAGCAAGTTGTTCTTGCACTATGCGCTGCACTCTGGCTTGATTTCGCTCCTGCAAACCGAAAGCAATATTTTGAGCCACTGTAAGGTGAGGGAAGAGGGCGTAGTTCTGAAATAAAAAACCAACGCGGCGATCGCGACTGGGAAGATTAATCCCCGTTTGGGAGTCGAACAGCACCCGCCCGTTCAAGACGATGCGACCTTTGGTAGGTGTTTCTATACCAGCAATGCAGCGCAGAATCATGCTTTTGCCAGCACCAGAAGATCCCAGCAATCCCAAGGGGTGCTCATTGGCGCTGAAGCACACATCCAACACAAAACCACCGAGTTGTTTTTGAATATCTACAACAAGGCTAGAGTCTGAACTAAGGACATCTCCCCATCTCCCTCTCTCCCCTGCTCCCCCTGCTCCCCCTGCCCCCCCTGCCCCCCCTGCCCCCCCTGCCCCCCTGCTCCCCTGCCCCCCTTTCTTCCCCTTAACTTCTTGCCAGAAATTAACAGCAGTGATCCCGGATAGAGAAATACTTATAATCACCACCACCCACACCCAGGCTTCATTCATCTCTCCGGCGTCAACATCAAAATAGATCGCCATTGGGATAGTCTGGGTTTGTCCTGGGATATTGCCCGCTAACATGAGGGTGGCTCCAAATTCACCCAAGGCACGGGCAAAAGCCAGAGTGGTTCCTGCCAAAATACCGGGCAAAGACAGAGGTAAAGTGATTCGCCAGAAGATTGTCCGTTCAGAAGCGCCCAGGGTTCTGGCTACCCGCAGGAGATTCGCATCAATTTGTTCAAATGCTCCCAGTGCTGTTCTGTACATCAATGGGAAAGCAACGACTGTGGCTGTTATAACTGCGGCGTACCAACTGAACACTATGCTGAAGTTCACTCGTAGTAGCAGTTGTCCAATCGGGCCATTTTTGCCAAACAGCAGCAGTAATAAAAAGCCTACTACTGTTGGTGGCAATATCAGGGGTGAGACAAAGATTCCATCAAGTAGAGATTTCCATTTCCCTCGATATCCCAGCATCCAATAGGCAGCTGCAATGCCAACGAAGAAGGTAATTATGGTCGCCAGTAAGGAGGTTTTCAGGGATATCCATAGAGGGGAAATGTCAAATGGCATAGGCCAATGGTTTGAAATTTGGAGTTTGGATGAAATTGTGTAAAATCTTAACGAGGTATGCCAAATCCGTATTTCTGAAATACACCGCTGGTTTGATTACTAGATAAAAACTGAACATATTCCTTGGCAGCCTGGACATTTTTGCTGTTTTTGAGCACTGCTACGGGATATATAATCGGGGAATGTAAGTTTTCTGCTGCTGTAGCTACCACTTTTACTTGCGGTGATATTTTGGCATCTGTAGCGTAGACAAGACCTGCATCAGCGTTTCCACTTGCTACGAATGTTAGGACTTGACGGACACTGTTGCCTAGCACAAGTTTTGGTCTGACTTGCGACAAAATTCCCAGATTCTTGAAGACTTCGTCAGCATATTGCCCTGCTGGTACACTCCTTGGTTCTCCAACAGCAATTTTCTTCACATCAGAGCCTGCCAATTGGCGGAAGTCGGTGATGGCTGAAGAAGAATTTTGTGGTACAATCAAGACTAGGGTGTTAGTTAGCAGATAGCGCCTAGTATCCTTAAGAATAAGACCCTTTTTATCCAAGGCATTCATTTGCTTTTCGGCTGCAGAAACAAAGACATCCACTGGCGCACCGTTTTCAATCTGTTGTTGCAAGGGGCCGGAAGCCGCGAAGTTATATTTGATACTAACAGCCGGCTTAGTTTGTTGGTAAACTTGCTGGACTGCTTGCAGGGCATCTTTCAAACTAGCGGCGGCGGATACGATCAAGTTGCTGTTTGTCTGTGCTACAACAGGAGACGGGGCAAACAATCTCAAGCCAGTTGCCAAGATTAAGGTGTCAACTATTCCGCAAATGAAGGCAAAAATTGGTCTTTTTTTCATAAAGTCTTACCTCATACACTTCGCTTTTCAAGGATTGGCAAGAAAGCGGGGTGGCGCTCGCCGCTTCCTTGTGAATAATTCTGGAGCAGAGCTGTTACTACGATTGTATCAGACGATGCGTTATTTACCAACTTAGTTGGTATAGGGTCAATGCCTAGAAAACAGCAAGGATGGATCACCTTTCAATCCTCAGACGAGGAGCGGCAAATTCTGGAGCAGTACTGCCAGCAGTCTCAGCGCACTAAGACTGAGATCATGCGCGAACTGATACGCACTCTCAATCAAAAGCCACCATCACCACAACCGCAACTAAGCAAGCAGGGAGGGCAGGAGAATTCTAGCCACCCTGAGATAGAACTCAAGAGTCAAAACTCGGAGTTGAAAGCGATGAAAGTTAGCGCCCGCAATTCTCTTAAGGGTACGGTAAAACGAGTTGTAACTGGAGCCGTCAACACTGAAGTCACTCTGGAGATTGCTCCTGGAGTTGAGCTGATCTCGATTATCACTAGATCATCAGCAGAACAGTTGAGGCTGTCTGAGGGAAAAGAAGCCTATGCAGTCATTAAATCCAGCCATGTAATAGTTGCGGGAGATTAAAGAAACACAAGCACTACACGCAGAACAACCGATGACTGAAGAGGAAATAGCTGCTGAAATTGAAGCTTATCGAAGCGGGGGATGAAAGTTGTTATCCATACTAAACATAGCCTGGAATAGCCCCGATGGCAGCAGCATCTTTGCCAAATGTGGAGGCTTTGAGAGAGTTACGAATTAAACTGCTGCGCCTGCACAAATTCCTGGACACCGAGCGCGTCACGTATGAGCAAGTGCGGCGACATAAAACAATTAGTGAATGACAGATATTGATTTTTGTTCTTTTTCCTGCTACAGTAGGTTCATCACTACAGTAGAGAAGTCGCTATGTTGTCACTTCAACTTGGAGCTAACGGATCAACAGTATCGGCAATCGGTCTTGGTTGCATGAGCATGTCTTATGGTTATGGTTCCGCTGATCGAGAAGAAAGTATTGCGACAATTCATACGGCACTCGATGCAGGCATTACCTTGCTGGATACAGGCGACTTCTACGGCATGGGGCATAATGAACTGCTACTGCATGAAGCACTTGGCGGACGGCGACGGGAAGATGTCTTCATTGCCGTCAAATTTGGTGCGCTGCGATCGCCTGATGGCAGCTTTATTGGCTTCGATGGTCGTCCTGCGGCAGTGAAGACTTCCCTCGCCTATACCTTGAAACGTCTTGGAACCGATTACATTGACCTCTACCAGCCCGCCCGGATTGATCCAACGGTGCCAATTGAACAGACGGTTGCGGCGATTAGTGAAATGGTGCAAGCCGGGTACGTTCGCCATATTGGGTTATCTGAAGCGGGTGCAGACGCAATTCGGCGTGCCCATGCGATTCATCCCATTACCTGGCTTCAAATCGAATACTCGCTCTTCAGTCGCGGCATTGAGGCGGATATCCTGCCGACGGTTCGCGAACTGGGCATTGCGGTCACGGCGTATGGCGTGCTGTCGCGGGGGTTGTTGAGCGGTCACTGGTCAAAAGAACGGTCTGAGCAGGCACAGGACTTTCGGGGACATTTTCCGCGCTTTTCTGGAGAGAATCTGGATCGCAACTTGTCATTGGTTGAGGCACTGCGCCAAATTGCCCAAAAACAGAATGCGACGGTTGCCCAAGTGGCGATCGCCTGGGTGCTGTCGCGGGGCAACGACATTATTCCACTGATTGGAGCACGGCGGCGCGATCACCTGAATGAAGCGTTGAGTGCGCTGGATTTGAACTTGAGCGAGGATGACTTGGCTGAGATTGAGGCAGTAATACCAGCGGATGCGGTGGCGGGCGATCGCTATGATGCAGAGCAAATGGCGATGCTGGATAGTGAAAAGAGGTAGGAAAATTGAATGATTCAGTGTTGACACGAGAGCGGATTCTCGATGTGGCGGAAGAGGTCTTGCGCCGTTATGGTCCGGCAAAGGCGACGGTTGTGGATGTGGCTCGCTTTCTGGAAGTGAGCCACGGCACAATTTATCGGCATTTTCCCAGTAAAGCTGCTCTGCGGGATGCGGTGGCAGAACGTTGGTTGCATCGAGTTTCCACACCGCTAGCAGTAATTGCAGAAGAGCAGGGTTTGGCCAGTGAACGGTTGCACCGATGGTTTATGCAACTGATGACTCTAAAACGTCAAAAAGTCCTAGACGATCCTGAGTTGTTTGCAACGTATTCTGCAATCGCGCCGGAAGCGCGAGGGGTGGTTCAAGCTCACGTTGATGAACTGGTGAGGCAACTCGCTGGGATGATTGAGAGCGGTATTTCAAGCCTTGAGTTTAAGGTTCCTGATTCCCATAAGGCAGCGAAGGCAGTCTTCAATGCAACGATCCGGTTTCATCATCCTGCTCACGCTGCTGAGTGGAGCGGTTCAGACATTGACGCTGACTTTGCCCAGGTATGGCGCTTGGTGCTTGCTGGTCTTATTGTTGGTGGGCATATAGCGATTTTCGATGGAGTGTAGCACCGCCGATAGAGATAGGGCTTGACGTCGCTAGCGATCAAAGTATCCAGCAATTTAGAACCTAGCTACGTCAACCCCATGGCAAGTCTTTACAACACAACCACCTCAAACCCAGCCTGTTAGGGTTGGTAGCCGTCGCTAAGTGTCTTCAAGAAAGTGACAATCTGGTCTTCCTCTGCACCACTCAGGTTGAGGTTGCCGAGGTCATCGTGATCGACGTTGGCAGCAACTTCCGCTGCTGGCCAGCAGTTCTGAGAGATAGCCTGCGCTTCCGTGGTGAAAGAATTTGAACATGCAGGCAAAACATCCCGAGTGTTATAGAAGTGCACGACAGACTTGAGGCTTTTGAAGTAGCCATTGTGCATGTAGTCTTTCACAAAATCTGGACTGGGTCGCTTGTCTACGTTACGTAACCTTGCTGTCTGCATTTTTTCCCCAATTGAGACAGCAAAACTATTATGCTGCTAGAATCATTACTAGGAAAGAATCGTGGCTCTAATCACTGGGTCGGAATTATTGTCCGAAAGGGTAATAGCCTAAGATTGAGTACACGCTGAGTACAGTAAAGGAGAAAGCAGATGGATAGCGCGAAACAACCAACCAGCAAGGGTTCCAAGAATACGGTAAACGTTAGGGTCAACAATGACAGACTCAGCCTAAGACTGCCTAGAGAGGTCTCCAGAGCCGCCTATGGCAAGGAGCAATACATTGTCAGCTTAGGACTAGCTGATACGCCTAAGAACCGTAAAATAGCTCAACGGAAGGCAGACTTGATGTCAGATGACATCGCCTATGGTTGCTTCGACGTGACCCTGGAGAAGTACGAACTGGGAGTAGTGGCAGCAAACAAGCTGACTGCCATAGATGGAGGTAAAAAGCCTGAACTAGGCATCCTGGAATTGTGGGAAAAGTTTAAAGAGTATAAACGACCATCATTAGCTGAGACGACGTTCATTATTACCTGGGAGCGAAACTTTACAAAAAGACTAAAAAAAGCTGTTGAGCAAACAGATGGAACACCAATAGCAATCAGAAACTACGTAATTGAAAATTACAATATTCTTGATTGCAAAAACTTGCTGGCAACACTGGAAGCGGCCTACAAATGGGGTGTTAAACATGAGTTAATCAGTAAAAATCTTTTTTTAGGAATGTCCGAAGAAATTACAGTCAAAAGGAAAATTAAAGGAGATGATTCTTTTGATGAATTGGAGGACATCAGAGCATTTTCACTAGATGAGATGTATGCAATCATTGAAGCCTATAAATCCAATAAAGACATGAATCATTGGACAAATCTTGTGACATTTCTTTTTTACACAGGATGCAGACCCGGTGAGGCAGTAGCACTACGATGGAAACACATTAGCCCAGATTGCAAGGTTATTCGATTTAGCCAATCTTATTGTCACGTAACAAATACGACCAAATCCACGAAGACAGACACAACCAGGATTTTTCCTTGCCATAGAAACCTTACAGCATTACTGCTTGAAATCAAGCCAAGTGATTTGAATCCTGAATCTTTGGTGTTTCTTAGTAAAACAGGAAAACAAATTACTTGGTCTATCTTTGCAAGAACATGGAGGGGAGCATCAAGCAGTAGAGTTAAAAGCGTCATTGAAAGACTTGTAGAAGAAAACAAAATAAGACAATATCTCAAGCCATATGCTACGCGGCACACGTTTATTACCGCACAAGTAGACGCGGGAATAGATGCGCACGTCATAGCAGCGTGGGTTGGGAATAGTGCTGATATTATTTGGCAACACTATTATCAGCACAAAAAAGATGTAAAACCTGCTGATATATAATATTGCAAACACAATGGTAGGATAACAAAGAGTCCATCTTCCTACTCAATAAACCCCCCTGAACGGTGCGCTACCAATTAAGGGGGGTTTCTTTATGTGGCTGAAGAAAGTCCGCTCATAAGTGTCACAGGCAGCGACTAATAATTAAGGGGGAAGCTCAGGTCAACAAAGAAAACGAGTTTACTGTCAATTGGTTGGCACCTATAGACATAAGTACAAGTGTTATCTGGATGCCGTCGAGCATCATGTATTCTCACGTCAATTTCAGGATTGTCATTATTTAAATTATCGCGACAATAATTACTGATATGAACAAAATCAGGCTTACAAACTAGCCTAATACTTTGGTCTAAAGAGGCGAGATGGGCGAATTCTATATCAGATAACGTTCTCATGAAAGTTTACTGTTATAAGAGAAGAGAGATAGCTTAGAGGGAATTCTAAGGTTATCACCAATGTAAATGAAAACAGGAATAAACAGTATGGAGATAGAGGGTAATGGCAATCATTCTTTATATTGTGTATTTTCTTTTGGTGGTGGCGTTCAGTCGTCTGCTATTTACTTGATGTTGATAAATGAGCCAAGAAAGCTATATAACGCGATGAACGAAGTACCAGGGAAAATATTCTTTACAGATACTGGAGCAGAATTGCAATCGACATATAAATGTTTGGAATATATGCAGGGATTGCGTTCACCGTTATTTCATATCGAGTTAGTTAGTAATGGAAATATTTTGAAAAGTAACTTTAAAGATACAAGTAATTCAAAGGCACCTTATCCATTCTTTATTAAGAATGGACAGACAGGGAAAGTAGGGATGGCACAAAGGATGTGCACACATGAATACAAAATTAAAGCTGTTCAAAAGGCAACTAAGGATGCATTTAAATTGAATCGGATTAGATTACAAAAGGGAATAGTATCAATGTGGTTAGGAATATCAATGGATGAAATACACAGGATGAAAGACAATCGCGACCATTGGAGAACGAATAGATATCCATTGATAGAAATGGGAATGACTAGACAAGATTGCATTGAATATTGTGCGATGTATAACTGGTTGCCAACTAAAAGTAGGTGTTATTTTTGTCCATATCAATCAAATGCCAGTTGGAATGAGTTGAAGCAAAATAGTCCAAAGGAATTTGAATTAGCTTGTAAAGAAGATGAACTAATCAGAAATAGGTTTTTGACTGATGGGTCTAAAAGTTATTTACATAAGTCATGTATTCCTTTAAAAGAAATAAACTTTAAAAGGAGTGAGATTGAAGATGGTTTTAATAATGAATGTGAAGGAGTTTGTAATACATAAAATGTGAAGTAGTATGGATCTGTCCTTAAAGAGTTGAGGCAACACAACCCTGCTGAGTTGCTCATCATTGGTGTAGCCTTGGGCCTTGTCGTCGTCAGTAGCGCAACAATTGCCGTGCTGGATCAAACTGTCGCCGGGTCGCGACGAGCAACTTCTTCGCTTCATGCTTGAGTGTACATTTTTGAGTACAGGTTTTAACGTCAAAAATATGGCTGACAAAACTGCGCTCAACCTACGCCACGACAAGGTTTGAGTTGAGTACAAGAATACAAGTTCCCCTCCCCAGTAAATACTCGTACCCCAGCAAAAGAATACTAGCACCCATACCCCAAAATTTTGTTTTAATACCTATCAGGTCAGGGTTTAAAGCTTTGAGTACAACCTTAATTAATCTAATTATTCTGATCTGAGTCAGTGTAGGGCTCTGTTTTGTAATGGCTGATATAAAGAATGATAATTCCCGTGTTCAGTTCATTATGTAAATCTTTGGATGTAAATTCCACGGGAAAAAAGCAAAAAGATACTTATAGCCAAATTTAAAGGAGATTATCGTCATGGCACAACTAACTGGCTTGACTATGGGGGGTAAAACTTGGACTCCTCAATTCGTTCAAGAAATTAACCAAGAAAAATGTATCGGCTGTGGCAGATGTTTTAAAGTGTGTGGTCGCAATGTGCTGCTGCTGAAGGCACTCAATGAAGATGGAGAATTTGTGGAGGATGAGGAAGATGAGGAAAGTGAGCGCAAGGTGATGACCATCTTTAACATTGACGACTGTATTGGCTGTCAGGCTTGTGCGAAGATTTGTTCAAAAAACTGCTACACCCATGGCCCATACGAGGCAAATTGACCTTTATAGGGCAGGGGAGCTTGCAGGGAACCCCGATTCACCCCTACTCCCCTGCTTCTTTTTATAGTCCAAGCTGATTAAGTAAATTGCCAGCAGATAATTTATGGAACAAATTCCAGTTTCACTCTTAACCTGGCTGCTGGCATTTTAATTACACTGGCTTGTTGATATTGGCGGCTGATAACTGGGAAAATACCTCTGAATCAGAAAGGAAAAAATAGTGCAATAGTATGAAAAGTAGGGATTGGCTTGTAACTGGAGACGGGCAATGTCAAGCCTGTAAATCTGTCAGAGAATGGGAGTTGCTAAGGGATTCTTATCGCCTGTATCGGTTTCTGACTGAGATGGAAGATCTGCTCAACGATGTTGCAGATCAATGCACTTGCCTCCCTCAAATCCGCATGCTGGTGCGGCGGTTGATCACTAACTCGTATTGGGTGCAAACCCAACATGTGGAACCTTGCCCCAAAACTGGCATTTCAGTCCTCATGCTGTACGATGAGCTAGGTTTCCCGTTGACGGTGCAGAAGGAAACATATTCGCCTGGAATAGTATCGTCGATTCACACTCATGGAACTTGGGGAGTGGTGGCAGTGTTAAAAGGTAAGGAAAAACATACCTTTTGGAAGCGAACCAATCACCCGCAATTTAAGGACAAAATTGAACCAGTGGGAGAAATTACCCTAGTTCCTGGGGATATTATTAGCTTCACTCCTGATGCAATTCATAGTGTGCAAGCGGTGGATGATGAACCAACAATTACCTTTAATATTTATGGTGAAACTAACCCGCGAGAGCGATTTGAGTTTGATACAATTACATATAAAGCCAAAAAATTTTAGTGCTATTAGTTTTTAACCAACTGTGAGGCTGACCTATGTACGAAGCCAATTTGCTTCAGCCCATCCACACTACTGCTGAACTGCTAGAGAGGTACGCAAAGGGAAAACGGGGCTTTATGGGAGCCGAGCTGGGTGAAGCCGACCTAGAGGGAGCAAAGCTGAGGGGAACCGACTTAAGTTACGCCGACTTGAGGGGAGCCAAGTTGGGATACGCCAACCTGAGGGGAGCCGATCTAAGTTATACCGACCTGGGTGAAGCCAATCTGTGTGAAGCTGACCTCAGGGGAGCAAACCTGATCGGAGCCAACTTGATTGGAGCCCGACTGAGGGGAGCAAACCTGATCGGAGCCGACTTGATCGGAGCGCGACTGAGGACATCCTACTACGATGAAAACACGCTTTTTCCTGATGGCTTTGACCCCGTCAGTGCGGGTATGCGGACAGAGGTTATGGAGATAGCGAAGTGGCAACTGTAATTTTCTATGAAAAACCGGGCTGCATTAACAATACTAAGCAGAAAGCTCTGCTTAAGGCAGCAGGTCATGATGTGCAGGATCATAACCTGCTAACCGCAGCTTGGACAGCACAGAACCTGCGCTTGTTTTTCGGTGAGCGCCCCGTAGCCGAGTGGTTTAATCGCGGTGCCACACGGGTAAAATCGGGAGAGGTGGTTCCCGAAAAGATGGATGCTCAAACCGCGCTAGCGCTGATGGTGAGCGATCCTCTATTGATCCGCCGTCCTTTGCTCCAGGTGGGTGCTCGCCGGGAGGCAGGGTTCGATGTCGAACTGATAGATAGCTGGATTGGCTTGAAGTCCGTGGACGAGCCGCAGAAGGCAATGAGCGAAAACCTGATGAGCCAGGATCTCCAAACCTGTCCGCGCAGCCACGAGTAACACCCCACTGTTGAACTCCGCTGCAAGCTGTGTGATGCAATTTGGTAATTGACCCGTTTTGTCGGCGGTATTGGCTAACTGCGTCCGGTAGTCAGCCGATTCACTGATGGCATTTTCAAGCAGGAGCCTGATAATGACATTTAGAGACTCTTCATAGGCTTCTAGTCTGGTGTTGTAATCCCCGTCATCGCTACCGGGGTCGAAGCCAGCCATGTAGAACTCTTCTAGAAAGTCGATAGGCAAATCTGCCCTCGTGCCGAAGATCCAATCGATTTCCAATACTCTCCACTCGTTGCTATTGTTGAAAGCGAAGACATCCTTTGTGAGTGGAACCCAATTGAGGTTTTGGATTTCGTCGTTTCGTCCAATCGCCCACCAGCCTAGGTCATGAAACCATTTTTTACCCGCGCGCTCGTTGGCTTCTGCTTTAGGGCTGCCTGGTTTCCAATAGAGGTTTTTGATATTCAGCCTGCATATTGAGCCGACATCGAGGTGGTAGGGAATGATGCCAGCCGCTTTCAGGCAATCTACGAAGCTACAGATTCCGTAACTGTAAGTCGAGATTTCGGCTTCTGGGTGCTCTGAAAAGATGACTCCAAGGTAGTTATCGATCAGTAATGGCGGGTTGTCATATTGGTAGACGTGGCAAGTACCAGTGTTATCAATCTCGTAACTGTCTTGTCCCGACTCATAGCTTTGATAAACACTGGCTAGGAAGTAGGGGCACTCTTTATACCATTTTAGTTTTGGTACACTACAGATTAAACTAGTAATTTCATCTCTTTTAGTTTTATGGCTGGAATTGTCAAGATAGATATTACTGAGACCCCATCGGAACTTAAAACCCTTTTGAGTCA
>JAABUQ010001567.1_pt1 | contig 48536 bp, 45 predicted proteins | sample 5560001 | NCBI WGS metagenome assembly JAABUQ01 (sample SAMN10711888, study PRJNA513371) | rock metagenome | isolation source: Antarctica rocks | place: Antarctica: Victoria Land, Finger Mt nord | collected 2015-12-18
GGTGCCGTCGGGGGACCTGGGGGGGTGTTAGTTGGGGGGGTCTGATAATAGAGGGGGGGCGGGGTAAGGGGACCATTGGAGGGATGTGAAGAAGGGGGTTGTGGGGTCTGAAGGGGGGGGGGCGGTGGTTAGGAGATGGGGGGTGTAGGGGAGAGGGGGTTTGTTGCGCGGTGGCTGGTTGGCATCGGCTTCTTGGGGAGGGTTATAGTGGTTGAGACCGGCGTCGTGGTGGAGGGTGGACATTGTGCTTGATGCGGGGAGCCATGGGGTGGTTCATGTAGGAGGCCGAAGAAGTTCTTCGAGCTTTCGAAGAGAGTTTAGGGTTCTTGGTTTGTGAATTGGCATAAGAAGGCGACAAAAATCTGCACCCCGGTCACTCGAGGCTCACCCGGGCGCTGCCGCTTTAGCAAACGCGCCAAATAAGTAAGGGTGATATCGTCAAGGACTAGCGCATATATCGTCCGGACTGTTAAGTGTTCAGGTCTTTAAAACTTTAAAATATAATATTATTAAGTAATATTAATAAAATATATATATTTGGTCAATATAATTTTAATATTAAATATATTTTAAATTTAAAAATTTTTTCTTTTTTTAATAAATAATTTTATTATTTAATAGAAAAATTTTTAATTTTATATTATTATTAATTTTTATTTTTAATTTTCAATTTTATAATTTTATAATTTATTATTTAATTTAACTAAATTTTATAAAATTTATTATTTTTATTTTATATATTTAATATATTCATTTAATTGTTTTAAAGAAATCAAAGTTTTAAATCTAAAAATATTTTGAAATAATTAATTTTTTTATTAATTTTTAATAATAATATAATGTAAAATTAATAAAAAGAATAATTATTATAAAATTATTATAAAAAAAGAAAAAATTCTTTATTACAAATTTTTTTTAATTATATATTATTTTAAATATTTTATAATAATATTATTATAATTATTTAAAAGATATAATGAATTTTATATTAAACTTTTATTAATATTATATTATATATAAATTAATATTAAAAGAAAAGTAACTTCCGTTAAATAATTATTTAATATATTATTATAAATAAGCAAGCTATAAACTAGGTAATTTGCCAACTATTTATATTAATATATTAAATAATTAATTATTAGTTAAATTGGCAATCCAACGTACGTTGATTGGCTAATCAACTAGATTGGTACGTCAACTGCCATAGATTTCCCACCTGTTTTTTTTGGGAGATCAGATCACTCATTCCATTCTACCAGTACATAGCTATAGCTAGTACTGAATTGAGCTTTCCATAGCCCCATTTGATCTCACAAGTCCTTCCTTACTTCTAGGGATTAATAGCTACAATTCATCGGCCCGATGTCGCTACGCAATCGGAAGCATTCCACACTTCATTCAACTATTAGTTCCACACTTTCGACTTAAGCAGGGGTGACATAAACCCAACTTGGTTGACAAGCATTCTGCATTCATCTATCTCCTCACCCCACCTTACAGTTCAAAACATCAGAAGTGCAGTCTTTCTCACAGCGCATAGAGGTTGGCACGCAAACCATTCAGCGCTAAGTCTACGGCAAGCATGAATGGACCAACTTTCGATTACCAGCCCCTAAGCGCCAATTCGAAAGAGATACGTCTTGCACTGATCCAGCCAGAGATCGATTCGCCCGACATCAATTGCAGTCTCGAACACGCATTCTTGGGTGAACGTCCACCCTACGAGGCCCTTTCTTACAACTGGGGCGACCCAAGTGACACCGTGGATATTAAGCTCAATGGCCACCCTTTTCCTGTTACCAGAAACCTTGCTACAAGCCTTCAATACTTGCGGAAAGACACGGCAGTTACCAAACTTTGGATCGATGCAATCTCTATCAATCAGAAGGACTTTCAAGAGAAAAATTCACAACTCCTGCAAATGAAGGAGATATACGAAACCGCGAACAAGATTGTCATTTGGCTAGGAGAGGAATCGGACGATAGCAACCTTGCGATGAAGGCGATGCCCGAACTTGCTCAGATGGCAATGATTCCCCCGGGACCTTGGCTCGAGAAAATCCTACGACAGCCTTTCGATGTGAAACCCTTGAACGCATTGCAATCCTTTCTCAACCGTCCATGGTGGACTCGGGCGTAGATAATCCAAGAAGCGACATGTCCCAATAACACTTTCTTGAGATGTGGTAATGATGAGATAGACTTTAATATTGCTATGACTGCTGCAACATTTATAGTGGGAAATATAGCCCGCCAAGCCTTTCAAAGAAATTTCAGAAACGCAGCTATCCCAGGATATACCAGAGTCGTTGCCATGGAAAGTATCAGGTATGGTCGCAGGGAGCCAAATGACTGCTTAGACTTTCTCGGGGTTCTTGACAAGTCGCGCAGCTACGGAGCATCGGATCCGAGGGACAAGATCTTCGCATTAATAAGCCTGGCAACCGATGCTCAGAAAGAGGCTGTGAACCCGGGGTATTGTATGCGTCTTGATGAAGTGTATGCGACATTTGCATACACCATGATCATAATTGAAAAGGACCTCAACATCCTTGGACACTGTCAGGCCAATGTACGGGCTTCTCAATCGTATCATGAATTTCCGCTTCTACCGTCTTCGTGTATGCCTCTCCGTTGTCTGCCCTCGTGGACTCCTGACTGGACACAAGAATTGGAAGTCAACCCCTTCATCAAGAATGAAGAAGAGGGTGACACTTCATCAAGGAAGATCTATAATTCGAGCAAGGATTATCCTCCATGCGTTCGGCGTAGTGAAGACCTCCTGTCAGCTGTCATTGCCCCTATTTTCCCTTGTCAGCCCGTTTTTCCCATTTTTGCTTTCTCTAGGGTTATTTGGACCCTTAATCATACCACCAAAACACTATTATTATACCACTTATTCTCTATTTTATTAGGCGAAGCAATTAGTATAAAACAGGGCTAGGAATATTTATTTGCCCTTATCTAAGGCTTTATTATTATATATATTAAAATATTATTATTTATTATTTATTATTTATTAATTAAATAATTTAGTTTTAAATATATTTAATAATTATAAGTCCGGAATATATTATTAATTTATTATGTTAAATTTATTTAATTAGTTTGCTAAGTTATTATTATAATTATTTAATATTATTAAGTTTAAATAAATATAATTTATATTAAAATTGCTTTTAAATTATTTAAATTATTTAAATATTTTTAAATATAAAATATTCTTAATATTATATTTTCTATTATTATTATTTTTACGTTTTTTATATTTGTTAATATAAATAATTAATTCTAATAAATTTTAAAATATTTAAAAAACTTTCCTATTTATTATTAATATTTCTTATTATATTATTTATAAAATAAATAAACAAATAAAATAAATATAAAAATTATATATTTAAAGAAATATATAAAATATTTAATATTAAATATAATTATAAAAAAAATATTATTTAAATTAAATAAAAATTATATAAAAATTATATAAAAATTATAAATTAATATTAAAAAATCAATTTCTGCAAATCTTATTATATACTTTATTAATTATATTATCCTTTATTAAACTTTTAAAAATTTCAAATATTAATTAATACTTATTATATAAATATAATATTTCAATATTAATAAAGAATATCGAATATTATATATTAGAAAAACCAAAGGCTAAAAAATAAAATTTTAATTAAATAAATAATAAATATTATTTTTTAAAGCTACCGAAATTAAATATTATAATTTCCAAATAATAATAATAAAAATTAATTTTATTAAAAATATTAATTTTATAAATTAGAATCAATTTAGTATAATTAAAATATATTTTAATTATAAAAAGAATAAAAAGAAATTTCTATTAAATTTTAAAAAATTTATATAAGAAATTAAATAATTATATAAAATAAATAAAAAGATAATTTATTAAATAAAAACGTTTTTATTTTTTATTATTTTATAAGAGAGACCTCCAAAAGAATAATTTATATAATATAATAATATTCCTATTCCCAAATACTTAATCGAAGAAATATATTATTAATTTATTAAATATTATTATTTTAATAAAATTTCTTATTTAAAAAACTAGATTTTAAATACCATATATATTAAAAAGATTAAAATACTTTTAAAAAATAATTTTTTCAAAGAAAGAGTCGAGAAAATTATTATTAATTAAAAAATATTTAAAAAACATTTTTTAATTCTTATTTAATTAAAACTTTTAATAAATTAAATATAAATATTATTAACAAAGCCTTATACCTTTATAATAATTTATATAAATAATAAAATATTAAAAATAAAAATATTTATAAAATAAATAATAGAAATCTTATTATTAAAGCTCTTTATTAAATAAACTTTATTTTATTTTTTAATTATATTTTTCAACTCTTATAACAATATATTACTTAATATTTAGATTTTAGACTTTGGCTTTAATATATATTTATATAATAATCGAGATTATTTTTTTTATTAACGATTATTTATTTTTAATAATATAATTATTTTAAAGAAAATATTATATAAAATTAAAACTTTTAAAATATATAAAATCGGTATTTTAATATTTATTAAAGAATATAATATAATCGAGCTTTAAAATATAATATTAATTCTTAGTTTTATAATTAATTTAATATCTTTTAATAAAATTAATAAAATTAATATTTATTAGAATATTAAAAATAATATATTTTATATAATAAAAAATAATTATAAAGATTATTTCTGCAAATTCTATTAATATTAAAACTATTAACTTTTATAAACCGATTAATCAAAAGCTTAAGATTTCTTAAAAAAATCTATTATTATAATTATATTAATAAAATAATATAAATTTAAAAGCCCTCGATTATTAATAAGCTATTCTAGCTTTAAAGTAATTATAATATTATTAAAAAATATTATTAAAATCAAATTTATTACTTTATTAACCTAGGGCTAATTTGAAATATATTAATTATATTATTTTTTTAAAATTAAAATTATAAATATAAAATAATAAACCTTTTAAAATATATTTATTATAATCTTATTTTTATTAAAAAAGGATTTAATAAATATAAATAATTTAACTATTTTATTTGCTTTATTATCAAATATTATTAAATATAAATTTATTATATAAAGGATTAAGCTATTAAAATAATAAAATTAATTTATTTATTTAATTAAATAATAATATAATTATTTAATTAAATATTTTTATAATAATAACGAACCTTCTTTAAGAAAAACGTTTAATATATTAATATAAGAAAATAATATTATTATAAAATTAATAATCTTATATATTATAAAATAGAATAGTTTATTTAAATATTTTAAAAAGGTAATTATAATAAAAAATAAATATATATAAATAACTTTAAAATTTTTTTATAATTTATAATTTATAATTTAAGATTATTTTAATAATAATATATCTTTTTAATCGGATATTAATTAAAATATTTAATAATAAAATATTATTTAAAGCTTTTTATTATATAAAATTATTATTAACTTATTTTTATATTTTCGGTTATAAGATATATTTATTTATATATTTAAAAGTTTTTAAAATTTTAAAGCTTTAATAGAAAGTTTATTTAAGTTATTTTATTAATTATAATTTACAAAATATAAATAAAATATAAATAAAAAATTATTCGGGCTAAAAATATTTTATTTAATAAAAGTTATTATTATAATTTTAGAAATATTAATTTAAGCTTATTATTTAATAATTTAAAGCTTTATAAAGTTATAAATATTATTAATAAAAAAATTAATTAGTTATTAATTAATAATTAATTATTAAATAAAATAGATTTATTTATTAATAATATTAATATTATAAATTAATTTTATTATTAAATTTTATTATTAATTCTAAAAACGATAATTATTATTTTACTAACTTTAATTAATTATTCTTATTTTATTTTTCTTATTTCTTTATTAAATAATACCTTAATAGGAATATTATTAGTCTATATATTTGCTATTAAAGAAAGGGAGATATTAAACTAAAATATTAAAAATATTAAAATTATAATATTAAGTTAAAATATTAATAATATATTAAAGGGTTGTATTTTAGAAAATAATATTTTTATTATATTATTATTATTATTAATTTTATATTAATTTTATTAATTTATAATAAATCTAGCTTTTAGGAACTCCGAAATCTTATTAAAAATAATTAAAAATAATATTTTATTTTCTAGAATATAAGCGAAAGATTGTTATTATATTTATATATTAATTATTACAAATCTCGGCCAAGATATAAGATATTATTTAACTTTTACGAAGAACTTTAACTTTATTAAATATTTATATTATAATAACTTTTTATTAAAGCCAAAAAGCTAGAAAATTTTAATAAAATACTTTTATAGCAATACCTTTATATAAACCGTATATAAAAAATATATTAATTTTAATAATAAAAATATATTTTAAACAAACTTTAGATTTTAAAGAGTAAATATTTTTTTTATTTAAATTTTCAAATATAAATATAATAAAAATAAATATTTAAAAAGATATAAAACTCGTTTATATATTAAAGGAGATTTATAATAAATAAAATAAAAAACAGTTATAACTATTCTAATTATTAAAATTTTAAAAGTATTTATAATTATTATAATAACTTTTTCCTTTGAATTATATTAATATAATATAATTAATATTTTTATTAATAATAATATTAATAAGGAAATTTATATTTATTATTTTAAAAATATTAATCTTCCGAAAGAATTAAATATATTATATAAATATTTTTTATTTATAAAAATATTATATAAATTAAAGAAATCTTTATTATTTTAGCTTTAGAATATTATTAAAATAATAGAATATCTTGGCTTATATATAATATTAAAAATAAAATATTTTTTTATTAATAATTAATTAATTATATTTTTCTATATTAACAATTTTATAATATTATATAATAAATAATATTAAATTAAATATAACGTTTTTAAAATATTTTTCCTTAATATATATAAACTTTAATATTTAAAAAAATTAATATAATTTATTAATATATATATTATCAGAAATCGCTTTATTAAATAAGTCTAGCTAAATCAAAATTTATATATCGAAAAAGTAGTTAACAAATTCCCTTTTAGAAGTTATATTTTATTAAAAATATTATTATTAATAAAAGAAATTCTTTTATATAAATATTAAACTACTTTTAAATAAATATATTTATATTAATAATATATTAACTTTATTTTGTTTATTATTATTATTATTAAGCCGAATATTACTTTTATTAGTTCTTAACTTATTTAATTCTTTTAAAATTTTATCCTTTTATTATTTAGCTTTAATTAATTAATTAATAATATATTTATTTATTATTAAAACGCTCGTAATTGAATATAATAATTAAATATAAAACGATATTTTTTTATTAATATTAAATATTGTATTTGCTAATAATTTGTTGGAAAGAAATCAGAACAAAAACAATTGACTAAATTTATAATAATAATAATTAAATTAATAATAAATATAGGATCCGTTAAGATCTTACAATTTATATAATATTAATATTAAACTAATTAAATTAGAATTAAAATTTTATTTACCTTAAATCTTTTAGATCCTTTTAATAGTTTCTTTACCGAAAAAGGTTTGTACGTCCTCGAGGATCCGTATAATATAATATCGTTAAGATAATAAAGGTTAAGTTTATCGGTTAGAATATTACGGATATCGGAAATATTATTAATATAAATATTAAATTTAAAATAAAAAAAAAAGTAGAAATATATTAAAATTATAATAAATTATAATAAAAAGAATTATAATTATAATTATATTATTAATATAAATATTAAATCTAAAATAAAAAGAAAGCGAAAATATATTATATTAATATTAAATAAATATTAAATCTATTTCTAATTAAATTAATTATAAATTAATTTTTATTATATTATAATTAAAAAGAATTTTAATTAGATTTAAAAAATATAAATTCGGAAAATATAATTTAATAAATTAAATTAAATTTAAGTTTTTTATTATTATTATAAGTTTTAATATTATTATAAATAAATAGAATTAGTTAATAAAAAACCTTTTAATTTTAATAATATTTATTAAGCAAAGCTTATTAAAAGTTATATAAAAATATTTATTAAAATATTTAGAATCGAATATTTTATAATATAATTTATAACTTTAAATTATATTTAAATATAAAATAATATTTATTATAATTAATATATAAAATTAATCGAGATTTATAAAGTCCTTTTAAATTCTATTAAACTTTTAATATATACAAAATAAATTAAAATATAAAAATAAATTAAAAACCTTATTAAATAGCCCTTTTATATATAATATATTAAAATCTATATAGATTTTAAAAATATTTATTTTAGAAATTAAATTATAAATTTTAATAATAAAATTTTAAAAAACTTTATAAATTTATATATAAATCTTAATAAAATATTTACAGAAATTGAAATTTATAATCTTAATAATATAAATAAGCCTCTTATTAAGGATTTATATATCTTTTTTAGCAATTAATTTTATTACCTTAATTCGAAAAAAGATATAAGTTTTTGTTTATCCGATTTTTATAATTAAGAGGTATTAAATATAATAAATTTTAAATTTTAAAAAAAATTTAAATTTTAAAATCTGAATAAAATTATATGTTAAGGTTTAAATAAAAATAAATATTTAAATAAAAATAAAAATTAAGGAATCTATTTAATATAGCTTTAAATTATTATTATAAATTAAAAAAATAAAAAATAAATTTTATAAAATTTTGAAATTTAATAAATAATTATTTATATTTATGTTTCTTTTTTAATATATTATATAGGAAAATTAAATTAATACTATCCTCTAATTTAATTATTATAAAATTTCTCTTTTTAAAATTTTAATTAAATTAAATTAATAAAATTTTTTTTTTTTTTTTAATAATAATATTTATTAATTTAAATACTTTTTAAATTTTCGAATTTATTTTCGAATTTATTATTTAAGCTTTTTATTTCCTTAAAGGTCCCTTTTAAAATTATAATTAATATATTTATTAAAGTTTTTATTTAAATATAAATTTTAAATATTTTAAAATTTGAATAAAAAAGAAATTAAATAGCTTATTTATATTTTTATAAATATAATATAAAATCTTTTTTCGAGATTAATATAATAATATCGGATTATAGAGATTTAGATTCCTAAAGCTTATTAATTTTCTTAATTATAAATATAATTTGGAAAGTAAGCTTTTTTATAATTATAAATTTTATAAGTTTAAAAATATTAAAAGTTCTTAATTTAATATTATATATATAATCTTATAAAGATTATATAGGAACCTTTATAACCGGAATATTAATTTCTTTTTAAATTTAAATAATAAAATATATTAAACCTTATTTCTATTATATTTTTATTAATATTATAATATTTTATTTTAATAATTCCTAAACTTATATTTATTATATATTATATTATATTAGATTTTAAATTTACTATTTTAAATTATAAAATTATATTTATTGAATTCTGTTTTTAAGATTTTTAAATTTTTAATTTATAATTGAATTTTCTTTTAAGTTTAAGTTTTTATTGTTAATAATAATCTAGTCCTTAAAAGCCTCTAAATATTTTTAAATATTTATTTATAACTCTTTATAGCCCTTTTTATAACGAGGATAAAATTTATAATATACGAGTTTAATTACTTTATTATATATTTATTAAAAATAAATTAGAATAAAGGATTTAAAAATTATCGGGCTTAAAATATTTATAATATTTAAAGAATCTTTAAAAATAATATTAAAAATATAATTATTATTATTTATTTAAGCGAAGTTCTTAATTATAATATAATAATTAATATTCTTTATTTCTTTAATTATCGTTTGAATATTGCTTAATAATCCCTTTATTTTTATTATTTAATTAATATTAAATATTATTTTATAATATTATTTCGGATTATTATTATTTTTTATATTTATTTTTATTATTTATTTATAATATTTAAAGTCTTTTTTAAAACCTTTTTTACCGAAAACGATTTACCGAAAACGAATAGAAATATATTTTATTAATTAAAATTTAAAATTTAATTATTTTTTGTAATATATATAGTCTAAGTATTATTCAAAAAATAGCTTATAAAAGGAATCTATTGGATAATTTATTCTAGATTTATAAATAAGTAAAATAATATTATTAGAATATTTACAAATTTAGGGAATTTATTTTCTTTTAAATAATTGTTACTTTCGGTTTAAATTTTTATAAATATTTTAGGCCTTATTACCTTTAATATAATATTAATTTAAATTTTAAATTAAATATATTAAATAAGGTAAAATTCAAATAAATAAAATATATAAAAATAATTTTAGAATAAATAATATATATAAAAAATATAAATTATAAATTATAAAAAATTAATAAAATAAAATTTGAAAAATATTATTATTAATAAATATAATTTAATATTTATTAATTTTAGAAAATTAATAAATAAGCTTTCGGAATTCGAAAACTTTATTTTATTTTATATTTAATTTGATATTATTACCCTAATTATCGATAAGTTCTATTATTAGAGATTTACTTATTTTTCCGCAAGAATTTGTATTTTTATCAGCTTCTTATTTTATATTTTTTAATATAATTTTAAATTAACTTTTTTATATTATATAAATCTTTTTCTTTATATTACGAATTATATATAAGATCTTAACCTTTCTATTTTATTAAATATTAAGGTTAGGAAGCTCGGCTTTATTACTCTTTTTTAATATATTAATTAAGCAAGGCTTTAATTTTATAATTATTTTATTATTAATATTATTTTTTTAATTTTAATATTAATTTTTTTTTAATTAATTAAGGTCTTATATAAAGATCTGGTTCCTTTAATATTAATTTTAATATAAAAATAAATATTATTAAATAAATATTTTATTTGTTAAGCAATTTTAATTAATAAATATAATTTCTAATCTTCTTTAGGATCCAGAAAGGATTTATTTTTTAATTTAAAAACTTAAAGCTTTCGAAATTTAAAAAATAATACTTTAAATAAAACTTAATAAAAGCGAAAACCCTTTTTTTTAATTATATAAATTAATATTTTATATTATAAATAAATTTTATATTTATAAAAATAAAAATAAAAATAAAAATATTAATTATTTTTTATTTATATTATATTTTTTAAACTATTAAATTTATATTAGCTTATATATTATTTATAATTATAAAAAGGCTATTATTCAATTTAATTTTATAAATAATTTTATTTAGAGATTTATTAATAAAAGAATTAATTAAATTATTTAAAATAAATTTTAATATATTTAAGAATTTATTCTAAGGCTTTTTAAGGTAATTTATAAAATAGAAATATAAAATAATTTCGATTATTTAATTCGTTTTCTCTAACTACTTATTAATTTAAAAGTAATAAATTTATATTATTAAATAATTGGTTTTTAATTTTTTGAAAATAATCTTTTAAAATTAAGATATAAACTTTAAATCTTTATCCGAGATAATTATTTAAAAAGTTCCTTAATTTATTATAATATTTAAAAGGGTTTTTACTTAATCCTTTATAATTTAAATATCCCTTTTAAAAGCAATAATAATTTTCTTCGAAAATTTGTTTATAATTATAAAAATATAATTAAAACTATTTGAATTTAATAAAGCTAAAATAAAATTTATTATAATTATATAAAATATATAAAATAAGGTTATAATTAGTTTTAGCTTTTTATATAAATAATATTATTTAATTTAATTAAGTTAATAATTCGAGTAATATCGGATATAATATTTAAAATACTTCGAAAAATTATATATATAATAATTAAATATTACCTTTTTATATATTTTATAAAAGCTTATATAATTATATTTATTATACGTTAAATAGAAAATATTTTATATTTGAGATTTAAGGATATAAAGTCTTTCCTATCGATTTATTATATTTATAAAATAAATTAAATCTTTTTTTATAATAAATTTCCCTATTTTATTTTATTTTAATAGAATTCTTTATTAAATTATTTAAATCCTTATAAGGATTATAAATTTAAAGTTTTAAATTTAAAATATTAGGATTCTAATTCTTTAAAGTATTTATATCCTAATTTAATAAAGCTAGGATCCTTATTTATTTCTTATTATATTTATAACTTTCTTTGAAAAAATATTTGAATTTAAAGCTAATTTTAATTAAAAATAAATAATATATTAATATATTATTAAGAATTCCTTTTATTTCTTTATTTTAAAATAATTTATATTTTTATATAAGTTTTAATAAAGTATTCAATATTATATTTTTTTCCCCTTCTTTCTAATAAACCTTTAAATTAAATTATAAAATATATTAAAAAGTTTAAATTAATTTTAATTTTAATTTATTAATAAAAGTTAAAAATAATATTATTTAATTAATTATATTAATTATATTAATTATAAATAAATATTTTATTACTTATTCTCTACTTTATCAGGCGAAGCAATTAATATAAAACAGGGCTAGGAACACTTATTTGCCCCTATCTAGGGCCTTATCATCATGTATATTAGGGTGCTGTGCACCATTATTTATCAATCAGACGATTTAGCCCTGAGTGCATCTGACACCTCCAAACCTTATTTGTGCATGGCTGCACATTTGATTCAGTTGCACAGCTCGGCGTGAACTTTAGATCACAACTTAGTGTACAAAAGATACAACGCTGGTATTCGTGGGCATTATCGGAGCTTGGAGATCAATATCGCGGAGCAGAGACGACCCAAGAAGCATTTCTGCATACGCTTGTTGCAGACATCGGACAAGTAGGGACCCAAGTCAAGCGAGGATTTGCTGCGCCTTGGCCTATCGATCAGAAGCTAGAGACCGATAGCGATTTCAGTTCGAATAGCTTCATAAGCTTCGCGCTCTTCTCCCGTGGACTTTTCATATCGAGATTAGGTTACATAGGCCTTGCGCGTAATGACACAAAGGAAGGAGACGATATATGTGTGTTACACGGTGGTCAAGTGCCGTTCATCTTGCGACAAGTGGGGAAGTTCCACCAATTCAAAGGCGAATATTATGTTCACGGTCTCATGGATGGGGAAGCTCTCTGTACTATCCGACGGTATGGAGTGAGTCCGCGCTTCGATGAAGTGTTATATGTTTTATCTAGAATTGCCTTATCGCCTCAAGTTAGGGAAATCAGATTTGCATCTACGGATGTTTGGTGGCAAGCCAACAGTTCGAAATTACGCGGTTCATCATGCCATATGCTATCCCACACGGACCATTGTGAGTCTTATTCCAACATCTACCGTCATACCTATGATAGTCAGTGACCTGATATTGACTTGCGTTACAATTATACATTTTCTTATTCATGAGCTTCAAACGCAACGCGCAATGGGGAATTTGCTCTTAATAAACCCTTCGATACTACAGCCACCGCACGTTGAATTCTACAGATATTCCATAGCCGTAACTTAAAGGTAAATTATAATTGGCTGGTACTATACAGACTACCCCTAACAAAGTGGTGCCTCCATCGTCTAGACCTCAAAGACCTCAGAGAAATCTTTCACCAGGTTTACGTGGCAATCTAGCTCCCCCACGACTCCTAGAGCTAATTGCGATTTGATTTACGAGACATAGATCCATAGCCTCCTCAACATCCACACTGACTGTACATGGAAAATGGCGAAAATGGAAAACCAGTATGAAAGCAGCAATTGCCGTTACGCAAAAGTGATATAGACTTCAGGATTTGTTTGACATGTGAAAAGATTCCCACCGTTGATCCGAGCTCGTTAGGAGGGATCAGGGCGGAATGGCAGATTCAATAGAGCCGCTAGGTGGATTTATGGCTCTATTCCCCTAGTCGCAGTGTATAAGATGTCGGTATTGAAACCGTAATTGATCCGCTTATCGATTGCCAACGTTGTAGATACGAGACCTCGATTGAGGTTCGATTTTGGTGCTGAATGGATGAACGCTTCTGAAGTAATATCTCAAGGGACACCTTTCGACTATGAATTTGAATGCAACGTATAGATGCATATCAAATGTTGCGCTTAGCTGGTCCTTGATACGTGTGGCTCATAGGGCCTTGTTGATGGCTTGAGGTGGTCAGCTAACGGCATATCAAAGCAAGGTATCTTGTTCCGTATATTGAGTTCTAGAAAATGGCTCATACCATACGAAAAGCACAGTAGATATGGCGTTTTCCAGACTGAGTTAGGTGGAATTTATTTGCCTTTCCGATGGGTCGTCCAGATACGAGTTTGTGACGCTATCGAAAGATTAGATGCCGGTTTGGAGATTAACTAAAGAGTCGCCGAGCCTGATGGTGACTCTCCACAGTCTTCGGCTCTTATCATGCCAAGGCCTATTGCCCAATCGTGCCTACCGCTCTCCTTAATCAAATCCTTCGTCAGGTCGAGGCGCCTGGCATATGTTTTGGCTTCCCATTCGCTTTCACGACAAGGCCGTGCATGTAGAGGGCTTTCTCTTGCTGATTACAGATCCCCAACAGACCCACAGATATGAGTAATAATGCCATAAGAAGGATTTTGCCAGTTTGAGAAGCATTAGTAGCCAAAGCAGCGCTGATATAAACCAGTATAGTTGCACTCGCATCTAGAAAGCTTTCAAAGAATGTCATGTCGCTCAACCACTGTCCAGCAGTCACGGTCTTGAGTGCGTCCACAGAGCCTTGCATCCTCAACCAACGGTCTTGGCTCAATAATATTAGGAGATCCCCTGTCTTGCCAGGCTCCAGTGCGCCGTGCCAACTTGGCTTTGTGCGCCGGCGTATAAGTATTATGTTCATAAGGCGAGCCATGATCAGGATTAGCAAAATAGCAGAGCCCCACCAGTCCTCAAGAATCATCAGCAGTGTTACAAAGGCTACTGTTAACTGCATCGCGACCATAAGCAGTATTACGGAGAAAGTCGAGGTTGTCGGACCGAACAGTTCTGTCCAAAGCCGGTACCAGGTGCCTTTGCGAACCTTCTCTACAGCGAGGCTGACAAGATGGCCTTTGATACCGACACTCTGGAGGTAAACCACAGTGGCTTGATTCTCAACACGGAATACGTAGCCCGTAGTGAGTGCAGCCGTCGGTGGAAGCTCTCCACAATTGAGGTCTGGCGCTTTTTGTTGGCGATGAATGCCCGGACAAAGCACTAAAGCGTCTAGGAGGTTGGCTGAGCCTGAGAGTACAGTCCGATGTGCGATCGTATTCAAGTCTGCAAGCGCTATCAAGCCAGCTGCATCGAGTGAGGTGCCCGGAATTGGCGATCTCCAGTCAGTCTTCGAGAAGCTCCTTTTCATAGCCGCGGTCGCCTATTAAAAATTAGCACAAGATCCGAGTATTTTGCTAATTTTAACCAACCTGTAGCAGAGGTTGCAGCTTCTCGATCATTCTGAAGAGCATGCCCACTAACTGGGGATCAACTGAGCCTTGCTAAAACGATAAGAGGCATCGCGAGTTAGGGCTGTCATAGGTTCAAGATATCGAGGCAGTTTCTTTCACCCCAAAACAGTGCTATTGCTGTTCAAGCTGATTTGTACCAATGGTGTAAAGGCGCAGCGTATCTAGTAGGGAAGGTTCGGTTCTCGTATGATTTCAGATCTCGTACCAGAAAGGCCAGTGAATGTCTGCGCGAGCGCAGGATGGAGTGGGGAGCTAGCGATTCGACGGCGAATACAGGATCGCCTTAAGCGAGATAATGAGGCTGAGAGATCGGTAATAAGCGGCAGATAAGGGCGTGCCGATGCTTGTAAGGGGGACCGAGCCCAGAGGTGGGAGTGAAATTGAAGGAAAGACGGAAGAACAGCGAGGGGCGGAAGTATTTATAATACACTAGCACGTCAAAAGTCTAGGCCTAAACCCAAAAAACGCGAACAACGCGTTTGTACTTTATTAATTTTATTACCCTTTATTACTTCTAATATTATAATATATACCCTGTTAAATCTAATTTCTGTTAATAAAATTCTTAAAAAAAAACTTTATTTTATTTAAGAAAAAAAACCGTTTTAATAACTTCTTGCGAAAATTTTAAAAAATTTATTATTTAAAAAATTATTTAATATTATTCTAATTAACTTTAAAAGGTTTCAAAAACTTAATTTAAATATCTTTTTATATTATTAAATTAAAATAAAAGATTTATAATATATATTATTAAAAGGAAATTAATAATTAAATATAAAAAAAAAAATTTAAAATTTATTATTTATTATATTCTTAAAAAATATAACTTTATTAATTAATTTATTTAAAAAAGATTATTATTTTTAAAAATTATAATATATAAATAAATAATTTAATATAAAATATTAAATTAAAAAATAATAATATAAAATAATTTAATAAAATAAATACTTTAAAAGAAAAATAATATAATTTATTTTAAAAAATAAAAATATATTAATAGTAATTTTAAAAAAAGTAATTTTAATAACTTATAAATTAGGTTTTTTCTTTATATAAAATATTAAAATAGTTCCTTTTTTTAATTTTAATTTAATCAAATATTTTTAAAAAAGATTTAAAAGATTTATTTATATAATATAGTTAAATATCGAAGAAATATATAAAAATAATAAGAAATTATAAGAAATTATAAAGGAAGTTTTAAAACGAATTTAATAATTACTTTTTAAAGAATTATTAATATTATTAATTAAAAATATAAAAAGAAAAGTAAATATAATAATAATAATAAATATTAAATATATAAAATATTAAATATTAAATATAAAATATTTTTAAATAATTAATATATTATTATTAATTAATTATTATATAAAAATATAAAACTTTTTTATAAATAATTAGCAAATCAAATATAATAAGGGAAATAATAATATAAAGTTGTTTTTAACTTGGCCTAGACTTTTAATATAACATTGTATAAGAAAATAGTTAATTGATTAATTCAATATACTATGTCCGAATATACCGCATTAAACTTATTAGGGTTACATTATACTTAAAAGCAGAAAAGGGCGCTCCTTTCACCAAGACATACATTATTTTATAATAAAATATATATTTTAATATAAATTAAATTAAATTGTTCTTTTTAAAAATATATATTAAAATAATTGAAATAATTAATAATCAAAAGGCTTTGCCCACTCCCAAGAACTGAAAGTTTGGTATTAAAAGTTTGATAAGAAATGTCTTCTCCGCTTTGCCCCAAGTTTAAACAAATAAAGCTTTTGTAAAGTGATATAGGCTATTACAAGAAGGTAAAAAGATTAACAAAATCTATTACAAAAAAATATAATACGAACGGATATATAATAAAATATATAAAAATAATATAATGATAATTAAAGTAAAACGTTTCTTCCGGAAGTTATTTTAAAATATATATAATAATTAATAAAACGGATATATATAAAAAACATAAAACGAAAATATTTTTATTACGGTTTTAATATATATTATATATAACGGAAATTAATATTAAAAAATTTAAACGTTCCTTAAGCGCTTTATAAAAACAGTATTTATAATTTTATCGTAAAAATAAATAAATAGAATAAAAATTTAATAATAAATAAATAAATAAATAAATAAATAAATAAATAAATAAATAAATAAATAAATAAATAAATAAATAAATAAATAAATAAATAAATAAATAAATAAATAAATAAATAAATAAATAAATAAATAGAAAAGTAAATATTAAAAATAATAAATAAACAAAAACGTCAAAAAAAGGAAAAGCGTATAAAAAAATTAAAAATTTTTGATTTTCAATCTTTCCGTAATAATACAAAAAAGGAACTGTTTTTTTAAAATTATCATAATATAAACAATACGTAATTTAAGAAATTCTGGTATATATATATATACGTTTATTATATAATATCAGCTCCAGACCAAATGCTTTCGTTTAACGATTCCAAATTAGGAACGGTGTCATTACGGTGTCAGTACGGTTCCCAATCACCAGCCAAGCCCCCTAAGGTAGGATCAAGCTCCCGGGCGTCCCTCCGCTAGCGCATATGACCGCCCGGCTGCCAGCTGGTGAGGTCCTACAATCTCCGCTGGAGGGACCCCCACTTTCATTTGATTCTTCTACCACTTTCTCGTCCACATTCTCTGTCTGAATGTGGTTTTATTCTGAATTAGAATACTGTGCGCATCAGGTCGCGTGTGCGCATAGTGCGTATGCGCATAATGGCTCTTACTGCGGGTGGACAGAAAGACGCAAATTGGCTCTTGGCGCAAGCTCATTAGGATTGCACACTCAGACAATTCTCAATTATTATTGAAAACTGTTGTGTCCGAGATATATATCAGATGTCTCATTCGGCACGCTTTCTTGGACGCAGGTGGACCTCTATACGCGAATATTCGTTAGAACAACGATGCATGCCTTCCTCTTCCTATCAATCGGCCTCCTATTCGTCCTTACATCAGCACTGTATCTCCCATCTACCTCCGACACTCTACCTCTGTCGCAAACCAACTCGAGCGCCAGCATAGCAGACACAGAACTGGCGGCAGCAGCAATCACCCTGAATTCGATACTACCTAATTCCAACACCCCGTCGCTAAGTGCCGAGATCGCCACCTGCGTCAATACGAACGACCACCCGACCTGGAAGGGTCCTCTCGACTTCATCGACCTCGCCGGCTGCACGCAAGCGACGTTCCAGTTAGAACGAGCCAAGCGTATAGACCTATTCATAGATGACACGCAGGCATTTTATGCCCGTGGCACGCCAGGAGGGCCATCGTACCGCCGTCAGGAGTTGCCAATTGGCAGATATCAAGGTACGCTCCTTTTGATTTTATCAGGATTTCTTCAGTGTTCGAGCTCCAATCATGCTGCTGGGTGGGCGATTGAAGAAAGCTGACCAAAGGGGGTGCCTCCTCACGCACAGATAACTGCGCAGTTGTGATAATCATGTCCGAACAATTAAATGATACGGCACTACCTACGGGTAGGAACACATATCAACGTGTCAGCGACCGCCCAAAGCACGTGAAAAGCACTTGGAGACCCATGTTCACTGACATGGGTAGGATGATAACGGACTGCGTGGCACGAAATCAACAGCCGGCGTGGAGTACGGTCGTGGGTGATCAGCCCGGTCAGGACGATAGTATTGCCGTTTTGGTGGCGCCGCTGGATAGTGCGTTCATGAAGGCTTGGTGGAGGCCGAGTCCGGACTTAAAAGCGAGTGGACGGAATTCGTCAGGGTCTTTGATGTTTATTGGGAATGAGTCGGTGGATACGGCTTGATTGCTAATTTGACTATATGAACTCGATGATAAGGGTTGGAGCCGGCTATGCCAGAGTAGTGCATTTCAACTGGCACTCGAATGGTGGAATTTGCGGTTGCTCTGGATAGAGAACCATGTTTATATCGCGATTGATCAACAGAGCTTTGACAGTTGGAAATAGTCTAACACTAGGATATCTCCCTGTGAATAATCACTCCCTGTCCCTCCAGGGCAGAGTGCCCCCGCGCGATCTTCATTTGCGATTAGCATCTCCACCCCCAGTCAGCGGAAGCATTTTTGACCCGTACCTAATAACCTTTAAAACAGATCCGGCTAGCGCTAAACTCCCACCCGGTATCAGCTTTCTCTTAACGCTTTGATCGGTCTACTATTTTGTTTAAGCCGATATACTATTGTTCACATATATAGAAATTTTCCAAAGCGGCAGAAGACGCCGTAAAGCAATTGATGAAACCATTTCCAAGCCACAGACTGCAGGCTCGGCGATATTCAAGCGGTTTAAACCGCCGCCGCGAATCGTTTGAAACGCTTATACAGAATGCAGGAAGCGGCGTGTCAAGGTCAGTCATTAACCAGAATTTCCAGAACCTTTACTCTATTTGTAGCACCCGTGACTGACTTACTGGGTCACTGCATAGTGTGATGGCGGAGACCCTTTCTCCTCGTGCGCTGCTCGTCATCGGTTAGCTTGCATTTATAGGGTCCACCTGCGTACCACGAAAAAGAGCATGTTGGACCAGATCGATCGCCTAGATCTTCGTTGTGGGGCAGAAGATCGGATATTGAAAGCGGTTGCTTTGGGTGAGAATTCGGAAGCCATTATGCAGCAATTTAGGGGGGGTAAGACTTGATGCCAGCGGTTTTGGCATATTAGTGATGACTAGCTGGGTGTATTCTATGCCTCCTCATATTGGTAGAAGATCTACGATGTAAGAACTTGGTTTCTATTCGGGTGCTACTGGATTGGTGAGATTGAAGCGTATACAGCTAGGTCTCCCAAGGAGAGCTGAAGTTTTACAAGTAACATTTTTATACCACTCTTCTCTTAAAGCCTGTAGACGCGATACTCGGATATCTGTTGCGCTCTCCTCAATCCTGCCATGACGAGTCTATGACTTCACTCACTCGGCCCAGTAACCTCCTGCCGCCGAACACCATTTCGAACATGGCGAGTCTTTGCTCCAGCGACATTTTGACAAAGGTCGTCAGCCCATTACCACCATACAAAGCAAGCACCGCCAGAACGGTCTGAGCAGCAACAGCATTTAAACCCGCTCGCCGGAGAAATGATTCCCATGGTGTTTCCTCCTGGGGCAATTCGATTTCCTGGTCCACAATGCTATGCTTGATCATCATAGCCACAATCCAACGTGCGAGGTCCTCCTCTCCCCCAGCAACAAAAGTGACTTGCACATCATCTTGAAGGCTAGAGCAAAAGGCTGTCAGTTCCGTGATCACCTCGTAGTCACTGTCACTTAGTCGAGCAATGCTGCAATCAGAGCTCTGCCTGTCTTCACTGAGTAGAACGAGTAATCGCTCGTACCGTTGTGCAATTCGCGTGATGCGCTCTCGGAGTGCTGAACGTGAGACCTGTCCTGGGAGCGAGCGTTGCTTGGCTTTTTGGAGGGTGGTCCAGATGAAACCGGTGCCGGGGGATGCTGTGATGTCTGCTTCCTCGGACATCGTTTCTGGGCTCTCATGCATCGGAGCGGGTTCTAACTTTGGCGGGAGTTGTCTATCTCTTTCAATAATCTCAGCTGAGGGGTACAGCTTTAGAACTAGGCGCGAGAGTCTTCGGTTGCTCAGAAAGGACGTCGAAACGACGAATGATCGAGGGTCCGTGGGGATTTCGAGAGGAGGGTGGGGTAACGGGGCTGGCCCAGCTGGTTGAACGTGTTGAGCATTCGGAAACGCAAAATTCGTGTCATATTCTTTCGTAAAAGGGTCTGGCATAAGCTCCACCTGCTCTGAATTACCAATTTTTGCACTTGATTTTCGGTGCTCCAAGCTACCTCCTCGAACACTCATATACCTTCCCAAAGCATCGATTGCGGAAAAGCTGCTCTCTTGAAAATTTGGTCTAGCGAGAGCAATTTGATACCTTTGTGCATTATCACGAGATGGTGCCTGCTTGGGAAACGGAATCTCACTCGTTCCGTCAGGGGGCCCCCAAGTCTCAATCAGTGAAGTGAAAATTTCCACATGGCTAGAGCAATCTGCTCGAGTTTTCGCATTACTCCCTGCGAATTCATTGTCATACTCTAGCTCGAGCTTGCGTTTTCTGATCAAGGATCGAATGTCGTTCCCGTCTGGAAATTTGCCCTCTTCCAGCTCCTCCTCATCCGAGTCGGCAAGCTCATCGAAGATACGCAGGCCTTCTGGTTTCCAGGTGAGTGTCTCCGTATCTATGCACTCGGGCCGGTCCAGAAATCTTGACGCCGAGCCATCATCGTCAATGCTCTCGTGTGTTTCAAATTTGGCCAACGCCGGAGGGAAAGGCATCCACTGCAGCTCTCGTTCTACCTTCCCACCCACAGGCCAAGTTTGATTCTTGAAATGCAGGTTCTTTATGCCTGCGAGCATCTCTTGATATGTCTCCTTGGTATTGCTACCACCGACAGTAGTGACACTCCACGGTGCTTTGGGCCGAGAGAAGTCCATGATAGGCACGGCAACCCTTCCAACTGTATCGGCCTCTTGCAACTGCTCCTGCTCGATACTGCGTTCTGCTTGGACGGCAATGGGCTCAATCAGATCAAAGAATGCATCGATCTCATCGGAGGAAATTCCCTCTGGCGCGGGAAGTAGAGATGGAAAATCTGGGATGACTTCTGACAATACTTCTCTAAAAGATACGCTTTTGCTCTTCCATGGTGGAGGCTGGTCAGTGTGCCGTGGCGACAGCGGTACCTCAACCTTGAGGTCTTGCAAAGCAGACCTGGTGGGAGGTGGGGATGATGGAAGGTCTTTGATACCCTTTAGGGGGCTGTAGATGTTGCCGATGCTTTCGGAAGTCAGTAGCGTTGAATCACTGCTCTGCAGACTAGATCATCAATCAGCATGTCTCTTCCCTTTGTCAGTGACAGACAGCAAACTCCGAATCTTTTTCTTTTTGAAGAGGCAGAATGGCATCGTCCTTGAAGATTACATCTTCGACCTCTCGAAGCTCCTCCTTAGTGGGACTAGTACGATCGGACAGGATTTCGAGACGACTAGTCTCGGGTGATGGTTCGAAGGGCACCATTTCTGGAGATCGTGCGAGTAGTGGTGGTGATACTGCTTCCATTACAGTGTCCTGTGTTCGATTACCTGTCATCATGTGGGCCTGGGCAAAGATCCAGCGAGGCTACTCACCTTCTTGTCAGATGGTTCAATCTCCTCGAACGTCGTGTGATTTTCTGCAAGGCACAAGGTTTGTTGCAAAAATACCATGGCATCGTGTGAGAGCTCAAGCTTTTCCGATGAAACCTGCCTCCAGATATCGCCAGGCATTTTGTGGGCCCAAGAAGGCCACGTCAGACCTTCATCCGCCTCCTCGTCGACAGTCTCCTGTGGCAAAAACTCATTCTCAAGGTCCGGCGAGACCTGTGATACCCAATGCCGCAGATCATCTTCATGATCGGAGCGTAATAGTGGTAGCTCATGTTTCAAGTTTGCGAAGCGATGTGTATCCAAGTCGATGTCTTCATCGAAGGCTGTACTGTCTTTTGGAGGTCGAGGTGCGATTGATGCGAGTAGTGATAGTGCACCGGTGTCGGCGACCATACGCTCCTCTGGAACCGTGGCACTAGACTCATCAATGTGGAATACATTCGAGGGGTCGTCCAAACGGCATGGGAGGTCGTCCGACGTCGATATGCCCTGCAGAGGATGAAGTTCGGTATGGTCACGAGTCAATCCATAGAAGCGTGCGTATTCATGTATAGAAGGCTCGGGGCCCTGCGACATCATTTGAGTCGTTTGCGCAACAGCCTGAATTTGACGAGAACAATGGTCATTGATTGTCCGAGGCCCTCAATACTTCGAACAATGCCACCGGCCAAAGTTATGAGATATCACGCAAGAAATGTTTGGAGATAAAGTTGAACGTGAAGGGATACCCGAGGTAGAGAATCATTATAGCGAGAAAGACACTACTATCGTTCATTTCCCATCAGCCGCGTCCTCGCATTCGCTTCTTCTTCGATTCCATTTGTAGCAGTTGGCTCGTTCTCGCCCTCTTGCTCTTCTCGCTTCTTCTTCCTCTGGTCCCTCAGCCCAAACGATATCGACATTGCCAACAAGACTCCTTGCAGAACACCCGTAACAAGATATATGCCCCAGGTACTCCAACCTTCCCATCCGAACCTCGCGGCGAGACTGCCAACCCACAAGGCGCTTCCAGGCGTTTGTATGCACATGGTGGGAATGCTCAGACTGCCAACAGCTTGTAGCCGCCAGGTCGTCCATATCTGTGGCAAGAATTGCACAGCTGCAAGCACAGTGCCAAGCACGCCTAAGAAATGCGCCCATTGGTAGAGATTTGGAAGCGACCAGATTACAACAGAGACGACAAGTATGACGGCAGCGTGCAGGATGGAGGCGAAAAAAACCACCAGAGCGGTGCGGTAGGAGGGTCGGTCATTGGGTCCGGAATGGGGGGCGAGTGGTGTAGCTTTGGGGAAGTAGAAGAGGAAGAGTACGAGTCTGTTTCAATTGTCAGTCCTATTGCCCGAGCTTCCTCCTTAGTTTGTGCAAGAGCCGGGCGGAAGATACTAACATCACAACAAAGCAAGCCCACTGTACACCGATCTGAGCAATCCCAAGCACTCCCGCAGCACAGTCATAGCCGCTCAACACTTTGCAGCATTCTATGTCGCGCTGACTCTCCGAGATAGCAAGGATGTTGGTGAAGGCGCAGGTCCCGGAGGTCGTGCCCAGTAACACCCAGTATGGCGATATGCCCTCGGAAGTACCTCGAGAGATTATACGGTGGTGTTGTGGGAGGTAGGAGATCAGGATACCTAATAGGATCAAGCTGGCACAGAGGATCAGCCAGCTAGCACACGGAGAAAGGCGACCGTTCAAAAGGAGGATATGTACATAGAGAGGACGAATTGGAAGACGCTCGGTGACGAAAGACCCTCACACTCGTAGGTGGGCATCCTGGAGCTCGTTCCGCCTTGAAGATGGATACAGCTCGTAATAGAAAGATATCTGACTTGATGCCTTGAGGGAAGCAAGGCCGAGTCAGTGCTACCCCATGATCAGAGTGGGGGCAGAAGGTAAACATGCGGAGAAAACATGATTCGCCGCATGATCTCGGTCTCGCTACGGCGCACAATAGTGTCTCAAATAACATTACCTGACCCATTCCCCACAGTCGAGCATTTGACAAAGCATTTGCTTCAAACTTATGATTCCATATCTGGAAGCTGTTGGGTGAGATCTCTTGTACATGATGGCTGCTGGTCAGTCGTCGACTCAAAGATTCGACATCTCTCGTCAGTGTCTACTCTGACTAGAGCAACTACGGAAAAGCTGACTCTTGATTAAGGTATCCTCCTCGTGTGGCATGAGTTTCGAGCCTCCCTCCTCGTTGCAGCAATTGCATTGTCTGTATTAGCCCGCTTCATCTTCCACAGACGCTTTCGGAGGCAAAGGATATCGTTATCTCCCCTTGTCACTGCACCAGATCTACAATCAAGCGGGAAAGACGCGGCTGGATTGTGGGAACAGAATTCGGTACCAGAAATATTGTTAGACGGGAATATCTCCGAGCTCAATAACACAGATATCAACTCTGTTCCGAAGGGACCAGAGTCGGATTCAAAAAGACAACGTCTATTTCCAAAACGAGTGAGAGGCTCAAAGGTCGAGAGGAAGGCGGACAATGAAAAAGGCACTAGAAGGGTGGTGAAGCCCTTGATATTCTACTTTTCTCTCACAGAGAGCTTCACCAAAGATTATGCGGCAAAAAAGCTTAGAGGTTCAATCATTGCCCAAAAGGAACAGCACTCGACAATACTCGACCCTAAAATCTACGATATAGCTGTTCTTGACTATGTAGACTTCTTTGAGCATGCCCCTACGCCAGAAAAGAAGGATGACCAGATCCAGTATTTTTACGTGTTACTTTTACCCTCCTACAATATCGATACGGCGCTGGACTTGTTCCTTAATCTCCTTCGAGAAACCCATCATGACTTCCGAATAGACACCGCGCCTCTGGCATCGATCGCCGGGTATTCAATATTTGGTTTTGGGGATCGGGCAGGTTGGCCGACGGAGGAAGATGGCTTTTGCTCCCAGGCTATTGAGGCAGATAAGTGGATGGCTAAGCTGACTGGAGGGAAGAGAGCATTCCCCATCGGACTAGGGGATGTGAAGTCAGATGTTGCGACCAGATTCGAGGAATGGAGTGACGGGGTACTGAAGTCTTTAGTAGACTTCGCTACTCATGGGAGCCTTGGCGAAGGTGCTCCTGGTAGTGGTGAACATGCTGAGAGCGACGAAGAAGACGTGGAGCAAGATCTAGCTTCCACAAGAATTAAAAAACCAGGAAAGTGGACCAAACAACAGCACAAGCCAAGAGTTGACGATCTTGAGGACTTGGGTGGCAAATCATCTTCACAAGAAATTGCCTCTCGCCAACTTTCCTCTCCATCTTCTTTGCCAATAGATTTTACAACAACCGGCTCCACCTTCGCCATATCCCCTACGCCACAGGCCCCGAAGGAGATGGTTCCTGTCACCTCTCCTACCCACGCTGCACTCACAAAACAGGGTTACACAATCATTGGCTCCCACTCTGGTGTGAAGATCTGTCGATGGACTAAGTCTGCACTTCGTGGTCGAGGCAGTTGCTACAAGTATTCTTTTTATGGCATCGCTTCCCATCTCTGCATGGAGACGACGCCATCTCTTTCTTGTTCGAACAAATGCGTCTTCTGTTGGCGTCATGGTACCAACCCCGTAGGGGTGACTTGGAGATGGCAGGTAGATCCACCTGAGTTGATCTTCAATGGCGCGAAAGAAGGCCACTACAAGAAGATCAAAATGATGCGCGGAGTTCCCGGTGTAAGGGCAGAGCGTTTCCAAGAAGCAATGCGGATTCGGCATTGCGCTCTCTCTCTTGTTGGAGAGCCAATATTTTACCCTCATATCAACGCCTTCGTCGCCCTCCTCCACAAAGAACGCATTTCGAGCTTCCTCGTCTGCAACGCTCAGCACCCGGACCAACTTGCAGCGCTTGAGCCTGTAACACAGCTCTATGTCTCTATTGACGCTAGCAATGCTGAATCGCTGCGTAAGATTGACCGGCCCTTGCACCGTGACTACTGGCAACGATTCCTGCGCTGCCTAGACATTTTGCGTGAAAAGCGGAACAGCATGCGCACGGTCTACCGCTTGACCCTTGTGAAGGGTTTCAATATTGAAAGTGAAGTTGAGGGCTATGCTGACCTTGTAGCACGAGGTCTACCGTGTTTCGTGGAAATAAAAGGTGTGACCTACTGTGGCACTTCAACCTCCGCTGGTGCAGGCTTGACAATGGGCAATGTGCCTTTTTACAATGAAATCGTCGAATTTGTGGAAACATTGAACACTGCTTTGGAAAGGCGTGGACTAGACTACGGTATTGCAGCCGAGCACGCGCATAGTTGTTGCGTGCTCATAGCCAGTCGATCCTTCTTCATTGAAGGAAAGTGGCATACACTGATTGACTATGAAAAGTTTTTCGAGCTGTTGGAACAGGGAGGCTCATTCAGACCTGAGGCTTACATGGGTAGAGAGACGCCAGAATGGGCGACATGGGGACAAGGAGGGTTTGACCCGAGAGACGAAAGGGTAAGAAGGAAGGGGAAGAACACGATCAAGGATGCTGCGGTTGAAAAGGGAGAGATATAGGGAGCCTGTGGTGATTTGTTCAGGAAACCTACGCATGGAAAGTTCGAAAGGGCTTGTTGAGGCGCAACATTCACTGGTCGTTTTGGGCCTAGTCGGCAGGACGAAGGAGCCTACTACTTCTATGTCGTTTCGTGTCTCCACGTTCTGCTTTTAAAATGGGTAAGTCGCGGCTGAATACTTTCCGTGAATTCATTTTACTTAAGCCAACATGCAGGGATATCACACTCGGGTCAGTCACTAGTTAAAAGTGATCTGGAAGACTCAAGCGACATGACCCTTTCATAATCAAACAAACATATCGCGAAAATGAATTCACTGCTCCGTTTTCTGCTGTGGTCCATCTCATTAGACAAGAATAGAAAGAGACACATGCCGCCGGTCGAGGATGTAAGACGTCGTGGTACCAACATCTCGCCAGGAAATTCCTGTCCCATCAAGAATGTTCGACATCGTAGTACCAATATCTCGCCAGAAACCTCCTCTAATCAAACAAGTATAGAGACACAGGTCGTCCGTCGAGGATGTACGAAATCGTAGTACCAACATCTCGCGAGAAGATGCCACTCATTCTGTTCATTCTGCAGTCCTGAAATTTGGTACTTCTATAAGTGTGGCCTCCCCATCCTCAAAATCTGACAAAAAAAGGCATGATATTCTCAAGCATCCAATATACCAAGATCATCTAAAAAGCACAGATACCACTCGCATGAAAGTCAGTCCTCAAACCGCTCTCACCGTGACCATGCACGACCCATCTCGCACCATTCTCCTGTCCATCCTCGCGACCGCCAACACCCTTCTCAACCCCACAGCAGCCTAGCCTCTCGAAGAACGCTCCGTCAGTGCAGCCCAGCCCGCCGAGCCTCGCGATCTCAGCGTCACCGGTCCAACACCCATAAACGACATCTTCTGACTGAAACGTCGCTCTCATAGTCGCGGTCAAAGGCTACTGGGACTCGGCCAAGGCCGGCAATTCCTGGACGATCTGCTACCCGGCCGTCACCCAAACCAACTGCGGTGCGGTGAAGTCCGCCATGTGGGACCAGGGCCCATGCCAGACGTCGGCCGATGCAATCAAATACTGGAATTGCGACACCAACCAGTTCGCTACGGTCCTCAGCTTCACCACACAGAGTGTCTGTGGCTCGGGCCATGTTCAGGAAGCGATCTGGACGGCGTCGAACCAAGGCCTTTACGACGAGTGCACTTTGGGTAGAGAAGGTCATTGATAGTGTTAGGGGGAATCGCGGTGCTCGCTGGGCGGGTGCTTCACTTCTTCGTTGAGGGAGTGTTATTCTGTCGAGGGGATGCGTTGCACACATTGGGCGCCTGCTGAAGTCGGTGTAGGGAGTCAGCTCCATTAAATGACTGCATTGCATGTTTTGTTTGGGTAGCATATGTAGGACTAGATGTACATAAGGCAAATTTTAGGCTTTGTTTCCAAGAAGCGGTGGCTTACCCACTTCATGCTATCGAATTACGCCTATCTTCAGCGCAGAGGGGACGAAGAAAGGAGCAATGGAGAGTCGAGCGGACAGCATTGAAACGAGGCTCATAATCTGGCCTGGCCTCCACTTTCATCAGCCAAAGTGTTAATGCTTCCTATTATGTTGAACTCCTCACACCAAAAACCGCTGTTCCCATATCAAGGCCCCTGAATATTTCGGACTTAAAATAGGTAGTGAAAGAAATTTGAAATGAAGAAGCCAAACAAAGCCGTTGAAAGAGCAAACCCAAAGCAATTTCAAAGCTTGGCTCCGTGGCAACATCTGCGTTTCCGTGGGTGCATCTGCTACGCTTTTGGCCGGCTGAATGGGTTCATAGCCTTGCAGATTTCCCAATAGAAGGGTTGGCTGGAAGGGGGTGCTAGGTGGTGGTCGCATATCTGCGCTGTTCATCCAGAGCCCCACGTATCCACAGGCTCTATGCCTCTTGGCATTGATATACTGTGATGTTGCTTTGGCAGACTGTCTCAGCCTTTCACGGCTGTACAGATCGTGGACTGCTAGAGGGGGCAATTCGATTCTTCTGAGCTGAGGTCACCCATTTCTCACCATGAGCAATAATTCATATTGAGACTCACGTTCACCAAAGTACTCGATTCAATTCCGAAGGAATGTTGGATCCCATTCTTTCTAAAGTCACGCTAACCCCTCGGGCGATGTTTTGGCGTAGGTACGGTATTAAAGCGGCATTCAAGCTGGGCCCAAAGCGGGGTGGGAATCTCCACATATCAACCACCATCCAACATTTCTCTCCCTCGGTCTTCATCTCCAATACTCCCAGCTCAACATTACACTTGCAGACATCGCATTTTCCATCTGCACTGCTAAATTTGCAGAGGGGTAGCCAGCCGTTTCGGACTGTAAAGATGAAGGTCGCACGTGTAGGAGCAAAGCAAGGGATTGGTCGTTACGACAATTTTGACGCCCAAGTCCACCGAAGAGTTTCAAAGATTTTGAGTGCATGAGAAGTATTGGGAATCCTTCATCTCGCCATAATCTTCACCTTGACTCAGGTCTATTCTCAGCCGCAACTCTTATGGCCGTACGGACTGATGGTAGAGCTCACATGTTCTTGAAATACTCAAAACTTCACGTTGTTGCCCCCTTCCCCCAGATCTCAAAATATCTCTACTCAGGCTATGATTACTGAGCGAGACTGACAAAACCCCAAACCCTGTGACAACGATGCGTTCCTATTGATCAGTATTATCATTCAGCTCCTCAAACTTGATAATGAGTTTCAGACATTTCCTTGCATTGTTTGGGATGTAGATGGAAGGTCTCACATTCACTGCTAATCCCCTCTTCACCGTCACCACAAATCGGTGGCGACGCCCACGAAAGAACACGTCCTGGTGATTCCCGCCCACAACAACGATCAATAACAGAATCAACAACACCTGCACATTTCCATTTCTTCAACAACATTCATTCCATTTTTGAGATCAACTTTTCCCCACACTCGTTCGGCATTGCAGCTCCATTGCCTTCCTCACTGTTCCTTTAATCACGACACTGGCTCGTTGATCGAGCTGTACTCAATACTTAAAACGTCCATCGAACTAAACAGGAAGATGATTTTCCTACGCACCAAGGCCATCTTGCTGGCAGCGGGAGCTGCTCAGATAGTCAACGCCCATACGGCATTCACCAACTTCTTTGTGGATGGCGTGGATCAAGGAGACGGTTTTGCTGTTCGTATGAACAAGAACAATGGCCAGGCTACCTTCCCCATTAGCAGTGTGACTAGCCCCGACGTGGCTTGCGGTAAGTTCCCCCAGCTATCTCATCATGAGCGGCTATAGGGTCACTCCCTTTCGAACGCATGGCTCTGTGGGTGGAGGTTCATTTGACTGATTGCCTTACAGGAGTCGACGGAGAGACCGGTGTGGCGAGAATCGCAAGCGCAAAAGCCGGCTCTACCATCGTCTTCGAATGGCGCGACTGGCCTGATGGATCCCAACCTGGCTCCATCGATATCAGCCACAAGGGCCCTTGTGCTGTCTACATGAAGAAGGTGGACAATTCAGCTGCCTCGAACAATGCCGCCGGAGACGGCTGGTTCAAGATCATGGAGGATGGCTATGATAGCGCAGCTGGTAAATGGTGCACTGAGAAGCTCGTTCCCGCTGACGGCCATCTCGCTGCCAATATCCCGAAAGATCTTGCCCCAGGGTATTATCTCATGCGTCCCGAGCTTCTTGCTTTGCATCAAGCAGACAAGACGCCGCCAGACCCACAATTCTACGTTGGTTGCGCCCAGATCGCTTTGACTACTGGTGGTTCTGCAACTCCAGCCGTAACCGTCGCGATTCCTGGCTATGTCAATCTAAGCACACCAGCAATGACTTTCAACATCTGGCAAGTCCCAATGAAGCTACCCTTCCCCGAATTTGGACCACCTGTGTACACTGGAGGTAGCTCCAAACGCGACTTGGAACCTCGCGGCTCCTTTGTACAGACAATCGGTCTCACGCCACCAGATTGTGTCATGCAGAATGGCAATTGGTGTGGATTCATGCCACCCAAGTACACAGATCAGAATGGATGCTACGCTGTAAGTCAATCATCTTTGCACCTTTTCCAGTTTACTTACATCCTCGAAAGTCATCACAAAATTGCTCTACACAGACCACCGCATGCTACAACTCGGCCGGCCCAACCGGAAGCAAGAATTGCCACAACTTCGAAGCCTTCTGCACTGAGATCAGGAACGCCTGCCAATCCGGCAACTACAATGGTCCTCCACCGCCCACTCCTCCAGCTCCCCTACCAGGGCTGAATCCCTACAATGTTGTGGTCGCGAATGGACCCATGGCTTCATCGGCTCTGTCTGGCCCTTCTTCGCCATCACAGTCAGTGGCCTACTCCGCTCCCTCTGCTACAACGCCTGCATCAGCCTCAACAAATGCGGTGATGGCTGGGTCGACCACAGACAATGGGTCCATGGACACCTGTGGCAGCAATGGCGGTCAGACTTGCAAGACTGGCATGTGCTGCTCTTCTCATGGGTGAGTCTGAGCCCCGATTGCCTTCTTTCTTGTTGCCATACTGACATTTCTCTCAGCTATTGCGGCACCTCAGCTGAGTATTGCGGCTCTGGCTGCCAGTCGCAATTCGGCAATTGCTCTGGGGGATCGAAGACAAAGCGATTGTACCGCAAGCATCGTAGCCATATCATACGTAGAAAGGGGTTAGATCTCTATTAAAGGCAGATCGTTCTCGAACGGGGAATGCTCCTGAGCGATGGAAATTTTGAGATGTGAATGGATGACTAGCTGGTCTGGTCATTCTACGGGAGAAGGATGCGTGAAGTGTGAAACGTCTTGAGAACACCTCCTATGTAGCATAGTCTCTAGCTGAATCCAAGAAAAGATGTCTGCATGCATAGTGTGTTGGAGACGTGTGTCAGAAGCTTTAGACAAGATGTTCACATCAAATGGATCTCAGAGACTTGTGTCACAATATTCGTGGCCTGAACCTGTGACTGCGGCGTTCTTAGCGTGTTTATATATTTCCCCTCCCAGGCTACACCCATATCAACTTCCCATTTCAACTCTCTTCTCACCCATTCTCCCCCAAGCCTGCCTCACCAAACGTCCTTATACCCTCTCTCCCCTCCTGTATCCTCGACTGTGTTATAGGGTCCTCGGAAGTTCAAATTACAGCCTGCTATCCCAAGTCCTGCTTTCAGAAAGCTTCACTTTGCGCAGAGTTCAACACTATCTCCACCAAGCACATCAGAGACCTTCTGTAATGGCGCCCTTTGGAAACTTCATCCCCTCCTTCGGCAAGAAGCCACAAGGTCCTCCACGTCCTACACCGCCGAGTACCCAGACTGCATCCGTACCATCAGGATCCGCACCATCAGGATCCTCGTCGCAACCAGCCAGGAGTCAGGCTTACAGGCCTAAAATCGGTGGGAAGGGTATTATTGGTGGGGGTAAGACTGGCCTAGGAGGCAAGGGCCTGGGCAAAGGCGGCATGAAACGGCATCGGTACGTTCTGTCGAGTGAGATCATGAGCTACCTCTTGAGGTGGTTGTCACGGGTGTTCTGAAGGGAGCTTATTGACACGGCTATTCATCTGCGAGCCTTACATCTTGAAGTACATGCTGACGGGTGTATCTTCATAGCAAGGTTATAAGAGATTCGGTGAGAGGAATCAGTGAGTAGCAACGCCCACGATACAAACCTGTTGCGAAGCATAGCAATTAACCATCCCCGATGCCACAGCGAAAGGTGACATTCGGTATGAGATAGCCCCAGTCGAGAGCACAACCCTTGCTGATACGATCCTATGGATAGACGGCTCGCTCGACGGGGAGGTGTGAAGCGTATCTCAGGCCTAATATACGATGACATTCGTACAGCGATGAGGGATCGTATACACCTCGTACGTTGCTTCTTCGCCTCATTTCACCCTTGCTTCGCTTAGACAAGAGATGCAGATTTTACACGATTGCACGGCATATGTGGAGCATAGAAAGGGGAAGACCGTGACGGTCGTCGATGTAAGTACCCTCTCGCCACTTCCAATCCTCAACAGCTGTTCACCAATTTCTCCAGGTTGTGCATGCTCTCAAACGTGTAAGTTTTGGCTGAAACCGCGTCCGGCCTGCGAGCTGTGAGGTCAGCGTTTGTGGAATGTGGCTGATCAATCTCGTTTTCACATCAGCTCGGCCGCCCTATCTATGGTAAGCCAGGTGCCCATGCTTTTGATGTACAATTTGAATGTTAATGGATCCTATAGGGTTCGAAGGCTAAAGGACCAGCATAACTCAACCCAATTCTCCCAGATTTGGATCTTGCTACATTCACTCCGCTACACATATACAAAATCTCGGTATGGGGCATGAGCTGTGGGAATGTGGATAGGAGGTCGCGATTACGATGATGTGAAGGTGTTATTGAAATGCGGATACCCCAAGCGTTTTGTTCTACCTGTCTCGGTAGCTCTAGAAACAGTACACGTTGTAAAGGTTCTGTGTGGGAGGGTTGTGCAAGGCGTTCGGTCATGATGCGGGGACAATATGAATACAGGCATGGCAGATACGAGAGGACTTGCGTCGGGTTGCCAGGCTGGCATCTTCAAGAAGTTTAGATACCGTAATAACTGGATTTTGAAGACATCCAACATTCGATCTCCATCGCGGCCCCTACACGAGTTCATAACGTGCCTATATCTTCTCTTAGATCTTTCTCCCATATATCCCAAAAGGTCATTGCCTCATCGACTACTCTTCTCCCTCCTCTGCTCCGCCACCACCTCCGCCAGCACCTCCCGAGCCTTCCGATCATTCTTATCCATCTTCCCATTAAAGAACTCCGGCAGCGCGCGATACGAGTCTGTCGCCACCATCAGCTCTGCCTGAACCCTTTCCCCCGCGGCCCCCCAAAAACGACAAAAACAAAAGGGAACAAGAACTCACTAGCATGGCCCCCCTCAAACTCCACCCCCCTCCCCCCCCTCCCCCACACAACCCTCACTCCCTCCTCCAACAACCCCCTCCCTACCCCCTTCCCCCGAAACTTCCGCCCCACAGTCCACGCCCGCACATACCCCTTCCGCTCCCGCTTCACAAACCGCACCACCACCGTCCCAATGATCTCGTCGCCCCACTCCGTGACTAGCACGATCGGCTCTTCTTTCCCAGCGCCGCTCCCGTTTTTCTTGTGTCCTGCTGCTGCAGTAGTCGACGCCGAGGATGAGGAAGATGAAGAGGAGGTGGTAGAAGAGGAGGAAGAGGGGGAAGTGGCAGCAGCATCGCCCTGCAACCAACGAAATCCAATCGTCTCGGCCTCCGTGATATACCCCGAAGTGTACCCACGGATCGCCACCAACATCGCCATCACCAGCCCCGCGGCCGTGGTGATCAGCACCGTGGTCTCGAGCACCCGCGCCAAAACCGCCAGCACGCCGAATGCGAAGGCGATGGTCGCGGGGTGCAGGATCAAAGCTTTGGAGGCGGCTTGTCGCTGTTGGGCCACGGAGTCGGCGATTAGTTTCAGGGCTGGGATTATTTCGGGGGGGGTGGCGGGGCGGGTTGTTAGGGGGGGGAGGGAGGCGAGGGGGTCGGAGGGGGGAGGGGAGTCAGGAGAGGTGGACGCGTTTTGGGAGATTGAGAGGGGGGAGGGGTTGGTGAGAGGGTTGCTGAAGGAGGGTGCTGTTGGGGTGGACATTGCGGAGGGAGGGGGGGAGCGGGCGAGGTGGAGGTTTGAGCGGAGGGTGGTGAGGAAGGCTGGCGAGGGGGGTTAGTGGGTGGTGAAGGGGATTGGGGATGGGTTTGGTTGAGGGGGTTGTGGCTTTGGGGGAAGGTGAGAGATGGGGGCTCGGGGAGGGAGAGTACGTACTGGCGCTGTAGCGATATCCTGGGATGCTGTCCCCAAAGACTTTGCCTACGCGCTCGATGTTGGAATCCCACTGCTCCCAGTCGCCCAGAATGTCAATGTCGGACGCTTTTATATGCGGGACGTGGATATTGGAAAGGAGATGGTGGTGATGAGGGGCCATCTCCTTTCGGGCAAAATTCCGCTTTCAATCGGCGGAGATTGATACTTATTAAGATTGCTGCCAAGGCATGTGGTGTGATGGCTACAGGGGGGGCGGAGTGGAAAATGCACGCTTGGTCACGTCTGGGGAACTGAAGAGGAAGTTGGGGATATGGGATTGTTATTATTGTACGTGGGCACGTTGCAAGAGTATTGGGCTACGGGCAGTGACGAGGCAAGCGCACGAGGGGGGGTTTGGATTTGTTAAGTGCCTTATCGTGAGACAGAGTGCTGGGGCGGGTTGAAGGCGATAAGGATGAGAGTGAGGCGCATTTGGATTGGTCAAGATGATCGGTTTGGGGCTGGTGTGAGAGGTTGATGTGGTCGTCTTGGTTGCTGTTTGGTTCGTCTTCAGTTGATGGCCGAAAGGGTTCTTTCAGGGTCAGTGCGCGGCGTCAGTGTGGTGCGTGCGTGGACAGTGTCAGCCGCTGGGAGGGTATCAGAACGTTTAGATGTCTCTAAGGATATGGGGACGGTAGACTGGATCTCAAGCTTGGATCTGTGACTAGTAGTCAAGTGCTGCAGAGGGAAAAGATGGTCAATTCAAGCTGTCATCAGGATTTTGTTGCCAGTCTCGTCAATTCCGGTATTCGCGGGTGTTGTTTAGAGAGCCTTGGCTTCCAGGCATTTAGTGAGTCTATTCTGAATATCGTTCTGACAATTGGCTATAGCCTCACGAGCGAATGAGATTGAAGCATATGATGTGCGATTTGCTGACATTTCAGGCTGATATTATCAGAGCATTGGAGTGTATATGCCTTTACAGCACCAGAAGAACCCCGCATGTCTATTTCCAAACTCCGTCCTGTCTATGTCCTACATCTTTTAACGGGCAGCCTTTGCGGCCAGTATTCCGGTTACAAATCAATCCAAATTCAACTCAATTCTATCTCGGACACGAGACATTTTCTTGTATGGCTAAGCATGGTGAAGTTGTATTGACTTCAAATCCACCCCATGAAATTCTTAACTTTTTGACTAGCGCAAGTCATGATTGTGCTGGACTCGACGATCAAAACAGATAAACCTCTGAATTAGGCTTGGCGCAATAAACTGCGAGATCGGTACAGATACAAAATATTCCGTACAGCCAACTTCCTGATCAAGAAGACGTTAATGAGGACGTAGAGAGGGCACGGCTGGTTTTGATGAGATCAAGGTGTGGAGACCGAGGGATGAGGTGTCAGGAGCTTGGACGCTACTTGAGGCTGAGCGTATAGCTGTAGGTGCGTTGACAAACAAAGCTTATGGATGATAGGAGTTAGTACAATATTGAACAGATGTACCCCACCTCAGCATCAATATCATTTCATCTATGACTCACTTCTCGGCCTAAGTAGCTCTGTCAAACAAAACGTCTGCCGTACAATTCGAGAACAGATTGAAGCTGCGAAGATACAGCGGCGCTCAGCCGACCCCCAAAGGGGCATAGCGTCACAAAGGCGGCTCTGGCTGCGTCAGATGTCTACATACGGAATACAACAACCCTCGAACGTAGTTATCAACCGCTCAGGAATCCTTTCATACTCGCACTTCTTCCACAACAGCGTCATCTCAGTGAAACTCTGCATACGCTTCCTGGACGCGCAGCAGCATCCTCAATTGTCTGCGTGCTGATCGTTTGACCCTCATAATGGCCTCCTCATCAAGCTCCACCCCCCTCCTCTAGTATGGCCTCACGCCTTCCCAATCCACCTCAACAAGCTAACACACCCATCAAGCTCCTGCATAGCCTACCGCACCACAATTCTAACCGAACACACCACCTCCGCCTCCTCGCAAACATCCTCGCTCGCCTCCCTCATCCTCCCCAAAATTACGCACTCCTCCCCTCAGAAGTTAACCTACACCCACAACCAGAACTTCATTCACTACATCGCTGATGCACCCTCCGATCACCCTTCCGATACCTCCGCCGGTGGCCTCACGTATCTCGTCATCGCCTCCTCGAGTTTCGGGCGCCGCATACCCTTCGGCTATCTCGTAGAGATAAAGAAACAATTCCTCGCCCGCTATGATCCCGAAAGCACCGACTTCGCATCTATGCCTCCCTATGGCGCTGCGGATTTCAATAGCCAGCTGAAGAAGCTGATGGTGGGGTATGGAACTACGGAGGAGGGGAAACAGGATGCGATTACGAATGTCCAGCAGGATATCGATAATGTGAAGGGGATTATGACAGAGAATATTGAGAGGGTGCTTGAGAGAGGAGAGAGGATTGATCTATTAGTTGATAAGACAGATCGGTTGGGGGTTGGGGCGCATGACTTTAGGGTAAGGAGCAGGGGGTTGAAGAGGCGGATGTGGTGGAAAAACGTTAAACTGATGGTGTTGTTGGGGGTGGTGGTGATTTTCCTGCTGTATCTGTTTATTGGGTTCGGATGCGGCTTGCCTGGTAAGTCTACACGTTGATGGTGTATGGATTGTATTGCTGACAGTGCTTCCAGGTTGGTCGAGATGCGTGGGCTCCAGCAAAAAGAAAACGGCGGATTAGCTACTCGTCCTTGTGTAGTTCTGTATGATAGCTTTGATGCCGTCCTGTGGGCCTGAAGCAGCGAACGTATTTCCTTCCACAAGTCCGGACCCGTTGAGGACAGTAGATTTCAAGGGATTGACCATTAAAAGCTCTTTGGCCCCCGAAATCATCGATTGGCAGCTAGTATCTGAAGAGAGGAGATATTGATTGCTTCGCTGATTACACGGTATATGCAACGCTTGCCATATGCAAAACACAACTTCTCCACAGCTGTATTATGAGTACATAGAATACATCAGGCCCCAACCAGTCCTGCCCAATCACTCGTTGATCTTTGCAAGTAGCCTGTGAGCAACCATTAGCTACCGTCCATCAATGCATTCAGTCTGAGAAAATACTCACTCATGGTCCCTAAAAAGCGAATATTCCTCATCCCCAACCTTTACCGGGCTACCACCGTACTGTCCCCCTTCATCAGCCCTACTCCGAAGAATACCATCCAAATCATGACATACCTGCGGTATCAACACTTTATCCCCCGCTTTGACACTCGGCGTGACCCTCTTGCCCTCCTTATCCAACCCCCCAGGACCGACAGCCAGCACTTTGGCCTCGTTCAACTCTTTGACACTGCTCTCGGGGAGGAAGATCCCGCCGGCGGTTTTTGCTTCGGCTTTGATTCGCTGCACTAGGATGCGGTCGAGGAGGGGGCCGAGGGAGGTGATGGATTTGAGTGCTGTGGTCTGAGGTCTGGTTAGCTTGGGTTTATGGAGTGTGAGCGTAGGGGGGGACGTACCATGGTGGGCGATATGAGTTGGTTTTAAAGGACTTATGGGAAGAGGTGATTGAGTGTAAGGCTGTGAAGTGCAAGACTTTTTGCGAGGAGGGTGACGTTGCTGTTGAATGTTTTTCTGACGACCTCGATCTGGAGGAAATTTCTCGAATGCCAAGACTTCGGAAGAGTTCCGCCTAACCTTGAGAAAAATTCGAGCTCGAAGAGCTCTGCTTTACAACTTTTTCTGCTTGCAAGTGCAGTATGGATAGGGATCGGATATGCGAAGATCGGTGTTTTTCGTTCGGTATATACATTTTACTGCTTTCAGAGTATACTCCACACATACGTCAAAGCCACCGATAATCCAAATCGACAATGGCACGTTTTACAGGAACCATCCGTCTGCGGCGAAGAAAGAGACTGCGTCTAATTCCACCATATTTCCCGGTCTAAATTTCTCGCTTCCTTTCTCTTCATCCAAGAACCAACATTGGGCCATCATTGGATCTTCGAACGCAGGAAAAACAACGTTTCTTGAGATTCTTCGGGGCCAACATCTCTCTCTCCCACCAACCGCTCGTTCGTTCCCATATCTTGCATCAGATGAAACAGACGGCAGCTACCGGAATCCTGCCCGAGCTATTCAATATGTTGGCTTCGACGGCGAAAGAGGTGGTATTGGTAGATCGGGAACAAGGGGCGCCTACCTGAGTGCACGTTATGAGAGTCGAAGGGAAGACACCGACTTTTCCGTTCTGGATTTTCTCAAAGGCAACACCGAGCTCAATCCATCGGAGGAGCAAGAAGGGGAAAATGTCAATGATAAGAGCCTGGACAAAGTGATTGCCGATCTCAAGCTCCAAAATCTAATACACATGCCAATGGGGAACTTGAGCAATGGGCAGAGTAGGAGAGCCAGGATTGCAAGGGCGCTGTTAGGCAAGCCTATGATTTTGCTATTGGATGAGCCTTTCAGTATGATTATGATGCGAGACAGAGTTGAAGTGCACGTGCTAATCATTGCATCTAGTGGGCTTGGATCCGCCAACGGTGACCACCTTGTCCCCCCTGCTGTATACTCTAGCGAAAACCGAATCCCCACGACTTGTGCTCGCGCTACGTCCGCAGGACCCCATCCCAGACTGGATAACCCATGTAATTCATCTTGGGCCGCCGCTTCGGATTCTTTATCAAGGCGAGAAGGCAAATGTTCCCACAGAACCCGGGAACGAGAAGGTTTTAGGTACGTTGTTCATATTGCACCGATATGATGGAAACAGAGTCATGCTCGACGTCTGTTGAGAGACCTTTTCAACGCTGACGTGCTGAATTCAGCCTGTTCGAAGCAGACTAACGTGCCTGAGGACGTCCAATCACAAACAGGGTTACCGATCCTGCATTTCAAACCTAAGAGCAGCAGTGAACTCCGCGCCAAATTACGTCTGAGCAGGGACGGACTTCCTTTAACAGATCGACCGGGCCAATATTCATTACGTAAAGGAGAAAACATCCTGGTAAAAATGAAGGATGTGCATGTGAAGTACAAAGATAAGGAGGTTCTAGGTGACTGGGAACCTGAGGTCAAAAATCCTGAGAAGAAGGCATCCAAAGCTAGAACAGAGTACAGATCAGGGCTCTCATGGCAAGTCTATCGTGGGCAACGTTGGGGTGTTTTTGGTCCCAATGGTGTGTCCCCAACTTATCCTTGACTTTTTGTCTACGGCCTGAGCTAATTGTTGGAAGGATCTGGGAAGACTACCCTTCTCTCGTTGATCTGTTCCGATCATCCTCAAGTATATTCCCAATCCGTCGAAATATTCGGTCGGAGCCGACTCCCAAGTCCGGGCCAGCCGGGAATTTCGATATTCGACATACAGGCCAACATTGGACAATCATCTCCGGAAATCCATGCATTCTTCCCTCGCAGGTTGTCCGTACGTCAGACTCTCGAGAACGCCTGGGCAGATACCTTTCTTGGTTCTCCCAAGCTCGATGTTGACATTGATGGAAAAGTAGATTTCTGTCTCCGGTGGTTTGAGGCTGAACTCAACCCTGCATTTGACCCTACGACCATGGAGTTCCAGCCTCGAAAAGTAAATATTGACGTCGATGTACCCCTGCCAAGAAGCACTGATTGGGCGGATGATATTAGATTCGGCGACGTTCCCTTTTCAGCGCACCGTGTAGCGCTCTTCTTAAGAGCAATTATCAAGAAGCCAGACTTGGTGATACTTGATGAGGCGTTCAGTGGCATGGACGATTATGTTCGCGACAAATGCATGCTCTTCTTGACGTGGGGTGGTCAGAGAACATTCGGCATGATTGATGTTGAGGGGGTCCAAAGACGGATAGTTACCAAGACACCACAGGTGGTGGAGAGAAAGGGAGAGAGATCATCTTGTCTCCACGGACTAGAAGACCGGCAAGCGTTGATCTGTGTCAGTCATATCAAGGAAGAAGTCCCTGGTATGGTGAAAGACTGGATATGCTTGCCTGAGCCTGGCTCCGGAAAGCCTCCGCGATTTGGGCGATTCAAGAAGCCCTTGGAAGCAGACGAGAAAGCTTGGAAGGAGCTGTGGGATCTTTGATACTGTTTATAGAGAATTTGTATATATTGTCAGGTGTAGCATACGTGGCGTAGGTTACGTCTATTAAACGTTTAGCGTCGTGATACGGAGTGCTGGAGATTACCTTCATCTTCAGCTCTCAATTCTTCCCTTTACACCAAAGGCAAAGACCACGACCGACCAACGCTCACATTGACTTGACTGACCAAGATCTGGCTCAGTCCTACCATTCTCCTCGTTCCTCTCACACTTTTATATGCAACCAGAGTCCAACGAAATCCAAAAAGATTCCTTGAACTCGAGCACCTCAGATACCCATCAAAAGAGCAACCATGGACTCCAAGATTCAGATCAGCAACCCTCCCGCCAGCTCTCTACTGGAGAGGGGCGGGCAAACCTTTGGCGATCCGCCAGCCGCACATCTTCGTCAGACACTTCGAGCGAGGTTTCGAGCGGGTCTCGCGAGCGACCCTCGAGGTGGTTGAGCGCCTCGCGTACTCAGGGGCGGTCACCTGTCGACAGAATATCTGATCATGAGAAGGCATTGACGCGTTCGGCAAAGAAGAATCGTGGTGGGCCGGCCTTCACAGTCGTTCCAAGGAGCAGCCAGCCTCTTTCGAATCAAGTCAACATCGCAGATTTCCCCAATGGTTTGAGGCACCTGTCGACATTACACGCAGATACTAATCTTTACAGAGGTCTTGACTCATATGCTTTCCCATCTACCCCCCTCATCGTTGTCTGATGTTTCGCTCGTGTCCAAACGTTTCCATGAGTTGGTTACTACACCCCATGCTTGGAGGATTGCATTCTCGCGTTATTTTCCCGGCGCAGAAGCTTTAAGTACTTCGGAAACCGATTCTGATATCTCAGATAACCGTGATAGAGAACGATCCGAAAGACGCCTTTTCACCAGGCTTACAGCATTGGCTTCCTGGCGAAGCGAATACATCTTACGAACACGTCTCGTTCGATCTCTGGCCCGGGGTAGGCCAGCTGAGCTAGATGGGCAGAGCTCCCCCAAGTCTTCTCGATCTAACGTCGGAAATGCTGGGAATGCTGGGAATGCACAGATTACATACAACTCGAATCTGACGTCGACGGTCAATCGTTTGCATGCCAACTTTGGCACTGGCCAGAACAAAAAGCTTCCACGATTTGTTCATGGAGCCAGTGATCTTGGCGCTGTTTCTACTAGTGACCCCAAACTTGGAAAGGTCGACTCTTGGGGTTTCACCGACAACGTCGAGCTCAGTCACTTCACAGAGATTTACGTTGGATATGCTCAATATGGCCTCGGCGGTGGAGACCTAGTTGGTGTTCCAAATCCAATGGACGTGAGCCAACGTTATGGTATGATCTGCGGAGAAGGTCTTCCTGGAGGCCAGTTGTACTATAGACATATGGAAGAGAAGAGAGGTCGCGTTCTGGTTGAATCAATTGGTCTACATATGCCAGATCATGGAATCCCCGACATAGCGAGTGTTGACCCCATATGCACCTGGATCGCAAAGTCCCCGTGTCTTCCGGATCTGTCCGAAGGCATGATTGGTCTTCTTTGTGGCTCATCAAACGGTGTTATAACAGCCTACTCGGTGGGTACAAATGGCATGCGCGATAGACGCTTTGAGCGAGGGGAGATGACCGCTCGATGGATCTTGAGTCCTGGGGTGCCAATCATTACCATTGCGGTCGACGATGACATATCGTCAAAGCGTCTTGCAGCATCACGAATCTGGGCCGTGGTACTTAACGCTCTCGGAGAAGTTTACTATCTCACCGAACTCCCCAAGCAGACCCACGTTGATGGCAAACAATTGGATGGCCGCAGTCCCGAGCTAAGTCGGCGGTCTTCGGAGATATTAGCATGGGAGACCGGCCGTTCAGTTCACTGGACCCTAGTAGAGCCAACAAGGCGTGTTGCTCGAGTCGATCCCTTCGACAGATCCCCTGTTGATGGCAGCTATTCACCTCGGTCATCATGGGATGGAATGCATCTCAGCTGGGATCAGCTTGTTGCTGAGACTAGGGAAATCGAGACTTTCCTCGTAAAGAAGCCGAAGCATTTCCGTCAAGTCTGCTTTGGGTGGGACATGCGTCGCGGTCTCGAGGTTGATTTTGCTGCCAGTGATGAGCACAGGGCTGGTGAGAACATTGTCGTTATCGACTGTGGATTGGATGAAGGACACATGGCCGAGATCAAACGATACACGCGTTGCAAGTTTGAAGAATCTTCAGCAGAGCGATCGAGCCTACAAGGACCCCAAGTATCGCAATATGTAAACGGCCACGCGAATGACGCTTCCCTCTTCGGGGGCATCACACCATTGGCTCTAGATCAACCGACCTGGTCATTTGGAGCTGACACACCGAAAAGACACAATTCAACGACCCAGTCCAGCCCTGGACTAAGAGAAAATCTGATTGAAGAGTGGCACACTTCAAGTTTTTCCTTTGGTGGACTCAAAGCTCCTCAGATAACAGCGGCGACAAGCGACTGTTCCAAATATGCTACTCTAACCATATTTGAGGATCCCCTTCTATCAATGACTGGCTCCTCGGTGGCCTCTTCCCCAATGTCCTTTCCCCTAGGAGAAATGCCAAAACCAATGTCTCCAAGCGACATCCCAGGCCAACGCGCCCGCTTTATAGCCATCGGTACTAAGACTGGTACAATCATCCTCTGGAACATGCGCGCCCCAACAGCAACCGACACGATCCTCCAAAACACCCTCCACCCAATCCGCATAATCAACACCACCTCCCCTCAGATCTCCTGCATAGCCCTGACAGCTCTCTACCTCGTCCACGGTGGCAATGACGGCCTCGTCCAATTCTGGGATCCGCTCGCCTCAGCCACCACCCCAATTCGCACTTTGAACTCTCGCTTCTCCTCGCGCGCTCGCCGCCGCCTCGTCCAAGCTGAAGCTTCTCCAGCAGGCGTAGGCATCAACCTCTTCGCAGCAGGCGCTCTCTGCCTCGACCCCGACCCAACCATCCTCCGCGGCATCGTCTCTCTCGGCTCCCACCTCCGCTACTGGAGCTACAGCTCTTTGGCCGCTGACCAGTACAAAGGCAGCAAACGCCGCCCGCGCCGCTCCGAGCGTGGAAGTAATCAGGGCGGCGACCGTTTCTCTGGTACCGGCCGCGGGGCGCTGAAAGAATACATCGCAAACGAGAAGTTGGAACTTGAGAGGGAGAAAAGGAAGCGGGCGAGGGAAGAGGAGAGGTTGGCAGGGAGGTTTGGCGTTGATCTGTTGGGGCCTGGGGCTAGCGAGGAGGAGATGCTGGCGTATGCCACTATTTTGAGTGAGGAGGCCGCGAGGAGTGATGAGCTAAGAAGGAAAAGTCCCAGTGAAGACGGGAGTGAGGCGGTAGGGTCCCCGGTCACATCGATAGCGGAGGAAGCTGAGACAGAGGTCGACGATGATGTCGCTGAAGCTATCCGGTTGAGCTTGCGGAACGACCACGTTGAAGGCTCTGCTGGAATTGGCGAGGCGAGTTTCCCGACGAGATTTGCTAGCAAGAAGGCGTCGCCGAAAGCTGTTGCGACTGCCTCAGCTTCTCGTGAGGATGCTGTGGACGATGATGACATGGAGTATGCACTTCAACTCAGTCTTGCTGAGCAGGCAAGTCAGATGCAGGGAAGCAGCTTCGCGGGTGGAGAGAGCAAGGGGAAGGGAAAAGGCCGGGAGCTGTGAGGGTTTTCTTTTGTTTGCACAGTTCCTTCCAACACACATTTCTTTTCGCATATTCGACATTCACTACACTCTTCTGGCTCAATACTGATTGTAATCCCTTTCACTTTCATATCATCATGAGATTTTGCACCTCTTTCCTATGTCTATTCGTTTAACATTCATAGATAGCACATGGCTTCATAACCTATACACCCCAGCCTCGACCTCTCTAAATCTCCTGATCCGTCCTCCTATGACTCTTTGCTCCCCCCTTCCCCGCCTTCCTAACCACAACCTCCCCATCCGCCATCCCAAAATATGCCGCCACAGGCTTCTCCCCGCCCCACCCCTTCAACCCTCCCTCCTCTCCATTGACCCCACAAAAAATCCCCACAGACAACACCCCCTCAATCCCCTTAATCTTCTTCGCCAGCGCCTCCACCCTCCACCTCCCCTCGCTCTCCTGGTCGCTTTTCAGCAGCAGAGGAGGGAACGGCGCATCGATGATGAAATTGTCCTGATCCGTCTTGATCGGCCCCGCCTTCTGGATATGCCCTTCCCTCAACTCCGGCTTCTCCGAGCCCAGCGCGATCAGGTGCCGGCGAACGACGTTGGCGGCAAGTGGCTCGACTTCGACGGGGATGGACGGCCACTTTGTCAGTAGCCGGGGCTGCAATTTGCGGTGGTCGGCCACGCAGACGAATTTCCTCGCTTGCGTCGCCACCAGCTTTTCTTGATACAAACACGCGCCCCCGCCCTTGATGCAGTTCAATTCCTCGTCCACCTCGTCAGCGCCGTCGAACGCAACGTCCAGCAGCGTGTTCTCGGGTAGGGAGTCGAACTTGATGTCTTTGAGCCCGGCTTTGTAGATGACCTGCCGGGACTGGTAGCCCGTGGGGACGAAGTTGATGGATTTTGTGCGGGGGTCGTCGAGGGCGCAGATGGCGTCGACGACGTGGACGATTGTGCTGCCGGAGCCGATGCCGACATGGGTGAAGGTTGGGGAGAAGTGCTCGTGCACGGCGCGGGTGGCGGCGTTCTTTTTGGCGGTTTCGATGTCGATTTGGGGGGGGCTGGTGGTGGACATTTTTGCTTTGGGGTTGGTTGGGGGGGGGATGGGGAGGAGGGTGGAAAGGAGAGGTATGGATGTTCGAGGAGCGAGAAGGGTTCTACAGACTCGAGTGCTTCTAGTGTCTGTCAGCCGTCTTGAGGTCTTTATATTGTGGTTTCTCGGCAAGCACAGCGACGGTCGTTGGATGATATAGCGCTCCATACATACCTACTAAGTATATGCGCGGTCAAGGTGTATAGCATTCAAGAGAATTTTTGATAGCAGATCAGCTCTTGCTGGGTCTCGAGCTTGTAAGGAGGTCAAAGAGGAAAGCCATTGGCATCATTGTATGTGTATAATGAATAGTAAAAGGTCCTGGAATATAAAAGTACCTTGGAGAAGGAAATGGGCGGAAAGTGACCCCACTGCAACCTTTTTCAACATCTCTCTTACGCCAACTCTTCTCTACGAATAAATATTAACATGGCAGATCAGAGAACCACCCCTCCACCTTTACAAGCTGAAGCTCAAGGACCTACTGCCAAAGAAAAGAAGTATGACAGGCAGCTACGTCTATGGGCAGCTGCCGGTCAAGAAGCTCTTGAGAATGCCGATATCCTGCTGTTGAATTCTAGTCCCGGTGTTGTTGGGGTTGAAACACTCAAGAATCTGGTCTTACCCGGTATCCACAGCTTCACTATCGTTGACGATGCCGTAGTGAGCGAGGAAGACTTGGGCGTCAACTTCTTTCTTTCCGAATCCAGCTTGGGCAAATCAAGAGCTGAGGAGTGCTGTATACGGTTGAAGGAACTCAATTCTGAGGTGAGAGGGCATGCTCTTCAGAAGGTAAGGGAAGAGTCGACCAAGGGTGATTTACGCTGATGGGATCTGATCAGTCTATAAACGACTTTGTCCAGGATCCCGTTGATTTCACCCATTACACCCTCATCCTCCTCATAGGCCCTAGCCAGGAAGCTCGAGATGTCTATGAATGTGCAACGCACTACTCAATACCGCTCTTCTACATACACTCCATTGGATTCTATTCCCAATTTTCCATTCAGCTACCACCACAATTTCCCATCGTCGATTCACATCCAGATCCTGCATCAACGCAAGACCTACGCCTCCTCAATCCCTGGCCAGAGCTCGTCGATTTCACGAAACAGCAAACCAAAGACTTGGATTCCCTGCACGATCATGATCACGGCCACATACCCTATCTTCTCCTCCTCCTGCATTTCCTCGAAGAATGGAAAGCGTCGCACGACGGCAAAGCCCCAGCCAACTACTCCGAAAAGAAAGAATTCAAATCACTGGTTGAAACAGGTGCAAGAACGAGCAACGCCGAAGGCGGCGAAGAAAACTTCGGCGAAGCAGCCGCCGCAGTCCTGAAATCCCTAAACCCCCCCACAGTCCCCAGCGGCCTCCGCGAAGTCTTCGACAGTGAAGACTGCAAAACCCTCACCAAAACCTCCACCAATTTCTGGATCATCACCCACGCAATCCATCAATTCCACTCCAACCACCAAGTCCTCCCCTTACCCGGCGCTCTCCCAGACATGAAAGCTCAGTCAGCAGACTACGTCGCCCTGCAAACTCTCTACAAGCGCAAAGCGCGAAAAGACCTCGCAGAAGTAACCCGCACAGTCCGCACGAGCGAAAAGCTCCACACCCGCAACCCTCCAGTCGACGAGAGGGAAATCGAAGCCTTCTGCAAAGGCGCCGCGTTCGTGAAACTCCTCAAAGGTCGACCTATCCCCCTTCCCTTTCCCCACGCAGGTACCATAATGGAATGGACCCCCCCCACATCCACCGCCCTCCGCACCGACCTCAAACTCTCCGGCCCAGACTCCCTCGTCCCCATCTTCCTCGCCTTCCTCGCGCACGACATCGCCTCCACCACCCCCTCCAACAGCAAAAAGGGCGGTCCCCAAACCGCCTCCGGTGGGCGGGCATCGGATTGGACCCAAGAACTCCTCAGCACGCTCCTAGCCGCCGACACAGCCGTCGAAGATTCCGAGATCGAGCAGATACGCTCGCGGCTGAGGGATGTGACGGAAGAGCTGGAGCGCGCGGGGGAGGGGGAGTTGCATAATGTTTCCGCGCTGACGGGCGGGATGGTCGCGCAGGAGGTTATTAAGGTTGTGACGAGGCAGTATGTGCCTGTGGATAACACGTGTGTGTTTGATGGGGTGGCGAGTAGGACGGCGGTGTTTCGGCTTTGAACTTGATGGGGAAGGGAGGGGGGGAGGGATTATTGGGTTTGGGTGTTGCGTAGTTGGTGTGCTGGGGAGAAGGATCTTGAGATGGGATTGAGTGGTGGGATATGGGATATGGGAAATGGGAAATGAAATGAAGTTGGAAGGGAGGAGCCGGTTCTCTGGATGATTTGATAGAGAGACAAGCCGAATCGGAGAAGAGGACATTGAAAATCCATCTATTGACACCACGATTAATGCTACCACAATTTCCACCTGCAAACGAAGAAGCTCCATACGTGATAATGATACCTTATTCCCCAGCTCCACAATCCCCTTTCAAAGCGAGAGCACGCCATAAGCCCCACACAGCCATGCAAAATGCAGCAAAACAACGACGCTATGCCCATCCCGCCCTCTTCTCCCCTTTCCAACATCAAATATCCCCCCTCCACAACCCTAATCAAAAGCCCCACCACACCACCTCCCC
>JAABUQ010001568.1_pt1 | contig 48529 bp, 52 predicted proteins | sample 5560001 | NCBI WGS metagenome assembly JAABUQ01 (sample SAMN10711888, study PRJNA513371) | rock metagenome | isolation source: Antarctica rocks | place: Antarctica: Victoria Land, Finger Mt nord | collected 2015-12-18
AAAGGAGAAAAACCGTGACTTGACCCAAGCATCCCCAAAAGTGGCATAAGCCCACACGACCGGGTCACCTCTCGATGGAAACCCCGGGTCAACTCTCAGCGGAAATCAACACGCCGGCCGCTTGGACACAGCGCCGGATCGTATCCATCTCGGCACTCCCGAGGACGATCGAATTCGCATGGTAGCGCTCGACAAACTGAAATCCCCACGCCGGCGAGTCGAGCCAGATCCACCACGGATATCCGGGGATCCACGCCTCCGGGAAGGCAACGATCTTGGCACCGTTGGCGGCGGCCTCCTCAATCAGTCTGCACGTCTTGGCGACGCTTTTGGCCAGGTCGAGAAAGGCCGGGGCCGCCTGGATCGCTGCGACTTTATAGGTCATTCCCAACGCTAAATCCTTTCCGTGTGTTATTGGACCGGGTGCCGTCGGAACCTGATCGCCTCGTTATTTCGTACAGCCGCCTTATTCCCGGCCTTGCCAGCGATCTTGCCCCGCGCGGTTGCCGAATTTGACTGAAGCGGTGCCGACGTCCGGCTGATCGCCCACAGCGGGTTCTCGCGCGGCGGCGTCGAGGATGGAGGCAACCGGCAAACGATCGATCGCCGGTGCTTGCCGTGACAGGATGAAGGCGTTGCCTGTGGCGGAACGGTATTCGAAGTCGGCGATCCATGCGTTGATCTCCGCGTCCATTCAGCCGAAGCTCGCGTGAATCGATTGGATGCACCCATGGAAGGTAGCCTCACCACCGAGAATGTAGCCAGAAAAGACCGAGCGGCTTTCTGGCGCGAGGCCGTCTGCGAGACATTCGTAGAGCTTGAATGCAACAGCATCTCGTCGGCGGACTTTAATGGATCGATGTCGAACAGCATCATGGGCGACATTCAGTTTTCCGACGTCCGGTCGTCTTCTCATTCCGTCTCACGGACGCGCAGCACGATCGCCAAGTCCGACATGGACTATTTCCTGCTCAGTCTTCAGACCAAGGGAGTGGGCGTTCTGCAGCAGGACGGCAGGACGGCGATCCTCCAGCCTGGGGACTTTGCGCTCTATGATACGACGCGCCCGTACGACCTTCGGTTCAACGAGCCCTCGGGCCAGCTTGTCCTTCGCCTCTCGCGGTCACTAGTCTCCGGGCGCCTCGCCGATCCGGAGCGCTGCACCGCGTTGAGGATTAGCGTCGATGGTGCCGCCGGCCGGCTTGCCTCTACGTTCATCAGGCAGCTGCACGACAGCCTTGGCGAGCTCGATCCCAATAGCGTCACCCGGCTTCACGCGAGCACGGTCGACCTGATGGCCACGGCGCTTGCCGAGCAGACTGGGGCCGCGGTTCATGGGACTGAATGGCAAGTGCTGCTGCGGCGCCGCATTCTCAGCTATCTGGACCGGCACCTGGCAGACCCCGGTCTCAATTGCGAGGTCGTCGCGGCGGCACATGGCATATCCGAGCGCTATATGCGCAAGATTTTCCAGGAGTCCGCGATGAGCGTCTCGGAGTGGATCTGGGCTCGCCGCCTCGAGCAGGCGAGTCGGGATCTATCCGACCCTTGTCTCTCGCATCTTGGCATCAGCGCGATCGGGTACGATGTCGGGTTCAAGGACACGGCCCATTTCAGCAGGGCGTTCAAGGCCAAGTTCGGCGTGACACCCAGCTGTCATCGTGCGGCAACGTCGGCAGCGAGAGCGTGACAAAAGCGTTCGACCGCGATCCGATTACATCGTCAGGAGCGGACTGTTCTCGCGCTCCAGGATCTTGCGCGCGATCGGACGTTCCAGCAGGCGGTCCTTCATCGCGGTGAAGTTTTTCAGCTCTTCGACCGGGAGCTCAAGCTCGGGACCCCAGCCGTAAAACACCTGCGCATAAGGATCGGCTACTGTAAAATCGGTTCCCATCAGCCAAGTCCGGTCGGCCAGCATTCGGTCGACCTCCTGCAGCGACTCCCAATAGGTTTCCTTGGCCGATGCCTTCACGGCCGCTTGGCTGGCTTCGTCGCCGGCAAAGCGTTCAGGTCTTACAAAACGGCCGAAGGCGGGATGGACGGTGCTCGCGAGCCAGCTGCAGACCGAGATGCATCGGGCTTGGTCCAACTCATTCCTACCAAGCAGGTTCTTGTCAGAGTGCGTGCGTCCGATCCAGCTCAGGATGGCGGGTGACTCGACCAGGATACTGCCGTCATCAAACTGTAGCGCCGGCACTTTCGACCGCGGATTGATCTTCTTGTATTCCGGCGTCAGATGCTCGCCCTCGAAAATATTGACAAGACGCGCCTCGAACTCGACCCCGGCCTCCTCAAGCGCGACATGTGACGCCATCGAACAGGCGCGTGGGCTGTAGTAAAGTGCGAGCATATCATCCTCCGTGGGAAACGCGGTCGGCAAGTTCTGGCAGATCGTCAATCCGGTCTGTTCTCGTCAAAGAGACCCAGCAGTCCCGTTCGATCGTGACAATTCACATATTCGAACGTACTTGCGCCATCGGGAACGACGGACACCTCGTGCCAGAGGCTCAGCTTCAGGGACGGCCCCCGCTTCTTCGCGAAAGCGGAGAAACGGTTGTAGATTGCGAGATGGGTGGGGTGACTCTTCGCCCAACGCTCCAGATGCCCCAACGTCAGGAACCACGCGAAGCCGAACGACCGCGCGCTCGTCTCACCACTGTCTTCGACCTCTTCCATGAAACGGCACGAGCAGCATCCCGTCTGCTCGGGGTTGTCACGGAGAAAGTTCATGCCCTTCTCCAGAACCGGGCGGATGACGTCCTGATATTCCGCCAACTCGTCGGACGGACATTGAGCCGTATCCTGGCCCGACCTGATAAGAGTCAGATTTGCCGGAGCACCCACGATGATGCGACGTCCCGTTCCACGCGAGCCCTCAGGCGGCAACAGTTCTTCGCCGAAGGCACTGAGCAACGCGTCGTGGCGTGATACCGGCAGTCGATCACGCATCGAACCCCAATAGCCATGTGCTTCGATGGGGCCTTCGATGTCGTCGGCAATTCGCCGAGATCCAATCGTTATGGCTGGTGAGGAGAAGATCGTTTCGAAACGGTTTGAGGGAACAGCAACCACTTCGCGCCATATGCCGGCTGGTCCACTGGTCCGGTCCGGGTGCTCCCACCAATCCGAGACAATCCCGGAAGCGGCCCAATCCGCAAAGCTCTGCGGATCGCGCCAATATGCTACGCGGACTTCGTTGACGTAGCCGGCAGCGTCGGTGAAGCGAGCGCGCTCACTTACGTCCGGACCCGAATCTCGTTCGATGGCCTCCTCCACCCAGGACAGAAAAGGCTCAAGATCTGCGGCATCCATGGCCTGGGCGCTATATGTCGCGATGACGAGCGTCGATTCGGCCCGGGAAAAGGTGGCAGACCATGCTGGCGGCGGCTTGATCGCCGTGCTGGAGCCGCTCATCGGCCGTGCCCCCGGAGCGTGGCGAGCCCTATCCGCCGGCATGTGGCTGAGCTGTCGTTCGCGTTTACGAAAGCCGTAGCTTCCGCACGGCGGCATCCGCCTGGTCGGGTAATCATATCGGAGACCTCCTGCTCAGCGACCAATTGTCACGATAGACCAATCTTCGTTCATCGTACCCGCCGTTTACCGGCGGTCTGGACCCAGGCGGATGTATCCGTTGTCTGACGAGGCGGGTCGGCGCGCGGCCGCCAGGGCGGCGAAATCAAGAGCGTTTGATGGGCCAGAAATCGAAAAATCCCGAGACGACGAAGATGACGGGGAACGTGACCCCCAGCATGGCGGAGGCGATCCATACTTCCTTGGCGAAACCGTTTACCGGGCCCATGCCCAATTCGAGGCCGTTATAGAAAATGGCGGCAATGCCGTAGAGCCAGTAGGAAACAATGGCGATAACGGCGGCAAGCGCTAGGAGGGCCAGCCCACGACGCGGCTGAGTCATTCCAGAAAAAAGCGAGAATTGGATCATATTGCTCACGATCAGCACGCCGAAAGCAAGGCAGACGGGGACGCGGACCATATATTCGACCTGCTGCATTCCGATCAGGTCTACGAATAGCCATCGCACGATGGCCGCAATCATTAGCACAAAGGCAGTGCCAACCAAGCCGCGCCCGGGCTGTTTTGACGCACCCGGTAATTTATCGATTGGCCAAAAATCGAACAGGGTAAGCGCGATGACGGTCGCACCCGTCGTTAAGGCAAAAACGAGTGCTACCCACATATCGAACCTCCCTAACGGGTCGATATCGGCGTAATAAAGTGGCTTGCCGATCTGGCGCAGCTCCAAATAGTCGAAGCAGAGGCTCCACAAGGCATAGGCCAGCGCATAGCAGCCGGCCAGGGTCAGCATCCCTAACATTCCGGGGCTGCGGGTTACCAACGTGAAAGGCCAGCACTGCCAGATCATCACGAGCCACAATGTCGCCACGACGGTCATGATCATGAAGTGGACCAGCATGGGCGTCGCGCCGTGGCCGCCGCCGACAAATACGAACGCGAGGGTGAAAACGATGATACCGGCAGCAGCGATCACCGCCGTTAGCGCAACCCCTTTCATCGGCTGCCTCAAGCCGCGGACAAACGCCGGCTCGGAATGGTTCCAGACCAAACTCACAATGACTTGCGTTGGTATCGCAGACATGAACGCAGTCGCCACCCAATCCGTAAGGTGTGACGCACCAAGAAGCGCGATCAACAGGGCAGACAGCGAAATCACCATTCCAGTGCTAATCAGCCCTGTCACCAATACGCCCGGCCCATCAGATCGCGTAGTGATCGCGACATCGATCATAATCTTACTCCTATGCCGGGGCTTTGTATGGTCATCGTGCGATGTCATGCCCGCGGCTAGCACAGCGGCACTTTATGGAGAGCGCCGCTGCCGGCGGGTCACTTCGGCTTCGATTCGAAGTGCAGCATCATCTCGGGTGTGTTCTGTGTATGTGGCCCACCAACATTCGGCACAAGGAATAGGCGAAGCGGGGTCGGCGCTGACCAAGAAGCTGCCATTCGCGCTAGAGCTGTTTGTGATCAGTTTGGAGCATAACCAGCGTGACGGAGGTAGTTGCGGCACTGGCTTGGCGGGAAGTCGTCGACGAGGCGTCCGATGCGGTTCCAGAGGCCTTCGCGCGTGTGCTCTCCGGCTTTTCGCAGCAGATGCTTGAGTTTGGCGAAGACCATCTCGATCGGGTTTAGATCGGGTGAGTAAGGCGGTAGAAACAAGAGACTGGCGCCGCATGCCTCGACGAGGGCTTGCGCCTGAACGCCCTTGTGGCTCGACAGGTTGTCGAGGATGACGATGTCACCGGGCTTCAGCTCGGGTACGAGATACTGGCGGATGTACTGGGTAAAGATCGCCGCGTTCATTCCTGTCCTGAGCGACTGCCGCAGGCGGGCAGTCGAAGGGGGCTGATCGACGACGAACGGCGCGACGATGCCATTGCGATCCAGGCCGGCGAGGAAGGTCGTGACCTTCCAATGCCCGGCAGGTGCATAGCCACGCACCCGCTGTCCGCGCGGGGCGCGGCCATAGCGACGGACCATGTTGGTGGTGACGCCGGTCTCGTCGAGGAAGATCAACCGTTTGGCGCTGAGCAACGGTTGCATCGCCCGCCAAGCCTCGCGCGCCGCGACGACATCAGGCCGCAGTTGCTCGGTGGCGTAGATGCTTTTTTTTGAAGCTGATCCCGCGGCCCGTGAAGAATCGGCTCAGCATGCCAGCATCAGCCTTCACGCCACGCTCGGCCAGCAGCCGTTCCGCCACCGCGAGCAGCGTCAGGTCCGGCTCCGCTGCAATCAGCCCCAAAAGCCAGCCTGCATGGATCGGCAGGCGCGAGCGTCGGTCGCCGCCCTGCGCCAACGGACCCTGTCGGCCCGCGCGACGCGCCTGAAGCCATCGTACCGCCGTCGCGTCGCCGATCCGATAGCGTCGCGCTGCCTCGTGCCGCGACAAACCGTCCTGCTCGACCGCCGCGATCACACAATCCCGCAAATCCTGCGAATAAGCTCTCGTCATCCATGCCAGCCTCCCTCGCCAGCCAGCACGTTGAATCAGAACTCATGCCTCTTGTGAATCCCTCCGGTCACAAACGGCTCTAAACGCCCGTTCCCCCTGTTGCATGACCGTGTTCAGCTCCAGTTGCTCGCCAGCACCGTAGCGTCTGTACGCCGACAGGGTTTGATTGACGCGGCTGAAGAAGAGGTCTTGAGCGGCCATTCGCATGTGCAGACGAACCGATCCGCCTCTGCGTTAGCACGTTCTCAAGCCAAAGCAGGGGCGGTCCTTACGCCGCTAGCCGCGGTATGCGACGCTCAACTAGTTCTAATAAAAGCGTAACTTGCGAATGCCGATATCGGGTGTTGCGGGTCCCCAGAGTCACCGATACCGGCGATACGACAGCGGCAGGCAGCTTGCTTTCCAGTTCGCCGCCTAGCGCAAAGACGCGGTCCTTGCAGTCCTTTTTACTACAGGGCGGCCCTCCCCAACATGTCGGTAGTGTCAACGTCCCCGAAGTCGCGCACGCGAACCTACAAGGCTGGTGAAGCCCCTGAGCAAGGCACTAGTAGCTAAATGCGCCGAAAAACACAGCCGATGATGGCCGGAAATCCACCTCCAAATGTTTCCTATGCGTTTCCAACTTGCCGCTCAGCGCTTCCGAACCCCAGAGGGGAACAGCAATTGTCATGCAGATCAACGGGATGCTGGTGCTGCCGGTGAGGATTGAACTCACGACCTCAGCCTTACCAAGGATGCGCTCTACCACTGAGCTACGGCAGCATGCCCGACGTGCCGCCGGTGGCGGGCTAAGAGCCGCTTCGGGCGGCGTTGTCAAGCCGGGCGGGGCGGCGGTATGGAGCGGCATGGGCGACTTGGACAAGACCGAGCGGCTGGCGCGGGCGCTGCGCGAGAACCTGCGTCGGCGCAAGGCACAGGCGCGGGAGGTGCCCCCGCCCGCCGAGCAGGACGCACCCGAGCCGAACCCTGCCGACGACCGGTAGCCTAACCGAGCGGGGCGCATTTGCGCTCCAGCCACGCGCGATCGTCGCCGCCCAGTTCGGGGGCGATCACCTCGACCACGCGGGCGTGATAGGCGTCGACCCAGGCCCGTTCGGCCGTGGTCAACAGCGCCGCCTCGACAAGCTCGCGCTCGATCGGCGCGAAGGTCAGCGTCTCGAACCCGAGCAGCGTCATGTCGCTGCCCGCCACCCGGCGCTCCTCGACCAGCAGCAGGTTCTCGATGCGGATGCCGTACGCGCCCGCCTGATAATAGCCGGGCTCGTTCGACAGGATCATGCCCGCGCGCAGCGGCTCGAGCGGGCCGCCGCCGGGATAGCTGGGCAGCGCGAGGCGGGCGGGGCCTTCGTGGACCGACAGGAACGCGCCGACGCCGTGGCCGGTGCCGTGCGTATAGTCGAGCCCCGCCGCCCATAACGGCCGCCGCGCATAGGCGTCGATCTGCGCGCCGACGGTGCCGGGCGGGAATATGGCGGTGGCGACCGCGATATGGCCCTGCAACACGCGGGTGAAGCGGTCACGCATCTCCGCCGTCGGCACCGTCACGGGGACAACGCGGGTCACGTCGGTGGTGCCGTCGGCATATTGCCCGCCCGAATCGATCAGGAACAGCTCGCCGGGCAGCAGGTCGGCGTTCGACGCCTCGTCGACGCGGTAGTGCGGAATCGCGCCATGCGCGCCGGTGGCCGAGATGGTGTCGAACGACAGGTCGCGGAGCAGCCCGCCGGCCTGGCGGAAGGCGAGCAGCCGCGCGGCAGCGGACAGTTCGGTGACGCCGCCCTTGCGCGCCTCGGTCTCGACCCAGCGCAGGAACCGGCACAGCGCCGCGCCGTCGCGGGTCGAGGCGGCGCGGTGGCCCGCGACTTCGGCGGGGGTCTTGACCGCCTTGGCGAGCAGCGCCGGGTCGCGCCGCGCGAGCACGGTCGCGCCCGCCGCCTCCAATTGCGCGACGATCGCCGCCGCCGAGCGATCGAGGTCGACCGCGACGCGCTTGCCCGCCAGCGGCGACAGGCGCGGCGGGGCGTCGCCGAGGTCGCGGACACGCACCGCATTGCCGAGATGCTGGCGTACCGCGTCGGTCAGCTTCGCTTCCGCAACGAACAGGTCGGCGGTGCCGTCCGCGTGGACGAGCAGGAACGCGCGCGCGACGGGGGTGTGCGCGACATCCTCGCCCCGCACGTTGAGCGTCCACGCGATCGAGTCGAGCGCGGACAGCGCCACCGTGTCCGCGCCCTCCTGCGTGAGCCAGTCGGCGATGTCCGCGCGCTTGGCCGCGCTGCGCTTGCCCGCCAGCGCGTCGGCGTGGACCGCGAGCGGGGCGGGCGAGGGCGCAGGGCGATCGTGCCAGACCGCGTCGACCGGGTTCGCGTCGACCGCGACCAGCGTCGCGCCTCGGGGTTCCAGCGCCGCGCGGACCTCCTCCACCCAGGGGCAGGTATGAAGCCACGGGTCATAGCCCACCCGCGCACCGGCGGGCGCGTGTCCGGCCAGCCACGCGGCGACGCTGTCGTCCGGCACGCCGACGAAGGTCCAGTCGGCGGCGTCGACCTGCTCGCGCACCTGAAGCGTATAGCGCCCGTCGGTGAAGATCGCCGCCGCGTCCGCCAGCACGGCCGCCGTCCCCGCCGACCCGCCGAACCCGGTCAGCCATGCGAGCCGCTGCGCGTACTCGCCAACATATTCGCTGCCATGCTCGTCGGTGAGGGGGATGACGAAGCCGTCCAGGCCCTGGCGGGTTAGCTGGGCGCGGAGCGCGAGGAGGCGGTCGTGATAGGTCATGCGGGTCCAGCTAAGTTGAGGAAGTTGAGGCTCGCGAGCGATTCCGCGCGCCCTCTCCACTTCGGGGCAGAGGGGGATGAAGGCTCGGTGGCGGTCGCCGGCACGCCCGCGAAGTTGAGGAAGTTGAGGCTCAAACGGGGGTGCGCAACTCCCTCTTCTCCTTGGGGAGAGGGTAGGGGAGAGGGGGAGTAATGATGCGCTCTGAGAGGGAGTCGATCCCTCGCAGGTGCCGGCGGAAGAGGACGCGCTCGGTAAGGCCACCGTTTCTCCCCCTCTCCCCGGCCCTCTCCCCAAAGGGGAGAGGGAGAAAGTAGGCCCCGTCGCGTTGTCCGCCCCCGGTGCAGGTCCGGCGGGAGCGGCGTGAACGGGAGGATGCCAGCGGAACGCATGCCGCGGTGTTGATCATCATTTGTCCAACATTGCCAGCCGCGTTCGCTATCCCGGCGTCACAGGTCCAGCGCCGCCTGGTGGCGCGCGTCGCCGATCGCGCCCGCCGCCTTGACCGCGTCGGCGCGCGCCCAGGGCAGGTCGAGCCGCTTGCCGAGCGGGGGCACGATCTCCGCGATCGTCACCACCTGTAGCCGGTCGTCTTCGCGGTCGAGCATCGGGTGCTTGTATCTGCCCGCCGCCGCGATCTCGTCGCGCATCGGCTTGGTGGGCAGGTCCATGCAGATGAGGATGCCGATCTCCGCGCCCTCGCGCTGCCGGTCGCTGTTGAGCTTGGCGAGGTCGCCGCGCCCGGTCTTGCCCGATTTGACCTGGAACACCGCCTTGCCGTTGGTCGCCTTGTCGATGAAGAAATAGGCGATGCCGTCGATGCCGCCGTCCGCGCCCTTCTTGTCGTTGATCCGCGCCTGGTTGCGCGAATAGGTGAGCACCGCCCATTTCTCGAACTCCTTGCGGGTCTTGTCGTCGCGGCGATTGGCGAGCGCGACGGCGGAGGCGAGGTCGCGGGGCACGCCGTCGAGCCTGATGTTCGCCTCGATCGCGGGCCAGTCCTGCGGGTGCGTGTCCTCCAGCCGTTTCAGGATCAGCGCGATCGATTGATAGGTGATGTCGATGCCGATCCAGCGCCGGTTCACTCGCTGCGCGACCGCGACGGTGGTCCCGCACCCGCAATAGGCGTCGAGGACGGTGTCGCCTTCGTTGCTGCTGACTTCGATTATTCTGCTTAGCAGTGCTTCGGGCTTCTGCGTTGGGTATCCGAGTCGTTCGGCCGAAGTGTTACCGATACGCGGAACGTCCGTCCAAATAGACTGAAGCCGCTGGCCCGGTAGATTTTCAAGATATATTTTCAGCCCGTCCATTCTGGGCGTTCCGTTACGACGAAGAAGAATGCGCCCGTCCGCCCAAAACTCCTCCAATTTCTCGCGCGTGTAAGCCCATCCCCGCGTCGCCGGCGGTAGCGTTCCACGCCAATCAAATTTGCCGGAACTAGAATTAACACGATCAGCCGTCAGATTCTCTGCACGGTACAATCGTCCTTCTTCGTCTTCTTGATAACGTTTCAACTGTGCCGAACTATAATCGGAACGAACGTCATTCCAGATGTAACTTTGCGACTTAGAGTAGAACAGGATCACATCGGCGATCTTACCGTATCGATTGGCTGAGTTATGGCTGGTATTCCGCTGCCAGACGATTTCGTTGAGATATTCTCCTCCCTGCCCGCAGAACACGGCGTCCAACACCAGCTTGAGATAATGCGACGCGGTCGGATCGCAGTGGAGATAGAAGCTGCCCGTCGGCTTGAGAACGCGATGGATCTCGGCGATCCTGAGCGTCATGCTGACGAGATACGCCAGCAGCGACCCGCGCCCCAGCACCTTTTCCAGGCCCTTGATCAGCTCGACCGTCTGCTCGGTCAGGCGGGTTTCGCCGGCGCGCGCCCCCTGCAACCGCGCGACGTCGGTGATCCAGGCCAGCCCTTCGACCCCCTCCTCGCCCCAGCTCCAGGTGTCGACGAACGCCTGCGCCTGCGCGCGGTCCTCGCCGCCCTGGTTGTTGTAGATCTGAAAATAGTTGCGCTTCGAATTGAACGGCGGGTCGATGTAGCAAAGGTCGACGGTATCGCTGTCGATCTTGCGCCGGAGGATGTCGAGATTGTCGCCGTAGAAGAGCTGGTTCATGGCGAGCGAGCATGCAGGCGGCGGACGCCGACTGCAAGACGCGCGAAGCCCGGCCGGCGGGTCGGCTTGCCGAACCCGGTCGACGTCACGGGATTTACTCCCGTGACGCGGCGGCACAGTCGAACGCGAAGGTCGGCGCTTCGCGACCCGACTACGCAGTTTGGCGAAGGCTCGCGACCGGCTACAGGCCCTCTCCATGACCCTGACGCCCCCCGTCGCCCAGCGACGCCCGCACCGCTTCACGCTCCACGGCCACACGGTCGAGGACGCCTATGCCTGGCTCAAGGACCCGGACTACCCGGATGTCCACGACCCCGACATCCTCGGCTATCTCGAGGCGGAGAACGCGTATTTCGAGAGCGTGATGGCGCCGCACCAGCCGCTGGTCGACCGGCTATACGAAGAGATGAAGGCGCGGATCAAGGAGGATGATGCCTCCGTGCCGCAACGCGACGGCGACTGGCTCTACTGGACCGCGTTCGAGACCGGTGGGCAATACCGCCAATGGTGGCGCAGGCCCGTCACCGGCGGCGCGGACGAGCTGTTGCTCGACGAGCCCGCGCTGGCGGAGGGGCACGAGTATTTCCGGCTCGGCGCATTCTCGGTGTCGAACGACGGGCGGCTGCTCGCCTATGCGGTCGACGACAGCGGCGCGGAGCGGTTCACCGTGCGGGTCAAGGACCTCGCCACCGGCGAGCATCTGCCCGACATGATCGAGGGGATGCTGTCCGACATCGTCTGGACCGCCGACGACGCCGCGTTCCTATACGGCGTCGCCAACGAGCAATGGCGGACGGACAATGCGCGGCTGCACCGGCTGGGGACGCCGGTGGCCGACGATGTCGAGCTGTTCCATGAGGACGACGAGGGCTTCCGGGTGGCGGTCAGCGAGACCAGCGACCGGCGCTGGCTGGTGATCGCGACCGGCGACCATGTGACGAGCGAGATCCGGCTGCTCCCCGCCACCGACCCGCTGGCGGCGCAACTGGTGGTCAGCCCGCGCCGGCCGGGGCGCGAATACGATCTCGACGTGGCGGGCGACACGCTGTTCATCCACACCAACGACACCGACCCGATGTGGCGGCTGTGCACCGCCTCCATCGACGCGCCGGGCGAGTGGACGGAGCGGATCGCGCCCAGCCCGCATTTCTACATGACCGGCGTCGACTGTTTCCGCGACTTCTTCATCGTCGAGGGGCGCGAGGACGGGCTCGATCAGGTCGAGCTGCATCGCTACGACGCGGGCATCGCGCCGGTGCGGCTCGCCTGGCCGGAGGCGAGCTATGCCGCCGGGCTGGGCGACAATCCCGAATGGACGATGGACGTGCTGCGCGTCGGCTATGAGTCGATGGTGACGCCGGGGACGGTGTACGATTACGAGGTCGCGAGCGGGGCACTGACCGTCCGCAAGGTGCAGGAGATCCCGTCGGGCTATGACGCGGGCAAGTACCGCACCGAGCGGCTCCACGTCCGCGCGCGCGACGGGGTTCAGGTGCCGGTGTCGATCGTGTACCCCGCCGGCTTCCCGCGCGACGGGTCAGGGCGCGTGTACCTTTACAGCTATGGCGCGTACGGGCACGCGATCGAGCCGGGCTTCTCGACCGGGCGGCTGTCGCTGCTCGACCGCGGCTTCGCCTATGCGATCGCGCATATCCGCGGCGGCGACGATCTCGGCCAGCAATGGTATCACGACGGCAAGCTCGACAAGCGCGCGAACACGTTCAACGATTTCGTCGATGTCGCGCGCGGGCTGATCGCGGAGGGGTGGACGAGCGCTGGCCGGATCGCGATCGCGGGGCGGTCGGCGGGCGGCGAGCTGATGGGCGCGGTGGTCAACTCCGACCCGGAGCTGTGGGGCGCGGTGATCGCGGACGTGCCGTTCGTCGACGTACTCAACACGATGCTCGACGCCGACCTGCCGCTGACGCCGGGCGAATGGCCCGAATGGGGCAACCCGATCGAGGACGCCGCCGCGTTCGCGTTGATCCGGGGCTATTCGCCTTACGACAACGTCCGGGCGCAGGCTTACCCACCGATGTTCATCAGCGGCGGGCTCAACGACCCGCGCGTGACCTATTGGGAACCCGCGAAATGGGCGGCGAAGCTGCGCGCGACCAAGACCGACGGCAACGTTCTGCTGCTCAAGACCAACATGGGCGCGGGGCATGGCGGCAAGTCGGGCCGCTTCGACAGCTTGCGCGAGGCGGCGGAGGAGCACGCCTTCGTACTGTGGCAGATGGGGGTGGAGGGGTGACGCCCGCGTGACCATCGAGTCGCTCGTCCACGACTATGGCCTGCTCGCGATCATTCTGGGGGCGGGGTTCGAGGGGGAGGCGGCGGTGGTCGCGGGCGGCCTCATCGCGCATGCTGGGCTGGTCAGCCTGCCGGGCGCGATGGCGGCGGCGTCGGTCGGATCGTGCCTTGCGGACCAGCTATTCTTCATCATCGGCCGGCATTACCGGGGCAGCCGGATCGCGCGCTGGGCGCACGGCAAGCCGGTGTTCGCGCGCGCGCTGGCGTGGGTGGAGCGGTATCCGATCGGGTTCATCTTCGCGTTCCGCTTCATCTACGGCTTCCGCACGATCAGCCCGTTCGCGATCGGGACCACCAGCGTGCCCGGGCGGTTGTTCGTGGTCGTCAACATCGTCGCGGCGATCGTGTGGGGGTGCAGTTTCACCGCGATCGGCTATTTCTTCGGGCGCGAGTTCGAGGCGGTGCTCGCGCGCTATCAGCCGAGCGGGCGGACGCTGGCGATGATCGGCGCGGGATTGGCGGCTGTGCTGGCGCTCGCGGTGGTCGCGCGCTGGGCATGGCGGCGGCGGGCGTGACCTTCGCGCTGCGCTTCACCGCCCGGGCGGCGGACATCGACGAACTCGGCCATGTCAACAACGCGGTCTGGGTGCGCTGGATGGAGACGCTCGCGGTCGCGCACTGGCAGGCGCTGGCGAGCGCGGCGGAGCAGGCGGCGCTGGTGTGGGTCGTGACCCGCCACGAGATCGACTATCGCGGCAACGTCCGCGAGGGCGAGACGGTGACGGGCGAGACCTGGGTCCCCGACCCGCCCCGCGGTGCGCGCTTCGACCGGCACGCAAGGTTCGTCGGCGCGGACGGGCGGGTGAAGGTGGCGGCGGTGACGACCTGGGCGCTGCTCGACCGGCGGACGGGGCGGTTGCTGAGGGTCAGGCCGGAGATGGCGGCGCGGTTCATGGTTTAATCTCCTCCCCCGCTTGGCGGGGGAGGGGGACCATTCGCCCTCGGCGAATGGTGGTGGGGGCGCCGTGACGCTGTTGCGACGATGTGGCGTACTACCGCATCCAGGTCGCGCAACAGCTCGATTGCGGGAACCCGCAGGGTCTCGAACCCGAGCCCTGCGAGCCGTTCGTCACGAGCAGCGTCGCGCTCAGGCCGGTCCCCGCGCTCGTGAACCTCTCCGTCCACCTCGACAACCAGCCCGCGCGCCGGACAGAAGAAATCGAGCGTGTACGCCCCGCACGGATGCTGTTTGCGAAAGCGGAACTCGCCAGGGCTGTCGCGGAGCACGGACCATAGCCGGCGCTCGGGGGCCGTCATATTCTTGCGAAGTCGTCGGGAGCGGTCGCGTACGTCTTTGCGTCCACCGTGATGCATGGTGTTTTCCCGTTTCCCCCCCCCACCACCACTCGCCTTTGGCGAGCGGTCCCCCTCCCCCGCTTAGCGGGGGAGGAGAAGCGTTGTGCGTCCGACTTCAGCCTGAGTTCCGCAGCCCCGTCGCGATCGCGTTGATGCTCAGCAATATGCCCTCACCGATCCGTTCGTCCGTTTCCCCCGCCCGAAACCGTTTGAGCAGTTCGATCTGCAACAGGTTGAGCGGCTCCAGATAAGGGAGGCGGAGGCGGATGGAGGCTTCGAGCGCGGGGGAGCGTTCGAGCAGGCGGGTCTGCCCGGTCGCGGCGAGCAGACGGTCGTGGGTGCGGTGCCAGCCGTCGTGGATGCGGGTGAAGAACCGGTCGCGCAACGCGGCGTCCTCGACCAGCGCGGCATAGCGCGCGGCGATGCTCATGTCCGACTTGGCCAGCACCTGTTCGAGGTTGCCGAGCATCGCCGCGAAGAACGGCCAGCCGTGCGCCATCTCCGCGACCAGCCCCTGGTCGGGGAACGCCGCCAGCGCGTCGCCGACGCCGTACCAGCCGGGCAGCATCACCCGCGCCTGCGCCCAGGAGAACACCCACGGGATCGCGCGCAGGTCCTCGATCCGGTCCGACTTGGTGCGGCTGGCGGGACGCGAGCCGATCTTGAGGTTGGCGATCTCGCCGACGGGCGTGATCTGGCGGAAGAACGCGCGAAACGCGTCGTCGGCATAGACGAGGTCGCGATAGGCGCGGAACGCCGCCGCCGACAGCGTGTCGGTCGCGGCCGCGAAGCGCGCGGCGTCGGCGGCGGCGAGCGGCGGCGGCTCGAGGCTGGCGAGCAGGGTGGCGGAGGCGATCACCTCCAAATTGACCATCGCGCTGTCGCGGGTGCCGTATTTGGCGGCGATCACCTCGCCTTGCTCGGTGATGCGGATGCGGCCCTGCACCGTGCCGGGCGGCTGCGCGCGGATCGCGGCAAAGGCGGACCCGCCGCCCCGCCCGACCGCGCCGCCGCGCCCGTGGAACAGCTGTAGCCCCACCCCCGCCTTGGCGAACACGGGCGCGAGCGCGGCGGAGGCGGTGTGGAGGCTCCAGGTCGAGGTGAGATAGCCACCGTCCTTGTTCGAATCCGAATAGCCGATCATCACCTCCTGATGACCCGGCGCGGCGGCGGCGACCTCGGGCAAGGCGAGCCAGTCGCGCATGATCCCGGGCGCGGCCTCCAGATCCTCGATCGTCTCGAACAGCGGCACGGCCTGGACGGCGGCAAACGGCGCCGGCCCGGGGCGGTAGAGGCCGACCTCCTTGAGCAGCAGCTCGACCTCGAGCAGGTCGGACACCGATTTCGCCATCGACACGATATATTGCCGGATGCAGGCGGGGCTGTAGCGCGCGTGCGCGTCGGCGGCGGCGCGCAGGATCGCGAGTTCGGAGGCGGTCTCCTCGCCGTACGCCGCGAACGGCGGGACCAGCGGGCGCGGGGAGGCGAGCTCGCGGCGGAGCAGCGCGACGCGCTCCGGTTCGGCGAGCGCGAGATAGTCGGGCTTGACGCCCGCAACGCGGAGCAGTTCGGCGACGACGCGCTCATGCACCGCGCTGTTCTGGCGCAGGTCGAGCGTCGCCAAGTGAAAGCCGAACAGCTCCACCGCGCGGATCAACCGCCCGAGCGCGCCGCCGCTGGCGAGCGGGGTATCGCCGCCCAGCCCGCGCGCACCCAGCCCGTGCGCCAGCGTGACCAGGTCCGCGCGCAGCGCCTGCGGGTCGGCGTAAGCGTCGCCGGTCAGCTGCCCGGGGCGCGGCGCGGCGCGCCCGGTCAGCGCGAGGTGGGTGGCGGCGAGCCGGGCGTGAATGCCCGACAGCGCGCGGCGATACGGCTCGTCCGCGCGGCTGGGGGCGTCGTCGCCGCTCGCGTGCGCCAGCGCGACCACGCCCGCGTCGACCGGCACCGCGCGCGACGAGATCGACAGCTCCGCCCCGAGCGCGTGGACCGCGTCGAGGTAGGAACCGAGCACCGTCTCGCACGCCCGCGCGAGCGCATGGCGGAGCGAGTCGGCGGTGACGAACGGGTTGCCGTCGCGGTCGCCGCCGATCCAGGTGCCGGGCCTGAGAAACCCCGGCGTGCGGACGCCGAGCGCGCGATCCCACCGCTGGTAGAGCGCGGGCAGCGCGGGGAGGAACGTGTCGCCCAAATAGGACAAGGCGGTCTCCACCTCATCCGCGACGCCCAGCCGCTCGGCGCGGAGCACGCGGGTTTGCCACAGCAGCGCGATCTGGCGCGCGATCGCCTCGTCGATCGCGTCGCCGTCGGGGGTGGTCTCGGCCCCGCGATCGCGCATCGCCATCAGCGCGGCGATGCGGTTGCGGTGGTCGATCATGCTCTTGCGCCGCACCTCGGTCGGGTGCGCGGTGAGCACGGGCGCGACCAGCGCCTGCGCGAGCAGCGCCAGCACGGCGGCGCGATCGACGCCCTCGCCCGCGAGCCGCTCGACCGCCGACACCAGGTCCGCGCCCGGCTCGGCGGCGATGCCCTGCCGGTCCTCCGCGAGGTTGGCGAGCATGGAAAACAGCATGAACCCGCGCGTGAAGGCGATCGTCTCGTCGAGGTCGAGCCGGTCGAGACCGTGATCGGCCGCGTCCGCTCCCGCCACCCCGCGATGCCGGTCGACCGACGCGGCGCGGATATATTCGATGCGGCGAAACAGCTCGTCGCCGCCATAGCCGCGGATCACGTCACCGAGCAGCGCGCCGAGATAGCGGACGTCGGAATTGTTGGCGATCGGGGGAAGGCTGGCCATGCCCGCGATGCTGCGGCGCGGCGCGGGCGGGGTCAACCACCTCCGGCTCAGATCGGCGGCGGCTTCTTGCCCTTGGCCTTTGCTGTCCGCACCGCCTGGCGTTCGACGGAAGTGACGGTGCCGTCGTGGTTGAGGTCTTCGCGATCGAAGCGGGCGAGCATGCCCTGGCTCCATTCCTGCGAACTGATGCGGCCGTCGCCGTCCTTGTCGAATGCCATGTACGGGCTGTCGCGCGTCGGCAATTCGTCGGGGGAGAGGTACAGGTCGCCGTCATGGTCGAGGTCGTGGAAACGCCGCTCGATGATACCGCCGAACTCCGCGCGCGGCATCGTCGACGGCGGCACGAAATGCTTCGCCGCCTCCGCATAGGCGGCTTTCTGCTGCTTGCTTGGCCCCCCGCACGCCGCCAGCGCCAGCAACGCGCCCAACACCAACCACCCCCGCATCGACGCGCCTCCCTGCTGCCCGCAAGGACACATAGGATAGCGGTGTCACATTGTCCCGTACCGAATAGTACAAAATTGAGTCAGCCGCGCGTGCGCCGAGAGTTATGCCTCCAGTTCGACGTCCCAATACAGCCAGTCGCGCCAGGTGTCGTGGAGGTGGCCCGGCGGAAAGCTGCGGCCGTGTTCCTGCAATTGCCAGCTGGTCGGGCGGATGGGATTCATCGGCAGCGGCATCCGCGCCTGCTTGGGCGTGCGCCCGCCCTTGCGAAGGTTGCACGGCGCGCAGGCGGTGACGACGTTCTCCCACGTCGTCCGCCCGCCTTGCGCGCGCGGCACGACGTGATCGAACGTCAGGTCGCGCCCGTGGCCGCAATATTGGCACGCGAACCGGTCGCGCAGGAACAGGTTGAAGCGCGTAAAGGCGGGAAATTGCGACGGGCGCACGAATTGCTTGAGCGCGATCACCGACGGCAGCTTGAACGCGGTGGTCGGCGAATGAACCTCGCGCTCGTACTGCGCGACGATGTCGACGCGGTCGAGGAACACCGCCTTGACCGCCGTCTGCCACGGCCACACGCTGAGCGGGTAATAGCTGAGCGGGGTGAAATCCGCGTTGAGCACCAGCGCCGGGCAGGAGTCCGGGTGCCGGATCAGGTCGGGATGAAACATGACGCGCTCCCTGGTTGGCATGGCGCGCCCCGGCCTTGGCGCGGCAGGATGACCGGGACATGACAACACGAGCGATCGCGCGCGGTCAAGACCAACGGTTAACCTTCGCGCGCTTGGGGTTCGCGGCGGAAGGGGGTATAAGGAGGCATGGCGACCCAGGCTGACCAACGGCTGCTCACGGCCGACGAGTTCTTGCGCATCATCTTTCAGCCCGACGCGAAGTTCGAGCTGGACGACGGGGTGATTACCGGCATGGCTGGCGGGTCCCGCCGCCATGCGGTGGTTCAGATGAATCTGTACCGCTGGTTCGGGAACGCGTTGGAAGGCTCTCCATGTCAGCCATATGGGTCGGACATGGCGATCCAGACCACATGGCGTTCGGTCCGTTATCCCGATCTAACCATCGATTGCAGCGGCGACGACCCGAATGACGAGCTGCTGGTTCGGGACCCGCGCGCGGTGGTGGAGGTACTATCCCCGACCACGCGTCGCGAAGATGGGGGCAGAAAGTTGAGGGAGTACCTCGCGTTGCCAGGTCTCAAGACAGTCGCAATTCTGGATCCGATCGATCTAAGCGTACGATTGTGCCAGCGTGATGCGAGTGGCGAGTGGACAGATTCCGGGGCCGTCGTCGGCGCGGACCTGCCTGTAGAGTCGCTGGGTCTCACCATGCCCAATGCGGATATCTTCCGCGGCCTTTGACCGTCACCACCCGCTTCGCGCCGAGTCCCACTGGGCGGCTGCACCTTGGCCATGCGTATTCCGCGATCCTGGCGCATGACCGGGCACGGGGCGCTGGCGGGTGCTTCCTGTTGCGGATCGAGGACATCGACGGCGCGCGGAGCAGGCCCGAGTTCATCGCGGGGATCGAGCGCGACCTCGCCTGGCTGGGGCTGAGCTGGGACGGGGAAGCCGTGCGCCAGTCGGCGCGGCTGGACCTGTACGCGGCGGCGTTGGAAGCGGTTGCGGGCGGCGGGGCTGATCTATCCGTGCTTCTGCACCCGCGCGGACATCGCGCGCGAGGTGGCGGGGAGCTTGAGCGCGCCGCATGGGTTCGATGGCGCGCGCTATCCGGGCCTATGTCGCCGCCTCGACCCCTCGGAGCGCGCCGCGCGGATGGCGGAGCCGCATGCGTGGCGGCTCGACATGGCGGCGGCGGTGGCGCGGGGCGGTTCGCTTGCATGGCACGACGAACTCGCGGGCGACCGGCGCGTCGACCCGGCGGCGGGCGACGTGGTGCTCGCGCGCAAGGATGCGCCCGCCAGTTATCACCTCGCGGTCACGGTCGACGATGCGCCGCAGGGCGTGACGCATGTGGTGCGCGGGGCCGATCTGTTCGCCGCGACGCATGTGCATCGACTGTTGCAGGCGCTGCTCGACCTGCCGACTCCCGTTTATCACCATCACGCGCTGCTCACTGACGCGAGCGGCCGACGCCTCGCCAAGCGCCACGGCGCGCCGACGCTGGCGAGTCTGCGCGAGGCCGGCGCGGACGGGCGCGCGCTTGCCGACGATCTGCGCCGGGGTCGCGTGCCCACTGGATTCGCGCGCGCGAATGACTAGCTTGTGCGCATGAACACGTTCCTCTTCATCCTCCTGGTCGCGGCGATGATCGCGACCGTCGTCGCGCTGGTGCGCGGCGTGATCAGCTTCATCCAGGAGGGTTCGGCGCAAGTCCGCGCGGGCGAGGGGCCGAGCGCGGCGTCGCTCAAATCGAACCGGATGATGCAGCAGCGCATCTTCTTTCAGGCGCTCGCGATCCTGATCGTGGTGGTGATCCTGTTCGCCGCCGGGCGTACATAAGCTGGTCAAGCTCAACCGTATCTATACCCGCACCGGCGACGCGGGGACCAGCGGGCTGGTCGACGGCTCTCGCCTGTCCAAGGCGGACGCGCGGTTCGCGGCGATCGGCGACGTGGACGAGGCGAACAGCGCGATTGGGGTCGCACTGGCGGCGGCGGGCGATCTCGCGCCCGCGCTGTCGCGGATCCAGAACGATCTGTTCGACCTCGGCGCGGACCTCGCCACCCCGGGCGAGGTCGATGGCGCGCTGCGCATCGTGTCCGCGCAGGTCGAGCGGCTGGAGCGCGAGATCGACGCGATGAACGCGGACCTGCCGCCGCTGACCAGCTTCATCCTGCCCGCGGGCAAGGCCGCGCCGCTCCACCTCGCGCGCGCGATCGTCCGTCGCGCGGAGCGGTCGGCGGTAGCGATGGGCGAGGCGAGCGCGCCCGCCCGCGCGTACCTCAACCGGTTGAGCGATTGGCTGTTCGTGGCCTGTCGCGTGATCAACGAGGCGAACGGCGGCGACGTGCTTTGGATTCCGGGCGCGTCGCACTAGATATACGTTAGGAACGGCGCTCCCGCCCCGGTCCGGCCGGAGTCGTCCATGTCCGCTGAAAATGCCGTCGTTGCCGAACCCGACACGCTCGGCCAGCTGTTCGGCCAAGTCCGCGCGCTGACGCTGGCGCTCGCCGCGCCGCTGTCGGACGCGGACGCGACCGTGCAGTCGATGGACGACGCGTCGCCCGCGAAGTGGCATCTGGCGCACACGACCTGGTTCTTCGAGACGTTCGTGCTGCGCGACCATGTGCCCGGGTATCGGCTGCACGACGTGCGGTGGCCGTTCCTCTACAACAGCTATTACGAGGCCGAAGGCGCGCGACATTCGCGCGCGCGCCGGGGGATGATCACCCGCCCCTCGCTGGACGAGGTGCGGGCGTACCGGGCGCATGTCGATGCCGCGCTGACCGAAGCGCTGCCGACGCTCGGGGCGGAGGCGCTGGCGCTGGTGGAGCTTGGTTGTCACCACGAGCAGCAGCATCAGGAATTGCTCGTCACCGACGTGCTGCATTTGCTGTCGTGCAACCCGCTCGAGCCCGCGCTTTACCCGCCCGAGCGCAAGGTGCCGGTCGGCATGCCGGGGCCGATCGCGTGGGTGGCAGGACGGCACGGCGCGGTCGAGATCGGCCATGACGGTTCCGGCTTCGCGTTCGATTGCGAGGGGCCGCGTCATACCGTCTGGCTGGCCCCTCACGCGCTCGCGAACCGGACGGTGTGCAACGAGGAATGGGCGGCATTCATCGCCGATGGCGGCTATCGGACGCCGCGCTGGTGGCTGTCGGACGGCTGGAGCTGGCGCGAGCGCGAAAGCGTGGACGCACCGCTTTATTGGCAGCGTGACGGTGAGGGGTGGACGCGCTTCGGACTCGACGGGCGGCGCGCGCTCGACCCGGCCGCGCCGGTGACGCATGTCAACTTCTACGAGGCGGACGCCTATGCGACCTGGGCGGGCGCGCGGTTGCCGACCGAGGCGGAGTGGGAAGCAGCGGCGACGGGCGTAGACCCGCGCGGCGGGCATCAGCTTGATACGGCAGGCGCGATGGAGCCGCGACCGGGAGGCGGGTTGTTCGGCGACGTGTGGGAATGGACCGGGAGCGCCTATCGGCCCTATCCCGGTTTCCGCGCGGTCGAGGGCGCGGTCGGCGAGTATAACGGCAAGTTCATGAGCGGGCAGTTCGTGCTGCGCGGCGGGTCGTGCGCGACCCCGCGCGGGCATGCGCGCGCGAGCTACCGCAATTTCTTCGCGCCCCACCAACGCTGGCAGTTGACCGGCGTGCGGTTGGCGAAGGATTTGTAGTGGCGGACGTGGACGGCCCCGACCCGCGCTTCCCCAATCTGGATTTTCGGGCCGACATACTGGCAGGGCTGGCGCGGCGGCCGCGCGCGATCCCCGCGCGCTGGTTCTACGACCGGCGCGGGTCCGAGCTGTTCGAGGCGATTACCGCGCTGCCCGAATATTATCCGACGCGCGCGGAAACGGCGATCCTCCGCGAGCTCGGTCCGACGCTGGCACCGCTGATCGGCCCCGCGCGCGCGGTGGTGGAGTTCGGGTCGGGTTCATCCGCCAAGACGCCGCTGGTGCTGGCCGCGGTGTCGCCGTCCGCCTATGTGCCGATCGACATATCGGGCGCGTTCCTGCGCGAGTCGAGCGCGGCGCTGGCGGCGGCGTTCCCCGCGCTGGCGGTGCTGCCGCTCGAGGCGGATTTCATGCGGCCACTGACGTTGCCGCGAGCGGTGGCGAGCGCGGCCAAGCTCGGTTTCTTCCCCGGCTCCACGATCGGCAACATGGGGCCACGCGAGGCGGTCGACCTGCTGCGGGCGATGCGCGCGTCATTGGGCGAGGGGGCGATGCTGCTGATCGGGATGGATCGCGTGAAGCCGGTCCACACGCTGATCGCCGCTTATGACGACGCTGCGGGCGTGACGGCGGCGTTCAACCTGAACCTGCTCGAACGGGTCAACCGCGAGCTGGGCGGGACGATCCCGGTCGATGCGTTCCGCCACCGCGCGATCTGGAACGACGCGGCGGCGCGTGTCGAGATGCATTTGGAGGCGACGCGCGACGTCGCCTTCGCGGTCGCCGGTCGGGCGTTCGCGATGACGGCGGGCGAGACAATCCATACGGAGAATAGCCACAAATACGGCGCGCGCGACGCCCGGTTGTTACTGCGCGCGGGCGGGTGGACGCCGGTGGAGGAATGGACGGATGCGGACGCGTCGTTCGCAGTGGTGTTGGCGGAAGCACGACTTGAGGAGATCGCACCGTGAAGTGGATGATCGTGGCGGGATTGATGGCGCTGGACGCAACGCCCGCGAGCGCGGAGAACCCGATGAAGCTGTGCGGGGCGAAGTATCAGGCGGCAAAGGCTGCGGGGTCGCTGCCCGCCGGTCAGACCTGGCCCCGGTTCCTGTCCGCCTGCCGCGCGACGCTGCCCAAGGCGGACGCCGCGGCCACGCCCGCCGGCCAACCCAGCGCCGCCCAGACCAGCGCGCGCACCCGCATCGGACAATGCGCGGCGCAATACCACGTCGACAAGGACGCGGGTAAGCTGCCCACCGGCCAACGCTGGCCGCAATATTACAGCGCCTGCAGCAAGCGGTTGAAGGGGTAGTTAACCGATCAACAACCCCGCCAGCGCCGCGCTCATCAGATTGGCGAGGCTGCCCGCCGCGAGCGCGCGCAGGCCGAGGCGGGCGATCACCGGACGCTGGTTCGGGGCGAGGCTGCCGGTCACCGCCATCTGGATCGCGATGGAGGAGAAGTTCGCAAATCCGCACAGCGCGAAGGTGATCACCGCCACCGTGCGCGGCGACAGCGTCGCGGCTTGCTTGCCAAGGTCGATATAGGCGACGAACTCGTTGAGCACGATCTTCTCGCCGAACAGGCCGCCCGCGACCCCCGCCTCGTTCCAGGGGACGTTGAGGAGGAACATCACCGGCTTGAACACCAGCCCCAGCAGGCTTTGGAAACTGACGCCCGACACGCCGAACCACGCGCCGACGCCGCCGAGCACGCCGTTGGCGAGCGCGACCAGCGCCACGAACGCCAGCACCATCGCCCCGACCGCGACCGCGAGCCGCACGCCGGTCTGCGCGCCCTGCGCGGCGGCCATGATGATGTTGGCGGGACGCTCCTCGTCGGGGCTCGCCTCCGCGATGGCGGGCGTTCGCGCGGCCGATGCGCCGGCCACCCGCGCGTCGGGCATGATGATCTTGGCCATCAGGGTACCGCCCGGCGCGGCCATGAAACTGGCGGCGAGCAGGTATTCGATGCGGATGCCCATCGACGCATAAGCGGCGAGGATCGTCCCCGCGACCCCGGCCATGCCGCTGGTCATTACCGTGAACAGCTGTGGCGGGGTCAGCGCGGCGAGATAGGGGCGGATCACCAGCGGCGACTCGCTCTGCCCGACGAAGATGTTGGCGGCGGCGCATAGCGATTCGACCTTCGACACGCCCACCACGGCCTCGAGTCCGCCGCCCAGCCAGCGGACGATCAGCTGCATGACGCCCAGATAGTAGAGGATGGAGACCAGCGCGGCGAAGAAGATGATCACCGGCAGCGCCTGGATCGCGAAATTCTTGCCGAGCGGGTCGGCCGCGAGGCTGCCGAACAGGAACGACGTGCCCGCGTTCGCATAGCCGAGCAGGTTGGACACGCCGCCCGACAGGAATTGCAGCGCCCGCACGCCGGCGGGGACGTACAGCACCAGCACCGCGAGCCCCGCCTGCAGCGCGAACGCCGCGCCGACCACGCGCAACCGGATCGCGCGGCGGTCGGCGGAGAGCGCGAGCGCGAGAGCCAAGATGACGGCGATGCCGGCCACGCCGATCAGGAAACGCATGGGGCCGTGCCGTCCTCCGCCGCCCGCTTCGGACGGTTGATCCGGGTATGGCGGGTTGGCGAGCGTTCGCACAAGCGTTTCTGGACGTTCGCGCCCCGGTTCTCGTTACCTAGCGTTTGCTGGGCGACGGCGATGGGATTGAGACAGGGGATGTTGGGCTAGTCCCCGCATTGACGCATCTTTTCGACCGGGTAGCGTGCGGGCGATGAACCAATCCGCCGTTCCCCGCTCACTGTTCGCGTTGTCGATCTTCTATGGCGGGATGGTGTGCATCGCCGGCGTGCTGGGCAACAAGCAGGTGGCGTTGGGGCCTTTGTCCGCGCTGGGACCGCTGCTCGGCCTCGGGCCGTTGGCGATCGAGGCGGGGATCGTCGCGTTCCTGCTGTTGGTGGTGGTGTCGAGCGCGGTCGCCGAGCTGCACGGGGGCGGCGTCGCGACGACGCTGGTGCGGATGGGTTTCGTGCCGCTGATCGTTTCCATCCTCCTGTCGCTGGCGGTGCTCCGCATCCCCGCCGCGCCCGACATGGACCCCGCGCGGCGCGATGCGTTCGCGCTGATGATGGGGGGTACGCCGCGCATCTGGCTGGGCGGGATCATCTCCTATGGTGTGTCGCAGACGCTGAATGTGACGATCTTCTCCGCATTGAAGGCGCGCGAGGGCGCGCGGCTGTTGTGGCTGCGCGCGGGGCTGGCGAGCATCGGCAGCCAAGTGGTCGACACGCTGTTGTTCGTCACCATCGCCTTTTACGGCGTGTTCCCGATCCGCGAGCTGCTGCTGGGGCAGATGCTGGTCAAGCTGATCCTGTCGGCGGCGCTGGTGCCGCCCGCCATATACGCAGCGGTGGCGCTGGGGCGATGGCTGGACGGGCGTGCGGGCGAGGTCGGGACTGGACAAAGCCGAGCGATGGACGTATAGACCCTGCGCTTCATATGTGATCGCATAGTACCTTCTGGGCCCGTCGAGCTGCTACTCGGCGGGCCTAAATGGTTATAGGGCGGGAACCCTGCTAGGTCCCCGCCCCGCCTAGCTAGTCTTTCGACCGACCAAGCTTCACAATCGCGATGACGAGCGCGATGCCCGCCAACGTCAACTGTATAGCCTCATACGTTCTCACATAAACCACCTCCCGTCAGGCGAGAGGAATGGCACACACCGCTGCTACGGCCTGCGCCCTCGCCCGAGATGGTCGTAGCACGACACCGACGGTGATTTGCAACCGGCGGTTTGCACCCCGCCCCCGTCGCGATACAGCGCCGCGCATGATCGATCACGCGCCCGACCCGCAATTGCTCCTCAAGGCGGCTACGCTGACCGAGGCGCTGCCGTACCTGCAGCGTTATGCGGGCAGCACGTTCGTGATCAAATATGGCGGGCACGCGATGGGCGACCCCGACGCCGCGCGCGCGTTCGCGGGCGACGTGGTGCTGCTCAAGGCGGTGGGAATCAACCCGGTGGTGGTGCATGGCGGCGGCCCGCAGATCGGCGCGATGCTCAAGCGGCTGGGGGTGCAGTCCGAGTTCGTCGGCGGGCTGCGCGTCACCGACAAGGCCACCGCCGAGATCGCCGAGATGGTCCTAGCGGGCTCGATCAACAAGGAGATCGTCGCCTGGATCGCGCAGGCGGGCGGGCGCGCGGTGGGCCTGTCGGGCAAGGACGCGGGGCTGGTCACCGCCGAAAAGGTGCGCGGCCGCGACGCCGACCGGCTGCAGGGGGTGGAGCGGCACGTCGACCTGGGCTTCGTCGGCGAGCCGGTCGCGGTCGACCGCGCGATCATCGACACGCTGAGCGCGGCGGGGGTGATCCCGGTAATCGCGCCGATCGGGCTGGGCGCGGACGGGCATACCTATAACATCAACGCCGACACGATGGCGGGCGCGATCGCCGCCGCGTTGGGGGCGGCGCGGTTCTTCCTGCTCACCGACGTGGCGGGGGTGCTGAGGGATGGCGAGCTGTTGACCGACCTGACCCCCGCCGACATCGCCCGGCTGCGCGCGGAGGGCGTGGTCACCGGCGGGATGATCCCCAAGCTGGAGACCTGCGTCGCGGCAGTCGGCGCGGGGGTCGACGCGGCGGTGATCATCGACGGGCGCGTCCGGCATGCGCTGTTGCTGGAAATCTTCACCAAGCGCGGGGTCGGGACGCTGGTGCGATGTTGAGCGGCGGGGGCCTGTCGCGCGCGCATCGCTTGGGGTAAGGACCGCCGCGTCACCATCGCGAAGGTCGCCAGCTTGATTATTCATACCATCATCGGCGTGATCGAGATCGTCCTCGACGTGCTGTCGACGCTGATCCTGATCCAGGCCGTGTTGTCGCTCCTGATCGGGTTCAACGTCGTCAACCGTTCCAACCAGCTGGTCCGCGCGGTCGACGGCGGCCTGGGCCAGATCACCGAGCCGATCTATCGCCCGCTGCGCCGCGTCATCCGCCCGACCGGGGGCATCGACTGGTCGCCATTCCTCGCGCTGGTGGCGATCCGCATCCTGCTTTATGTGCTCGGCAATGTGGACATGGCGGTGCTGAGTGGCAGCTACGGCGGCTGATGACCGCGCGGGTCATCGACGGCAAGGCGCACGCCGCCGCTTTGCGCGCGCGGGTGGCGGAAGGAGCCGCCGCATTCGCCGCCGCCGCCGGGCGCGCGCCGGGGCTGGCCGTGGTGCTGGTCGGCGAGGACCCGGCGTCGGCCGTCTACGTCCGCTCCAAGGAGCGCGCGACGGAGGCGGCGGGGATGCGCGGCTGGGTGCATCGGCTGCCGGCCGAGACGCCGCAAGCCGAACTGCTCGCGCTGGTGGCGAGGCTCAACGCCGACGCGGAGGTCGACGGCATCCTCGTGCAGCTGCCGTTGCCCGCGCACATCGACGCGAACGTCGTGACGCTGGCGATCGACCCTGACAAGGATGTCGACGGGTTCCACCCGGTCAATGCGGGGCGGTTGGCGACGGGATTGCCGGGGTTCGTGCCGTGCACGCCGCTCGGCTGCCTGCTGCTGCTGCGCGAGGAGGTGCCGACGCTGGCGGGGCTGGACGCGGTGGTGGTGGGGCGGTCGAACATCGTCGGCAAGCCGATGGCGCAGCTGTTGCTGGGTGAAAGCTGCACCGTGACGGTCGCGCACAGCCGCACCCGCGACCTGCCCAGCGTGGTCCGCCGGGCGGACATCGTCGTCGCGGCCGTGGGCCGGGCCGGGATGATCCGGGGAGACTGGCTGAAGCCGGGCGCGACGGTGATCGATGTCGGGATCAATCGTACCGAAGCCGGGCTGGTCGGCGATGTCGACTTCGCCTCCGCGAGCGAGGTCGCGGGCGCGATCACGCCGGTGCCGGGCGGCGTAGGGCCGATGACCATCGCCTGCCTGCTGCGCAACACGCTCGAGAGCGCGTCGCGGCGTGAGGGCGTCGCTTTTCCTGATGGGCTGTAGCGCGTGATCGAACTCTACGTCTCCGCGCTGGTGACGTTCTTCGTTGTCATCGATCCGCTCGGCTGCGCGCCGATCTTTGCGGGGCTGACGGCGGGGGCGAGCGCGGCGCATCGGCGGGGGCAGGCGTTGCGCGCGGTGGCGATCGCGGCCGCCATCCTGCTGGTGTTCGCCGCGTTCGGCGAGGATCTGTTGCGCGGGCTGGGCATCGAGCTGGCGAGCTTTCGCATCGCGGGCGGGATCATGCTGTTCCTGATCGCGCTGGAGATGGTGTTCGAACGCCGCACGCAACGCCGCGAGGACCGCGCCGCCAAGGTGGCCGAGGCGAACGAGGAGGACGTGTCCGTCTTCCCGATGGCGATGGCGATGCCGATGATCGCGGGGCCGGGGTCGATCGCCAGCGTGATGCTGACGAGCGCGCGCCACCCGGGGTTGGAGCGGCATCTGGTGGTGCTGGCCGCGATGGCGACGATCCTGGCGCTGACGCTGGTGGCGCTGGTCGCGGCGGGGCCGCTGATGCGGCTGCTCGGCGCGCGGATTGAGGCGGTGATCACGCGGTTGCTCGGCGTGTTGCTGGCGGCGTTGGCGGTGCAGTTCGTGCTGGACGGGGTGGCGGTGAAGCTGGGGTAGAAGGTCGGCTCACGCGCTGACGTTGAGAAGTGTTGGCTCACGCGAAGACGCAAAGAACGCGAAGGCAGGAGAGTTTGCCGAGGCTGTTTATCCCGCCGCGCTAGCGGCTTTAATGCATGAATGACGTCGCTGCGCGGAAGATGTGCGGCCTGTGGCTGGAGCGCCTTCTCGGCGCTTTCACCCTTACCTGCTTCCTCTTTCGCGTCTTTGCGTCTTCGCGTGAGCCATTCTAACTTACTCGAAATACCCGCAACGGGTCGCCCCTCGGCAGCGGCAGCGGGGTCAGCCACCGGAACACCCCGCCATGCGCGAGCTGCGCGTAGAACCCCTTCGGCGCGCGGGCGCGGTACACGGTGGACTCGGCCATGTTGGGGCACACCACCAACAGCGTCGCGCGGTGGCGCAGCATGATCGCGCGCGCCTGCTCGGGCGAACCAGCAAATGCGTGCTGGACATCGAGGATCGCATCACCGTTGCGGTGGTACGGCCCCGCCACCGCGTCGTGGTGGGTGACGGTGATCAGCCGCGGGCCGAGGTCGACGAAGGTGAACGCGACCTGGCGCGGATAGCGGTCGAGCGCCGCGAGCGCGGGAAACGCCATGCAGCGCGCATTGGCGCGGGTCACGCGCCGCGACCAGGGCGTCGGCTTGTCGGCGGGCACCCAGCGCAGCAGCGAGCCCGCGAACACGCCCGCCACGACCAGCAGCGCGACGCCGCCACCCGCCGCCCAGACCCTTGGACTGCGACGATGCCGCGCGACCCAGGGCACCGCCAGCCAGACCAGCGCGACCACCCCCGGCACGCCGAGCAGCTGCGCACCCGATCCGCTGCGCACCTGCCAGAACATCATCGCAGCGCCGAACAACGAGAACAGCAGCACCGGCACCCACGCGGTCCAGCGGGTGCGCGCGTCGGCGCGCAGCGTGGCAATCGTCGCGCCGATCAGCCCCACCACCGGCAGCGCCGCGAGCGGCACGCCGAGCCGCCAGCCATGCTGATAGATCGGCTTCGCCTCGCGCACGTTGTCGAGCCAGTTGCGCTGCAGTTCGGGCGAGACCTGTTCGGGGCGGCCGAGGCATTGCGGGAACGAATGCGCGAACCACCAGGCCAGCCCTGCGCCCGCGACGATCGCCAGCGCCAGCCGCACCTCCCGCCGCGCCGGGCTGACGTGCGAAAGCAGCAGCAGCAACGCCCCCGCCGCGATCACCGCCGACAGCCACACCGGCGTCAGCGCGTCGCAGCGCAGTACGCTCGTGTCCCACGACTGGAACCCCGCATAGCCGACCGCCGCACCGATCGAGAGCGACAACGCGTAGAAGGCCAATCGCTCCGCCTCCGCGCGATCCCATACCCAGCGCAAGGTCAGGATCGCGCCCGCCATCGCCGCATAGGGCAGCATCTCCAAGCCGATCGCGAGGCTGACCGCGCTCGCCCCGCCGACCAGTGCACCGCCGCGCCGCGCGCGGGGGTCGCATAGTCCTGCGACCGTCAGGCTCAGCATCGCCAGTTGCCAGCCGTGATGGTCGATACGGTCGGGCATGAACATCAGCAGCGTCGCCGAACAACAGCACAAGCCCAGCACCGCGAGCGGCCAGGCGAGCGGGTTCACCAGCCGACGTACCGTCGCCGCCAGCCCCAGCATCGCCACCGCCATCGGCAGCAACGGCGCGACCCCGCACGCGACCCGCTCCGCCCAGAACGTACCGGTGATGGGCCGGAGCACGAGGATCAGCGCCGCCAGCGGCAGGTCGACGATGCGCGACCAGTGGATGTTGAACCCGGCGGGCGGGTTCATCCGGTACTGGCGCAGGTCGAACCACGCCTGCCCATGCAGCAGCGCGCGCACCTGCACCAGCCGCATGTTGTCGTCGGTGTCGCCGAGCCCCAGCCAATAGATCTGCCCCCAGCGGCTCCAGAACAGCGCCGCCGCGACCAGCAGCCACGCTGCGAGCGTGAGCCGTATCCAGTGGCGGTCGACCTCCTCGATCAGCGAGGCGGGACGGCGGCGGACGGGGTGGAGGTCGAAGGAGACTTTATTCATGCGCCCGGCTGCACTACGCCACCCAGCGTTCGGCGTCGACATGGCCGACGCCAACGAGGAACGCGGGTGGCCACGGTGCGGATCGATCGGTGGCGTGAGAACGAGGTGCTGGGGCAACTCGTCCGCTTCGGCGTCGCGGGCGGCATCACCACCGCGCTGTACGCGGCGGTCTATTGGCCGATCGCGACCTATGCGCCGCACCTGCTCGGCGTGTCGCGCGGCGCGTGGCCGATGGTCGGCAACGTGCTCGGTTATCTGGCGGCGATGCTGTCGGGCTATGCGCTGCACAGTCGCTGGAGCTTCAAGGGGCATGGCGAGCGCGATAATCTTGCGCGCACCGGTGGGCGGTTCTTCGCGGTCAGCCTGGTCAGCTTCGGCGTCAACAGCGGGTTCGTGTGGGTCTTGACCGGGCCGTTGCTGCACGGTGCGACATGGTGGCCGCTGGTGCCGATCGTGTTCGTGACGCCGCTGGTGACGTTCGCGCTCAATCGCTGGTGGGTGTTCGGCTGATGGCCAAAATCTAGTGGACCGCATCGTCTATGACCGGATGGCGGCGCACGATACGACGCATTGGTGGTATCGCGCGCGGCGCGACGTGCTGGCGGCGTATCTGACCCGCTATGCCGCGCTGCCGGCCGACGCGCGCATCCTGGAGATCGGCTGCGGGACCGGGCACAATTTGCCGATGCTGGCTCGGTTCGGGCGGGTGGAAGCGATCGAGATCGACCCCGCGGCGCGGGAGATCGCTTCGCATCGACTGGCGCGCGCGGTCGGCGACGCGCCGCTGCCCGAGCTGCCGGGGGTAGAGCGCGGCGCTTACGACCTCGTCGCGGGGCTCGACGTGGTGGAGCATATCGCCGACGACGTCGCCGCGCTGGCGGCGATGCGCGAACGGCTCGCGCCCGGCGGCACCATCCTGGTCACCGTGCCCGCGCACCGCTGGATGTGGAGCGCGCATGATGTCGTCAACCACCATCACCGGCGCTATTCCAAGGCGACGCTGCGGCGTGCGCTGGCGGCGGCGGGGCTGCGCCCGCGCAAGCTCGCTTATTTCAATTCGCTGTTGTTCCCGCTCGCCGCCGCCGCGCGCGTCGCGGGGCGCGTGACCGGGCGCGAGGACAGCGACGATTCACCCCCCGCGCGGCCGCTCAACGCGCTGTTCGAGCGCATCTTCCGCGTCGAGCGGCACCTGGTCGGGCGAGTACCGATGGGGCCGGGGGTGTCGATCGTCACGCTGGCCGACGCCGTCTAGAGCGGCGGATTCCGCCTTGAACCCCAGCGTCGCGCGGCCTTGCAGCGGCCCCGCCACGTCGGCGACAAGGTAGAGCGGCCGCCGCTTCGATTCGACATATAGCCTCCCCAGATACTCGCCGATCATCCCCAGCACGAACATCTGCACCGCGCCCAGGAACACCACCACCGCCATCGTCGAGGTCCAGCCCTGCACCGCGCTGCCCGACAACCAGCCGATCGCGATATACACGAACAACAGCATCGACACGCCCGTCAGCGCCAGCCCCGCATGGCTCGCAAAACGCAGCGGCGCGGTGGAAAACCCGGTCACCGCGTCGAACGCCAGCCGCATCATCTTGCCCAGCGGATAGTTGGTCTCGCCCGCGTGCCGCTCCGCACGATCATAGGCGAACGGAACCTGCCGAAAGCCGACCCAGGCGACCATGCCGCGGATGAAGCGCGCCTGTTCGGGGAGCGACAGGAATGCATCGAGCGCGCGCCGCGTCATCAACCGGAAATCGCCGGTGTCGAGCGGGATCGGCGTATCGGTCACGCGGTCGAGCACGCGATAAAAGGCGGCGGCGGTCAGCTTCTTGAATAACGTCTCGCCCTCGCGACGGCGGCGGACCGCGTACACCACGTCCGCCTCCTGCTCCGCCATCGCCCGGCGCATGTCAGCGAGCAGCTCGGGCGGATCCTGCAGGTCGGCGTCGATGATCAGCACCTGCTCGCCCGCGCACAGGTCGAGCCCGGCGGTCAGCGCGAGCTGATGCCCGTGATTGCGCGACAGGTTGATCGCGACGACGTGGCGGTCCGCGGCGCTGAGCCGCCGCATCGCCGCCCAGCTGCCGTCGCGCGAGCCGTCGTTGATCAGCACGATCTCATGGTCGTCCCCCACCGCCGCCCGCGCCGCCGCCGCGACGCGTGCGTGCAGCAAGTCGAGACACGCCTCCTCGTTATAGCAGGGAATGACGACGGACAGCGCGGGGCGGTTCATGGCGGTGAGGGTGTAGCGCGGCGGCGCGCGCGCGTCACCGGGGCGCGTTGCGGGTGGGGGTTGGGGAAGCTATGGTCATCACAAGGAGACAGGACGTGGCTACAGTTCCGATCGAGGAGGCTGAGGCTCAGCTTCGGACGTTGGTCGCACGCGCGGCGGCGGGCGAGTTCGTCGAAATCGGTGATCCGGGACTTCCCCGGGTGCGACTGGTTCCAGTGATTGATGAGGCATTGAAGGAAGCGAGGCGGCGCGGTTACGGCTCGATGCGCGGCCAATTTACTGTACCGGACAGCTTCTTTGATCCGCTGCCTGAGCAGGAATTACGCCTCTGGGAGGGCGAATGAGGCTGCTGCTCGATACGCATGCAATCCTCTGGTGGCTTCTTGCGGACTCCCGCCTGACCGCAACTGCGCGATTTGAGATCGTGAACGCGAGCCTGGTCTTTGTCAGCGGCGTATCGGCAATGGAGATCGCGAATAAATACCGTATCGGTAAATTGGACGAGGCGGAAGGTATCGCAGGACATCTCGGTGACAGGATTGCTGAATATGGATTCGAGCCACTGCCGGTCACGATAGCGCACGGCGATCACGCTGGCCTGCTTCGATGGCACAACCGTGATCCATTCGACCGGCTTTTAATCGCTCAGGCGTTGATCGAGGACGCGGTGCTTGTGTCGAATGACAAAGATCTTGATGTGACCGGCGTCCGCCGCCTCTGGTAGCGCCTAAACCCGCTCCACCACGTTGATCGCGTCCGTCGCGCGGAGCGCGGCCATCAATTGCATCAGGTGGTGCGCGTCGCGGACCTCGACGTCGATGGTGTTGGTGTGGAACACGGTGTCGCGATTGTCGAGCCGCAGATTCATGATGTTCGCCTTGTGCCGGCCGATCACCGTCGCCAGCACGCCCAGCGCGCCCGGCTCGTTCTTCACCTCCACCGAGATGCGCGCCACGCCGCCCTGCGCCTTGTCGCCCCAGGCGAGGTCCACCCATTCCGCCCCGTCCCCCAACTCGCCATCGTCGAGCTGCGCGCAGGCGATCGCGTGCACCTCGATCCCCGCGTCCGGTCGTCGCAAGCCGACGATGCGGTCGCCGGGCACGGGGCTGCAACAATCGGCGAGGTCGAAGGCGACGCCCGGGGTCAGCCCCAGGATCGATATCGCGCTCGCCTGCGCGGGCAGGTCGCGCGCGACGTCCGCGCCGCCCGCGCCGGGCATCAGCGCCTCCATCACCGCCGCGTTCGCCAGCGTCCGGCGCGCGATCGCGCGCATCAGCGCGGCCTCGTCGGGCAGCTTCAACCGCGCGAGCGCGTGGCCGAGCGCATCGGCACCCAGCACCGCGGGCAACCGCGCGACGATATCGTCGTACAGCTTGCGGCCGAGCTTGATCTGCTGCTCGCGCTCCTCGCCGCGCAGGTACCGGCGGATCGCCGCCAGCGCCTTGCCCGTGATCGCGAAGGCCAGCCAGTTCGCCTGCGGCACTTGCGCCTTGGAGCGCAAGATCTGCACCTGGTCGCCATTATCGAGCACCGTGCGCAGCGGCACGACCCGGCCGTTGACCTTCGCGCCGACGGTCTGGTCGCCCAGATCGGTGTGGACCGCATAGGCGAAGTCGATCGGGGTCGCGCCCTTGGGCAGCTGGATCAGCTCGCCCTTGGGTGTGAAGGCGAAGATGCGATCCTGGTACATCGCCATGCGGGTGTGCTCGAGCAGTTCCTCGGGCGAGGCGGCGGTGTCGAGGATCTCGACCAGGTCCGCGATCCAGCTGTGCTGCGCGGCGGCGGACACTTTCTGCTGTTTATAGGCCCAATGCGCGGCCAGTCCGAACTCGGCCTCCGCGTGCATCTCGCGGGTGCGGATCTGGATCTCGACGCGGGTGTTCTCGGCCTGGATGACGCTGGTGTGGAGCGAGCGATAACCGTTGCGCTTGGGGGTGGAGATGTAATCCTTGAACCGGCCCGGCACCATCGGCCAGCGGCGGTGGACGATGCCCAGCGCGCGGTAGCAATCCTCCTCGTCGGGAACGGTCGCGCGGAACGCCATGATGTCGGACAATTGCTCAAAGCTGATGTGGCGCTCCTGCATCTTCTTCCAGATGCTGAACGGATGCTTCTCGCGCCCGCTGATCTCCGCGTCGACGCCGTGGCGCGACAGGAGCAGCTTCAGTCCGGAGCCGATCTTGGCGATGCGGTCGCCGCCGCCCTCCTGCAATTGCCGGAGCCGGCGGGCGATCGACTCATACGCTTCGGGTTCGAGCTGCGCGAAGGCGAGCGTCTGCATCTCGCGCATGAACTCGTACATGCCGATCCGCTCGGCGAGCGGCGCGTAGATGTCCATCGTCTCGCGCGCGATGCGGCGGCGCTTGTCGGGGTTGGCGATGTGGTGGAGCGTCCGCATGTTGTGCAGACGGTCGGCGAGCTTGACCAGCAGCACGCGGATGTCGTCGCTCATCGCCAGCAGGAACTTGCGCAAATTCTCCGCCGCGCGCTCGTTCTCGGTCTGCGCCTCGATCTTGGACAGCTTGGTGACGCCGTCGACCAGCCGCGCCACCGAAGGGCCGAACAATTTGGTGATCTGTTCGGGGGTGGCGACGGTGTCCTCGATCGTGTCGTGGAGGATCGCGGTGGCGATCGTCTCGTCGTCGAGGTGGAGGTCGGTCAGGATGCCCGCCACCTCGATCGGGTGGCTGAAATACGCATCGCCCGACGCGCGCTTCTGACCGCCATGCGCCTGCATGGAAAAGACGTAGGCGCGGTTGAGCATCGCCTCGTCGGCTTGGGGATCATAGTCGAGGACCCGGTCGATCAGCTCATATTGGCGCAGCACGCGACCCTGATGGGGCCGCGTGCTGTCCAAACGCAACAGCTTTCCGCCTGATTGAATAAGGGCGGTGCCGGCCCGCTCCCCCACCCGGCCACCCACAGAGTAGCCTGGCTGAGTGGCCGGGTGTGGGTAGCCCTGCAAAGTATTACTTTGCAGGGACCAGTGAGGGAGCGGGCCGGCACCGCATCCGCGTGAGCGGATCAAAAATCAGCGCGCGGCGACGGCGGTGGCGCGCGCGGGCTTCGCCCTGGCGTTGCACTTGGCGAGCGCGTCGGCGTCGAAGCTGGTGCCCGCCGCCGAGAAGGCGCTCAGCTGGCCGACGCGCTGCGCGACGAGTTGGCAAAGCAGCTCGGCGCGCTCGGGCGCGCGGTCGGCGGTGTAGGCCGCGCCCTGCACGCGCCACGGCGTGTCGTGGGTCATCAGGCTATTCTTGGCGGGGGTCGCGACGGGCGTTGCGACGTAATAGCCGAGCGGGGCGGCACCGGCCTGGGCGGCGACGACCAGCGACAGCGCGGCGAGCGGACGGGTAAAGGCGATGAAGGCGTGCATGGGATGTCTCCTGTTCGCAATCTAAGTTGCGAATCAGGACTTATCTTGACGCGTTGCAAGTTGCAACCTGAAACCTATAAAGGTCGGCTTCGCCGCGCTTTTCTGTTATAGGTAGCGGTGAGAGGATGATCGATGGGACTGCGCGAGCCGCTGAAGGAATGCAGCTTGCCGGCCGCGCTGGAGGCGATGGGGGAACGATGGTCGTTCCTGATCCTGCGCGCGGCGTTCAACGGCCTCGCGCATTTCGAGGAGTTCCAGGTCGAGCTCGGGATCGCGCGCAATATCCTGGCCAACCGGCTGGCGCGGCTGGTCGAGCACGGCATCCTGAAGCGCGACGCGCTGCCCGAGGATCGGCGTCGCATCCAGTACTGCCTGACCGACAAGGGCGCGGCGCTGCTGCCGACGATGGTCGCGCTGCGCCAATGGGGCGAGCGGTGGGAAACGCGGGTGCCTGCTTTTCCGGTGCTGGTGGACTGCCGCGACATGCGCCCGGTCCAGCAGGTCGCGGTGAAGTCGCACGACGGGCGGGTGCTGGAGAAAAACGACCTGCTATGGGCGATGCCGGGCGACATCGCCCACGATCGCGAGATGGCGGCGGCGGAGTAGGCTAGAACGCGGTGCGGCTGGCGGGATGAATGTCCGCGTCGGTCGCGGCGAAGTCGCGACCGGTGCACAGGATGGGGAGGGCCTCCACCTTGGCGCAGGCATAGACCATCAGGTCGAGCAGGTTGAGGGTGCCACCGCGCGTGTTGCCGATCCCGTGAACGTTGTTGGCGTTTGAAGCGGCTTTGGCGTGGCGTTCGTCGAAGAGCAAAAGACGAAGATTGCCCGAGAGCAGGTCGTCGACAAACCGTTCCGCGTCCAAACCTGACAATTCTCGTTTGCGGGACGCAACCCGTCGAAACTCGACCAACGTCGGCGTGGGAAGCAAGCCCATCTCGGTCAGGAGCGCATTCAACAAAAGATCGCGCCCAGCCTCGAATGCGGCAACTGCGATCAGCGCCGACGAGTCAACAATCAACGGGGAAGGCCGTCTTCGTCATATTCCAGCGCGTCGAACTCTTTCATGCTCATAATCGAGCCGGGCGGTATGCGCGCGAGAATGGCCTCGATCCGGTCGAACCGTGCCTGCTCGTCGGGGGTCAGCGGTCGCGGCTGATAGGCAGAGGGCACTTGCGGCGCGGACTCAGGGACCGGCATCTGATCCAGTGCGTCCTCAATCACCTTCGCCTGACTGCGGCCGTCACGGGTCAAAAGCCTGAGTCGTTCGGCGGCGCGGTCGGAGCGAATAGTGATCGGTTTCTGGGCGCGGCGAGCTTGCATCGCGATCGCTTACCACTTCGTACCTGCACGATCAACCTCGCCGTACATGCACAGCCCTCACACCAGCAGCTTCGCCCCCACCAGCGCCAGCGTCGCGGCCAGGATCGGGGACAGCGCGCGGTCGGAGACGCGGGTGGCGACCAGGCTGCCGACGATGATGCCGGGGACTGACCCGACCAGCAGCGAGAGGAGCAGCGACAGGTCGACCGATCCCATCAGCCAATGCCCCGCGCCCGCGATCAGCGTCAGCGGCACCGCGTGCGCGATGTCGCTGCCGACCAGCTTCGCCACGGGGAGCTTGGGGTAGAGCACCAGCAACGCGGTCATCCCGAGCGCGCCGGCACCCACCGAGGTCAGCGTCACCAGCGCGCCCAGCATCGCGCCGAGCAGCACGGTCAGCTTGGCGGTGCGCGGTTCCGACACATCGGAAAAGCGGCTGCCGAGCCGCGCGACGATGCGGCGGCGGAACAGCGTCCCCACGCCCGTCACCACCAGCGCCGCGCCGAGCACGGCGGTGATCGTGTGGTCGGTATTCTCCGCGCGGCGGTGCGCCAAGCTGAGCGCGAGCAGCGTCAGCACGGCGGCGGGGACGCTGCCCGTCGCCAGCCGCCGCACCACCCGCCAGTCGACCGTCCCGCGCAATCCATGCACGCCCGTTCCCGCCACCTTGGTCGCGGACGCGTAGAGCAGGTCCGTACCGACGGCGGTCGCGGGGTGGAACCCGAAGGCGAGCACCAGGATCGGCGTCATCAGCGACCCGCCGCCGACGCCCGTCAACCCGACCAACAGCCCGACCAGCACGCCGGCGACCGAGTAGAGCGGATTGATCACCATCGGCTGCGACTACGTGCCCGAAGCACCAAAAGCCCGATGATCAAGGTGACCGCCAGCGGCGACCCGAACCATTTCGCGAGCAACCAGAAGTGCCACCATGGCGAGTACGGTGATGGAGCAGTGCTATCACCAAGCGCCGGCAACAGGATCAAGAGAGCGGTCGTGAGCAAGCCTACGACGCCCCCGGCAGCGCAGCCGACCTTAGCTGCTACCCGAGAGTCGTCGCCCCTGTAGGCCAAGCGCGTCAGCCCGCGTTACGCGCGGGCGTGTTGACGCCCATGCTGGCGAGGTAGCGTTTGACGTTCCTCGCCGCCTGGCGCAGCCGTTGTTCGTTCTCGACCATCGCGATCCTGACATAGCCTTCGCCCAACTCGCCATAGCCGACGCCGGGTGCGACCGCGACCTGCGCGTGGGTGAGCATTTGTTTGGAGAACTCAAGGCTACCTAAATGCGCGAGCGCGGGCGGCAAGGGTGCCCAGGCGAACATCGACGCGGCGGGGGCGGGGATGTCCCACCCGGCGCGCGCGAAACTCTCGACCAGCACGTCGCGGCGCTTGTGGTACAGCTGCCGGTTTTGCTCGACGATGTCCTGCGGGCCATTGAGCGCGGCGCACGCGGCAGCCTGGATCGGGGTGAACGCGCCGTAATCGAGATAGGACTTCACGCGCGTCATCGCCGCGATCAGCGTCTCGTTGCCGACCGCGAAGCCGATCCGCCAGCCGGCCATCGAATAGGTCTTGCTGAGCGAGGTGAACTCGACCGCGATGTCCTTCGCGCCCTTGACCTGCAGCACCGAGACGGTCGGCCGCCCGTCGAAATACAGTTCCGAATAAGCGAGGTCGGAGACGATCCACACCTTGTTGGCGCGCGCCCACTCGACCAGCCGCTCGTAGAAAGCGAGGTCGACCGTCTCGGCGGTGGGGTTGGAGGGATAGTTGACCACCAGCACGCTGGGGCGCGGCACGGTGAACGCCATCGCGCGCTCGAGACTGGCGAAATAGGCCTCGTCCGGCGTGGTCGGCACCGCGCGGACCGTCGCGCCCGCGATGATGAAGCCGAAGGTGTGGATCGGGTAGGACGGGTTGGGCGCGAGCACCACGTCGCCGGGCGCGGTGATCGCGGTGGCGAGGCTGGCGAGCCCTTCCTTCGACCCCATCGTCACCACCACTTCGCGTTCGGCGTCGAGGTCGACGCCGAAGCGGCGCGCGTAGTAATTCGCCTGCGCGCGGCGAAGGCCGGGGATGCCTTTGCTCTGCGAATAGCCGTGCGCGTCGGGCTTGCGCGCGACCTCGACCAGCTTGTCGATGACGTGCGGCGGCGGCGGCAGGTCGGGGTTGCCCATGCCCAAGTCGATGATGTCCTCGCCGCCAGCCCGCGCCTGCGCGCGCATGTCGTTCACTTCCGCGATGACGTAGGGCGGCAGGCGACGGATGCGGTAGAAATCGTCGGACATGGGCGGAGCCTTTCGGGGGAACGGTGTACCGCAAGGGGCGCGAGGCGTCACGGACGATCCGCGCCTCGTCACTCCACCCCCGTCATCCCATCGAACGCCGGGATGACGGAGAGGCTTCGATGCATTACGACCAGCGCAGGAGAGCAAAGCATGGCCGACACCGAAACGCCTGCCGCCGCGCCGGGGTGGCCCGTCATTCCCGGCCTGACCGATCCCGCGTCGATCGCGCGCGCGGAGGCGATGTGGCGCGACGGCATGGCGCTGTGGCGCGGCATGCTCGACCCGGCGACCCTGCCCGCGCTGCCCAAGGACAAGAGGTTCAAGGACGAGGCGTGGCGACAGCCGCCGTTCGACCTGATCCGGCGCGGCTATGCGCTGGTGGCGGAGCATCTGCTCGCGCGGGTCGACGCGCTGGAGGTCGACGACGCACAACGCGAACAGCTGCGCTTCGCCACGCGCGGGTGGGTGGAGGCGATGAGCCCCTCCAATTTCGCCCTCACCAATCCCGAGGTGCTCGCGCGGACGGTGGAGACGGGTGGCCAGAACCTCGTCACCGGGTTCCAGCACCTGCTCGCCGACTTGTCCAAGGGGCAGATGACGCATGTCGCGCCGGGCGCGTTCGAGGTCGGGCGCAACCTCGCCACCGCGCCCGGCCAAGTGGTGCATCGCACGCCATTGTTCGAGCTGATCCAGTACGCGCCGACGACGGACGCGGTGCTGGCGACGCCGCTGGTGATCTTTCCGCCGTGGATCAACCGTTTCTACATCCTCGACCTGACGCCGGAGAAGAGCTTCATCCGCTGGGCGACCGACCAAGGCATCACCGTGTTCATGGTGTCGTGGCGCTCCGCCGACGCGAGCATGGGGGAGGTGGTGTGGGATGACTATGTCGCCGCGCAGATCGAGGCGATCGACACAATCCGCGGCGGTCTGGATGTCCCCGCCGTCCACGCGATCGGCTATTGCGTGGCGGGCACGACACTGGCGGCGACGCTGGCGCTGCTCGCCGCGCGCGAGGAGGCGGACAAGGTGGCGAGCGCGACGTTTTTCACCGCGCAGGTCGACTTCGCGGACGCGGGCGAATTGTCGCATTTCATCAGCGACGATCAGCTGTCGACGTTGAAGACATTGTCGGCGGACGGCTATCTCGACGGGCGCTATATGGCGCACACCTTTAACCTGCTGCGCGGGCGCGATCTGATCTGGAACTATGTCACGGACAACTATCTGCTGGGCAAGGATTATGCCGAGTTCGACCTGCTGCACTGGAACGGCGACATCACCAACCTGCCCGCCAAATGGCACCAGAGCTATCTGACCGATCTGTATCGCGACAATCTGCTGGTGAAGCCGAACGCGGTCAGCGTCGCGGGGACGCCCATCGACCTCACCCGGGTGACGACGCCCGCCTATGTCCAGGCCGGGCGCGAGGACCATATCGCGCCCGCGCAGAGCGTGTGGGCGATCACCCACCATCTGCGCGGGCCGTTGCGGTTCGTGCTGGCGGGGTCGGGGCATATCGCGGGCGTGGTCAACCCGCCCGCGGCGGGGAAGTACCAATATTGGACCAACGACGCGCCCGCGAAGTCGCTCGACGAGTTCGTCGCGGGGGCGATCGAGACCAAGGGCAGCTGGTGGCCCGACTGGTTGACGTGGCTGCGCGGGCATGGCGCGGAGAGTGTGCCCGGGACTGGTGCGCGGGTGCCGGGCGAAGGCGCGCTCGTCGCGATCGAACCCGCGCCGGGAAGCTATGTTCGCGCGCGCTGACCTTGCTAACCGGGCCCTTGTAATCCGCCGCAGAACGGTTATTGTGCGCTGCAGCATAAACAGGATTTGAACTATTCATGAGCGTTGACGACCTGCCGCCCGCCGCGATCAAGCCGGTCAAGCGTCGCGTCGCCAAGCCGCTCGCGGCCGATCACGTTCCGGCGATGCTCGCGGCCTCCGCCGTTGGTGCCACGCCGGTGGTGATGCCGGCGCATGTCGAGACACTTGCCGCCACGCCTGTCCTTGCTCCGCCCGCCGCGGTTCCGGCACCACCGCAACCCGACGAGGACATCATGGACACCAATTCGACCATCGCGACCGCCAACACCGCCGCCCAGGACTATACAATTCAGGGCCAGGCGATGTCCACCGACATCAACACCCGCGCGAAGGGCGCGATGGAAAAGGGACAACAGATGATCGACGAGATGAACAGCTTCGGCAAGAGCAACGTCGAGGCGCTGGTCGAGTCATCGAAGATCGCCGCCAAGGGCATGGAGACGCTGGGCCAGGAGGCCGCCGCCTTTGCACGCCGCCAAGTCGAGGGCGCGACCCAGGCGATGAAGACGCTGACGCAGACCAAGTCGCCGACCGAGTTCATGAAGCTGCACGGCGATTATACCCGCTCGATGTTCGACACGATGGTCGCGCAGACCACGCGCTCGACCGAGCTGGTGATCAAGCTCGCCAGCGACATTTCGCAGCCGATCTCGAATCGCGTCGCGGTCGCCGCCGACAAGATGAAGATGGCTGCCTGAGCTCACCCGCTCAGCAAAAGTTGCCGGGGCGGCGGTCGGCAGCGACCGTCGCCCTTTTTCGTGGGTCCGTCCGCGCGACAGGCTCTTGCCCCCGTGCCGCATGCCGCCATATTCTGTGTCTGCATGATTCGTGAACCGATCACCCAGGCCGAGCGCCGCGGCGGACGCCCCGACGATGAGGGCGGCACCGGCGTCGCCACCCGCACCCGCTCGCGCACCAAACAGCCGACGCCGTATCGCGTGCTGATGCTCAACGACGATTACACGCCGATGGAGTTCGTCGTGCTGTGCCTCCAGCGTTTCTTTCGAATGAGCATGGAGGACGCGACGCGCGTGATGCTGCATGTTCACCAGAAGGGCGTGGGGGTGTGCGGCACGTTCACCTATGAGGTGGCGGAGACCAAGGTGACGCAGGTGATGGACTTCGCCCGGCAGAACCAGCACCCGCTGCAGTGTACGATGGAAAAGGCGTAGGCGCAGCGGCAGGCGCGGCTACGACCGCGCCGGTGCGCGCAGCGCAGCCGCAAGCCCGGCCGACGGGTCGGCATTGCCGAACCCGTTCGACAACGCGGCTTTGCCGCGGCGGGCCGTTAGAACTTCACCTTCTATACAGCGCAAGCCGGTCACGCGAGTAAATCGCGTGACGTCGGACGGGTTCGCTTGCGCGACCCGCCGGCCGGCGTCGCGCGTCTTGTGCGCAACTAGAATTGCGCACATGCGCGCTTCCTTATGGACCGTATCCTGATCCGCGGCGGCAAGCGCCTGTCCGGCAAGCTCCCTATCTCCGGCGCGAAGAACGCGGCGTTGACGTTGTTGCCGTGCGCGTTGCTCACCGACGAGCCGCTGACGCTACGCAACCTGCCCCGGCTCGCGGACGTCGACAGTTTCGGGCATCTGCTCAACCAGTTCGGCGTGTCGACGCTGATCGAGGGAAGCCGACCGGAGGATTTCGGCCGGGTGATGACCGCGCGGGCGGGGCATTTGACGTCCACGGTCGCGCCCTACGACATCGTGCGCAAGATGCGCGCGTCGATCCTGGTGCTGGGGCCACTGCTCGCGCGCGCGGGTGAGGCGACCGTGTCGCTGCCGGGCGGGTGCGCGATCGGCAATCGGCCGATCGACCTGCACCTGAAGGCGCTGGAGGCGATCGGTGCGCAGATCGAACTTGCGGCCGGGTATGTGAAAGCGACCGCGCCCGAAGGACGACTCAGCGGCGGGCGATACCAGTTCCCGATCGTGTCGGTCGGCGCGACCGAGAACGTGATCATGGCGGCAGTAACCGCACGCGGACCGTCCAAGATCGAGAACGCGGCACGCGAGCCGGAGATCGTCGACCTGTGCCGTTGCCTCGTCGCGATGGGAGCCAGCATCGCGGGCATCGGCACCGAGACGCTGGAGATCGAAGGGCGCGAGCGGTTGCATGGTGCGACTTATGCGGTGATGCCCGATCGGATCGAGGCGGGCAGCTACGCCTGCGCGGCCGCGATCACGGGCGGTGATCTGGAGCTGACCGGGGTAGCAAGCGACGACTTGCGCGCGACGCTCGACGCGCTCTCGCACGCGGGCGTGACGGTGGAGGAACGGCACGGGTCGGTGCGCGTCGCCGCCGCCGGACGGGTCGGGCCGTTGACGCTGTCGACCGCGCCATACCCCGGCTTCGCGACCGACATGCAGGCGCAATTCATGTCGCTACTGGCGCTCGGTACGGGCGCGAGCGTGCTCACCGAGACGATCTTCGAGAACCGCTACATGCACGTCCCCGAACTCGCGCGGATGGGCGCGGACATCCAGGTGCGCGGGCGCACGGCGGTGGTGCGCGGGGTCGAGCGGCTGACCGGTGCGCCGGTGATGGCCACCGACCTGCGCGCGTCGATGAGCCTGGTCCTCGCGGGACTGGCGGCGGAAGGCGAGACGCAGGTCGCGCGCGTTTACCATCTCGACCGGGGATATGAGCGGCTGGAGGAGAAGTTGCAGGCGGTGGGCGCGGATATCGAGCGGGTGGGGGACGGGTGAGGCGCAGCGCGGCAGGTGGCCACGCCCACCTGACTCGCGCAAGCCCGGCCGGCGGGGCGCGCAAGCGAACCCGTTCGACGACGCGGACTTTGCCCGTGGTGGGCTGCCATACGAACGAGCCTCTAAGCTAATGCAAATCGCTCGCATCTAGTTTGACCGAAGACAGCATGTTGCTATTGACTCTCATTAAGGGAGTTGCTCGTCATGTTGTTTGCTATGGTGCTCGGGGCCACCACCACGCCCGCCGCGCCGGACGAGCCGCAAACCGTCGTCGTCACCGGCGTCCGCGACCGGGGCCGCTACGCGGTGGACGACACCGCCGCCGCCAAGGTGCCGGTGCCGCTCCGCGACCTGCCGCAGACCGTCAGCGAGGTGTCCGCGCAAGTGCTGCGCGACCGGCGCGCCTTGTCGCTGCAGGACGCGTTGAAGGGGGTCGCGGGGGTCAGCTTCTCGTCGGGCGACGGGCAGCGCGACCAGGTGTCGATCCGCGGCTTCATCGCCATCGCCGACCAATATGTCCACGGCTTCCGCGATGACGGGCTGTATTTCCGCGACTTGTCCAACGTCGAGCGGGTCGAGGTGATCGAGGGGCCGGCGGCGGTATTGTACGGGCGCGGCTCGTCGGGGGGCCTGATCAATCGCGTGACGAAGAAGCCCGACCGCGACGTGTTCGCGGGCGCGGTATCGGCGGGGTCGTTCGGCCTGCGGCGCGGCGAGGTCGACCTTGGCACCTATAGCAAGGCCAGCGGCGTCGGCTTTCGCGTCACGGGCGCGTATGAGAACGACGGCAGCTTCCGCAGGCAGCAATTCCTGAAGCGCGGTGCGTTCGCGCCGTCGCTGCTGGTCGGCGGCGGCCGGGAGACGAGCTTGCTGGTGCAGGCGGATTATCTCGACGATCGGCGCGTTACCGACTTCGGCATCCCGGCGGTCAACGGGCGTCCGGTCGATGTAGCGGCGGGCAGCTATTACGGCGCGGCGAACGCGCGCGACGCGGACGTGGCGCATTCGCGGGTGATCTCGCAGACGGTGACGTTCACGCATCGGCTCGGCGACGATTTGTCGTTCCGCAATGGCTTTCGGCATTACCGCTATACGCTCGACCGGCACAACACGCAGGCGACGGCGGTGAACGCAGCGGCGGTACGGTAATGCTGTCGCACGGCGGCATCGGGCGCGACGAGGACGGCTGGTCGAACCAGGCCGAGTTGACCCAACGGCTGACGGTGGCGGGCACGCGGCACACGATTCTGTACGGGGTGGAGGTCGGCACCCAAATCAAGGACGCGGTCTCGCTCCAGGCGCGGGTGGTGGCGGTGACGTCGCTGTACGCGCCGGTGCTGCCGACCGTCGACAACGCCGCCTTCACCGCCGCGAGCGCGAGCACGCTCAACCGGTTCGAGACGCTGGGCGTGTATGCGCAGGACGTGGTCGATATCGGGGGTGGCCTGAAGGCGCTGGCCGGGGTCAGGTACGACGACTTCCGCCAGCGGACGCGGCAACGCTTGCCGGGACAGCCCGACCTTGCGCGCGTCGACCGCAAATGGAGCCCGCGCGCGGGGCTGGTGTTCCAGCCCGACGCCGCGCAATCCTATTACGCCTCTTGGAGCCGCAGCTTTCAGCCGTCGGGCGAGACCTTCGCGCTCGCCGCCGGCAACGCCGACATCGCGCCCGAACAGACCGTCAACCGTGAGGTCGGCGCGAAATACACGTTGTTCGGCGGGCGCGTGCAGGTGCAGGCGGCGGGGTTCGTGCTGACCCGCACCGGCATCAAGGGAACCGATCCGGTCAGCAACCTGGTGCTGCCGATCGGCACGCAGCGGACGCGCGGGGCTGAGCTGTCCGTGCAGCTCGATCTTGGCGGCGTGCACGCGACGGCGGGCTTTGCCTACCTCGACACGCGCATCACCGCGTCGGCGACGCCGGACTTCCTGGGCAAGCGCGCGACGATCACGCCGTTGAACGCGGCCAACCTGTTGCTGACCAAGGCGCTTGGCCGGGTCGGCGTCGGTGGCGGCGCGAACTACGTCGGCGATCGCTGGGCGGACCCGGCGAACACGACCGTGCTGCCGGGTTATGTCACGATCGACGCGCTGGCGTGGATCGATGTCGGGCGGGTGCGGTTGCAGGTCAACGCGTACAATCTCGGCGACCGGCGGTACATCGTCTCGGGGCACGGGACGTCGCCACTGCTCAACGCGCCGGGCGCGCCGAGGTCGGTGCTGGGGACGGTTCGGGTGGGATTCTGATCCTCCCCGTTTACGGGGAGGGGGACCGCTCGCGGAGCGAGGGGTGGAGGGGCCTCACCCCGCGCGCACCTTTCGTCGAGAGGCCCCTCCACCAAGCCGCTTCGCGCCTTGGTCCCCCTCCCCGTGAACGGGGAGGATCAGACAGCTGCCAGCGCCTGTTCGAAGTCCGCGATCAGGTCGTCCGCGTCTTCCACTCCGATCGAGATGCGGACGAGGTTGTCGGTGATCCCCAGCGCGACCTTCCTCGCCTGCGGCACCGACAGATGCGTCATCCCCGCCGGGTGCGAGGCGAGCGTTTCGGTGCCGCCGAGCGACACCGCCAGCTTGGCGATCTTGAGCGCATCGAGGAAGCGGAACGCTTCCGCCTCGCCGCCGCGGATGATGAGCGAGAAGGTCGACCCCGCGCCGGTGCAATGGCGGCGATAGATGTCGCCCTGCCGCCCCTCATCCTCGGCCAGGAAGCCGAGATAGCCGACCCGCTCCACCTTGGGGTGCTCGCGCAGCCAGGCGCACACCTTGGCGGCGTTCTCGCCCGCCCGGCTCATCCGAAGTTCGAGCGTTTCGAGCGAACGGAGCAGCATCCAGGCGGTGTTGGGGTCGCAGATCGTGCCGATCGTGTTGCGCATCGCGCGGATCGTGTTGATCTGTTCCTTGCTGCCCAACACCCCGCCCGCGACGAGATCGGAATGGCCGCCAGCATATTTGGTCAGACTGTAGATGACGATGTCCGCGCCGTGGCGGAGCGGCTGATGCCAGAGCGGCCCCAGGAACGTGTTGTCGATCGCGATCGGCGGCTTCTCGGCGGCGTTCGCGAAGATCGCGTCGCGGCTGGCGGCGACCGCCTCGATGTCGACCAGCGCGTTGGTCGGGTTGGCGGGGGATTCCAGATAGATCAGCGCCACCCGGCCGCTCGCCGCGCGGGTCAGCACCGCGTTGATCTCCTCGCGCGTCGCGCCCGCCGGGAAGTCGAGCCAATGCACCCCGAACCGCCCCAGCACGCGCGCGATCAGCGTCTCGGTCGCGGCGTAGAGCGGCCCGGAATGGACGATCGTGTCGCCCGGGCGGACGGTGGCGAGGAACAGCGTCGCAATCGCGGACATGCCCGACGAGAACGTCAGCGCGTCCTCCGCCTCTTCCCAGATCGCCAGCCGGTCCTCGAGGATCTCCTGGTTGGGGCCGTTGAAGCGCGAATAGACCAGCCCCTCCGCGCCGCCCGGACGCTTGCCGGTGACACCCTCGAAATGCCGCTTGCCCGCCGCCGCGTTGGGGAAGACGAAGGTGGAGGTGAGGAAGATCGGCGGCTTGAGCGACCCCTCCGACAGCGCGGGGTCGAAGCCGTGGCCCATCATCAGCGTCGACGGCTTGAGCTTGCGCCCGCCGATCTCGGTCGCGTCCGGCTTCGCGCGGCGGCCGGAGGGGACGCCGCTCATATCGGCTTCGGTTTCGTTGGTGATGTCGGTCATGGCAGCCTTCCGGGCGGTATGGAAACCAGTATAACCGAGCAGAGCCGCCAATGCTCCCCGACCGGCGACATGACGCACATGTCGCGCTCGTTCGGTAATTGCGTTGCTAGGTCTTGAAATTAAGTTGCGTGGCAGACGAGGGGTGGGCGTAGCGGGTATCGAAGATGTACATCATTGGATTCAGGGCAATACGCCTTTGCGACCGTGTAGGACAGCGCTGCAGGCGTGTGATCGTTGAACGTGCAGCCGATCTCGTCCTGCGATCCCGCTTGATCGGATGTCGTCAACAAGCAGCTCCTCCCCGAAACGGGGAGGGGGACCGCCGGGCGCAGCCCGGGGGTGGAGGGGGCGGTGCGGGTGGTCGCGCCCGCCCGGCCAACCCCCTC
>JAABUQ010001569.1_pt1 | contig 48503 bp, 53 predicted proteins | sample 5560001 | NCBI WGS metagenome assembly JAABUQ01 (sample SAMN10711888, study PRJNA513371) | rock metagenome | isolation source: Antarctica rocks | place: Antarctica: Victoria Land, Finger Mt nord | collected 2015-12-18
TCAACAGCCACTATAACTAACACCACCACCCAGACATTCTCGGTGGACTAGGAGACACCGTCAGCAAGACCACGAAAGGAGCCACAGATACCGTAGGCGGCGCCGGTAAACATTCCCCCCTCATCCAACCCCTTCCCAAACCCACCTGCTGACCCCCCCCTTTAGTCGGCGGCGTAGGTAACACCCTCGGGGAGACGACCAAAGGCGCGGGTAATACCGTCGGCAACGCCACGTCCGGTGTCACTGATTCGGCGAAGTCAGCGACAGGAGGGGACTCCAGCAAGGGAGGGAGTGCGCAGAACCCGTTGGGATTGTCGGGATAGGGATCATGGATCTCGTGTATGGAATCTGATGGCATAGAATGAATTGGGAGGATGGGGGAGGGAGGATGTTGGGTTGGCTTGGGGTGCGGAGGTAGGTAGGGAGAATGGGTGGGGATAGCTGATTTATGTTATGCGAGATCTTTACATCCCAGGAAGCATGCCTAGTCGATGCGTTCCACTAGGCTTCCCTCTTAGATCTACCAGCTCCGCTCTTCCCATAGCTACTCTGTGTGTCTACCTTATGCTAAGACCAGATGTCCCTACAGATGCGATAGAATAGGGGACACCAACATGGCAAGCCCAAACTGGCGCAATCACGTAGGAAAAAAACAAGTTTGCACGAAGCCAAAACATTTATCCCTCCCCCTCCATCTCATATCTTATACTGCCCCTCCACAAGCCTCCTCCTCTCCCAGAACCCACCCACCTCCCCACCACATCACCAAAGAGGCTCCAGGACCTCCACGCACCAAACCCCCCAAATCCAGCGCAAATATGCCCGACGAAGCCACCGAGCAAGTAAAGGAGCAGTGCGTCCCTCCCACATTCCCCCACCCCCACCCCCACCGTTCCCCTCCTCCTCATCATCCTCCTCCTCCTCCTCCCCGGCCCAACATTTCACCAACCCTCCCTCCCGGACAAGAATCGCCAACCCCCTTCACCCAACCCTCCCACCTACGAAACCCAGCTGATGTCCCGGCATGAACAGATTCGACTCGAGCGCGCAAAAAGCGAAGCCCGAGAGCAAGGAATATGGCGTTGGGGGCACGGCGTGAGTTTGTCTTTTTGCTCTGCTTTGTTGCGATGGAGCTTGCATTTCTTTCCTTTGCTTCCTGCGTGGCTAGTTGCTTCCCTTCACTTCGCTTCGCTTCCCTCTCCCTTCCCCGCTGCTCTTCCGATGCTTTCTTACCCGAGATACGCTTTGGCAATTTCCCCCATTACGAGGAGCTGATCCATAATGCGCGTGCAGGAAAGATGGCGGAGTAAGCACGGCGGACACGGTTGCTGATGGCGGGGCTGATGAGGATCAGGGGGTTGATGGGGAATTTAAACCGTAGGTCGTCGATCGTTGGTAGGGAAGAGGGGGGGCGCTTGAGGGGAGGGGCCATTGGGGTTGGGGGAAGGGGGATGAGAGGAACGGGAGAGGGAGAGGGAGAAAGAGAAAGAGAGGGGAAAAAGGGGCGAGAGAGGCGGAGAATGAATGGGGAAATGGGATGAGGGGCTGGATAGGCTGTGGCTTCCGCGGGAGATATATATACATCTCCAGATACAGCGATCCTCATTCCATCGCATCCCATCACCACCCCTTCACCACGCTAAACCTACCTTTCGCCCCAGAGAAAATCCCACCCCTACTCCTCACCATCCAAGCTGTAGTAGAAGAACCCTTGCGGGATTTGGATTGGAGGTGGGGTTGGGAGGCTGTGAGATTGTGAGCGTTGTGTTGCCGGGGCGGGAAAAGGGAAGGCTTAGGGCGGAGGAGGGGAGAAGAGTGGGATGGATATTGGTGTTAGGGGTGCTGGAGAGGGAGGGATGGCTTTGCCAAGGGGGAAAGGGGGGGCAGGGGTGGTGTGTTCAATGATAGCGAAGTCTAAGGGAAAGTTTTTGAGACGGGTGTTTTTCCCTCAGCCCTGTTTGATGGAAAATCTATTTTCAAGTCAACGATTTAGAGAATTGCTTATGCCGGAAAAATGAAAAGTGAGGTGCAATAACCTATCGACCAGCAATCTCAAGGGCAACGGAAAAGACGAGATCGATGCCACAGTTCCGCTCCACCCGTAGGAACCTTAGACCATGAAATCGCGGACAGGGGTATCTGAACTGCAACCCAGAGACACGACCAATGCTCCACACTCCAATCCATAACAGCAACCCAAGAAACCACGTAGGTAACGGCCACAAGGACCATTAAAAAGCACCCAAGCGCTCCAAAACACCAGCTAGACGTTGATAATCCCTCAGCAGCTCCCCCACATCGCCCAGCCTCAGCTCCTCGGCGCTGCTGGCGTCCACAAACCGCTGGACGGGCGGCTGCAGCTTTCTAGACAACGTCTGAGCCTCCGAAACACTTTTCGTGGGGCTGACAGATCCCGGCGTCTCCCTCTCCACTTTCTCACCACTGCCCGCAGTCGCCAAAGTAGGCGTCGAGGTGGATGAACTCGCACTCCGTCCGAACCCCCTCATCACGTTCATTCCCCCAAAGCCTTTGAGTGGGTTTAGACTGTTTCCCAGACTGCGCATGGATTCCACGGCTGCGTTACCCATGTATAGGGGATCGGCGTGGTTTGAGGGGGAGGAGGAAAGCGGTGCGTCCTTGGGCTGGCTGGTCGTTGGCGTGAACGTGACCTTTCGCCCGCTACCGGAGGCGGAGCTGTGCGCACTGTCGACACTCAGGTCGCGAGGCCTACGGCCGGCGATTGCGGAGAGAATCGTGTCATCCGGAGGGGGTTTGATCATGTCTGGTGAGAGTATTGCGTCCTCTTCATCGGCCGGTTTCGGTTCTACCAGCCTGCGCGCGTCGTCCAAGGTTTTGGGGACGATTATTGTACCACCTCCACTAGCCTTGTCACCGGCGAGGTTTTGCTCTCGGAGGCGACCGAAGAGAAATTTGAAGCTACTGTCTAGAGTGTTACCAATCGTTTTGATGCCTTGATCTGCGGAATTGCGAACGGCATCGCTGGCAGCCCCGAGGGCACTCGTTGGGGTTTCAAGTAGGTTGCTTAGGCGTCGATTGTGGGAGGGAGAGACGGGCACAGCGGTTTTGAGCATGCTGGGGGATTGGAGAGGATAAGAGGTCGGCTCTTTCGGAATTGCTGTGACGGGTGTTGCAGAGGAGCTGGATAAGGTTGCTGATGTTGGCATGCCAGGAATCCAGTCAGGCCGTACGTCGTCCCTAGGCGTCGATGGCCGGCTTGTGGATTTTGGTGGGCCTTCAAGAGGTTCGTCGGATCGTAGACTGGCAAGATCGACTGTTTCGAGGAACGTGATTGCTGCTTCGAGATTGACAAGGCAGTATGCAGCTTCGCCATCGACTTTGTTAGAAGCCCGGAACCTCTGGATGAAGTGTAGATTGCTGATGATGTTGATACCCTCTGGTGGAGTCGTTATGAGCGTATAGATCAATGTTGGCAGAATCTCATCTTTTTCGTTAAGAGTAAAGTCAGCATCAGTATTCTAAGAGAAAGAAGATGAGATATGAGTCGTGTTCCGAAGAGCTCCAACATATGTCTTAATGCTTATCTGCTAGTACAAAGAGGAAAGAAAAGTGTTTAAAAGTACGAACCTGCGGATGAGGACGAATGATGTATAGTCGTGAGCAGATCAACAATGTTTTTGTGTGCTGCAGCGAGCTGTTGCAGCTTTCCTAGAGGATATCTTGCAGCATCGTTCATCCGGAGTAAGCCTTCTCTGGCCTTGGCAATGCCTTCCTCGATGTCAGATTCATTGCTCGAGTTGTCCAAGGTAATTCCCAGGTCTCGTAGACCGATCCCCACAAGTGCCAAAGCCGCCGTCCTTGATCGAAGCTTTTCATCCCTGACCTCATCAAGGGTGGATCTGTGGCGCCAGATTCTACTGTAGACTCGCTCACAGACTCTTCTCTCCACAGCCTCCTCCAATGCTAGGCCTTTCCGGTCCAGCAACCGCCGAGCTTTCCTCCGATCACTTACTTCCTGGGGCGTGAGCATCTCTGCTGCTCCACCTGGTGAGCCTAGATTGTCCCTCGACGACGAAGTTTGTAATTTCTTGCCATCCCGGCCAGTAATGGAAGTCTTGGATGATATAGAGGCCGCTGGAGATGCTCCTCGAGACTGGCGAGTTGATAGCGCACTAATGTGTGTTGCGATGTGTGATTCTGCTTTCAAATAGAAGTCTTGAAAGATTTCTGAGAGTTTCTCAACGGAATGGGGCGTGTTGTGTACTTTAGCATTCAACGACTCGATAAAGCTGGTTATAGAAATTAGCAACCATTAATGCAAGGAGGCACAACGTTCTCTTACCGATCGATCAAACTGATGAGTTCAATAGGAAGCTCGTCGAAGCCATCGGGTATCTCTGGGGAATCAATCTCAGTGACATCCTTGACAGATCCCTCCTCACCACTAATGAGACTGCTCTTCTCGAAGATGTCACTCTGTTGAGCTTTCTCATCCAGCGGTGGGTCTATTATCCGTGACATCGTGCTGTCTGCGTTTGTCCTGTTCTGCAAAGTACTTCCACGGTTTCGAGCAGGATAAGTCGACCTTGGAGCGTCCATGCGGGTGAAAGATTGGGATGCATGGGTAGCAGACCGCCACTCCGCCTTGGGGCTTGCCATCAGGATAGTCTATGGGTCAGCAGGCAATGCTCTGCGACAAACATGTGACTCTCGTTCTCCAAAAACGTTTGGGAAGCGAGGTTCAAAACGAGTGGATTGGAGAGTCAGAAACGACAGTCGCATCTGGATCCAGCCAAGATGTTGAATGAGAATATATGTGTGCCTAAGAGAAGCCAAGCATCAGATTAATGACTCAGAAATGCTGATATGGCGCTTCTTTGGCTTCTTCATCTTTAATGTTGCGAGATCTGCCTGCAGCTGTCCCACACGCTGGATAATTGTCGGGCCTCAACTTGGCGCTAAGATAAGATAGGTAAGGTACCGATAGATCATCTGCCTGCGAGTCTTCGTCACAACAAAGCTACGACTCTTCCACACCACAATAGCTGCTTGAACGCCCCTCGAAGATCAGGCGTCTTCTTCCGCTTCTTGTATATATCTCCCAGTATGGAAGACCGGCAATGCACAGGGAGGGGCCATCGCTCGGCAGGCAGAGTGACTGCAAAGCTGCTCCTCTCGTGGTTAACCGCCTGCTCAGTATTGTCAACAACGTCGGCTTTGTGGGCTGATGGCTGGCTGAATGGGCCGAATCAAATGCCTCTCGTCTCGCCATCTCCCCTCTCCACCTACGAACCTGAAGCGCCACTTCCTCCGTCAGACAAAGAACATGACTTTACATTACGCCATATTTTCCACCATGGCACCCACCAATATCCGAAGTTACATGTGCGAAGGGACGTTAAGCCTGATGACGAGGTCTGGGTCACAGCAAACGATGGTATCGAGAACGAAGAAAGAAAAAGGCTGGGAACGCTACATGCGAAATCCGAAGCAACGACGATAGAAAGGCTCTCGAATCGCAAAGTGGCGACCGTACAAGCCATGTACCACGAGGCTAGAATGAGAGGATCTGCCCCCAAATTGGACCGTTCGGCATGGACGATGGACGAAGTATCTGGACCGAACATCACAGACAAGGCGACCGTCTTGACCTTTGCCAAGATGACATGGGATGCGTACGATCAGGAACCAAGGATTGGCGACTGGCAAGACGTGGACCGAGGAGGTTTCAATCACTCGCAGGGTTTTGGTTGGGAAGGGGATGGTTTGCGAGGGCATGTGTTTGCGGACAAAACAAACTCGACAATCGTTCTATCTATAAAAGGAACATCGGCAGGTATGATCACCCATTCAATTAGCTTCTCATATCACGACCCTAACCTGAATTTTAGCAGTCTTTGATGGAGCTGGAACAACTACAAACGACAAGGTGAACGATAATCTATTCTTCGGATGCTGTTGCGGTCAAGGCGGGCAATATCTCTGGCACCATGTCTGTGACTGTATGCAATCAGCATACACTTGCAATCAGACTTGCGTCATCACAGCCTTGAAGGAAGAAAACCGATACTACAAAGCCTCGATTGAATTGTACGGAAACGTGACTGCGCTCTACCCGGACTCGAACGTCTGGTTAACAGGCCATTCCCTGGGCGGATCGACGAGCGCCTTGCTGGGCTTGACATTTGGTATTCCAACCGTCACTTTCGAAGCCCCAGGTGAGGCACTGGCAGCGGCGAGACTAGGGCTTCCTGCACCGCCAGGCTCGCACCCAAGTGCTCCCCAGACACGCAAATACACCGGTGCGCATCATTTCGGAAATACAGCCGACCCCATATTCATGGGCTCCTGCAACGCCGCTACTTCCTTCTGCACTCTGGGCGGCTACGCTTTGCAGACCGAATGCCACACAGGTAACGTATGCCGCTATGACACCGTAGCGGACAAAGGCTGGCGTGTGGGGATTGGATACCACAGAATCAAAGCCGTTATCGAAGACGTAATCGAGGTCTATGACGACGTACCGCCATGCGAGCCGGACGAAGAATGCATCGACTGTTTCAACTGGAAATACTTTGAGAGCAACGGATCGGACACCACAACCACAACCACAATAACAACCAGCACCTCCTCCACCGCGAGCCCCACACGGACCGCAACCTGCAAGACCCCAGGATGGTGGGGTACGTCTTCCCCCCCCACACCCCCTCCCAAACCCCATTTCACACAGCTAACCCCCCCCCCCAAACAGGCTGCCTAGACGAAACAACCTCCCTGCCCCCCACCTCCACACCCACAACCACCACCCTCTCGCCCCCCAGCACCTCCTGCCTCTCCTACGGCTGGTTCGGCGGCTGCCTAAAAACAACCACCATCACCATCACCACCACCCCCGGCCCCATAGCAACCTCCTGCCTCAAACACGGCTGGCTAGGCGGCTGCCTCTCCACCACCACCCTGGGGCCGATCACCGCGCCGGATGCGCGGAGCACTTCGTGCGTGAGGTATGGGTGGTTGGGGGGGTGTGTGGCTAGTACGACCGTGGAGGCGAGGGCGGCGGAGGGGTGGAGGGGGGGGGCCGTTACGACTACGAGGCCGGTGACGAAGGCGGGGAGGGGGATGGAGACTTCGATGGTTACCCCGATGGTGGGGGTGGGGGAGTTGGTGTAGTTTGGTGAGGGGGGAGTGGGGAGAGGGTTTGGATGATCTTGGGGGGTGACTGGTGTTTGGGACTTGGGGGTCGGGGTGGGAGCATATTATATCCGTGTCTACGAGTATGGGACGATGGTTCGGTGCATAGTTTAGGATACAGATCAGGCTGGTATAGGCACGGCTCGGGGCATGGCAAGGCATCTCCGTTGAGTTTCAGGAAATTGATTGCAAGTATTATGGAAGCAAAGGGGTTCGATCCCCTCGTCACGCTGTCCTTCCCCAGCGCCTTGCCTATCTCATGTGTCATGCAATCGAGCTCCTATCCCAGCAACCCGCCATTCGAGAGGGCGCGTGAGCTGCACAAGTGCATTTGTCTGCGACCCTTCCGGTGGCAGCCTTCCGCCTTGCAAATCCGTACATCCGATTTGTAGACGATGCAACTGTGCTCTTCTGAAAGGAGCTCATTCCCCTTAACGTGAAAGCAACCGGGTTATTTATATATTGATGGTAGAGTGTTGTAGTGTGTCCGAATGTGATCCGGTGATCTATGATTGTTCTTGCACTCGAAATAATCGCAGATGCCCTATGTATGGTGATGTGAGCCTCCCGGATTACACACTGGGAAATGGCAGATCTGCCCGATCAAGGTCCGCTTCGGATTTTAGTGATGTAATTACTTTAGTAGCATTGGGCTGTTACGCCTTCTGAACAGGTGGCGAGATACGTTCGGTCTTGATTGGATTATGCGGCCGCGAAGGGTTCTTTGCAATAGGGTCCCATTTGTTGTCAGACGCATTGCCCTCGTTGTCATTCGGCTCCAGCTTTGGGTGCGTTTGATGTTGTTGATGCTCCGCAGAGACCTCAGTGTCACATGCAGGCTTACATGTACCGTGGTGGCCATCATCCTGTATGTTGTCATCCTGGGCGGTCCCCTGCGACCAGCCAATGTCGACCTTAGAGTCTCTATTGCCGGCAGCCTGGGTGCCGCTTTGGCTGTCATCATTTTTGGAACCAGGATCAATCTGTTCGTCTCGTTTGTACTGTAAAGCCCCCTCTCTCGCATTGTTGAGCTCGGTGGTTCGCTGTTCCAGCAGCTGCTCGGCAACCTTTACTGCTTTCTTCGCCTCCTTTTTTCGGTCGTGGTCCTTGTTCTCTTTGCGTCTGGCCGCACCAATCACCTCAGGGGAAGCTTTGTGTTTTTCGTTCAATTTAGAAATTCGCCTATAATGCTTCGCTGCTCGCCGGGCCTCTTTGCGGGAGGCCCCTCTTAAGTTCAGTGCTCTCCAAGCTGACTCGACCCTCTGTTTCTCTTGGCATGCTTCATTATTGCAGTGGCTGGTGGCTCTGAGCGGCTTCGTTGCAGAAGCCAATCAATCACAGCTTGCATTTCCTGGATTTCAGCTTGCAATTGCTTTTGTCTGCTTGAAGCCTCCTCCAATTTCCTGTGGTTGGACATGTTGGGGAAAGATGGTGTGACGTTGCTGATGTGATTAGGGAAAGAGCTCCGAAGAGACCCTCCTTAGCGGGCCTATGGAAAGGGACTGTTAGGCTGGATTTCAACAGGAATGAACGAATTGCTTACCTTATGTAGATGGGCAGAGCTACATTGCCGGCATTGCAAAGGGATGTCTTTTCTGTTGTGGAGAGAGTGTGGGTTGGAGGAAAGATGAGAGGAAGTAGTTTGGAAAATAGACGGAGTGACTTTGCCAAGATGCTGTTTTGGGAAAGCACGTGCGAGTCGGACGGCATGCATATCAAAGGCAGGCTCCGTAGAAACCTGCCAAGTCTTGACGCAACCTTGGCTTGAGGAGAACCTTGCTCATTTTTGCAGCTTTGGAAGCATAGCGCCATTGATTTCCCAATACCCCAACGGGTTCTTGGGGGGGGTTCCTGGAGGGGTTCTCCATTTTCACGAAACCCTCCAGGAACCCCCAGGTAACCCCAAGGGGAAATCAATGAGAGGCCTCACAAGACGTATGAAGACTGCTTCGATAAGATGCAACCATATGCCTCGCTATGCTAAATGCGAACACCTCATCCTATCCCCCCTACCGCGCCCAGACAGCTATCAAACAGCGTGCAGCACGTCTGCATCCCGTATGCCACACTAGAACTTGAGTGAGCACTGTATTTAATATGGGTACGACGGTGACTCACTGCCCCCGCACATTTATTCCATGGCAGGACCTCATCTCCGAATCGAAAGAGTGGTTCTTCCAGTGCAACACCTGATCTAGTGACAGTCAACAATCCGAACATAAAGGCATATTCAACGCGAGGGGCTCACCTTGAGCGTGTCACAAGTGGCGGAATACTCAGGCCAGATTTTCGGGAATGTTCAAGCCAAGGCCGAACATAGCCTTAGTTTGAGCATGCCCGAAAAACCGGCGTGAGTATGATCTTACAGCTCAGATAAGTGAGCTTGTCAGAAACAGCTCCGCAGAGACTTTTGTGCCGGGAGACATGGTGATTCCAGTTTGGATTACTGAACTTGTAAGAAACAGCTCCGAAGAGACTGTCGTGCTGGAAGAGAAGGTGAGTGCAGTTTGGATAAGTGGGCCTGTCATCGACAGCTCCCAGGAGACTGCCGTGCTGGGCAAGATGGTGACTGCAGCTTGAATAAGTAGACTTGTTAGAAACAGCTCCGAAGAGACCGTTGAGATGGGGTTGGAAACAGCTCCGAAGAGAGTATTGTGTTTAGAGGAGTGGTTGTAGATGATTAGGCATCGAAAGTTGGGGGATGAATACGCAAGCTCGGTGAGGTTTCGGGCATTTCAAACATCACCTCGCCTCACCTCACCCGTCTCATTCGAAGCTGTCTTGACTGGCGGCTTCTGCAGAGGCAACAGGCCCTTAGCCTCTACTGGCAACGGATCTCGAGGGATGACAGCCTTTCTTGGCGATTGTTTTCACGGAGAGAACGGCTGCTATCAACCGCGAATTTTGCAATGGGAACGGCGTTCAGTGGCTGTGGTTTCAACAGAGAGAACCGCCTTTATTGGGTATTGACAGGTTTATCGTGCGCTATGTCGTGATACAATGGTCTCTTCCGGCCCTATTAAACTTTATCTGGTGCTCACAGGCCTGCGTCCTCAACGACTGTTGTCACACTCAACCCTCACTTTGTTTCCCTCCAGCCTCTAGCGCCCTCCTAATCTTCCTTCTCGGTTCCTGCTTCCCCTGTCTTAGCTCCAGCTTCTTACGTGCTTTCCGTACTTCAGCGCTGTCGACGTGATTCTCGTCCTCTTGCTTTTGGCTCGCCTCAGCCGTTGGGATAGGCTTTGTGGCCGTGGAGGGAGGTTTGGATTTTGTAGCTGGTGCTTTGGACGAGGTAGCAGGGGTTGTGGATGTGGGTTTGGCAGCTGGGGTTGTAGCGGCGGGCTTCTTAGCTGGGAGCTTCGGTTCAAATTTGGTCTGAGATGGGGCTGGTTTGATATTTGATTGCTTCAATTCCTTTAGTGGGCTTTTGCTCTGCTGCCGTTTCTTCGCAGCTGGCACTGTCGTTTTGAGCCCACTGGGTGATGGATTACCAGGGAGCTTTTTCTTGGGCGAAGGGTCCCGAGGAAGCTTTGTCTTAGGCAACGGTTTCTTCGCTGTCGAAGCCTTTGCCGCCGGTTTCGACAGGTTCCTCTTCAAAATTTGCTCCGCGGTGAGGGGATCAACACCCTTCTTTGCAGCCTCAGCAATGACATTCTCTGGTGTCGTGTCATGTGTAGCTGCAAAATTTTTCACGGCCTCGAACCTGTCTTGCAAGTCTTTCGGTGCTGTAGCTATGAGGTCTTTCGTCTCAGGAACCTTTAGCTTCCCCTTTTGAATTTCATCAATCTTCTTGATGACTGTCTTTTGATCGATAGATTTGAGGCTATCCACCATCTGCTGTGGCAACGCTCCGTAAAACATATACAACACCAAGGCAAACAATCCAATCGGTGCAAACACCTGCATAAACTCGTACCAATACTTAGGCCTGATTTCCGATTCAATGTAGCCCGAGCCATGAACAATATGTCCTTTGAAGTCTTTGTTGCTGCCCGTATCGGCTGGGAATCGTCCAGTTCGATACCACCTCTCTATGAATTTGTCTTTCTCCAGCCAACGAGATCGGAGCCAGAGTTCAAACTCCTTGGGGTCGTCGAGGGGGATCGAGTTGATGTGGAAGCGTCGCCAGTACATATTGACAGACTTTGGAGGCCGGCCGCCGAAGTAGGAGGCTCCGACGGTGAAGATGTCCTGGGCGTATTGTCCGCGAGGTACGCCCTCATAAGCAATAGTACAGTCATAGATGTAGTCGACGCTTGATCGGAGCTCTTGTAGCATGAATTGAAGTCCAGTAGCTCGCGGTATCAGTGTGTGTTGCATATCTTTAATGCCGTTCTTGTCTGCCCACTGCTTACTTAGCTCTCGCGTAGAGTCGGCAAGGTTCGTTCCCTCGGGGAACATCATCAACCACATTGGCTCTTTGGGGTTCTTGAATCTTTGCATATGCTCTACTAGTCGAGGCTTATCCTGTTCCCACTTGCGCTTTAGGAAAATGAACTGTGCGAATTGCATCCCCCAGCCAATTACCGGGATTCGTTTGAGGGATTCCTTAAGCACGACGTAGATCCGTCCATGCATGCCTGCAGCATAGCCTATCCACCACAAGTACAGCCAGTCTGTGTAGATCTGATGGTTCGCAATGAGGACCATTCTTTGTGGAAAGTCGCAGATCAGGTTGCCATCCGTGGTCTTGAGTAATTGCCCTCGCATAGTGCTGTCTCCACTGACCCTCACTGTAGTGGGAGCCCACCATTGAGTCATTGTCATGGTAAGGAGTCCCCATGACTGCTTTGTGAAGGCGATCCAGGCGTTGTACCATTCCTCGTTAATCAGGTAAAGGGGGGCGCCTAGGAATTGGGATGCGTTTATTCTACAAGCTTTCAGTTGAGCAATTAAAAGTTTGGATTACAATACTTACGCCATACATCCCGAAACAAAATATGAGGCCAGGCCCAGCGCTCTCGAAGCTTGCGAATGTTCAGGCTTGAGCGGTCCTTGCGGAGGATGGGGCGGGCTTGCGTTTGTCGATAGGCCGGCACCGAAGTCGGTCTTGAACCTCCTGCCTGCAGCAGGCCTTGAAGGTTGCTCGAGCATGATGGCTGATGCTTTTCTTTTGAATTGACTGTTTAGATGCAGTCGTTACTGGAGAAGGCGAAAGTTGGCTTGACCAACAATTAGAAGTACGCGACGCTGCCACCAGCTGCGGGTTTCTGGATGACATCATACCGCTTCCCTCTCACCTTGCATACCCCTTAAACTGAGGAGAAACCACATCTTAGGCTGCTAGATGAATAAAAATTGAGCAATGTAACGGGACGATCCCAATATCGCAGTTTCCTTCAGATAGCCAGAATCACAATTGCTCTAGGTTGTTAATATACTCAATCATGATCGCTTTCCCATCTCGAGTCCGCCCCCTTCATCATCAAAATCATCATCCCACTCATCCCCTCCGCCTATCCTTCTACCCAACCAGATGCCTGCAACCGTAATCACGACCCCTCCCAAGAACCACCGCTCAAACCACCCATCTACCCAACTCATCTCTTCCTTGCCGCCGCCTAGCCCTTTCAGGCCTTCGCCAACCACGTCCCCTGGCATCATGCCCCTTAGCATCAACGCTGCACTGATCACGTATGTTGCGCACACTTGTGCCACCACGAGAGCTAGATTGGCTTGTATCGTCTTGAGCAGGGAAGGTAGGAAGCGAGCGAAGAAGTGGAATGTCTGCATCACCGAAGAGAAGGAGGCGAAGAGGATGATGCCTGAGAGCAGGAACGATATCTGCCTTGCCCAGGCAGCTTGGTCCAAATGCGGATCGTAATGTTTAGCCAGCAACGCAAGTATATTGTCCACAGGGTCAGACGTCGTAAAGGTCTCCGAGGTGTATTTGTGGGAGGATAATGACCGCCGAATGAATGTCAGAGTCGTGGTAGCAATGCGGTAGAGGCAAAACAGCGAGAAGAAGTACGCCACGGTAACGAGTAGCCGACCCTTAGCCGTACGTGAGCGGTGCTGTTGGTTCAGCCGTGTTTGCAGGTTCGAATGCGATGAAGATAGCGAAAGTGCCATCGCCTCCAGACCAGATATCTCCAGGAGAAGAGTTCGTCGCTCTACAGTATCTGCATTGCCACGGATGGACCCAAGGGCCTTCTGGAAAAATGATTCGGTGGGCGCTTCAGACATCTTGCGTTCCAGAACCCGCAGACGAGAGCGCTTCGCAGCGAGCATGTCCCGGGTTGCCTCCAACCCGGCCGCCTTTCGGGCGATGGACGCTTCAGTGACGGGCTTGGGTTTGGAGAAGAAACTGTGCCAGGGCGAGCTGACAGAGGCAAACCCGGAGAGCAGAGACATGACCGAGATGCCAATCACACCTATGCGCTCAAGAGATGCTTCACCAATGCTGCCATAGTTCTGTGGAGCCTGCTGAATGGTGGGCCGCCGTCCGAGTAGATATTCACCACTCCACCAGAAGCCCAATAGCCATGCTATAAAGACCGCAATTTGTAGAAGCCATGATACTCTTCCAGAGCCGGGTCCTGTAAACTCCCATCCAGCGGCTGAGATGATCGAGTGTATCTCAAGGAATGGTATGGCGATGATCAGGAAGAACAGCAGCAAGTCAATGGTGATATGCAATGCCACACCCCTTGCCGTAGGACTGATAGTGTTGGAGATCTCACATAGTATGAGCTCCGCGAGTACTGCAGCCAGCGCAATTGTCGAAGAGAAGGTGAATGCCGCTATTCGCTTGACGGCAGGACGAGAGGCGGAGAGAGGCCGTGGTGAGGCGCTGCTCTTCGGCGAGGATGTCTCGCCAGAGAGAATTGGGAAGAGCCTTTGTAGGACCAGGATCGAGACGAGGAGGAAAGTAGCGATGAAGGGTAGAGAAGAGAATGCTATCGCTGTTGGAGCTTGCATAGTGCCCCCCGGACGACATTCATCGCAACCGTCGCCTGCGAGGAGCATAGGCAGACCGAGCACAAACAGCGATAAATCTCACAGGATGCATGAGCTCTTTTGCAAGATTGTCAGTCCAATGGTGCCTTGATATTACTACCATGGTTTCACAAAGCGTCGTCAGTCAAACACCGAGAACGAAGCCTCGGCTACAGTTGCCTTTTGGGGAATCGAGCTAACTTAGAAAGGACCAAAACATACGGAGTAGATAGTCTCTTCTATCCCGTGGGGAGCAGGGTAAAAGAGAAGTGATAGGCTTCTAGAGAGCTCTTTCGATTCATGTAATGACTATCACAACCTCCTAAGAATCATGCGGCTGGCGGTAGGAACATCAATACAAAAATAATGTTCTGTAGAACGCCATCGCACCTCAGGCCTAACAATCATGCCTCCTTCTCCTTGACCTTGCTCGCCACACTTTCCCCTGTCTCGCTCATGCTCAAAACATCCATTCCTTCAACCTGCTCAAAGTTCTCCTCCTCGCCGCTCCCGTTCGCGCTGCCCATTCCAGGATTCTCGTTCAGCACATCTTCGAATGTGGATTCGACGATCATCGGTCCAGTTGGGCTTGGGCTATCGTCCTCGCTCTCGATACCGCTCTTCGTACTCGCGGCCATCGAAAGCGTAGCTCCTTCTGATTCATCGCCCTCGTACCCACTGGAATCCTGACCCTCTCCCATTTTGAAGCCCTTCCACTTTCCGAAATGACCAGGCAGACCGATTGCTTTCGCGACGGCTTCGGCCTCATGATCAGATGCCTCTACAACATCATGTCCCACCAAGTTCTCAAAGGCCTTACTACCAACTACGTTGCTCTGCTCGAGGATAGCGGAGTATCCTTGACGGTTCGGATCTGCAAGACGCTTCTCCATCTTTTGCTGACGCAAGTGCTGGGGACGGACAACGACAACAGGGATAGGCGAGTTCTGTAGGCAATATTGGCTGACCGAGCCGGAAAGGAGGCCATGTACGCCTGCGGGTGAACGACCGCGAGTTCCAACAACGAGGCTGATTGGCGAGTAGATGCCAATCTAAGGTTGTATAACGATCAGTAGATATATGGTGGGAAATGTGGGAACGAACCATGCGGTCAATAGTTTCACCAACCTTCCCCACCGCGAATTCCAAGATCAGGCTGATAGCTTTCCCATGGGACTCGTCGTTCTTTTTCTGGATGTGCTCGAGCAATTGTTGCGCCTCGGCTTTGTAACTAGGTTGGTGATCGTCGATGTCATTGGCAACTTTTGAATCGCTCTCGACGACACGAACGCAAACGACCTCATCCCCATCTTCCACCAGCTTGGTGACCAGGTACTCAAGAGCGAAGTCCGAGTAATCCTTTTGGTCCGTCCCACAAAGGAAGGTGCGCGAGCCTTTCTGGTAGGCGTAGTTCTTGTGCTTTGAAACAATAGTGAACGAAGGGTCTGTGGCAGCTTTATTGGTAAAGGTGTCGAAGGCAATACGAGTCTCGTACGTACTGTTAGATGCCTCAGCATCCATCGTGCAAACATGCATGAGATAGTTTGCGTTGGAGCTTGAAAACATTGGGTCTACATCGACCATGAGACGATGTTCTAGGTGCTTGATATTGGTAAAGGATTTAGACATGATTGCAAACTTTCTTTCTTATGCTTGGCGTTTGATCTTTCAAGACTTGTCGAAAGGAGTGAGTACAACACATGCGTGAAGCATGGAGGTAAAAGAGAATCAACAGCATTCTGGAAATATTCTCACTGAGTGTATTGATTTTGCACGGCTTCATGATGGCGACCGGGTATAAGATCAAACAAACTCCTCGAGGATCCAACCATACAATTGACGAGAGAACCTGCACTTACGAAGGTGGAGGAGGTGAAGACAGTCTCGTTGCTTTCTTTGCTGCTGGGCTTACAGGCCTTACTATTTTCGCCCCCTTTCCATTTGGAGGAGCGAATTGGATAGAGGCATGTCTTCCATGCTCATCCTGCGATGGAGGTACGCTATCACATCTAGCAAACGCGATCTTGGGCCTTGAGGGCTGATTCATGTAGGAAGTACCGTCAGGAGATTGAAGTGTTGATGCTAAGAGTATCCCAGAGTCAAAAAGCGAACCTTCAGGCGAAAGTAATGCCTCTTGAGGTGGAGTGCTAGACATTGCTAGGTTAGCTCAAGGAGCCAGCGAAGAGTTGAGTTCCGTGACACCAGGTGCCAACGAAAGGGGTGAAAAAACTTGCTACAAAATGGACAGTCGAAGTGAACTGAAGGTCCTAGAACGCCGATGGATATGTCGATGGAAGACGCCGGAAAAACGCTCCAAAGTGGAACGATCAAGCCATCAATGTTTCAGCGCAGACAATGGAAGGTACCTTACTGATAGACGTTGTCCTCGGCAGCCCTGGATTACAACAGCGACTTTCTCCATGGTCTGAAAGCAATAATACACCAACGCAATCGTTGTCAACTGCGGTCGTGTGACTCCAGGCCTGATGAAGAGTGGTGCGAGTCTACCTAATGTGGTTGAAGGACGCAAACAGGTTGCACTTGCCCAATCCGATGCCTGCAGCCTACTTCCAACCGTCTCGGCCTCGGGAAAAGAATTTTTGTGCGACGCGAGTAATAAAGTTGGTACGTACCCGCTGGCCGTTGCGGGAACCGGATGGTGACGGCAACCGGAGACAAAACGATGTTATGAAGAAATTGGAATGGGTACACTGGAATGGAGCAAAAAGGGAGAGAAGAGAGAAGGGTGATTGGGATGTTTGGAATGTTTTTAATTTGTATGTGCTCTCAACCTCCTAATGAGGGACAGCTGGTATTGTAGCTAGGCATCCAATCCTCTATTCCAGCCATAGCCTTCTGAGTAGAGTGTTATCGAACCGAGTATTTGTACAAGAAAAGGTAGTCGTTCAATGCTCGCCGGGGGTATTTCGCTGCAACCGCTATCAAACGCCAATCAGAACAGCACCGAATGCCTAGTAGGCCGCGATGGCTGTTTGCCTTTGAGGGAGGTAGAATCCCTCATCGAAGAAGGAACCTTGTTCCGACTCGGGTATTGAGGCTTGTAGATTGGATTTGGTGGGCATTGATGGGTAGAATGATGTCGTAGCGATTGACTGTTTTTGAGAAAAGGCATCGAGGCTGGTTTCTGGTGGCGATGGAGGCATTGACTCGTCTTCGGACTCTTCCTCGTCAGACTCTTCATGCATGAGTTGGGGAAGATCATGTGGGTGTGCTGAAGAAGTCCGGGTAAGAACAAGTCCATCTTCGAAATCATCGTCGGCCATCGCCTGATCCTCATCGGCGTCAACCACTGTGACGTTAGATTGCGTGAATTCCATCTTTTCGTCATCGTCATCGTCAGAATCGCTTTCTGAGTGGTCCTCGTAGATGTCCTCGTCCTCCAGTACCTCCTCAGGAATGGCATCCGCCCATTGGACATGCTTGGGTTCTTGGGAAGCCTTGGTCGCGCTTTTGACGGTCTGGTTGAACCAGCTCTCTTGCTCTTGCTCGGCGTTGGCAAGGTCAAGCATCAGACCATCGAGAAGATTGGCATGGCCGACGAGAACGCGGAGGTCGTGATCACCGCGGGCAGCCTCTTTGGAGAGCTTGCCCCGGGCGGTGTGGGCTAGGTAGTAGGTTTGAGTCAGAGACATTTTCTTGGTTGGTGGCAGTGATGGTCGGGTGGTCGTTCGGATGACTGGAGATGCAGATGGGTTGGAAGGAGTGTTGGAGTATTTGAGATTCGACATTGTGGGAAGAATTGGAAAGTTCCGTTGGTCGTGTGTGAGTCAGGCAACTAGATGGTGTAATAGGCAGACGCAGATTGACCAATGGCGTATGAAGAGTGGTGGTCTGGGATGTTTTGGAAGGTGGTGAATGTTGATGAAGAATGTTAATGGATATTGTATAGAGTTGTTTGTTGGATAAATACTGGCGAGCTGAGAAGAGGGCATGGTGCTTACTTTATGGTGGATTGAATTCTTGTTAATTCTTTGTAACGGAGAGTGGGTCACGAAACACCGAAGTCCAAGTCCCTAACCTCCGACGGGACTCAGAAGAAACCGACACTAACTTAAGCTAAGCCCAGCTAGCATTAAAACGTCGCAGCAATGTCCATCCGAGAAGGCCGCTCGATTTATTCGTCATCAACCTCTGCTTCGAAATCGCTGAATCATCGCTTTCACGTGGTGCAATCAATCTCCGCGTTAGAACAACCATTGCGGAGTACTGCCCTAAACCCCCCTCTTTAAAGCCGGTGACTGGTTTATGATTCACTTCCTGTGCTGTAACTCAATCCATGATTATCTTGCTCAATGAGGCCTTTGCGTCCTCGGCACCTCTTAGGTAGGAGTCTGTCAACGTAGTATTCGTAAAATCGATGGAATCACCACCAGCCTACCAACCTAGCTTAGGCAGCAATATTCAGCCAACTCTGATACGTGTTGTGGTCTGACGAAAATACGACGCGCGACATTCGCATTGGCAGTGTATTGCGACCGCCGACCGGACGGTAAACGAATAAGAGCGGCCAAGTCAATATGGTTTTCATCCGATTTTACTCCGTACGCCGAGGGCCACGACGGACTTTACGCGGAAGTTCCACATGTCCCCTGGCCCAACTGTACCCCGCCTTCCTTCTTCGGCCCCTCGGGCGCGGGATTCTATTGTGCCTTGTTGCTCACAATAATATTCATAAAAATGGTTGTCCCGCTCGTCTCCTGCCAGAGAGAGTACGTCGTATTTCCTACACTACAATTGCGACTGCATTTCACTGCTGCCTACGGTTAATCTCGCGAACCGGACCCGTGGCTTCTCAACTGCTCCTCAACCAGGCCACGTCTCCTTCCCCAAGCGATGCGGCTTCATGCCTTCCCAAATGCATCTGTCTTGCAGTCTCGTGTATTCTCGGCTTCGAGAATTCAGAAGATTACTCATCGTAGATCAAGATTTGGTGGCATGCTTCCACTACACTTTTGAGTCACATTGTCTTGCTCTCCCTACCAATCTCACCGCTTGCGAATTATTATCAAGCACGGCGGCATAGCGCTAGCTTTGACATGGTTTTGTCAGCGGAACCCAGACCGCTCGGCTTTGCAAGCAATCCTTTACCTCGAGACCCAACCGTGTCGCAAAATTTCTTTTGGCAGAAGTCTACTCTGTTCTCGACTCTGATTTTTGTCAGCAAATAACAGCATCTCTATAGCACAACCATGCGCTATTCGAAGCCTCAGCAGCCATCCAATGACTATTGAGAGATTTCAGGACACAGTCAGCGCCAGCCTTGTTGGCTCTGTGCAACGTGGTGAACCGCACCGCTGGGACTTCCAAATGGCTTCCAAACATTCTAGCGCGCCTTAGTCAGCCTCAGCTTAGCCAATCATAACGTCCTTATTCAAAAGAGGTACATCCTACTCACATGCAACATCTTGCTCAAGAGCCGGTCACCGGTACCTCATCTGCGAACGTTTCAGTCTGACATGCGCCCAAGTGAGTGCAACGTCTATGCTACACTGTCGGCACGTCTGTCCGTGTTGCTGTGGACTTCTCCCAAATGGTCATGCTGAAAGTTCTTTGATCAATACTTGGGGCGCAGTAAGCTTGTAGAAAGGACAAGGCGGCAGGAGACCAAGGAGTGTACAGACAGAACTTACCCATCTTTTCACTATCTTTGCATCACTTGGTTCCTACTAGTAGAAGAGCAGAGAAGCGTTGGTTTCTGAAGTGAGAACCAGTAGAAGACAAAAGGAGCGTTGCTTCCGAAGTGAAAAGGAGCATCGTTATTGGTGATCTCAGATTTTTCTGCCAAATCCAACACCCGTTTCGCTTTCGCCTTACCTGAATGACTGTGCTTCAATTGATGAATCATTCCTACCTGTGAAGGAGAAAAACGAGCTGACGGTCAAACGAGAGGTGTTGAAGCGAATCACAGCAGAACAAACTTGAGAAAGAGGGAATACGAGGCCTGCATGTTTGGTCTCGTGGGGTCTCTTAGCCACCAAACACCTCTATATAGGCAGGCTGATACCGCAAGAAGCCGAAGCCTCGAGGGCAATGTCTAGAAACATACATCACCGAAGAGGGTATGTCTCGATGCTCCTCGATCTACACGGCATATTATTCCAAGGAAATCAGAGCTCATGTCAACCGGAAGAATATTCAGTCAAGCCAGCAGCGACACAAGAAAACCCCATAGAGGTATGAAATGGATATGGAAAATTTCGAAAATCTTTCACTGGTGGATGCTATTATATCACGAGGAAGAAGGATCAGACCTCGACAGATTTGTCTGGGACACGTTGATGGGTTGTGAAATTTCGCACATATGCCACAAGCCAGGTGCTCTGCATTCGACCATATCGAGCACGTGCTGGGTTGCATCAACCGTGACAGAAGCAGGTGCAAGGTTAGGAGTCGGGAGGATACCGGCGAATGTCAGGCGGGGGATAGCCACCATTCACACAGCCCCTGCATTTTCGACATGCCTCGGGAAGCAGACTTCGAGCTGCAAAGGACATCCAGGAGAGGGAAATCACAGGATCCGATGCCCAGGAGAAGGAAGCCACGCGATCCAATACCCAGGAAAGGAGAGGGAAATCACAGATTCCAATGCCCAGGAGAAGGAAATGACGGGACAATCAAGTTCTCCCTGAGCATTGGCCCATGCGAATTAATAATTCTCCGGTGAACGGGAGGTTTGGGTGTACTTGGTACCCATCAGACTAAGCTATTATTCATGTTCTGCAGGTGAATGGACCGAGCCGCGTTTGATGCATTGAGGTTTACTGACGGGCGGCATCACGAGCACGTCCGCCTCGCATGCTATCGTCTCGACATAGGTGAAGATATCACCATGGGAGAGGGCCCTCCTCCACGATGGGAATACCCAGTATGTCTACGAAAACACATGCTTCCCCGGGTTCTGAAGGTTGATCACTCGTCATGAATTGGGGCTTGCAATGATACTGACCGTCACCTATAGGTGCACATCAACAAAGCACTGCAACCTGTCCGCCTTCCCTGCTCAAGACGGAGTGATCATCGATGGATCCAAGGACCCACATCCGACAACGACCTTGCCGCTCGACCCTGAAGGCCTTAAAAAGTACCTATCTTTGTCTAATTGAGGAAATGGAAGAAGGTACTTAGGCGCGACGACTAATTTGGACGAGTTTTGTGACCGGCATTGCTGTCATGTTGCATCAGCTTGGGGATATCACGACAGGTTTCGAGTATATATGGCTATGATGCAATACTTGTTGCAAGAATTGGAAGCGCACAACTCGGTGGATTGCTATGTTGCCAGCCTCCTATAAACATCTTCCACCGCACAAATACAAATGCAAGTGCGCCTCAGCAAGGGCATCATGAACTCCCAAAACCCAATCTTGAGCTAATGCGCTGTACCTCCAACCACTTCAAGTCAAGGTTTTGGATCGGGCTAAAGGACTGCATCTCTTCCCCAAGGTCATCGTCGGAGTTGTCGTCCCGCTTAATTGTCTCAAAGGCCATTCGGCGGTAGTTGAGATCTCACAAGTGGAGGCTGAGAGGTGGTAAATGAGACATGAAGTGTGGCCAACAGGCAACGAGTCTCTTTGAACTTTCTTGATGGACATTAGTGATGTTGCAGAGGTGCATCGTGAGGTCCCAATGTCTTCGTGGCCCTGACAGATCAAGTTCGAGTATCGAGAGCGTGGCGCTGGATAAGATTTGGAATTCTGTTTCAGTACATAGAACGATTTGCGGCAAGTTGAATAAAGAGATTCAGATAACACATCCACCTTTGCACTAGAGAACCAAACCCCCATTCGCGTGCCGTGTTCACCTCCGTTTCGATCCCTTCCTCAAAGCGCTCCCCTGCGTCAGCGCCATCAAACGATCCCGCTCCTCCTTCCCCAAATTCCCATACTCGCCCAAATCCGCTTTAAACCCTCGCTTCCCCCATTCCTCATACTCCTCCATCCCCACCTCGTGAAACGCAATCCCGAGATCTTGCGCAACGCGATCGTCCCACATGTCTTCATTCCGTATATCACCCGAACCCTTGAAACCAATTATCTCTATCTTTCGTTCCCGCTCTTTCTCTTTCTGGCCCATCCTTTCCATCGCTTTCTTTCCAAGTGGCCGAGGCCTCCCGCCGGTTCTTTTGATTATGAATTCTTTGTCCAGTTCGTAGCCGAGCTCGTCGTAGGTGGGCGGGCCGTTGAGACCTTTTCGCCGGCATTCTTCCGTGCGGCGGATGCCAAGTGGGATCTCATCTTCCTCGGCTTTTGAGCCTTTCGACCCGGCTGTCTTCCGCCGCTTGGGTGAGGGCGGGCGCATTGCAGCATCGCCTTCTGCGTCTTCTTCATCTTGGGGGAAATTGGTGGTTGCGTGTTTGGCCAAGACGTAAGCTGCTTTTTCGATATCGATTGCTGGCACAGTGCCTTTGTTCTCCTTTTCCAATCGGTTCTGTAACTTTTGCAGCCTCTCGAACAGATCTTTGTATTCCTTGATGGTGTAGCTGATTTTCCTGTCCCAACCTTTTGATTTGGCATCCTCCCAGTGTAGCCATCTGAATAGTTCGTCGTTGAAGAATGGAACTTTCACGGGGTCGTAACAGGATAAGAGGAGGGATGCCGTGGCTGGACCAATGCCTTTCAGTCTATTCAGAGCGGTAATTGATTTGGCGTAATCGGTAGGGTCAGCTGAGTAGGTCGAGAAAGCGGCTTTGGTTGTAGAACGTATGTCAGCAACGCTGTTGGAGGCAACCAATTTGGCGAGATTGGGGCGGTAGGTGCCGTGCTTGCTGCTCAGATGGATTCAGTCTAAGGACCCCTAGCGTTGGAGAGACATACAGTTTCCATTCTATGAGACTCACAACCTCAGTCTTTTCGAGAAACGCGTCATTATCTTTTTTGCGTTGGGCGAGTGTCTCAGGAACTGTATTGAGGCGAAGTTCTTCTAGTCCTGCGATTTTCGAAGGTACGAGTGCGTCGTATGATTCGACATAGCTTTGGAGGGTGAAGAGGGTGATTCGGGCGGGGCTGTCAGAGGCCTTCATAACTGTGACATGATGTTCGGATTCAATGCCAGGTGGTTCAACGGTACATGAGCAAGACAATGCTGAGGGAGGATCATCGAATGGTACCTATAACTTCATTGTTTACGGCACGCGACTTTAGCCGCGCTCCAATTCGGTCTTGGCGCCGCTTCACAAAGCCTCTCCACCATTGTAACCATTTTTTTTATCATAATCAATTATTAATCTGATTATGATTAATAGCTTATTAATTTGATTATGATTAACAAATTTTCATTAATCAATTAATAATTGATTATTATTATAAATAAATAAAATTTTAAACAAATTCTTTGTTTAATATATATATTATATTAATAATTATTATTTTTTATTAATTTATATTTTATATTTTATTTTATAACAAAAAAAAATTATTATTAACTTATTTATAATTAATAATTAATAATATTCAATTTTATTAATAATTAAAAAAATAAAAAAATAATAATTATATAAATAATTAAAATTAAAAAGTATATAATATTAATTAAATTTATTAAAAGTAATAATATAAGAAATACTTTTAATATTTAAAAATTTAGATAATTAATAGTATATATTTTTTTTATTATATTTTTTTATTATATTGTACTTATAATTTTTTTTAATTAATAAAAATATATTAATAATTATTTTAATATATATAAAAATTAATTTTAAATAATTTTAAATATAAAATTAAATAAAAAATAATTATTTACTTTTATTTAAAACTTTATAATTATATATATTAAAATGTTATATATTATTATTCATTAATTGAATCATTCAATTTTGAATGTATTTGACAAATATTAAATAAATTTGAGGCAGCAGGAAGGGTCTTTAAAATTAGTATTTTTTTTGCGAATGGAGAGGGGAAGGTATAATCTTTTATGGTACTTTGAGACGACCATCAGTCCTAACTCGGTTTGAAATTCTGAATCACACATACCAATAACAATACAGACTTTGTCGGTAGGTTGATCAGCGTCTCCTAGGAAAGGCTATTTACTATTTTCCCTCCTCAAGCTATGATCACAACATCAGGATCAAGTCAGCACTCTATACGGGCGTACGAGGGTCCAGTGAGCATCCTGCTGTTCGTCTATAGTTCTATCTGCCTATCTATTTTCTGACCCTATCCAAGCGGATCTTATTTCTCTACAACCAAAAACCCCCTCTTCTCTACCTCGCCTACTATATCTACCTTCTCACCTAACCCCCTTACTCCTCCCCCTAACTTCCTCCTTTCACCTCTTTCCCCACCCTTTGCACCGAACCTATATACCGCCCTATTCTCGTATTGTCAATCCCCAGCACCAACACAATCTCCACGCCTATCTTGACAACCTCGTCCATCACCAAAGCTATCCGCTCTTTTTCAACTATGCTGTTCACGACAACCTACTCGGCATCTTCGAGCGCGGTGCTAGTCGGGCGCGTTTGCTGGGGGTGATCTTTGCGGTGGTACAGAGGAGTGGGTGCGGGATATTGTAAGTGCAGAGGACGAATTTTTGTGCGGCTGGAGAAAACTCGAGGAAGTAAAAGACGCCGCTAGAGTCGACTTATGTAGAGGGGAGAGAAGGGTAGAAAGACTAGACTGCAAGCGAAAGGGTGAGAGGAATTTGACGGAGGAACTTATCTCCCCACTGAATGGGCTTGCGATCAATTCCACCACACCGGGATCCGATGGTCTTTTCGATTTGATCAAGACAGCTATGCTGGTTACAATGGTGTCGATCGCTTTCAGGCCGGTATTACATCGTTTCGCCCGATTCCGTTTTCGCTCAGGATCAGCTTGCGTGCGCGCGTAGTGGTTGGAATACAGAATGCATCCATCCCCAGAGCCGCAAGTGGAAGCCCAGATTTTTCACCATCAGACCAACCTCAGTCGCACTATGGGTCATACACATGACGATGACGAAACGTAGGCTTTACCAATGATATCTCTCGTGCAAGGACTCCAGTTTTCCTACTCCCGCTTAAGACCTACCTTTCCCGCCTTCCTCAAACCAAAAGGCCCAATGGCACATGCAATCAGCATCCCGCCAAGGCTCACCCAGAAAATAACCCTATAGCCCTCCATGAGCGCCTGTGGTGAATCCTTGTTCGCGAAATTGGAGTGCTCCGTGACGGAGGAGGAGATACTAGCCATGACTATTCGTCGTTTTCGAAGTCAGTATTCCTCGATCAAAATCAATTCAGTGAGGGTGTTTCGGAACTTCGAGGCATGCGTCAACGGTAGGATGGCTGGAATGGGCCTTGCAATTGCAATCAGGTATGAGGAGGTAAATGATCTTTCAGAAAAGACGTACTGGCCAAGCCAAGAGAGCTGCCGAACTGAGCAACGGTCTGGAAGACCGCACCTCCGAGCGCCTGTTTCTCGTCGTCAAACACATTCGTCGTCACCAGGGCTGACACGGTGAACAGCACATCGACGGATAGTGGGGCGAGTAGCATGGCCCAACAGGCCGAATACCAATAGGGCCAATCAGGATTGATGAGAGCCATCAGGAAGGGCGACAGGGCGCTGATTAGTGAAGCAGTGGTTACAAGGTAATCGGCGCGGAATTTGTGGGCGAGGACTCCGGTGCCGATGTTGCACGCGGCGCCGGCGATAACGTTGGGCAAGAAGCGAAGGGATGCTTCCAGGGCGTTAAGAGATTGTACCTTCTGAAAAAAGAGGCTGAAGAACCATTCCATGATGTTGGTAACAGACCAGGAGAGCAGGAGCATGATGCTGACGCTCGTGAAGGCGGTGTTCTTCCAGATGGAATTCGGGATTAGGGCTGGTTTGGAGAGGCGCTCTTGGCGGCCAACCCAGAAGATGAACGTGGGAGCTAGGGCGAGGGATATGGCGAGAAGTGCGATGTTGATTGCGTCATGGAGGTTCGAGGCGCTGGCTGTTATGGTTCTGTACCGAAGAGGCGAATCAGTACTGATGGACGAGGATGGCCGAACGAGAGGACTCACGCAAGAACATAAGACAGCATTCCGAGACAAGCACTGGCCAGTATTGCCCCTACCCAGTCAATCTCGTTTTCCAAACGTTGCCATGAGAGTGATGGCCTTCTCTTATCTTGCGGTAAACTCAATATACTAGCGAAAAACACCAGGGCATTCGCAGCTGCGCACATATAGTACCCTAACCTCCAGCCAGCCGATTGGATGAAGACTCCGCCCAGAACGAGACCAATAGAAAATCCCAATGGTTGGCCTGCTCCCATAAACCCGAGTCCAAGATTACGACTGCGTCCATTGGGAAAAGCAGTTGTTATGATACTTGTTGGATGTAATTTGCACCACAAATCCACTAAAAATGCGCACGCACTTAGAGTGCTGTATTTGGGCTTATATTTACAGCTGACAATACTGACCGCTGTGGGAAGGCAAAAAGATAAGGCGATACCTTGCATGGCGCGGAATATGATTAATTGGAGACCTGTCCTGGCGACGCCGCAGGCCACCACGAATACGACTTGAAGGAAACAGCCTGGAAGGAATATTCTGCGACTACCGACCAAGTCGGCGAGCGAGCCGGCGATGATTAGGAGGCAGCCGGTTGTCAATCTGACGGGACCTTATTAGACATTTTGCGGAATATATGCCTTCTGATGTAGGGAAAGACTTACGCATATACCGATGCGGGCCTAAGATGATAATACTATCAGCATAGGGTTGACGAGGAAATCGAGCGCAAAGTAAGCGTAATGAAAAAACGCGGGGAAGGAAATCGTTGGAGTCTCACCATAAGAGTAGATTGCCAGGCAGATTCAGGTCCTCTGCTATCGTCGGCAAGCCTACCGTAAGTAGGCCCGTACTGAAGCTACTGACAACAGTCATGCCGGTAAGGGTAGCAATAATAACTACCGTTCGACTTTTCGATGCCAGGTCAGCTCGTTCCTCTGACAGTGGCAGGACGTCCCCTTCGTCATTTGTTTGATTCTGTAAGCCTACGGGCTGTACCGTCGGCCCATCTTGTGCACCAGCTGATTGGATGACATCTTCATATCGTAGTGGCTGCAAAGCTATTGCGGTTGTCGATTTCTGAGACATGTTTACTTTCTCTGCAACTGAGTCTGGGGAGTGAGCCGTATTGTGGATTTCGGTATGCTAAGGGTCGAGCGTGGGATCGATTGTTCGGCCGTTGCCAAAAGGCGTTGACGAAGTAGCACTTCTTGGCCAGTATATTAGTAAGACGGTACCGATCAGGAGAGTCGTGACTGTGAATCACTGCGGTCGTGGTGGAGTCGACGGTTGATGAGAGGCGTTGGAGTGTCTGACAGGTCGTTGTTCATGCCGCTTGGCAAAATTAGAGGAGGTAGTGAAAGCAGGGATGAATACTGAGATCTGAAGCTTGGAGGCCTGAATGACCCAAATCTTTGCGGCTGAGATGCCATGAGAGCGAGGTGCTTCTACGGCTTGTACTAAGTATCATTTAGCAGCAGTTTCTTGCCAAAATTTTCGCTCTGTCCAGAAGCAACACCTCAGGATTTGCCCCCAATACATTATCTTAAACCCAGTCTCCCCTTGATTAAGTAGGAAGACGAACTGCCAGTGCTTCCTCCATTTAACAATCGCATCTTTTGGATCTTTATGTGACCGACAGTCTCGAACAGAGGCTCTTTCCTGGGGTTCAAACGCATGCGCTCCTTCCTGCCCATCTTCTGCCGCTCCTGTGCTTCTGTCCCTCCCACTTCGACCTCTATTGCATCTACTTCCGTTGCATCACCTGGTCTCAAATCCCAGCAAATTTCCTGTAGCCTTTCCCCTACAGTCTCATCATCCTTTGTGTAGCCAATGGTCAGCGTCTTGATGCCCACTCTCTTTCCAAGAGCTTCCGGGATGCAGGCGCGAAAATTTGTGGTAGAATTTCACAATATCTTCGGCGGAGAAGAGCGATGGGCAACACTTATATATATCTCAAACGTACGTTGTCTAATATATTCCTCTTTCAAATTGTCAATCCAGAACATTACAATTGTATGCTGAACTCAAAGAGGTGGAAGCAGTGCTTCTTACTTTGAACATCCCTTTGTCAATTGATCCAGAAAGCCAGAGAAAAAATGCAGAGAAAATGATCATAAATCATGCGTAAGATGTTGTTACAATCCTGCTCGCCACCCATCGTGCCTCAAGAAACCCGATTCCGAGCTTACTTTTTCAGATTCAACTTTTGCCATCTATTCGCCGCAGCCGCGAGTGTCGCAGCGCCTGCAAATGCAATGACTATGGTGTAGACAGCACGCAAGCCGCTGAGATATGCATCGACAACACCGGGCACAGCATTCGGAGGGAAGCTTGAACGGATTTCAGTCGAACCCGCTTTTATGACGGTTTCAGGGTCAACAGTAGGGGCCAGAGAGGGCAAACTAGCCAAAAGCCGGTTGTCGAGTAGAGATTGGGCGGCCGCCAGAGCGAGAGAAGTTCCGACATTGAAAGTGACTGAAAATGGTCAGCTCTGCTTCAACCTGACTCAAGACAGGTGTTATCGACTTACACAATAGCACCGCTGTCGTCGACGCCAGATCCTCGGGTAAGTCTTCAGCTTGGCCCGCGATGATAGCAAGGGGAAGGCCGGTCCCAAACGCGAGGCCTGAAAGAACTTGGTAACCTATCCAGTGCGAGAAGGGTGAATTGACATCCAGCGTGTAAATCAAGCCTGTTCCGATACACCCACCTCCGCTAGCCCAGACCATGAGTGGTATGAAATGTTTGAATCTCGAGATGAGGAGCCCTGCCGCAAGAGAGCCTATGCCGCAGCTCAGAAGGAGTGGGAGGTTGCGTACACCCGCTTCAGCTGGCGACACATCACTCACAGCCTGGAAATAGATAGGCAGAGCATATATATAACAGGGTGAAGAAGGCGCCTTCGTGAAGAAACCCGTAAACCATTCCGACCACTACAATTCTTCTTTTGAGTAGTTTTTTAACCATCATTGCACGATCATCGAGGAGCTTTTGCGACAAGAGGAACGCGAGAGTTAGCACAGCAGACCCCGCCAGTAATCCAATGATCTCGGATGAGTTCCAGGGCTTGGTGATGCCAGCGACCTGAAAAGCTCGAGCGAAACAGACGAGGGCCGCCAAAGCAAGAGTGGTCCCAATGGGGTCCAGGTGTGAAAGCTTCTTCCTGAGTGACGCCAGTTGCTTAGGACGAACGGTCTTCGGAGACCGGAAAAACAAAAAAATAAACAAAGCAGATGTGCCTCCAAGGGGTAGGTTGACATAGAAGCACCATCGCCATGTAGTGTGCTCCGCAATTGCACCACCCATTATCAGTCCGATGACATTAGCTATGCTGTAGACTGTGGTGACCAGACCAGTGAAGATGGGTCACACCTCCGGCCGTACGATGACCGTCAGGATAGCGTAACCTCCCTTAGCGATTCCTGCGCCGCCAATGCCAGTAATAGCACGGCCGATAATGAGGACAGTACTTGACGGCGCGACACCTATAATTGAAGCCAATCAGCCATTGCTCATTCATATGAACGTTTTGATTGATCATTGAAGATATATGGACATTTACCTGCAAGAAGAGAGCCGAGCTCAAAAATAAAGACAGCGACGAGGAAAGCGTATTTCAGTGAGAAATATTGGTAGACTTTGCCCCTGCAAGCAATGTTAGCATTCTACTTTACCAAGGGGGTGCCATCAGAGCCCGTCTCAGTCTTCTCACCAGAAAGGCTGGAAGCAAGTCAGTGTGATGAAAAACGACGACCCGTACCAGCCGACGAGGTCGATGCCGCTGAATTGATCGGTAATTCGAGGTATCGCAGTCGCAACAATGGTCTTTTCACCACATGTAAGTCAAATTGTTGCACACCAGAGTGCGCAGGCCCACAACTCAAGGGAATGCCAGTCTCTTACCATGTCCAACCCGACCTAGATTACTTGATATGAACAATTCTTCCCGCTTCTAGCAGACGATGTCCCTTCCCAGAAAGATAGCCAAAGCCACGCCCACAACAATGGTCGTCCTTCTGACCACAGTCGGGTACTCTTTGACGTTAGCGGTGACGGTATCTTGCGAGTTCGTGCCATTCTGAAGTATCTCTTGGGTGACCTTTCTCTGTGGCCGACGCTCTCGCGTTGGCCTTGTCGCCAGTGGTCGCTACTCTCTCGTTGACACTACCTATAATGTCAAGCTTCATCTTGAAAGGTATAGCTTCTGACTGAAGCTCCCGACCGCAGCTACGGGCTGAAGGATGATTCGAGCTCCTGCCGACAGAGACTTGGTGGCGTGGGCCAGGCTGCGCATGATTCATTGGCCGGTATTAGCAGCTGGCAAATGTAACAAGCAAATTGTACGGTGAATCAGATTCGTGCAAGGGTGGTGTATTAATTAAGTTTAGGTTCTGCAAAACGAAGCGTACGTTACTCGTATTGACCCCCCAACGGCCATGACCCCCCAACGGCCAGGCACTAAGCCTATTTAGGGAAGCTAATACCAGTAAACCTCGTATACTACGCCTGTATATTATATTAGATATCTAAATAAAGCAAATTATAGAGTTCGTCGAACGCTCTTATTCGACCCTTTATTGACGTAAATCGGCCAACAAACAGTAGATAAATATAAGGGTAGAGTTTTGTATCTCCCAAAATATAAAGCTAAGTATAATAATAAAAAACGTATATAAATATTAAGGTACCAAAATATCTACAATCTTCGTTTATATAATTTATATAATTTATATAGGCTTTATACAGTTAAGAGGCTTATATTATATATTTATTTATACTATTATCGAGCTTTTTAGAAGCCTTAATAGTTTAGCAAAGCTAAAGTATATAAATAAACGTAATATATTTGTTAAACCCTTATAAATAACCCCCCCCCCCCCTTTAGCCTTGCCAGCGTAGAATAGGTATACCAATAAGCCCGTCTGTTTTTAAATAACGCTGTTATAGTTCAGTAGTTAAGGCTGCCGCTCTAATACCGCTCAAAAACGATAAGTTCTAAGTTTATTTCCCCCCGTATTAAAAAAAAGGGAAATAATAAGAATAATATACAAAGGCCCTAGGCTATTAATATAATACGCTGATATTCTGATCCCTTATACTTTCTAATAATAATATATATAATAATAATATAATAAATACTGATCAAAATTTAATATATAATAGGTTAAAAACTCCCTTTTTGCCCCCTTTTTGGAAGGCCCCTAAACTAATATACGGAATATAAAATACCTAGGAATAAGCTCCTGCAGAAGCCTAAATAAGCCTTAATAATAAAATAAATACGGACTTAGCAAATGCTTTCGAGTATCTGACTTAATATATCGTTTAATTTATAAAAAAGGAGAATAACTTTAATAGTAGCCCGGCTACCCTTTAATATTACCGATTTTAGTTTATAACCTTTATAAATTAAGGCAGTATTAAAGGGCGAACAGGCCCTTGCCTGGGCCAAATATATTATATTTTTTAAAACTCTAACCTTAAATAGCAAATAAGAATATAAATAATAATAAAGGATATAAATAATAGCCAGATCTTTAGGTAACCGCTTCTGCTTTATATTGGAAATAAAACTAGGTTTATTTATTAATAAGTAAATTTCTATAAATATCTTAATAATATATTAAGCTATAATAAAAGCTTTAAGTATTTATAATATTTGATATTATAATAAAGCAGAAACTTTTACCCCCCCCCCCCTTAAAAATAATAATTTTAAATTAACCTACCAAAAGCTCTAGCCCTAGCCTTATAATAGAATCTAGCTTAAATAATAACTGCTAGACCTTTATAATATTATATTCTATTATCTCCGTTTGTATAGTAAATCTTAATAATATTATTAATCTTCTTATATATAAATAGACTTTCTGCTAAGCGGTTATTAATATAATATATATTAATAAGCTTTATTTATCCTAAAAAGATTATATTATTTATTAAAGTAATATTATTACCGTTATAGTTTAGCGTATCAGAGGTACGGTTGAGGAATTGGATATTATTACCGGCTTAAGGAATACGTTAAGAATTAAGGAAATTGCGTAGATTAACTAAAATAATTAATAAATATATTTATATTATTAGATCTGGGTTTATATATATAAAGCTTATAATAATTATAACCATTTTTGGAATATTAGGGAAAGAATATAGACTGATAATATATTTTTAATAAGAGAATTATATTCTTTGCCTAACTAATAAATCTTTTATATATAAGTCAAATTGTATTAATTTTAATTTGTAGGGAAAGCGGAATTGCTTTATTAACCTTTATTATTAAAGCGATAGCGATATTATATATTTAAAGCTTCAAAATCGGCTTAAAAGTAATAAAATAATAAAAGAAAAAGGGCTACAACTTAGAATAAATATATTATATATAAATACTTATAAATAATAACCCAAAAATCTAATATTTGCGAATTTACTTACCTTATATATATATTTAATAATTAAGCTTTTAGCTAAACTCTAAAATAGGCCCTAAAACGTATTTATAATCCTTTTTTTAAATATATATTTTTTCCTTATTTAGTCTAATACTTATTTTAAGAATCGCTACGGCTTTCTAACAGCTTAGCTACCGTATATAACTATTATTAATATTAATAATAGTTCTCTAATATATATTAGGCCCTTCTTTCTTATTTGTATACGTACTAAAAGAGGTACTAAAAAGGATATAAATATTATCGTCTTTAATATTTTTGGTATTAAAGGAGGCTTTAGGTAGTCGAATAAATAATAGATAAAGTTAATATTAACAAAAATATTAATTTTATTAGCCTTCTATATTCTTGTCCTTGTTATTATTATAACTTTCTATTTTTTAGCTTTTTTCTTCTTATTACCTTCTTGTAGCTTTTGTAATACCTTTTATTTTTTTATATTTTTTTTATTAAACTTTAAAGATTTCTATATTTTTTTGTTATTATTCCCTAATTTCTCTTTCCTTTATAACCTCTAACCCTATAAATCTAGCTTTTTTATAATTATTATCTTTGTTCCTTTTCTGTCTTTATTTGTATTAATTAACCAGTATCAATTGCTTATTAACAATTTGCTGAGTTTATAAAAAGGTAATAATATTAATAACGACTTTTGCCAACTTCTGAATATAAGGATCTAGATTCCTAATTGTTTAAACAAAATTATTAATCTCTATAATATTTCCTAATATTTTGATTTTAAAGCTATTAATAATAATATCAGCTTTTAAAGGTATTATTAAATATATATTAATATTAATATTAATAAGTAATTTCCTAATAATAACCTTAGGATTTAAAAAATATAGATTAGCTTTTTTCTAAATATTCCTAATAATATCTTTTTTCCTAATTGCCCTCTTTACTTTGTAATAATATTTAATAAATTCTTCCTTATTAACTATTATATAAATAGCAAATTAATTAATATTTATTAGTTCCTTCCGATATATATTAGCCAAAAGTCTAAAGAATAAGATATCGAAAGGCTATAATAAATATATTAAATAAACGGGGAGATATAAAATAATAATCTTATAAACTAAATAGAACTTAATAGCTTTAATAATAATATACAATTAATAGCTATCGAAGATAAGTATTTAATATTTATTTTCTAAGCCCTTTCGCTAAGTAAAGGGATAGAAATATTCTTGAATCTATCGGAAGCTTAATTTATTATTAATTTAATTATTCGGATTATATATAATATAATTTAATATATATTATTAATTAAGGGCTTTCTAAACGACTTTTTGTTATTTAATATTTTTGAAGATAATTTATAAACGAAGGAGTTTTCTATTAAGCGAAATATATTTAAAAAAAGATACCTATTCTCGCTTTTTATAATAAGTAATATATAGCTGAATAATATATTTCGAAATTATATATTATATTTTTTTGAAGACTCTAAATATAAAGCCTTTTTCGTTTATATTTTATATATCCTCTTCTTTTATATTATACTTTTTTAAGGCTCTAATAGAGTTTAAATCAATAAGTTATAATCTTAGGATCGCTAGCGATATTGTTTCTAGAGTTATTTATAAAAGTAAAGAATTTTGTTTTTATATTAAAATAGCGATTTAGGAACTTCTGGACCTAATATTAATTTAAATTTTTTATATAATTTTTTTCCCGGAGAATATCCTAAGTTATAAATCTTAATTATATAATTTTCGCAAAGAAACCTTATTTGCTAATTTAAATTATTTATTTAATAATAAATATTTTTTTTGCTAGCAAAAGCAATTATCGTTCTTTATCGTTTTCTTTCCTTAATATCTTTTCTGCAATCCTTCCTTTTAAAGTAGTCTAAAGGATATCGAATAACCTTATAAACTCGTTAATAAATATAAAATTTAATATATTTCGTATTTTATAGTATTTAATTAGAACGAGTTCTAGTTTCAATTTTCTTAAGAAACTTAAGGGGCTAGTATTAATATCTTCCAAGTCAGATAGATTTAGGGGAAGTTCAGCAGAGCCTTGGAGTATTAATAAGGATATAATAATAATATTTAAAAAATATTATATTATTTAATAGGTAAAAATAGTAAAATTTGCTACTAGCTAACTAGAATAGGCCTAGTACCTGGCCGTTGGGGGGTTATAGCCGTTGGGGGGTCAATACGAGTAAGGGGTTTTGGTGGGGGCTTGGAACGGTACTGACACCGTACTGACGCTGTTCCGAAATTAAAAGTATAAAAAATCTACATAGTCCGAAACCGGTGTCATACAATAAACGTATATATAAATTAATCAAATTTTTTTAAATAACATGTTATTTAAAATACAATAATATTAAAAGAACAGTTCTTTTATATATTATTACGGAAAATTTGAAATAAAAAAAGTTTTAACTTTTTTTTTAACTTTTTTAATTACTTTACTTTTTTAAACGTTTATTTATTATTTTGTATATATATTTGAATTTATTAATTTTTATTAATTTATTAAAGTTTATATAATTTAATTAATATTGTAATAAGTTAAACTTATAATAAAGATTTGATATAAGTATTAATACTACTTATTAACTCCGAATATTAAAAACTAATCTCCGAAGGTATAAAGATTTATTTATTTGGAAAAGGAAATTCTTTTTTATTTTTCTTTAAATTATTCTCTTTATATTATAAAATTAATTTGTTATTAAAAATTTTAATATATTATAAACCTTTATATTAAAATAGTAATAATTATTATATTATTTTAAATTACGGATTATTTATTTATATTATATATTAAATTAAATTAAATTAAAAAGTTATTTTAATAAAAATATTATTATTAAATTAAATTAAGTTAAATAATTAATTAAAATAATTAATAATTAAAATATACAAATATAAATTTTATAAAAATTTTTAATTAATTTAAAATGTAATATAATTAATTTAAAATGTAATATAATTAATTTAAAATGTAATATAATTAATTTAAAATTAATTATATTATTTTCTTTATTAACAATATATACCCTTTTTATTGAAATAATAAATTAAAATAAAATATTAATATAAAAAATTAAAAACTTTTTTAAATTATTAAAGTTTAATAAAAGAATAATTTAAATTTTTATTATAACTTGTTTAAATATAAATTAAATAAATTAGAAATTATTCGATTTTAATATTTATATAGAAGGTGGTGGCATAATGGCAGTATTGCTGGAAGCCAAATTGGTAATTACGTAAAATACGCCTGCAGCGTATATAGATCTATAAGGTCGTAAGTTCGAATCTTACTATCCCTAACCTACGTGCTAAAAACGGAGGATTTATAATAAAAGGATACGGAAATACAGGACGGAATTTCAATAATATAAAAAATGATATTCAGTATACAGCAAGTAATCGCAGTAAATATAGAGGAATACAGCAGGTTTTAAAAGGCAAAAAATTACAGCTTTTGTATAAGCTTTAACGGGTATTATATTGAATATAAACAAAAAAAAATTTATATAATAAACTATAAAGTAAAATATTAATATAAATTATTTTATAAAAAATAATAATTTAAAAAGTAAATTAAAAATAATATAAATATTACAAATTAATAAATTAAATAATATAAAAATTAAATATTTTTTAATTAAATTTAAATATATAATATTAAATATAAAAAATTTAAATTAATATATAAATAAAGTTTTTTAAATAATATTAAAAATACTTTTAATTATTTAATATAAAAGAAATCAAAAAGTTCTTTTTATTAAAAAAATAAAGAATCGATTATAAAATTAATTTTATAATTATTAATAAAAAAGAATTAAAATTATTTAAAAAAGGCTTTATTTAAATAAATAAATAATTTATTATAATATTAATATTATTCATAAAGAAATTAAAAAGAAAATTTAAAATTAAATAAGATTTTAAAAAAAAACTAATGCTTTTTATTATTAATTTATATAATATTATAAAATATTAAAAAAATTAAAAAAATTATTAATTTCAATATTATTTCAATATTTTATAAAATTCATAAGCCTATACTCATTGCATGATGGCTTTTCCTCCGTCCTCATCCTCTCTCTGGCGTTTCAGCTGCTGCATATACCATTTACTTGCCTACAAGATTCTCATCGTTGTCTTAACCACTGTCCACATTCGCACAATGACGAGCCCCCACACCAACTGTCCCCGCACCCTTCTTTGCTTCCTCATCTTCCTTACCACAGCTCTCGCCGCAGCCTTATCAGAAACCGTCAACGACACAACGGTGCACTGGATCTGGCCAAGCGACAAGAGCGTCACGCCCACTTGGAACAAACACGATCTCGTCAACGTCTCCTGGAGCACGACAACCACCATGATGCCCGAATTCCTCACCATATGCTCGTAAGCCGGCAGTAGCAGCGGTGGTCCGAGTATGTAAACCCATTACTCTCCGCCGTCCATCCAACAGCAGTGGCAGCAGCAGCTTTGCTGTACTATCGAGAAGAAGAAGAGCGGTCAAAGTAACAGCGGAAGTTCTGCTTAGACTCCAATGGCTGGGTCCAATCCCTCGGCTACCATATCGTGGACCTGAACCTCTTCATAGGCGCCCATCCCTACACCTGCCACTTCGACTTCCGCGACACCAACGGGAACCAATTCAACACCTCCAGCGCCTCTTCTCCATCTCGGACGCCACTTCCGATAAGCCCGTTCTTCATGCTGAGGTCAATCAGAACTACACCATCGCTACGAACGTGGCAGCAGCCTCTTCCTCCGCTTCTTCATTGGGCACTGCACCTGGGTCGACTTCGGCCTCCACCTCTTCAACGCCAACAGCACCAGCTGTTGGGATTGGCATCAGCCCCGGCGTTGTGGCTGCTATCAGGATCGCTGTCGCTGTTGCAGTCAGCTTGATCGCTGGAACTATTGCATTCTTCTGCATGCGCGGCGCACGTAGGCGGAGAAGTAATAAAACCGAGCAGAAGCCGCTATGGCAAGAGCAAACATACCAGCCAGATGGCCAGGGCGCACCATTGTGCGAACGAGATGGGCAACAGCCAGCGGCGGGTACTGGAGAAAGACAGTGTACCGGACACAGCGGAGATTGAGGCCGGGAATGTCGAGGAGCTCGACGGAGCTGGGATGACCAGGCCGCAGGAGAGCTTTTTCGGAAAGAAATGAGGATTTTTTGGGGTGGAGATGCTCGGAATCCGAGGAGTGAATGCTGATGATGTATTGCTGGAAAGCGAGGTGAGGAATTAGGGGTGCGTGAGAGTGACAAATCCAGCGCCGTGCCCCTGAATAAAGCCATCTCAAGGTGAGAAGTTGATGTTTGTTGGTAGAAAGAGGCAGTGGATCCTAAACAGCGAAGCATTTCAAGGGACAACAGATCTGTTTTCTCAATTTCGGGCTCCTGGTCGTTGTGGATAAATCAGGCGAGTTCCGGTGGATTGCGATTCGATGCGTTACTGGGGAGGGAGATGGTATAAAGTCTTTTCCGAATGATTTCACCTGGAAAGGGAATTCCCCATCTTCACGTCATGGTTCCTCCGCGCAGGCCCGATTACGACGCTGCGTACTATACTGATATCGTTGCGGAAAGCTATGGGACAATATATGGGACGTTCAAATGGAGCTCGTTTCGTCGCAATTTGCTAAATATGGTATTCTGGTGATTCTGAAACGCTTCGGACGCAGTATATTCAACACATCCACGATGCTTCGCGAAGTCCGTATGCAGCCCCGACGGTGGGCATGCGAACAGATCAAACTATGTCCGACAACCGTACATTCTTCATTACAGCAAGGCTCCTTCCGCACGATACGAGCGCTCCCGTGCCACCACGTGCGCCACGCAACATATGTACTCCTTATGTTGGGCGTAATTTCTTACTTGCGTACATACAGTTTATCTTCCTAAGCTAGCTTATCATCGAAGTTACCGTGGTCAAGCCCTATCGAAGATCTTTCTGAATGTCGTACAGGAACCCATTGCTCGCTACTACCGTTTCATTAATAATCCAAACGAACGGTCATTTCCAAGCTGTTGTTACTTGACTCCTACATTGAACAAGGGGTGTATCCATTCCTTTATTCCAGAATGTTTGCTTAAAGTCTCTGGAACTCATTCGGCAATTCTTCTCTTTCAAACCAAGCACGTGCAACCTCAGCAAATAGAAGCGGAGCTTGACGATTCCACGGATGCCTCATCCTGGGGTGCGTCAAAGCTATCGTTTCTGGGTTCAGCTGATGTCCAATGTGCACCAGCTTCCTTGCATCGTCCGGGTGATCGCTTGACGGGATAATCCCTCCTTTTCCCGCTGCAACGACTAGGGTTCGGGCAGGCCAAAGCGAGGGCCATCTGTCCGTCTTCAAGGGGCTGGCTATTTGACGGCAGAGGGCAAGCGTACAAACAGCTTTATCCACTCGCTTGACATCCGCGCCGTCCATGAGCCAACGGACAACCGGTCGAGGAACAAAGCTCTCCAAGCGCACCATCACCCAGAGAATGTACGGTAGGTAAGGTGAGAGTGCGACTTGTGAGAAGACCTCGAATCCAGAGACGAAGATAGAATTCACCACCTGCGGATGTCGTGCTGCAAGGTCTATGCCTACATGTGCACCTAGACTAAGGCCAATGACATGTGCAGTGCCATCGATTGCTTTTGCACGGATGAGCTTTGCGAGGAGCCGTGAAGAATACTCGACTGAGAAGGGGATATTGTTGCGCGATTGGCCGTGACCGGGCAAGTCCGGAATGAGAAGGTGGTAAGACTCTGAGAGAAATGGCGTAACTAGGTCCCACTCGAGGCGTGACGAAAAGGCACCGTGGACCAAAACGATGGTGGCTCTACCGCATGGATTGTAGGCGCTGTAAGGCAGTATGCCATCTGTGCAGGATATTGGAATATCGCTTGTAGACGAGCCTGGGGCCGACTTCATCACGAGGAATTGTCCACTGAATGACTGAAGAGGTCCGTGTTGTCTGCGAATCTCGAGGCGACACAAGCACGAAGAAACAAGGAAGGTGGCAGCACTAGTGTTACCTTAGCGTTGAGAGGCAGAGAAATTACCTCTTTGGGAATGGTCCCCCCAATCATGCTTTGAGGTACGGAGGATGACACCAATAGTTTCGGTTTGCGCTAGTACGAGTTGATCCTAGGTTTATCCTGGCCCCCGGAGTCGTTGCCTGGACGAAAGCACCCGGAAGGTCTAAAAATTTTCAGCCTAAAATACTCTACAAGTAGGAGTCTCTAAGGACTAGTCCCTGGAACGGGCCCCGTAAGATCAATTTAACAGCTAATTAGGTTCTTTAACCGGGGCCTTGCTCCAGGCCACTTATTTAGCCCTAGCCCTAAATTTCAGTAATATCGTACTAGCGCGACCAAAACTATTGGTGTCATCCTCCGTAGTTGCCGCATCAACAACTTGGTCAGCGGATCCAGCTAAAGTCTACCAGCTGCTGCCTGTACGGCTATATCAACTCAAGATTCTTGGATGGATTTTCAGTTATCGAAAAGATTCCTTGACGTTGGGCCTGATTTAAATATCCCGTAGCATAAATATACTTTGCTACAATCCTCAAGTCCCAACATCCGCAATGTCGAACGGGCCACCCACGGTCGACCAGCTCCTCCAAACCCATACTCTCGCCACAACAATCATCTCCCATCACAACACCCCTTCTCCCATCCTAGACGCCGGTGAACTCAGTCTTCTCCGAGCATTCTGCGCCAACCTTTCCACTCTCAATAAAGAAGTGCTGTTGACTGAGCACGACATGCTCGATGGACCGGGACAGAGGCCTGGCCAGAAGGCAGCGACTCAGAAAGGAAGTCTGGCGGGAATGCTGATTGCAAGGTGGGGGACTGAAGAGCCGGCGTTGGGCGAGGGGGAGTGGGAGAAGTTGAACGATTGGTTTGAGGTGGATGGAAAGGTATAGTTAGGGAGAGCACCGATAATGGGCCGATTGGTGTGGAGGCGAAGGAAAGCGACCCAGAAAGTGTTGCTATGAGAGTGACATACAGGATGTTGACATTCATTGGAATTGTATAAAGGATGTAATGGAATGTTGTTTCACGATATGCGCTCCTATAGCCAGAAAAGTCATTGTGAGCTTCTGGCATCGGGGCGCGAAAACTCTCCCAAATCGCAAACAATTCATCCTGCGCACGAAAGATTCGCTTTGTCTCCATGCCATCACGCCCTTTGTGGACGCAGATTGACATCACTAAGTGCCTTGATACCCCGGACTCGTCGCGGATTGCGGCGCAAACTGGTTACTGACCGCCATTCAGCTGTCACAGACGCCCTTCCGAGGTCTGCGGCACAATCCAGAGAGTCCAGTAGTTCCAGTCTTCAATAACCCACGGCTAAGGCTACACAACAGCAATGGCTTCCACAAGAGACATGAGGAGGCCAAACACGATCAAACAAACGACTCTGGGTGAATTTCAAGGAGCCTCGGCGCCACCAAAGTTGAGTCCCAGCAACAGCATCAAGACCAACCCAATTATCGTGAGACTTCCAAGCCAGTCGACAGCCTTGACCCGCTCTCTTAACCTAGTGCGGGGATTGTGCACATCCAAGCAGAATAGAAGGATAAGGAATGTGAGTCCAGACATGGGTACCTAGGTTGATCCACCAGATCCACCGCCAAGACACGGGGTCCAATACCAGCCGCTAGGGCATAAACAACCTTCAGCACCTCAAAGTAGAGTCCACGCTCCCTTTAGATGATCAACGCAGAATTTGAAATGGTGAGACGAGTACACACCGCACGCTAAAGAGGTCACTTGTGCAGATATTGACCAAAGTCAGCAATCCACCACAGGCAGCGCCTTGCAACGCATGTCCAGCAATGAGCATGCCCATACTAATCGAGGTAGCGCAGACGATTGAGCTGAGGAAAAAGAAGGCCACTGCGGCGAGGAGCACTGGTTTTCCGCCCCAGATACCAGACACCTTGGCCCAGATTGGGGATGAGGCGGCGGTAGCCAGGGCGAGTGCAGAACCAATCCACCTGTAGCCGGTGGCGGAGTGGAGATTTCTGACGATATTCGGGATTGCTGTGCTCACGATGGTCCCATTAAGGGCCGAGAGGAAGAGGCATAGCTGGATGGCGAGAGATATAGAAGTAAGTCGAATTCTTTCATTAGGAAAGGTGGGCAAAATGTTGGATTCAGTGGACTGACCAGAAGGGCGGCTACGATGGGAATGATCCTGACCATATTCCGGGATACAGGCGTTTGCAGGTTCTGATTCGACTCACTGGGCATTTCCGTCGGCTTACAAAAAGTCGGTCGCACCAGTTCTGAAGATGGAGCAGCGGGCTGTATGGCATCGACGCCATTGACTTCTACGTTCTTCAATTCCATCATGGCGAGCAAGACGTTGTAACACAGAGCCAAACGGTGTCGGAGGAGACATGGATTCCCTTTGAAGTCTCACCTTATGGTATACGTCATATATGGAATAAGCACCGCTGCAGTACTTGTAGGAGGACAAGCTCTACCAGATATTCCATAACGTGCTACAGCAACACATCGACCCTCGAAATTGAACCCCCAAGCGTGTAATCCCTACTCGCGTATTGAGAGTCCCCACCGGTGGTACTGATGTACAGACTCCCTTCATCTAACGTGGTCCGCCCAAAGCGGCACGCTGTTGGCCCCGCAAGCGCGGAGGAATTTGCGTTTCCCGCGAGCACCGCTCCGGAGCTTCCATGAGGGCCCACGAAGTCAAGGGTACCGAGAGCGTCCGCGATGAACAAATCTCCCCTTGCTCCGAAGGTGAAATCATCGCCGTACGTGCCCAACACCACGATCGATGCATTGTCCGCGGCGCTGCCGTCGGGTTGGATCGGCACGCGTCCCACAATCGATCTGCCAGAGTTGGTGAAATACAAAAAACCATCGTGAAGTTTCAGGCCATTGGCGCCGAGAGGGGCCTCCGTGACCGGCTTCATGAGAGGATCATCAATGATCAAGACAACCACACCGGTGTTCACGTTCAGCTTCCAGATTACGCCGGCGCCGGAATCGGCGAGAAGGAGGATCCCAGCGTCTCGGTCCAGGGATATCATTCCGTTGAGCAGGATGGAGTCAGGAAATTCGGCGATCTTTGTGACATCAGGGCCGTTGTGGAGGCGAGGGGAGAACGCGGTCATATTCAATCTCCATACCGAGCCCGTACCCTTCACAGGGGAGGACGTGTAGAGCGAGTAATTGGAAGCTATGACATAGAAAATGTCCGGATGCGTCTCGGCGATACCGAGAAGACCCGTGGCGTTGGGGAATGTGTGGACGAGAGCCGCGTCGTAGGTTTGCAAGGGATCGACTTGGTACAACGTGGGGGCGCTGAGGACGGTGGCGAGGATCTGGCCGTTGGCTCTAACGGCGAGATTCTCGATCCAGGTTCCGGGGAGGAATCTATGGACAACGTGTATAGGGAGAGGAAGGGAAGGTTGAGAGGTTCCAATGTGGCAGGAGCTAGTATTGCACGGAGTTGTAGGGCTCGCAAAGGGAGAAAACAAGGAGAGCACAGCGAACCACCTGCTAAGACGAAGAGTTCCCATGGTAGACATGAGGTTTGTGCAGTTTGTAAAACGGTATACTTTTTGCGTTACATATGTTGTCTTCATAATTAACAGTGTCGTCACTTCCATATCCAGAATAACTGAGCTCATAACAATTACAAAGCAATGATTACAGAGCAGCACTTTACAAAGCAATGATTACAAGTCAGTAATTACAAAGCAGTAATCACGTGGCGTAGGGCAATGCATCATGGTGGAGATACGGAGCATTTCAGCGAACCCTTTGAAAGTGGGTATCGAGCCTGTATGGGTTGGGAAACTTCGATGTGGTGGTATCGGCTAACCAAAGGGACGGGCACTGCTGGGACGATTTGATGAAATATGCAGACGAGGCCGACGGCGAATTTTGATATTCGGGCTTTCAACCCGTTGGAAGCCGCATTGCAACGAACACGAGATCTACTCCGACTCAGGGCGGAGTGACATATATTTCGATTCCCTCCCTAGCTGCTTGGTGCTGTACCTCCCCTTGGTATTGAAGGAGTAACGTACAGTACTACGTCAAAAGTCTGCACCAACACCCCTTTTTACACCAAAACCTGTAATTTTCTTAGGGAGCCTAATTTTTTTTCTATGTTATAAAATTTTTTAAAAATTATAATTATATAATAAAATCGCTTAATAAATATTTCTATATATTACGATTTTTATTTTATTATATTATTGTCGTATATAATATATATAAAGTATATATAAGTCAAAAAAATCAAATTTTCCTACAAAATACTTTTTTTCTACGGTATTTTACGGTATAATCATATATTTATATTAAAAATCTAAATATATAAGAAATTAAATAGTATAATAAGGTATTTTAATTGAAAATTTTTAATTTTTAATTTTACTTATAAGGGTTGAAATATATATGTAAATCATACAGGTTTTGGTGTAAAAAGGGGTGTTGGTGCAGACTTTTGACGTAGTACTGTAAGCGTAAGCTTATTAAGCTACTTTGAATACCGGAACCAAAAACAACTACTTGCTAGAACACGAGATCTACTTTAGGTAATTAGCCAATTACCTAATTGACAGCCCAATTGCTTGCAGTAGTACATTAAATGGCTATTTACCTAGAGCCGCTTTTGCTCCCCTTAAACGGCTTCCCCTAAACAACTCCCCTAAAACAGTTCTCCCAAAGGGTTGCTTTTAAACGGTTCTTCCTAAACGGCTCTTTGAATTTTGCAACGGAAAATTTTTGTTCTTGCAATTACCCTACGATCTTTTAGGGGGAGACTATTTGAGGGGGAGTTATATAAAAGGAGCAAAGGAACCGTTTAGGGAAGCAATTTAAAGGGAACTATTTAAAGGGAACCTTTTAAGGAAATATATTAAATTAATAATATTGTTATTTACATAGTTAGTAATTGCTTTGTCAACTAGTTTTTCATTTGAACAAGTTAGTTGTATTTAACTGTAGAATAATCAATTTAATCAATTGATTAGTAGTTCAGCAACATTGGTATGTCAATTACTATAAAGCTCTTGCCTCGGGACAAAAGGTGTTGGAACATTAAACTTACTAGTTTATATATATTACTTTGTATCAAAAGTACTTTATATTTAATTTATAATATAAATATTTCGAATATATTTTTTTATAATTTACAATTTATAATTATTTTATTATATATAAATTTATTTAATTTTATCTTTTTAAACTTTTTTATTGATTTAAATAACATTTTCGTAAGTTTATTTAAGAATTTTTTAATTTTAAGTTTTTCAAAATTTATTTTTAAACAAGTTTAAAGAGTTTAAAAAATATATAAAATAAATATTATTTTTATTAATAAATAATTCGAAGAATATTTAATATTTTACCGAATTTAATAAATTATAATTTTATTTATTAATATATTTTATTATTATTATTATTATATATATAAAATATTTCGAATTTGATTTAATAATTATTTTTATTAATAATTTTTTTAATATATATATTTATTTTTAAAAAATTTATTATTATTGTTTTATATACTTTAATTATAATTTTTGAATATTAACTTTAAATTAATTGTAATTTATTTATAATAATTTATTTATATATTTATATTTATATTTATATTTTTATTTTTTTATTTTTATTTTTTTTATTTTTATTTTTATTTTTATTTTTATTTTTATTTTTATTTTTATTTTTATTTTTATTTTTATTTTTATTTTTATTTTTATTTTTATTTTTATTTTTATTTTTATTTTTTATATAATTATATTATATATTAATTTTAATTTTAATAATAATAGTTTGAAAATTTGAAGTTTTTTAAAAATGTTTAAATATATTCAAAATATTAATTAGATTGAAAAGGATAATAAAAGCTTATTAACAACATATTTATATACCATTACGTAATAAAGGCGTAAAGATTATATAGTTGATAAAAAGTTAATAAGCAAAGTAAATACAAAATATAAAAGGAATAAACTATAAGAATAAATAATATAAGAAATAAAAAAGATTAAAGAATTATATAAAATAAAATTAATAAAGAATAAAGAAATAATTATTATAAATCGAATATTAAAAATATTCAAAAATTAAGATAGATAATAATATATATAAAGAATATAAGCAGTATATATTTAATATAATAATTAATAATAATAAAATATTTAGAAAAAATAATTAATAGGTTAAAAAAAACTATATTTATAAAAATATATATATATATATATAATTATAACTACTAAGGGAATATAAGCGATATATAATTATAATAATACGTTATTAATATATTAACCGAAGAGAGTTTTAAAAGTAATAATAAAAATAATAAATTAAATATTTATAGAAAAAAAATAATTAAATATATTATTAACGGAAAAGGTATAATATAATATTAAAAAGAAATTATAATAATAAAGAAATATATTAAAAAAATATTAATAATAAAAATATAATAAAAATAAACTTAAAAGGTTTTAAAGTAAAATATTATATAAATATTAAATATATATTAAGGAGGCAAAGTAAAAAAAGAAATTTATATAATAATAATATATAATTTATATACTAAAGAGATATATATAAACGAAGTTGGGGTAAAAATTATAAAAATAGATAATAATATTATATATAATAAATTAAAATTAGAAAAATTAAATAACTTATAAAAATATTATTAATATTTTATATTCGGAATAAATATATAGTAAATAAATTTATTAATTATAAAATATATTAAAACCATAATTTCAAAATAATAAAATATTATAAACTGAAAGCTTATATAATATAATATTAAAAATATAAATATATTAATATATATTATAAAAAAGTTTAAAAATATAAATATTATATTAAAAATTATAAAATAGAAAATTATAAAAATATTATAAATATAAAAATTATATAATATATAATTTATAATAAGAAATATAACATTTAAATATAAAATTATTCAAAAAGAAAAAATTATATAAGTTTTTTTTATATATAATTTTAAACTTAAATACTATGTAGTAATAGCCTTATTGTTATATGTAAGAATTATAAATCCTTAATAAAATATTTTCTTTAAAGCTAAAATTATAAAAGAAAAGAAAAAAAGAATATTAATATTAAAAATATAGTAATTAATTATATTTTAATTAATAATACTAAATAATGAAAATATCGTTATTATAATAAAAGTAAAATATATAAATAATATTATATTAATAGTTATTTTAAGACTTAATACTTTAATAAAAATAATATTTTTTAATATTATAACAGTAAAGAATATTTAATTTATAATTACTTTATTAATAATAAATATAAATAAAAGATTAAATCTAATAAATTTTCCAAATAAAACCTTTAAAGAATTATAATAAAATATATTTAAAATATTATAATATAATATTAATAAATCGAAAAATAGAATAATAATTTTATTCTTAAATAAATAAGAAATAAAGAAATTTGATATATTAATTATTTAAAAATTATAATAAAAATTATTTAATTAATATATATATATAACTTCCGTTTTAACTACTTTATAATAATAAATAATAAAGGGAAACTTTGCTTTTATATTAATAAAAATTTATAAACTAAAAAGAAACATTTAATTTTAAAAGATTTTAATTTATATTATTTTATATAAATAAGACTTTTTTATTTATATTAATATATATAATTTATTAATTTATTAAAAGATATATAAACTGTTAGCGTAATATTTATAATATTAAAAAGAATTATAATAAAAGATATATATAATTAATAAAATATTAATATAATGAATAAAAAATAATATTAAATATTTATCGAATTATTTCCTTATAGAAATTACTTTTTATATAATTATATTTAATATATAATTATAACGCTTATAAAAGAATTAAAAAATAATAAAAATTAAAAAGGTTAAAAGATTATTCCTTATTAATTTCTTAATATTATTAAAAAATAAATAAACAAGCTGTTAATAAATCAATTATTATATAAAAAAGCTCATAAAGGTTATTAAAATAATAAAAGAAGTTTTAACTTTATAAATTAAACTTAATAATAAAATTAAAATTTAATTAAAACTTAAAAGAATTAAGATAAAAATTTAAAATTTAAAAATAAAATAAAGAAAATTATTAAAAATATAAACAAAAAGAGTTTAAAAATATTATAGAAAATATAAAAAGATTTATTAAAAAGCTTTATTATATTATAAAATAAATATAAAATAAAGAAAATATAATATAAAAATTATTTATTCCCTCCTTATATTATATAAATAAAATATTAATAATAAATATATAAAATAAAATAAAAGTCTTATTTAATGAAGATTTTTTATTTCCTTTTAAAATTAATTTAAAAAATATTTTTAATTATTAATATAAAGATCCAATAAAAGGAAATAACTTTTTAATAAATTATAAAACATATAAAATGATTTAAAAAATAGTTTTTAATAAAGTTTTTAAATTCAATAAAATATTAAAATTATATATTTTAAAAATAAAATTTATTAATATATTTTTATTTATTTCTTTAATATAAAGTCTTTATATTATATATAAGTTTAATCGAATATTTTTAATATTATTTATTTTAATATTTAAAATATATTTTCGATTTTAAAAAAAAAAATTTCTTAAATTATTTAAATTATTATTTTTTCCCTTAAGTTATTTTAATAATATTTCGTTTATATTATATATTTATAAAAAATGAATTTATTTAAAGGTAAAATAATTTAATTATTATTTTATTCTTAAAAAAATAATAATTAAAAATTTATTCTAATTTATTAATTAAATTAATATTATTATTTTAATTAATGTTTTTATTAAATTCTCATTTATTAAATAAAATATTCGATAATATATTAATAATATTTTTATTA